>Ga0315904_10001789_pt1 | contig 33970 bp, 25 predicted proteins | sample LakEriMetagenome_6_FD_203529 | JGI IMG/M metagenome (GOLD analysis project Ga0315904, IMG submission 203529) | Freshwater fungal communities from buoy surface, Lake Erie, Ohio, United States - Buoy 12 MA120 | ecosystem: Environmental > Aquatic > Freshwater > Lake | place: USA: Lake Erie, Ohio...
GCCTTGACCGGGTCGGCTGCGGCACCGAGGCCCTCCTTGAGCATGCGCGCGAGGGCGAGGGTGGCCGGGCCGTGTCCCTGATTGGCGGCGAGGGTGTAGAGCTGGCCCGCGTTTTCAAGATTGCGGGGCACGCCGGTGATGCCGTTTTCATAAATGGCGGCGAGGTTGTTCTGGGCGGCGGCATTGCCATTCTGGGCGGCGCGTGTGAGCCATGCCACGCCCGCGGGAGTGTCGGCGGTGCCGAGTTTACCGGAGAGGTAGAGCAGGCCGAGTTCGTTCTGGGCTTCGACGAGGTTGCCATTGGCCGCGGCGAGCAAATGTCCATACCCGGCGAGCAGGTCGGGTTTCTCTCCGGAGAGCACGCTGGCGGCGATGCTGAAATGGGCGATCGGACTGCCGGCTTCAGCGGCCTGTTTGAGAATCGCAACTCCGCGATCAACGTCCTTTTCCACGCCCTTGCCCTCGATGTAGAAACTGGCGGCGCGGGTCATGCAATCGACCTGTCCGACGTCCTTGCCGCGCTCGTATTCGGCGAGGGCGGCCTTGAGGTCTTTTTTGACGTTTTCCTCATAGTCGCCGAGCGCGAGGTAGGCGGCGTATTCCTTGGCTTCGATGGCTTTCTTGAGCCACTCGCGGCCTTTTTTCTCGTCGCGGATGCTCTTGTCTCCGCTGAGCAGGCGGGAGCCGACGGTGGCCATGGCACCGGCGTTGCCGAGGCCCGCGGCCTTGGAATACTGGTTGATGGCTTCGTTCAGATTTTTCAACTCGGCGAAACCAAACTGCCCTTCGTAAAAATTGGCGAGCAGCATGATGGATGGGACGTCGCCCGCGTCGCCGGCGCGCTTCCACCAGAAGACGGCCTTGTCAGGGTCCGGGGAAGGCGTGAGGCGGCCGCGTAGATAGGCTTCGCCGAGGATGCGGCCGGCTACGGCCACGTCGTCGATGGCGGCGGTTTCGAGAGTTTCGCGCGCCTTGTCGCGCTCCTTCTCGTCCTCGGAAGCGAGCAGGATGAAGGCGAGGCGGTAAGCGGCGTCCTTGTGTTTGGCGGCGTTGGCCTTGCGGTAGAATTCGAGGGCTTTGTCTTTTGATGCCTCCGCGCCCTGGCCGGTTTCATGGGCGAAACCCAGCAGGTAGAGGGCGTCGGCGTTGCCGGATTCGGCAAGCGGTTTGGCGAGTTCGACCGCCTTGGCGTGGCGTCCGTCCTTGAAGGCGTCGAGCGCGGCCTTGGCCGGGCCGGACGACTCGGAAGACAGCGCGGTTGTGTTTTCGCTGGGGAGGGAGACGGCGGCCGGCAGCGAGAGAGTGAGCGAGGCGGCCAACAGGAATCGGGAAATCATGCGGGTTTGCATGGGCGAAGCAAGGAGCGTCCGGCGGCTGAATGCAAGCGCGATTCTCCCTTGTTCGACCGCCCGCTTCGCCACAGGCTCCGGCCATGGAGAGTCACGAATGGTCCGAGAAAACCGACGGCGTGAAGGTTTATTACCGGGCTAATTTCATCGGCGGCCGCTGGACCATCATGACCACCACCATGAAGCGCGATCCCGAGTGGACCGACTTGCGCGAGGTGCCCGCCGATGTATGGCGCGAGCTGCGGGACATCGTTTGGAAGAAATACCAGCGCAAGCGCTGCCCTTGGGAACGAGTCGCCGATCTCGACCGGATCATCGGCGAATTTCCGCCAGCCGCTTGATCCGCCCCCACCCTTTCCTGAAACCGTTACAAACATCATGCATCCGTTCCTGTCCCCTGATTTCCATGTCCGCTGGTCCACCCTCGTGCCCGAGGCCGTGGAGCCGGACATCCGTCACGCCCTTGATTCCTCCAAAGCCGCCATTGAGGCCATCTGCGCCCAGGACCATGCCGCGGCGACATATGAATCCACCTTCCTCGCGCTGGAAAAGGCCACCGAAGAACTCGGCCGCGGCTGGGGCCGCCTGCATCATCTCGACGCCGTCTCCGACAACCCCGCGCAACGCGAGGCGCTCAACAAGATGCTGCCGGATGTCACCGACTTCTACTCATCCATTTCCCTCAACGAACGCCTGTGGGCCGTGCTCAAGTCCTTCGGCGAAGGACCGCAGGCCGCGAAGCTCGATGCCATCGCGAAACGTTTCATCTCGGAAACCATGGACGACTTCCGCCAGAGCGGCGCGGACTTGCCGCCGGAGCAAAAGAAACGCATCGCCGAGATCGAAGCCGAACTTTCCAAGCTCACCAAACAATACGCCGAGCACGTGCTCGATTCCACCAACGCATGGGAGCTGGTGATCACCGATGAAACAAAACTCGCCGGCCTTCCCGAGTCCGCCATGGCCGCCGCCGCGGCGAACGCGCGCGCCAAGGAACTGGAAGCTCCGGCATGGCGCTTCACCCTGCAGTTTCCCTCGATGTTCCCGATCCTGCAGCACCTGCATGACGACTCCATCCGCCGCCAGGTGTGGGAAGCGTCCAGCCGGGTCGGCGCTTACGGTGAATATGATAACTCATCCCTCGTCTGGCGCATTCTGGAACTGCGCCAGGAAAAAGCCGCCATCCTCGGCCACGAACACTTCGCCGATCTCACCCTGCTGCGGCGCATGGCCAAAACCGGCGCGGGCGCGCTCGACTTCATCGAAAACCTCCACTCACGCATCCTCCCGGCCTTTCATGCGGATTACCGCCAGCTCGCCCAATACAAAGCCGCGAAAACCGGCAGCCCCGTCGATTTGCTGGAACCATGGGAGACCTCCTACTGGGCCGAGCGCCAGCGCAAGGAGAACTACGATCTCGATGACGAGGCGCTGCGCCCCTGGTTCCCGGTCGATGGCGTCATGGCCGGCATGTTCGAAATCGCCTCCCGCCTCTTCGGCATTTCCATCCAACAAAAGGAAACGATATATATCGATCCGCAATCTCCCGTCTCCAATCCCGAATCCCTCGTCGAAGTCTGGCATCCCGAAGTTTCGTTTTATGAAATCCATGACTCGCAGACCGGCGCGCACCACGGATCGTTTTATGCCGACTGGCATCCGCGCGAATCCAAACGCGGCGGCGCATGGATGAACTCCCTGCGCACCGGCGGACCAGGCGAGCCGCACCTCGGACTCATCATCGGCAACATGAGTCCGCCCGTTGATGGCAAACCCGCGCTGCTCACCCATGGCGAGGTCGAGACGATCTTCCACGAGTTCGGCCACCTCCTTCACGGCATGCTCAGCGAGGTGCCCGTCAAATCCCTCTCCGGCACCAACGTGCCGTGGGACTTCGTCGAGCTGCCCTCGCAGATCATGGAAAACTTCTGCTGGGACCGCGTATCGCTCGATCTCTTCGCGCGCCATCATGAAACCGGCGAACCGATCCCGGAGGACTTGTTCGCCAGCATGATCGCCGCGAGAAACTACCTCAGCGCCAGCACCTTCATGCGGCAGCTGGCCTTCGCCAAACTCGACCTCGAAATGCACATCCACCTCGACCAATGGCTGGGCCGCGGCCTCGACGAAGTGGACCGCGAAATCCTCGCCAGCTACCGCGCGCCGCTCAAAACCGATTCGCCCACCATGCTGCGGCGCTTCAACCACCTCTTCTCCAGCCCTACCGGCTATGCCGCCGGTTACTACTCCTACAAGTGGGCCGCCGTGCTTGATGCCGACGCCTTCACCCGATTCCAGAACGAGGGCGTGCTCAACCCGCAAACCGGCCGCTCCTTCCGCGAGCACATCCTCAGCACCGGCAACTCCGCCCCCGTGGACGAACTCTACCGCCGCTTCATGGGCCGCGATCCCGAACTCGAACCCCTGCTCGTCCGCGCCGGCCTCGCATGAAACCGTGGCCGGAGCCTCCTGGCTCCGGTCGGCGGCCCGGACAGCCTTTGGCGCGCCATGGTCTCGCGAGGCGGTGACGGCGGCGGCGGCCCCGGGCCTTCTCAGAACACGCCACCGCCGAGGCCGCGGGTCTGCATTCGCCCGCCCATGCCTCGCCAATTACACGCCGCATCTCGTCACACGGAACCTGTCCAGGCCGCCCGCCATCATGGCCGCACCCGGCAAACACATATCCTTTGACAGTAGTTTGATGACTGGCGGTGGCGGATCAACAATCGTCATCCCTCAATCAGACCAGCCCTGTCTGCGACGACTCGATGAATGCAAACCGGCGGATGCTTGCGGGTTGATGAAAAAGCCCGCGCTTCGTTTCCCTATACATTCAGAACCTGGCGGATTTTTTGACATGCAAGGCATGCATATCCAGCTTGTTCCGCCAACTAAATCATTCTTGAACCCTTATCAAACCGGCCGTCCGGAAACTCCATCCTTGCGGGCAGGAACACTTTGACTTCCAGAGGCTTCGCGGTTTTTCTTTCAATCGAAACCACCCACCAGCATATCGGTCGGAGATGATATGCTGGTGGGCGAATAAGTAATGTTCTGCAGGAAAATGAATATGAGCGCGAATGACTCAAGAAATCGATTCGGAGGCGCGAAAAGTCGCCACAAGATCAAAGAACTAACCTGATGAATCGAGATGCAGAACAAGCGTTCGGCAAGTAAGACGCCATCGCATATGCCTCCCAATGATTCCAATGAACCAAGAACCAAGCAGGCAATCGAAGTTGTCGTTGCTATAGGTGCTCTCGGCGCATTCCATCTTCTCTGCCTTGCAATTGGATTCGCAGACAGTCGATTCGTATTTGGCGGTTATTTCACGTTTTCATGCCTGATGCTTCCAATCATGTCTATCGCAGCGGTGTTTTTCCCTAACAAGAAGCGATCATGGCATGGCGGACAGATTCTGATGTTCCTGGCGGCTTCAGCGATCATGGGCATTTTAAGTTTATCCTGATAGGTCAGGCGACAGCGTTTTGAATGCAAAACAAGCAGAATAGGGTCCCGGGGACTGGCTCCCCGGTCCCACACCACCCTGGGCAGGGCTTGCCGCGCATGTGGAATTCAAATCAGAAGCCCGGGATTGCCTGGCCGGCCCGTCGCAATCCGGTTCTTTTTATATCTTTATCCGCGTCTGTCCCGCTTGCCTCCGGCCGATCATATTCCATCTAGCGTCCCAGCGCTTTCTCGCCGAGTACCTTGATGGGACGCGGCGTGCGCTTTCTGCGCAGGCCGAACTGGCGCACGGCGTGGCGTTGCAGGTGAGCGGCGGCGTCCTCGACATCGTCGGTGAAGAAGATCAACTCCGGATCATCCGGGCTGATCATGCCTTCCTCGGCCATGCGGTGGACGAAGTCCATCAGCGGCTGCCAGTAATCCTTGCCCATCAGGATGATCGGAAAGCCCTTGAGCTTGCCGGTTTGGATGAGGGTCATGGTTTCAAACATCTCGTCCATGGTTCCAGCTCCGCCGGGCATGACGACGAAGGCATAGGAATATTTCACGAGCACCACCTTGCGGGTGAAGAAATACCTCATGGTGATGGCGCGCTGGACGTAGGGATTGAGTTCCTGCTCGAAGGGCAGCTCGATGTTGACGCCGATCGAGCGGCCGCCGATCTCGTAAGCGCCCTGGTTGCCGGCCTGCATGATGCCCGGTCCGCCGCCGGTCATGACGGTGAAGCCGAGCCGGGCGCAGGCAGCGCCCATCCGGCGGGCCATCTCGTAATAACGTGTGCCGGGCTTGACCCGCGCGGAGCCGAAGATCGTGACGCAGGGGCCGGCGAAGTGGAGCGCGCGAAAGGCGGTTAGAAGGTCCTTGCCCACGCGCAGCAGCGTCATCAGGTTGCGGAAACGCGAGGTGGGGCCCGAAAGCAGCGTGCGGTCGTCGGTTTCCAATTCGAAGAGTTCCAGCTTGCGGGCCTCCTCTGCGGTGATCTGGTGTTCCTCCACGTTCTGCGGAACCTGCGGGCATTCATCGGGCTTCACGCACCCGGCCTATCATGAAGAGCGCGTGTAGGGAAAACCGAAATCCGCCGGACGGCAAATCCGGTGCTCAGGGAGCCTGTTCGCCGGGCGCGTGCTTCTTGATGTATTCCTGATCCTCCCTGCTCAGGGTGAGAAATTCGAGGTCGCGGGTGCCGCCGTTTTTCAGGCTGACGCGGACCAGTCCCACGCCGGGATCGAAGGCCACGAGCCTTGCTTCAAAGGATTTGCTGCGGTCCGCGTTGTAGAAGGAGCGGAGTTCCCCGCCCGGGGTTTTCTGCAAGCGGGAGGCCTGTCCGGATTTGCCGTTTTTGTCCTTCCCGCCGCCCGCGCCGTGCACGCGGAGCTTGGGCGTGGAAAAGCTGTAGATGAACGCCATCGCCGCCGTTGTGTGGTTGCGGATGTTGTCGCGATAGTATGACGAGTCGGCATAATCGCGGCCTGGAAGTATCACATAGCTGTCGCTGCCGTGGCAGCGCGCGAGATTGAACCACGCCTTGTAGTGGTCGGTGACCTTCTTCTTGAGCTTCTTGTCATCGGAGGCATAGACGCCGGCCAGGCCCCAGGTGAATCCCATCAGGGCGCAGGCATGGCCGTCCGCCATGTCCGGATAGGAGGCCTCGATGTTGGAGAGATGCAGTTTCATCCGCTTGTTGGCGTCGGCCCGCTCGGGGGAGAGTTTGTAAACCAGATATCCCAGCCCGGATTTGTGGGAGAACCCGGGATTGGTGTTTGCCTGCCATGCTTCCGTGTCCACCGGACCGTTGTTGAGGGTGAACTCTCCGCCATAGGCGATGTGGCCCGCCTTGGTGGTGCCGTTTTCGAGAAACTTGAAACCCGCCGTCACGCCCTCCGTCTGCGCTTCGATCCCGCACTGGCCGCCAAGCTGCCAGGTCATGAGCGCGATGCAGGTGGGCCATTGCATGGGGCCGTAACCGCCACCGCCGCGCGAGACGATCTCATGATAGGGCGCATGGCCGAAGCCGCCTTCATAAAGCGCCTGATGACGGTCGAGCGTGGCTTGATCAATGCCCTGTTTGAACTGGCTGACCTTCCAATGCTGGATGTTGCCCTGCCACTGCGCCCGCCTGAGCTGTTCCATGGTGGACTTGAGGGTTTTGAGCACCGATTTGTCGCCCGTGAGCAGGTGATATTCGCCGAGCGTGATGCCTTGGAAACCCAGATGCCATGACCAGGTGCTGTCGTCGTATGGCTCGTTCCAGTCCTTGGCCATGCGTTTGCCGGCGGCGAGCACTCTGGGCTCGTCGGAGCTCAACAAGGCGAGTGTCGCCACACAACGCCCCTGCGAACTGACCTCGCCGGGATGGTCCATGAGATATTTGTAGGCGCGGTCGCGGAGTATGCCGGTCTTCCTGCAATCGACCGGAAAGCTATCTGCGAATCGTCCGAGTTTCTCGAGTTGAACATCAACTGTCAGATCCTTGCCGCCGCGTTTCACCATCAGCTTCAAGACGCCGTCGCCACCCTCGCTGTCCTCGATGGCGAGACCCAGATCCTGCAATGGGCCCTCAATGCCATGATGGTGGCCGCCGAAAGTATGCGCGGAGAATTTTTTTCCGTTCGCGCCGATGACTTCGTCGTCGAGTTCCAGCACGCCCTTGGCCGGTGATTTGTTGAAGATATGTTTCACGACATACGAGCGCTCCCTGAGGATGCCGCGCGCGCCGGTGGGACCCATGTTCACGAGGAAACCCGGAACTTCCGCGTCGGGTCCTTTCTCACACGGCTTTTCCCAGCGCCCCTGGTTGTCCTCGTCCTTCAATGCCGGTGCATCAAGCGCCAGGGCGAGGGACAGCACGGCGAGGAGGGACGCGCCTTTGATTGGCGGGAGGTATCGACGGTTTTTCATGACTTGCGCGGCTCAGGGGTTTGGATGCGTTGGTCAGACGGGGCCGTGATGGCAAATCGCAAGGGACGATGCGAATGCTTTCTTCCGGAATAGCCGGTGTTTTGATGTCCGGTGGATTCAGGAATGCAAACCTGACTCTACGGGTTGGCGGCAAGCCTCACAGCAGCAACATGCAGTCGCCATACGAGTAGAATCGATAGCGCTCCGCCACCGCCTGGCGGTAGGCCTCCATCACCAGTTCGCGTCCCGCGAACGCGCTCACCAGCATGAGCAGAGTACTTTGCGGCAGGTGGAAATTCGTCAGCAGCGCGCCGACCACCCGGAAGTCGTAAGGCGGATGGATGAAGATGTCCGTCTCGCCCTGATGATTCTTTTCTTCGATGCGTTCAACGCCGCCCGCGATGGCTTCCAACACGCGCGTCACGGTCGTGCCCACCGCCACCATGCGGCCCGCGGCGTTGACACGGCGGGCGGTTTCCATGCTCACATGGAATTTTTCCGAATGCATGATGTGGTCGGAAACCACCTCCGCTTTCACCGGACGGAAGGTTCCCACGCCGACGTGCAATGTTAGAAATGCGCGCGGAAGTTTTTCCAGCATCTCCGGTGTGAAATGCAGTCCGGCCGTCGGCGCAGCGATCGCCCCCTCCTCACGGGCATACACGGTCTGATAGCGCTCGCGGTCCGCCGCCTCGTCATCGCGGCCCATGTAGTGCGGCAGCGCGAGATGGCCGTGGGTGTTGAGATCCAGTTCGCGCTCCCAGCGGATCAGACGGTCGCCGTTGTCGAAAACCTCCATCACCGTGCCCGTGACGCCCGCCACCATCAGCGAGCGCCCGGGTTTCATGCGCTTGCCGGGTTTGACCAGACAACGCCATTCCAGCGGCGAGAGTCGGTCGAGACATAACAACTCGATGCCGCCATCGTCGGAAAACACGCGCGCCGGGATCACTTTGGTGTCGTTGAGCACCAGCAGATCGTCCGGTTTGAGATACTCCGGAAACTCCCGGAACATGCGGTGCTCGATGCGTCCGCTGTCGCGATGGACCACCAGCATGCGCGAGGCCGCGCGGTCCGGCAGCGGACGCGCCGCGATCAGTTCGTCCGGCAGATGATAGTCGAAATCCTTGGTGCGCAGCGCCATGCCGCGCTTCATATGCGGCGGAGCCGCAGTGTGCAAGGGGCGCGCCGCACCTTGCCATCCGGCCTCCGATGGCGGATGTTTTCCCCATGGAACCCGAACTTGACATCCCGCCCTGCCCGGTTTGCGGAAAACCGGCGGCGGTCGTCATCGACGGCGTCGCCTGGTGCGGGGATTGTTTCCATGAAATGGGATCGTGTTGTGGTGAGTGGCACGGGGAGGACGAGCCATGAGCCTTTTCTATCCGGAAATCAGACGCGCGCAGTTGCCGGTGATGATGCGCATCTGCCTGCTCGGCGGCTTGGTTGGCGGCGTCTATGGATTTTTCCATGATCTTCTCACCTACTCGATCTCCAGCGAGTATTTCACCCGCATGAAGTTCGATCAGTTCTCACACATGGATATCGGATTGCCGCCGCACCTCTTCGCCGCGCAAATCGGCTTCATCGCGGCGGGGGCGGTTGGCTTGGCGGCGGGTTGGTTCATCGCGAGAGCGGCGGTTGCGAACCAGCCGGCGACCGAAGTGCCGTGGAAATCCGTTCACGCGTTCCTGCTCATGATCGCGATCACCGCCGCCGCGGCTGCTTTTGGATATGTCATCAGTTTGAAAACAAAGGTCGGCGGCATGTTATGGAATGATCTTTGCGAATCACGCGGCATCTCGGATGTGCCCGCTTTCCTGAAAGTCGCGCTAATCCACACGGCGGGATATTTCGGAGCTCTGGCGGGCTTGCTTGCCGCCATCGTGTATCTCCGCCGCTCAAGTCAACATTCATGAAAAACCGCATCGTCGAACCCGAAATCCTCGACCACCTGCCGCACGACGATCCGGCGGCGCGGCGCTCGCGTCTCGATCTGCGCCGCATCAATTTCCTCATGGGTAACGAAAGCTGGATACTCCGCTCGCTGGAAATTTCCACTGATCAGGCCGCATCGATGATCTGCGAACTCGGCGCTGGAGACGGTGGTTTGGCTGCGAAAATCCGGCGGCGCTTTCCTAACAGCCGGGTAACCGCATGCGACCTCACGCCGCGGCCCGCGGGGCTGGATGCGGGCATCGATTGGCGCAGCGGGGATGTTTTCCAGAATCCGCCGCCGCCCGGCGGCGTGCTAGTGGTGAATCTGTTTCTGCACCACTTCGAGGGCGGCGATCTCAAGCGTCTGGGGCGGTTCTGCGAGGGCTATGACGTTCTCATTTTCAACGAACCCGACCGCTCGCGCGCCGCGGCTTTTCTCGGCATGTTGCTGCATCCATTCGTCAATCACGTGACACGCCATGACATGCAGGCCAGCATCCGCGCGGGTTTCCGCAGGGGCGAGATGGCGGATTTGTTAGGACTGGATGTTTCGCTCTGGAAATTTTGCGAGACATCCACATGGCGCGGGGCGAGGCACTTGGTGGCTTTGCGCTCATAGACTAGGAACAACATGTTCCAGCAACTATGGAAGCGGCTCGCTGCGACGGCGGCGTTTATGGAAGAGCTGCGTTTCGCGATAGCCCGCGGCTTTGGCGAGCTGAATGGCTTTTGCAAAATCCCTGCCGACTTCCTGCGGCGCATGCGCGTCGGAAGATATCACAAGCGGCACTCCGGCGGAGCAGGCGAGTTCGAGAAAACCCGGCGCGGGATAAGCCTCGGCACAAGGTTTGTGCCAACCGGCGGTGTTGAGTTCGATGGCGCAGCCCGCCGCGGCGATGGCGTCCACGGCCGGTTCGTAATAGCATGTGAGATCGCCATGCGGATGAAAAGAGAATTTCTTCACCAGATCCGGGTGGCCGAGAATGTCGAACAGACCGCTATCGGCCATGCGGGCATAAGTTTGCCAGTAATGTTTCCAAACGGCTTCGACATCGCTCTCGGCCCACCGGCCCAGCCACTTCGGATTGTCGAAATCCCAGTCGCCGAGATAATGCACGGAACCTATCAGATAGTCCCATTCATAACGCGAGGCGAGACCGGCGATCCATTCTTCGCAGCCGTTCAGCCAGTCGCACTCCAGACCGGCGCGGATCGGGATGCGGCCGGCGGCATGGGCGCGCGCCTTTTCGATCCAATCGAAATATTCCGGCAGCTCGGCCTCCAGCATCCGCCAGTCGTCAAAAGGTTCCGGCTGCTGCGGCGCGTGGTCGGAAATGCCGTATTCCGTGAGACCGGCGGCAATGGCGGCGTCCACGAAGGCCTCCGGCTCACCTTCGGCATGGCGGCAAAGCGGCGTGTGCGTGTGGTAATCGGCGGGCATGAAAACTGTTTCAGGAAACGGGTTGAATGACGGCTTGAGGCAATACTAGACTCGGGGCACGGCGCAAGCACCGCCATTTCCATGACCGATTTTCCCGCAGAATCCCAGACCGGCAACACGGTTGTCAGCCATCTTCTCGACCAACTGCGCCGGCATCCGAAACGCGTCGTTTTCACCGAGGGCGAGGACATCCGGGTTATCGAAGCCGCCGCGCGGCTGGTAAAAGAGGAAGTCGTGGCTCCTATTCTGTTAGGAAACCGCGAGCGCATCCGCGCGATGGCGGCGGAGCACGGGATACCGATGAAGTTCATCCACGTCATTGATCCTCCGAAAGCCTCCGACTTCACCTTGTTCTGTCAGCGCGTGGTGAACATGTCGCGCTACCGCTCAATGCGGCTGGGCAACCCGGCGGAAATCGTCGCGCGTCCGCATTACTTCGGCGCGCTGATGGTGCAGTATGGCCAGGCGGACGCCATCGTGGGCGGCAACCAGGCACTGCCCGCCGCCTACTTCCGCGCGCTCATCCAGACGATCAAGCCGATGCCGGATGTGCCTAAAATTTTCGGCGTGTGTCTTTTGCTCGGTTCACATCTCAAGAACCTCGGCGGCTCCGGCCTTCTGCTGCTCGCCGACACCGCGCTCATTCCCAATCCAACCGTCGAGGAACTCGCCGCCATCGCCATCGACACCGGCAAGCTCGCCCATCACTTCCTCGGACGGAAACCGCATGTCGCGATGTTGAGCCACTCGACGAAGGGCAGCGCGGGCACGGCGGACGCACGGCGCATGTCCGCCGCCGCCTCACTCGCGCAAGCCGAAGTCCTGCGGGATTTCCTCGACATCGAGGTCGAAGGCGAACTGCAGGCGGACGTGGCGCTCGATCCCGAGGCCGCGGAAATCAAGTTCCCCTCGCCGGAAGCGCGGCCCACCGCCGATGTGCTGGTTTTCCCGAACCTCGATGCCGCGCACATCGCGATGAAATTGTTGCAACACGTCGCCGGAGCGCAGGTTTACGGCCAGTTGATCCGCGGGTTGTCGCGGCCGGCCGCGCAGGTGCCGCGCACCGCCAGTGTGGAAACCATCTTCGGCACCGCGGCCGCCATTGCCGTGGAGGCCATCAAGTTCCACCAACTTTACCCGGAAGGAGAGGTCTGAAAGACACACGTTGACGCCGCGGAAAACCAGCGGACTTTTCACGCGGCATCGTCCCGCCGACCGTAACCATGAACGACACCCTTGATGAAACTCCGCCCGAAGCCGCGGAGGAGTTGTTGGAAGTCGGCGAGTATCCTTCGCTCGACCAGGCCCATGAACACGGTTTGGTGGTGCTGGCGATGCGCCAGCCCTGCCTCGTCACACCCGCCGAAAAGCCGGGGCATTTCACGCTGCATGCCGATCCGCTGGCCGCGCCCGCCGTGGTGCTGGAGCTTGAGGCTTATGAAAACGAAAAGGACGCGCCGGTCAAAACAGAGTCGAAGGACCGCGAGTGGTTCCGCCACCGCGCGGGCTGGGATGTTTATCTGATCTGGCTGCTGGCTCTTGTCGCGTGTTTTGTGTGGCAGAACAACGACCTTTCGCTGGCGGACATCGCAGCATCCTCCAGCAGAGGTCTGATAGAACGCCACGAATGGTGGCGGCCCTTCACCGGTCTCTTCCTCCATGCCGATGTGCCGCACCTGCTCGGCAATCTCCTGAGTGGTTTGTTTTTCGGCACGCTGGTCGCACACTCGATCGGCCCTTGGCGCGGCTGGGCGCTGATCCTCGCATGTGGCACGATCGGCAACCTGCTCACGTCACTCATCACTTGGCCGGAGTCGTTTGTTTCCATCGGCGCGTCCACTGCGGTGTTCGGCGCGCTGGGCATTCTTTCGGGAATGGGTTTCATCGGCATGCTGCGCCAGCGCGCGCGACTGCCATGGGCGCGCATCGCGGCACCGGTGCTCGCTGGCGTGGTTCTGTTAGGCTGGCTCGGCGGAGGACGGGAAGGCGGCAACACCGATGTGCTCGGCCATGTTTTCGGTTTCGCGTCCGGCCTTGCCGCAGGGGTCATGGTGGCGGAGAAACGGACCGATGCTGCCTGATTCATTGATCAATCACGGTTTTTGTGCCGTATTTTGCCTCCAATGAATCCGCATGTGCCACTCCTGTCCGGCCTCTGCCTGCTGCTTGCGGCCTGTGATCGCATGCCCGCGGCCGGCGGCAAGGTGATTCAGGAAACCGACGGCCTGCCGGAAAAAATCACATTCAACACGCACATCCGGCCGATCTTCTCCGACACCTGTTTTTCCTGCCACGGATTCGATGCGAACACCCGCAAGGCCGGCCTCCGGCTCGACACCCCGGAAGGCGCGTATGCCGCGCTCAAGGAATCCACCGGCAATGCCATCATGCCCGGAAAACCTGATGCAAGCATGGCACTCAAACGCATGCTTTCGGACGATCCCGAAGTGATGATGCCGCCGCCGGATTTCCACAAGGAGATCACCGCCCGCCAGAAAGCCATCATCCGCAAATGGATCGAACAAGGCGCGGAATACGAGGATCACTGGGCCTTCACTCCGGTGAAACGTCCGTCTGTTCCCGCGTATGCGGGCAATGCCATCGATGCATTCATCCTCGCGAAGCTGGAGCAGGAGGAAGTCAAACCATCGCCACTGGCGGACAAGGAAGTTCTGCTGCGCCGCCTGTCACTCGATCTAACAGGCCTGCCGCCGTCGCCGGCGGAGCTTGACGCCTTCCTCGCGGACCGGGGCGCGGATGCATGGGAAAAGCAGGTGGACCGTCTGCTAGCCTCGCCGCATTACGGCGAACGCATGGCTGTCTCCTGGCTCGATGTCGCGCGGTATGCGGACACCGTCGGCTATCACGGGGATCAGACATCGCGCATTTTCCCCTACCGCGACTATGTGATAAAGGCTTTCAATGACAACAAACCCTTCGACAAGTTCACCACCGAGCAACTCGCCGGCGACCTGCTGCCGGACGCGACCGGGGAACAGCAAATCGCAACAGGTTTCCTGCGGCTCAACCTGATGACCCGCGAAGGCGGCGCCCAGACGGGCGAATACATGGCCAAGTACATGGGCGACCGCATCCGCGCGCTCGGCGGCGCTTGGCTCGGCCTCACCACAGGCTGCGCGGAGTGCCATGATCACAAGTTCGATCCCATCACATCGAAGGATTACTATTCGCTCGGCGCCTTTTTCGCGGACATCCGCCAGTGGGGTGTTTATTCGCACTACAACAACCAGCCGAATCCCGAGCTGGCCGGGCGCGGCAACAACGCCCCGTTTCCCCCGGAAATCCACACCCGCAACGCGGCTCTGGAACAACGCATCCGCATGTTCCAACAACAAGCCGTCGATATACTCGCTCCGCCCGGCGGAACCAGGCCGGACGGGAACATGGATACCTGGAGCAAACAGGCGGCGGAGTTTCTAACAAACAATGCGGATGGTTGGCATGTCTTGCAACCCGCGGATGTCGCTGTTTCAGGAGAAACCGCTCACGAGATCAAGCCGGACCACTCCGTTGTCTTCAGCGGCGCACCTCAGAAGGAAGGCAAAATCACCATGCGCTATCCACTGCCGGACGCGCCGATCCGCTCGATTCGTTTGGAGGCGCTGCCGGATGAAAAGAACGCGGGCAAAGTCGGCCGGGCGGCGGACGGGAAGTTCACCGTCAAACCCGGTTTCGCCATCGTTGCAGAGGAAACCAAACCGTTGGAAATCGCATGGCGTCAGGCGGATCGACGCACGACACAAAATTTCGACAATGAAGGCAACACGCCCGCACTCCTCAACGAAGAGTGGATATCAGGACCCGACCGCCTGGAACATCCGCTGGACGCCGCCTCGTTTCCCCAGCACGCGCTTTATCACCTCGCCAAGCCGCTGCCCGCCGCAGCGGGTCGCGTATTGGTCGTCACGCTCGCCAGCGCCGATATCGGTCGCGTGCGTTTCAGCGTCACGCCCTTCGGCGATGCCGTTCCGGGCTGGAAACAAGCGCTGCGTTCCGAACTCGCCGCCGCTCTAACAAGTCCCGCGGCTTCGCGCTCCGAGAGCCAGCAACGCGAGATCGCCGCTGCGTATCTGCTGGGCGCCACCCCCGAATCCGCGCTGCCGGCCGCTTATGCCGCCGTGCGCGAGGCCATCCTCGATTGCCGCGCCGGATACGCGCATTCGATGATCGCCGAGACGCTGCCGCCCGGGAAGACTGCCACCGTCCACATGCTGCCGCGCGGCGATTGGATGAATCCCAAGGACGAGGTGAAGCCCGCGCTGCCGGAGTTTCTCGCAGGACCGCCGCCCGCCGATGGCAAACGTCTTACGCGCCTCGATCTCGCGCGCTGGCTGATGTCGCCGGAAAATCCGCTGCCATCACGCCATTTCAGCAACCGCTTGTGGCAGCAGTTCTTCGGCCGCGGCCTTTCAGGCGTGGCCGACGACCTCGGCAGCCAGGGAGAAATGCCGTCCCATCCCGAGTTGCTCGATTGGCTCGCCACCGAGTTCCGCGAATCCGGCTGGAACGTGAAACACATGGTGCGCCTCATCGCCACCAGCGAAGCCTACCGCCGCGAAGCCGCGACTCGGGAAGATTTGTTAGAGAAAGATCCGGACAACCGCCTGCTCGCCGCGCAATCCGCCCGCCGCCTCGACGCGGAGTTCATCCGCGACAACGCGCTGGCCGTTTCCGGTTTGTTGGAAACCGGCATCATCGGCGGCCCCGGCGCGCGTCCCTACCAGCCGGAGGGATACTATCAGAATCTCATGTTCCCGGACCGCGACTACACTGCCAGCACCGGTTCCGACCAATACCGCCGCGGCCTCTACATGCACTGGCAGCGCACCTTCCTGCATCCCATGCTCGCCGCCTTCGACGCGCCAAGCCGCGAGGAATGCAGCGCCAGCCGCTATCAGGCCAACAGCCCGCAGCAGGCGCTCGCGCTGCTCAACGATCCGTCGTTCGTCGAAGCCGCCCGCGCCTTCGCCCAACGCCTGCTGCGCGAAAAACCCGGGGCCGATGACGAGTCCGTCATCCGCCACGCCCTGCGCCTCGCCCTCGCCCGCGAGCCGCGCAAGGGCGAAGTCGAATCGCTAACAGATTTCTTGAAGAAACAACGCACGACATACCAAACCAAGCCGGAAGACGCCGCCGCGCTGCTCAAGACCGGCCAGCCCGGCCCGGCGGCGCAAGACCCGGTGGAACTCGCCGCGATGACGCAGCTATGCCGGGTTATTCTGAATTTGCACGAAACCATCACGCGCTACTAAAGCCATGAACGAACTCCAACGCTCCATCGCGGCCTACGAGCGCTACCAGCTTGATTGCAGCCGCCGCACATTCCTCAAGCGCAGCTTTGCGGGACTTGGCGGCATGGCGCTTTCCCAGTTGATGGGAAACAACGCGACGCCCTTCATACAGGCCAAGGGTGGCTTGCATTTCCCGGCGCGCGCCAAACGTGTCGTCCACCTCTGCATGGCGGGAGGGCCCTCGCACCTCGAGTCCTTCGATCCCAAGCCCCAGCTCGACAAACTCCACGACCAGCCTTTCCCCGAATCCTTCACCGCCGGCCAGCAGTTGGCCCAACTCCAAGGCCACAAGCTCATCGCCCGCGGCACCTTCACCAAGTTCAAACGCTACGGCAAAGCCGGCATCGAAGTCTCCGATCTCTTTCCTAACATCGGTTCCATCGCCGATGACATCTGCGTGATCCGCTCGATGGTCACCGAGCAAATCAACCATGATCCGGCGCATGCCTTCATGAACACCGGCTCGATCCTCAAGGGCCGGCCCAGCATGGGATCATGGATGCTTTACGGCCTCGGCGCGGAAACGCAGAACCTGCCGGGTTATGTCGTCATGGTTTCGCGCAGCAAGCATCCGGACCAACCAATCTCCGCGCGCCAGTGGTCTTCGGGTTTCCTGCCCTCCAAGTTCCAGGGCGTGCAGTTTCAATCGCAGGGCAGCGCCGTCCACTACATCGGCAGCCCGGAAGGCGTCTGCCAATCCACGCAGCGCCAGGTCATCGACGAGATAAGACATATCAATGGCATGCTGCGCGGCGAACACACCGATCCCGAGATCGACACCCGCATTTCCCAATACGAGATGGCCTTCCGCATGCAGACCTCCGTGCCGGAGCTGTCCGACATGCGCGACGAACCGCAGCACGTGCTCGACCTCTACGGCATCAAACAACCGGGCGACGGATCGTTCGCCAGCAACTGCCTGCTCGCCCGCCGCATGTTGGAGCGCGGCGTGCGTTTCGTGCAGCTCTATCACCGCGGCTGGGACCACCACCGTGAAATCGAGAAACTCATGCCCGCCTCCGCCCTGCTCACCGATCAGGCGTCCGCCGCACTCGTCAAGGATCTGAAACAACGCGGCATGTTGGAGGACACTCTCGTCATCTGGGGCGGCGAGTTCGGCCGCACGCCGATGGGCCAGGGCAACGGTCGCGACCACCACATCAAGGCCTTCAGCATCTGGATGGCCGGCGCGGGCATCAAGCCCGGCATCGTCCACGGAGCCACCGACGAACTCGGTTACGCCTCCGTCGAAAACATCGTCAATGTGCGCGACCTCCATGCCACGCTGCTCCACCAGTTCGGCATCGACCACGCGCGCTTCTCCACCAAGTTCCAGGGCCTCGACTACAAACTCACGGGAGTGAAACCCGCCGCGCCGATCCAGGGCATTCTGCTTTGATGGTGGGGCCTCGGAAACTTCGGACTGCGGCGGGCACCGCCGCTTTGGCGGTGGAGTCGGTTTTTCTCAAGGTCCTCTTCGTCCTTCCGGGGAAACACACCCGTCATCATGGCGATCAGGCTTTCCGGTCTGAACAAAACGTCCCCCCGCGCCCGTATGGAAAATCCGCCAAGCGCGGCAGCGGCCGCCATCCCGTGAATGAATCCACCCCATCTGATATTCCCCCTCGTTTTGACTGCGGTTTTCGCCGCGTCGTGCGCCATGGATTCGGGCACCGCCTCCAAGCCGATGGCTGTCCCCGCGGAATGGAAAAACGCCGGTAATTTTCCCGTCGCCTCTCCATCCAAAGACCTCTCGCGCTGGTGGAGCCGTTTTGACGACCCCGCGCTCAACCGCCTGATCTCCGCCGCGCTCAATGACAGTCCGGACATCAGCGCCGCCACCGCACGCATCCGCGAAGCCCGCGCCCGCCGCGATGCCGAATACGCAGGACTTTTTCCCAGTCTCGACGGCGGAGTTTCCACCAACTCCAGCAGCGTCGATGCCGATCCCGGCAAACGCATTTCCGGAACCTCTTATTCTGCGAATCTCGACGCCTCATGGGAAGCCGACCTTTTCGGCCGCCGCCGCAACGCCGTGCAGGCCGCCGCCGCGAATGTCGGCGCCGCGGAGGAAAACCTCCACTCCGTCCACGCCGCACTCGCCGCGGAAATCGCCGCCACTTACACCAACCTCCGCACCAACGAAGCAAGGCTCGTTGTCCTCAAACGAAACGTCGCCACCCGCGAGCAGACCGCCCAACTCGCCACATGGCGCAAGCAGGCCGGCGAGGCCGATTCGCTGGAATCCAGCCAAGCGCTCAGCAGTCTCGAATCCGCCCGCGCCGCCATCCCCTCGCTGGAGCAGGCCATCGCCCAAGGCCGCAACCAGCTCGCCCTGTTAGCCGGTCGCGAACCCGGCGCGCTGGACTCCATGCTCGCCCTTGGCAAAGGCATCCCGACCCCGCCGGACAGCCTCGCCATCGGCATCCCGGCCGATGTCCTGCGCCAGCGGCCCGACGTGCGCGTCGCAGGTTATCAGGTTCTCGCCGCCGCCGCCAACACCCGCGCCGCGGAAGCCGCCCGCTACCCCTCGCTCAATCTATCAGGATCACTCGGTCTGAAAACCGTGCGCGCCCGCGATTTCCTCGATCCGGAAACCGCCGCCGCAAACCTTGCCACCAGCCTGACCTCGCCGATCTTCGACGCCGGCCGCATCCGCGCGGGCATCGAGGCGGCGGACGCCGTCGAACAACAAGCCATCGACAACTACCGCAGCACCGTCCTCACCGCCCTGGCGGAAACCGAGAACGCGCTCATCGCCTGCCGCCGCTCCGCCGAGCGCCTCGCCTCTTTGGAAAAAGCCACACAACTCGCCCGCGTATCCGACGAACTCGCCCGCCAGCGCTACGAGGCCGGGGAAATCGACTTCCTCGATGTGCTCGATTCCCAGCGCACGCTTCTCAATCTCGAGGACAACCTGCTCACCACCCGCACCGACCGCACCACCGCCTACATCCGCCTCTATCAGGCTCTCGGCGGCGGCTGGTCATCCAATTCCTGAATCATGTCACGCCCGCAAGCCAACGAAGACCTCGCCGCCATTGTCAGCAATGGAAAATCACGCCCCGTCCGCAAATGGTTGATCATCGGCGTCATGCTCGCGCTCATCGCCGGCGGCGCGTGGTATTATCTGAAACATCAAAAACAGGAGAACGGCAAACCCGAATACATCACCGAAACCGCGAAGACCGGCCGCATCTCGCTCGTCGTCACCGCCGCCGGAAACCTCGCGCCCACCAACCAAGTCGTCATCGGTTCCGAACTCTCCGGAACCATCGATGACGTTTATGTCGATACCAACGACATGGTGAAAAAAGACCAGCCGCTCGCCAAGCTCGACACCACCAAGCTCGACCAGCAAACGGAGCGCAGCCGCGCCGCATTGCTCTCCGCCAAGGCAAGGGTGAGCCTCGCCCAAGCCACCCTTGAAGAAGCCAAAGCCGCCCTCGCCCGCCAGGAGGAACTCCACCAACTCAGCGAAGGCCGCACGCCCTCGCGCGGCACCATGGAAACCTCCCGCGCCACCGTCTCGCGCGCCGAGGCCGAGCTCGAAAGCGCGCACGCCTCCGTCGCCGGCGCCGAGGCGGAAGTGCGCGCCTTCGAGCGCGATTTGCAAAAGGCCGTCATCCGCTCGCCCGTCGATGGCGTCGTGCTCGCACGCTCGGTGGAAGTCGGACAAACCGTCGCCGCATCCTTCACCGCGCCCACGCTTTTCACCATCGCCGAGGATCTCAAGAAGATGGAGTTGCAGGTTTCCGTTTCCGAGGCGGACATCGGCCGCGTCGAAGCCGGCCAAACCGCCACCTTCACCGTCGATGCGTGGCCCTCGCGCAACTACACCGCAACTGTTAGAAAAGTCGCGTTCGGATCCAACAACAACCAGAACAGCGGCGGCGGCGGCGGCAATAACAACAACAACGCCGGCGCAGCCTCATCCGGCGTCGTCACTTACAGCGCCGAACTCGAAGTGGCCAACGACGACCTTTCGCTGCGGCCCGGCATGACCGCCACCGTCGATATCGCCATCGTGGACAAGCAGGACATCCTCGTCGTGCCCAACTCCGCCCTGCGCTTCGATCCCGAGTTCGCCGCCTCAATCGGCAAGCCCGTCGATTCCAACCGCACGCTCGTCCAGAGCCTCTCGCCCGGCGGCGGCCGCCGCTGGCGCGGCACGCCACCGCCCAAACCCGGCTCCACCAACACCGAACCGCGCGTCTGGACACTCAGGGACGGCGAGCCCGTCGAAATCAAGGTCACTCCCGGCATCACCGACGGACGCACCACCGAAATCACCGGCGGCGGTCTAACAGCAGACACGCCCGTCATCGTCAGCATCAAGCCCAAGCCCGCCGAATGAACGGGGAAAACCTCATCGAACTCCGTGGTTTGACCAAAACCTACGGCACCGGCGACGCCGCCTTCATGGCGCTGCGCGGCGTGGATCTCGACATCCGCCGCGGCGAGTTCCTCGCCGTCATGGGTCCCAGTGGCTCCGGCAAATCCACGCTCATGAACATCCTCGGCTGCCTCGACAGCCCGAGCTCCGGTTCCTACCGCTTCAAGGACATCAGCGTGCAAACGCTCAACAAGGACCAGCGCTCGCTCATCCGCCGCCACGCGCTGGGTTTCATCTTCCAGGGCTTCAACCTGCTGGCCCGCACCTCGGCTTTGGAAAACGTCGAGCTGCCATTGCTTTACCGCGGTTACACCCGCAAGCGGCGCCACCAGCTCGCGCGCGAGGCGCTCGCCTCCGTCGGCCTGCCCGACAAGGAGCGCAACACGCCCGCCGAACTCTCCGGCGGCCAGCAACAGCGCGTCGCCATCGCCCGCGCCATCGTCACCAATCCCGACACCCTCTTCGCCGACGAACCCACCGGCAACCTCGACTCCAAAACCACCCACGAAATCATGGAACTCCTCCGCCACCTCAACACCGACCGCGGCATCTCCATCATCATGGTCACTCACGAAAAGGATGTCGCCGTTTACGCCAAACGCCACATCGACGTGCGCGACGGGCTCATTGCAGAAGATAGTGGATCGCAGATCGTGGATCGGAGATAGAAGATCATAAGAAAGCGCCTCTACATCTTCCATCCACTATCCACTGCTCACTGCTCACTTCTTCCACGATCCATGCTCTTCAACGCCCTGCTCATCGCCCTGCGCGAGATCCGCCGCAACCTGACACGATCCTTCCTCACCGTGGTGGGAATCGTCATCGGCGTGGCGGCGGTGATCACCATGGTCACGCTCGGGCGCGGAGCCACCGAGACGGTCAAGCAACAGATCGCCAAGATGGGCAGCAACCTGCTCATCCTGCGCCCCGGCCAGGGTTGGTGGAACCAGGGAGCCAAGCAATTTTCCCTGGCCGATGTCAAAGCCATCCAGGACCAGGTGCCGGGCATCCGCTCGATCGCCCCCTTCGTCAATTCCAACGCGCCCGCCGTCTATCAGGAAAACAACCGCGACACGGACATCCAGGGCACCACCTCCAATTATTTCGAGATCGCCAACTGGCAGATCGCCGCCGGCCGCATCTTCACCGAGGCCGAAGTCGATGCCGGCGCGCCCGTCTGCGTCATCGGCGAGACGATCCGCAAGGAACTCTTCGGCGCGGACGTCGATCCGGTGGGCGAAAAAATCCGCCTCAGGAACATGTCGCTGGAAGTTGTCGGCGTCACAGCCGTCAAAGGCCAGGGAGGTTTCGCCGACGACCTCGATGACAACATCATCACGCCCTACACCACCGTCCAGCGCCGTTTCACCGGCAGAGGCAGCGGCCGCAACATCAGCCAGGTGATGATTTCCGGCCGCGAGGGCTATCCCACCGCCAACATCGTCGCCGATGTCAGCTCGCTCATGCGCGAGCGCCGCAACGTCGCGCCCAACGAGCAGGACAACTTCAATGTCTTCGATTCGCTCCAGCTCGCCGAGGTCATCAGCTCCAGCACCAAGGTCATGACCTCTTTGTTGGGCGCGGTGGCGGGCGTGAGCCTGCTCGTCGGCGGCATCGGCATCATGAACATCATGCTCGTCTCCGTCACCGAGCGCACCCGCGAGATCGGCATCCGCCTCGCCATCGGAGCGCGCGCGCGCGAGGTGCTCTGGCAGTTCCTCGTCGAGGCCGTGACGCTCTCGTGCGTCGGCGGCATCGCCGGCATCCTCCTCGCTTACATCCTCTGCGACGTGCTCGCCGGAGTGGTCGGCGCGCCATTCATCTTTGATCCGAAGATCAACCTCATCGCCTTCGTTTTCTCCGCCGCCATCGGCATCCTGTTCGGCTTCATGCCCGCCCGCCACGCCGCCGCCCTCGATCCCATCGAAGCCCTCCGCCACGAGTGACAATGTGACAGTGTGGCCGGGACTTCCAGTTGGGTGACGAATGAGGATTTTGGATTTGGATGAAGTGGCGTTTCCCTGAGGAGGCACGGTGAAACGTGAACTCCGGACAGCCGGTGGTCGGCCTGTCGAATGTTGATGGGTGAGCTCCGGGGATACTTCCCGGCCACGGACCGGGACTGCATGTCCCAGCCACATCATGGCGGGCGCCGGTATCGGATCATGCGAAGACCGCCATCACCGGCTTGCCTTTGTCGGCGATGGTGAAGGGCCGGCGGGACGGCGACATGAGGACTTCCTCGTGATTGATGCCGAGGGCGCGGGCGATGGTGGCGTTGAAATCCTGCACGGTGACGAGGCCTTCCTTGACCTTGCCGCCGGTGGAATCGGTAAGGCCGTGTTTCATGCCGCCTTTGACGCCGCCGCCCGCCAGCACGCAGGAGAAGGCGGAGGGATGATGGTCGCGGCCGCTTTGGTGCTCGGTTTTGATTTCCGGGGTGCGGCCGAACTCGGTGGCGACCACCACAAGGGTTTCGTCGAGTTTGCCACGGGCTTGCAGGTCGGTGATGAGCGCGGCGTAGGCTTGGTCGAACTCGCGGCAGCGGCCTTCCACACCGGTGAAATTGTCATAATGCGTGTCCCAGCCGCCAAGCTGGACTTCGACGAAACGTACGCCGTGTTCGACCAGCCTGCGCGCGAGCATGCAGCCCTGGGCGAAGCGGCCGGGACCGTAAAGCGCGCGGGCGCTCTCGCTTTCCTGCCGCAGGTCGAAGGCTTTGAGGTCCTTGGAATTCATCAGGGCAACCGCCTCGCGGTAGAGTTCCTCGTAGGCTTTTACATCGGCGTTCGGATAGCGGGTGTGGAACTCGCGGTTCAGCTTGTCGGCCAGCGTGAGGCGGCGTTCGAAATCCTCGGGTGAGACCGCGGCAGCGCGGCTGCAATCGCGCAGGCCCTCCTCCGGGCTGCCGACCGGCGCGGCGGCATATTTCGCGCCGAAGAAACCGCCGCCCGTGAGATCGGGCGAACTGTCGATGGCGACGTATCCCGGCAGCTCGGGATGGAGGCGGCCGCCGAGCTTGAGCACCCACGAGCCGAGCGAGGGATGCTGGATGGTGCCGCGCATGTCATAACCGGTGTGCATGATGTAGGAACCCTGCTCGTGCGCGCCCTGGGTGGAGTTCATCGAGTTGATGACACACAACTTGTCGGCGACTTCTGCGGTTTTTTTCAGGTAGTGGCCGAGCATCAGGCCGTCGGCCCTGGTGGCGATGGTTTCGGTTTTACCCATCACATCCTTTTTCTTCGGCTTCGGATCAAAGGTGTCGAGGTGGCTCATGCCGCCGGCCATGAAGAGATAGATGACATGTTTGGCCTTCGCTTTGGTATTGGTCACGGGCGCGGCGGCGATCGCCGGGCCGAACATCGGCAGCAGATGGACGCCGAGAAAGGTGCGCGCGGCGGTGGACATGAAACGACGGCGGTCCGGTTCGCCTGCTTTGAGCCATGGATTGGTGGACATGATGCGGCTTATTGGAGGAACAGGAATTCGGATGACATGATGAGCGCGGAGACGACGTTGCGGCAGCCTTCCGCGGAGCCGCGGGTGGCCAGTTCCTCCAGCATCCAGGACATTTCCCGGTCGCTGGGCGGACGGCTGAGGATGGTGATGTAGAGGCGGCGGATTTTCTCGCGATCGGACTGCACGCCCTCGATGCAGCGGTAGAGGTGCGCGCCGGGCTGGTTGACGAGGCGGTCCTGCACGAAGCCGTTCATGAGCGAGAGCACCTGGCCGACGTTCGGCTCGCGGCTGCCTGCCTCCACCACCTCGCGGTCGGATGAGCCGAAGAGATATAACAAGTGATCGCGCGGCGCGGGAGATGGCAGGTCGGAGGCCCTGACCATGCGGTTGCCGTTGCGGAGCGCGCGGTTCATCGGCATCATCGCAGCGCCGTTGCCGGATTTTCCACTCTGGCGGATCTCGTCCATCAGTTTGGAGAAATAGTCGCGCATCGCATCCTCGCTCTTGATGGCGAGCACTTCCCTGGAGAGCTGGGTCATCGATTTCCGGCCTGCGAGCACGGGCTGGCCGTTCAGATAGATGGTGTCATCGAGCGCGGGTGCCGGGCCTTTGTCGGGATCGCCGGCGGCGAGGGTGATCAGGGAATCCCAAATCTGTTCGGCGGAAAGCCGCTGGATTTTGCGGCCGTGGAAATCATCCCCGGCATCGACGGTGGAGGGCTTGGGATTGGTGGCGAAGCGGAAGGTCCGCGTCAACAGGAGGGCGTGCTGGAAGGCGCGCATGTCATATTTGAATTCGACCATCAACTCCCCCAACAGCCCGGCGAGCGGCGGATGGTGTGTCTTGGATGGCTCGACGTATTCATCCACCGGCTCGTGAAGGGCGCGGCCCATCACGCGTTTCCACATGCGGTTGGCGATCACCGAGGAAAAACGCCCGCCGGTGCGGCCGGTGATCCACGCGGCGAGTTTTTCGCGGCCGTCTCCTGCGTCCTCGTCTTCGCTCATGCGGACGGTTTTCCCGAACGGCGTGCGACCGCCGACAACCTCGCCGGGATCGGCATCGCGATACTGATAGTCCGCGGGCAGCGGGATGCGGCCCGCGCCGCCGCCATCGAGCGAGAGGCCGTAAACGCCGTCCATGATGATGCGGGCGACGTTGTATTCCATGGAGTTCATGCGCTCGCTTTCCTGCAACTCGGTGAAGAGCGGCTGCATGGGTTTTCGATTGAGGGTGTCCTGGCCGTGGGTGAAGGCGGCGAGTTGATAGAAATCGTGGCGCTCGGTGGTGCCGTAGGGATCGTCATGGCATTGCGCGCACTCCATGCGCGCGCCGAGGAAGATGCGCATGGTGTTGGAAAGATTGTCGAGCGGCATGCCGCGGTCCCGCGTGTAGTAGCCTACCGCGGCGGTTTTCTGGTCCCAGCCATCGCCGGAAGTGGCGATCAATTTGCGTGTGAATTCATCCCACGGCATGTTGTCGGCGATCGCCTGGCGCACCCAGTGGCGGTATGGCTGGTGACCGGCGGAGGAGCCGATGCTGCGGTCCACCACGCGCAGGAGGTCGAAGGCCCAGTTGGTCATGTGGCTGGAGTATCCCGGCGACTTGAGCAGATAGGATATCAACTGCTCGCGTTTGTCGGGATCGTTGAGTTCGAGGAAAGCCAGCGATTCCTCCGAAGTGGGGATGCGTCCGACAGCGACAAGAAAGGCGCGCCGCAGGAAGGTCGCGTCGTCGGTGACTTCCGGCACGGGCAGTTTCTGATTGCGGTAAAACGCGGCGACCTGGCGGTCGATCCGCTCCGCCGCATCCTTGAGCGCGGCGTCATCCGGATAGGTCTGCGCCGCGGCATTGCAGCACAGCCATCCGGCGAGAAAGGCATGGAGGAAATTCCGCTTCATGGGTTTATGAGCATCCGTGGAAACTAGCGGCAGAAGACGCTGAGTCAACCCGCCGCATGCTTTGGCAGACGCGCGACAGCAGCCCCGGCGCGGGGCCATCCGCGCCAGCCGGGATTTCCGTGCTTGTTTTCCAAGTGCAATCAACGCTTCCCTAGCCACCCGGCGCGGCAAAGCACCCGCATTCCGGACTTCCGCCACATTTTTCTCCATGGACACTCCTCCTTTTTCGGAACTCGGCCTGCCCGCGCCATTGCTCTCCGCCATTGAAACCCTCGGCTACGAGCGCCCCTCGCCGATCCAGGCTTTGAGCATCCCGCCGGCGCTGGAGGGCCGCGATCTTGTCGGTCTCTCGGCGACGGGTTCAGGAAAAACCGCGGCTTTCACCCTGCCCGCTCTCACGCTTGTGGATGTGAAATCCCCGGTCACGCAGGTGCTCATCCTCTGCCCCACCCGCGAGCTGGCGGTGCAGGTGTGCGAGGAGGTCCACCGACTCGGCGCCAAGATGCGCGGACTGCATGCCACGCCCGTCTATGGCGGCGCGCCGATGGACCGCCAGCTCCGCGCCCTGCGCGATGGCAGCCAAGTGGTTGTCGGCACGCCGGGCCGCCTGCTCGATCACCTGCGCCGCGGAAGTTTCGACCCCTCGCATGTGCGCATGGCCATCCTCGATGAGGCGGACCGCATGCTCGACATGGGTTTCAAGGAGGAAATGGACGAGTTGTTAGGCGCGCTGCCGCCGGAGCGCCAGACGCTGTTTTTCTCCGCGACGATGAACCCCGGCGTCTCGCGATTGATCAAGAGCTTCGGCAAGGAACCGAAAATCATCGAGATCGAGCAGAAGTCGCGCACCGTCTCCACCGTCGAGCAATCCTACTTCGAGGTCCGCCAGCGCTCCAAAGTCGAAGTGCTCTCGCGCATTCTCGACATGAACCCGCCGCGCCTCGGCATCATCTTCTGCAACACCAAGCGCTCCGTTGATGAATGCACCGAGGATCTCGTCAACCGCGGATACGCCGCCGACCGCCTGCACGGCGACATGACGCAAATGATGCGCGAGCGCGTGTTGAAACGCTTTCGCGATGGCAGTGTGGAATTGTTAGTGGCCACCGACGTCGCCGCCCGCGGCCTCGACATCGACGAGATCGACATCGTCTTCAACTACGACCTGCCCGCCGATCCCGAGGACTACGTCCATCGCATCGGCCGCACCGGGCGCGCGGGACGCTCGGGCCGCGCGGTGAGTTTTGTTTTCGGGCGCGACATCTATCGCCTGCAATCCATCGAGCGCTACACGCGCCAGGTGATCCGCCGCGAGCGCATCCCATCCGTCGAACAGGTCGAGGGCCGCCGCGCCGACTTGATTTTCGACACGCTCAAGGAGCGCCTCGAAACCGGAAAATTCGATACCTACCAGGACAACATCGACCGTTTGTTGGAGCAGGGCCACACGCCCACCGACATCGCCGGTGCGCTCGCCACCATGCTGCGCGAGTCGAGCGGCCGCGAGGGCGCGCTGATCGAAGAAGACCGCGAACCCGAACGTCCCGCGCGCCGGACGAAAACCCGTGATGCGCGCGCAACACGCGATGACCGCGATGACCGCGGACCCAAGCCGAAGTTCGAGCGCGGCCCGATCGCCCGCGAACCCGGCATGACCCGCCTGTTTCTCTCGCTGGGCAAAACCCACGGCATCATGGCCAAGGACATCGTCGGCATGATGTATCGCGAGGCAGGCCTGCCGGACGGATCGCTCGGACGCATCACCCTCTTTCCGCGGCACACACTCGTCGATGTGCCGGAAGACTTCGCCGATCAGGCGATCCGTTCCACGCGCAGTTCCAAGTTGAAAGGCAAAACCTTCCGCATGGATGTCGATCGCGGCCCGGCCTGAATCCGGAGATGACATGCCGTGGCGCGGTGTTGCGCCTGAGTTTTTGCTGGCGCTTTGGCGCGTGGTGTCGCACCAAACGGCCATCGCACCGAGCTCCCCATGAAAGTCATCACCGCCGCACAAGTCCACGCCGCCCTCAGTTATCCCGCCCTCATCGACGCGCTCGGCACGGCCTATGCCGGGGAGTTCAAAATGCCGCCGCGCCAGGTCTTCCTGCTCGATGACGACGAAGCCAATCACGACGCCTTCGCGGTGCTGCCTTCGTGGGGCGGCGAGTTCATCGGCGTGAAAGCCTTCACTTATTTCCCCACCGCCAAGCCGCCCTACAAATCCCTCTACTCGCAGATTCTGCTCTTCGACCGCGCGCATGGCGAACCGCTCGCACTGGTGGATGGCACCACGGTGACCTTCTGGCGAACCGCCGGCATCTCGGGACTCGCGACCCGTTTGCTGTCCCGCGAAAACTCGGAAACGATGCTGGTTCTCGGCACCGGAAACCTCGCGGGTTATATCATCCGCGCCAATGCCAGCGTGCGGCCGCTCAAGAAAATCATGGTCTGGGGACGCAGCCGCGAGAAGGCGGAAGCGGTATGCGCCACTGCGCGCGAACAACTGCCGCACATCGAATTCACGGCCATCGAAAACCGCGAGGCCGCCTGCGCGGAGGCGGACATCGTCGTGGCCGCCACCGGCTCGCACGAACCGGTGGTGCTCGGTGATTGGATCAAACCCGGCACCCACACCGACTTCATCGGCAACCACCACGCCACCAAGCGCGAGTGCGACACCGCCCTCGTCACCAAGTCGCGCGTTTATGTGGACAGTTATGTCAACGCGATGAAGGAAGCCGGCGAAATCCTCGTTCCGATCAGCGAAGGTGTTTTCAAGAAAGAGAACATCGTCGCCGAGCTTGCGGAGATGTGCAACGGCAGCGCCGCGCTGCGGCAGAGCGATGACGAGATCACTCTGTTCAAATCCATCGGCATGGCCATGAGCGATCTGGTGGGCGCGGGCTTGGTTTACAAAACAGCGGGTTGAACCCGGACTTCAGAGACGGGACCACCACACTCTCGCGATCAAGCGTTGGCGGCAAGACGCTGCAATCTCAGCGCTGGTTTCTCCGGACGCCATCGTTCTTGTCGGCAAGACGCTGGGCAGAGGGACCGGTGAGCGGCCAGTCGGATGACGGGCTGTGGTTTTGTTTCATGAGGGCCGCGGCTTTTTCCAGCAGTTCGGGATGCTTGTCCGCGATGTTGTTTGTTTCGCCGGGGTCTTTGGCGAGATCGTAGAGTTCGATTGATGCCTGCGGGCCGTTTTTCACGGCCTTCCAATCGCCGAAGCGGACGGCCTGGATGGGTTTTCCCTCGTGGAGTTCCCAGTAGAACGAATCGCGTTTCGGAGCGGGGCCGCCTTTGAGGTGGGAGACGAGCGAGATGCCATCGGTTTTGCATTCGGGCGGGATCGCGGCTCCTGCGAGTTCGGCGGCGGTGGGAAGAAAATCCCAGAAGGCCCAGGGCTCGTCCGAGACGCGGCCTGCGGGAACCTTGCCCGGCCAGCGGGCGATGCAGGCCTGGCGCAGCGCGCCTTCGTAGAGACCGCGCTTGTAGCCGCGCAGGCCGTTGGCGGCTTGATTGAAACGTTTGCCGATGGCGGACTCCGGGGGAAACGAAGAACCGTTGTCACCGGCGATGATGACGAGGGTGTTGTCGTCGATGCCGAGTTCCTTGAGCAGATCGATCACCGCGCCGACATCGGAGTCCAGCCGCGTGACCTGGGCGGCGTAGGATTTTTCCTGCATGCTCCATGGCTTGTCGGCATAGATGCCGAGATCGTCGATTTCGTGTGTCCCGTGCGGGAGAGTGATGGCATAATAGAGGAAGAACGGCTTTGATTTGTTAGAGCGGATGAAGTCGAGTGTTTCCTTTTGGATGAGATTCTGGGCATAGGTTTTTTTGCCGTTGTTGTTGTCAGGCAGTTCGATCCGCCGGTCGTCATCCCAGAGGTAAGCCGGGAAGTAAGAGTGGGCGTGGCGCTGGCAATTGTAGCCGTAGAAGCGGTCGAAGCCCTGCTTGAGCGGACTGCCGCTGGTGTCGAACATGCCCATGCCCCACTTGCCGGTGACGCCGGTGGCATAACCGGCGGACTTGAGGATTTCCGCCACGGTGACGGTCTCGGCGGGAAGGGGTTTCTGGCCCTCGGGTTTGGTTTCCCAGTTGGCGCGGACCGGGCTGTGGCCGGAATGAAGCCCCGTCATCAGCGAGGCGCGGCTCGGCGCGCAAACGGTGGTGCCGCAGTAGGTTTGGTTGAAACGCGTGCCTTCCCCCGCCATGCGGTCGAGCCGCGGGGTTTGGATGATTTTCTGGCCATAGGCGCCCACGTCGCCCTGGGCGAGGTCGTCGCTCAGGATGAAGATGATGTTGGGCGGCGCGGCGGCAAAAATGTTAGATGCGGCGAGGACGGCTAGCGCGAGGTGGCGGATGGCGTTCATTGGGTTGGGCTTGAATTTCGTCAGTGACGCATGGGATTGATAGCAGCAAATGCCGCACGGTCAGCCAAAATGTGAGCGATCCGCGGACGGGCTTGTGATCCGCTTTGCAGGGCCGCATGCTCGCGCCGCCATGCGCCTGAAGCTCACCATCGCCTACGACGGCCGGCCCTACAACGGCTGGCAGTCGCAGGCTTGTGGCAACACGGTGCAGGACTTCATCCTGCGCGCGCTGGAGGAGGTGGCGAAGCAACCGGTGAAGCTGCAAGGTTCCGGCCGCACCGACACCGGAGTTCACGCGCTCGGCCAGATCGCGCATTTCGATCCGCCTGTGGAAATTTCGATGAACCCATTCAACTGGGTTCCCGCGCTCAACACCAAGCTGCCCGCCACCATCCGCATCATGGCATGTGAAGAGGTGGCGGAGGATTTCCACAGCCGTTTTTCCACCACCGGAAAAATCTATCATTATGATATCTGCACCGATCCGGTATTGCCGCCATTGAAAGCCGGACTCGCATGGCATCTTCCGCGCCTGCTTGATGCGGCGGCGCTCGAACAGGCACTGGCCTTGTTCACCGGTCGTCATGATTTCCACGCCTTCGCCGCTTATCGCGGCAACGAAACGCCGGAGATGGATTGGTTCCGCACCATCCATCGCGCGGATCTCGAAACCCTCTCGGACGGCTATCGCATCACTTATGTCGGCGATGGTTTCCTCTATAAGATGGTCCGCCTGCTGACCGGGGCGGCGGTCCATGCCGCGCAGGGCCGCATGCGGATGGACGATCTCGCGGCGCTGCTCGACCAGCCGCCCGGCCTGCCCCGCGGCAAGGCTCCGAATTGCGCTCCGGCCGACGGGCTATATCTTCAAGAGGTGCTCTACGGAAAGCCCGATGTTTGACGGAATAAACCCCTGCCCGCTTCCTCCCATTCCCGCCCATGAGTGAGTTTGAAGAACTCGTCGACGCCCATTACCAGGCGCTTTACCGCTTCGCCATGTCGCTCTCGCGCGACTCGGCCACGGCCTGCGACCTGGTGCAGGAAACCTTCTGCATCTGGGCGGCCAAGGGCGACCAATTGCGCGATCGATCGAAGGCCAAGACCTGGTTGTTCACCACCTTGCACCGCGAGTTTCTCAGCCTGCGCCGGCGTTCATCCAGATTTTCCGACGAACCGCTCGACGAAGAGGCCGCCGAAGCGATCCATTCTCCGGAGGAGGATGCGGACCGCCAGCTCGACGGCCAGCGCGCGCTCGAAATCCTCTCGGCACTTGATGAAACCTACCGCGCTCCGATCGCTTTGTTTTATCTGCAACAACACAGTTACAAGGACATCGCGGAAATTCTCGACGTGCCGATCGGCACCGTGATGTCACGCCTCTCGCGCGGCAAGGAACTGCTGCGGCGCAAGATGATGGCGGAGCCCTCCAGCGCTCCCAAGAACATCCTTCAGCTTCAAGACAACAACCTGCGTCAGACTCATGGATAAGGAACAGGCACGATTCATCCTGCAAAGCTTCCGACCCGACGGCGCGGATGTGGACAATCGCGACTTCGCCGAAGCGCTTGCCATGGCGGCGCGCGACCGCGAACTCGGAGAGTGGCTCGCCGCGGAGCGCGCGTTTGATGCATCATTTGCCGCGGCTCTCTCTTCCATCGAACTGCCCCAGGCCCTGCGCGATGACATTCTCGGCTGTCTCGCCGCCAGCCGCGGGGACTGCCCGCAGGCCGCGGACGCGCAGGACACGGCGATGATCGGCGCACTTGCCTCCATTCAAGCGCCGCCCGCATTACGCGGACAGATTCTCATGGCGATGGAGCGCAGCCGCGCGCCGGTTGTTGCTCGTCCCTCGCTTTGGCGGCGACTGGCCATTCCCATGGCCGCGGCTGCGGGGATCGCTTTTGCACTGGTCCTCACTCGTGAAAGCACGGTTGAAAAGGTCATCGCCGCCAAGGATGCGCCGGTTCCCGTGGATGTCGTGCAGGCGGGATTCATCCGTGCTTATGAGTCGCCGATCTTCAGTCTGGACATGAAGCGCGAGGACCATCGCGAATTGGTCAATCATCTCAAATCCCGCAAGCTCCCCTGCCCCGGCTGCCTGCCGCCCGGGCTTGCGAATGTCAAAGGCATCGGCTGCCGCGAACTCGTCATTGATGGCAAACGCGGTTCGCTCGTCTGTTTTGACGAGCGCGAAAATGGCGCGGTGCATCTGGTGATCTTCCGCCGCGAGGATGTGACAGGCGAGGTTCCCGCGCGCGAACGCGCTCACTTCACACAAGACGGCAACTGGGCCGCCGCTCGCTGGGGCGATGGAAAAAACGTCTTCATCCTCATCGGCGCCACCGATGTCGGGAAACTTTCGCGGCTGTTCTGAAACAACTCGGGCAACTCACCGCCACAGCTCGCAGGCATGCGCGGCGAATCCCGCGCCGAAGGCCGTGATCCACAGGCGCTGGTCCTTGTGGCCGCCATTCGCGATACGCCTTTCCAGCGCGAAGAGAACCGAGGGACTGCTCATGTTGCCATGATCGCGGAGCACGCCGCGAGTTTCTGTTAGATGGAACGGCAGCTTCGCCTCGACGGCCTCGATGACATCCCTGCCGCCGCTGTGGGCGAGCACTTGATCGGGATCGGCGCTGCGTTTCTCATAGAGTCCGGCAACTGCTTCACCAACCAACTCCGGCACCGCGCGGTGAAGTTGGTTTTTCAAACGGCCCGCGGAATTGATGAAGCGGATCTTGCCGCGGTTTTCCGGTTGATGCACGGTGGTGAAGTTTCCAGCCTGCCATGCGTCCGCGGCCCCCTCTCCGGACCAGATTGCTGCCGCCGCGCCATCGCCGAAGAGGCACAGGCTGATGAGCACGCCCGGATCGTCATCGGCATAAAACGCCGCCGAGCAGATCTCCACCGCCACCGTGGCCGCCTTCGCCTGCGGGTTGGCCGAGATATAACCTTGTGCGGCGCGCATCATCGGGATCGCCGCGCCGCAACCGAGGCCGACAAGATCCGCAAGATAAACATCAGGCCGCATGCCGGATTGTTCCGCGACGTGGCTCGTCACACCGGGGCAGAGATAACCGGTGCAGGTGGCGAGAAACAAGGCGTCGAGTTCTTCCGCGGCGATGCCTGCTTGATGCAGGGCTTTTGCCAGCGCCCCGCCCGCAAGCCGCGGAGCCTCGTGCTCGAAGGTTTCATTGAGCGACTGCGCGTCATGATCGAATGCGCGCTCGATGCGTTCGAGCGCGAGGTTGCGGCGCTCGATGCCGCCATCCGGATTGGTGAGGATCTTGCGCAACAGGTCGGCGGAGCGCGGCTTGAGCGATTGGAGCAGCCCGGCATGATTCATCGCCTGCCAGCATTCCTCCTGGGTGAACGAGCGCGGCGGGACGGCGGTGGCGATGGATTTGAGAAACATGAATGACG
>Ga0315904_10001795_pt1 | contig 33878 bp, 51 predicted proteins | sample LakEriMetagenome_6_FD_203529 | JGI IMG/M metagenome (GOLD analysis project Ga0315904, IMG submission 203529) | Freshwater fungal communities from buoy surface, Lake Erie, Ohio, United States - Buoy 12 MA120 | ecosystem: Environmental > Aquatic > Freshwater > Lake | place: USA: Lake Erie, Ohio...
GCGGTCATTTCGTCCGTCGCGCTTTCGAGCAGGGCAAGGTTGGTGCGCAGCCCGCTCATTCGCCCAGCCCCGCATTGACCGCGTGGAAGCTGTCGCGCCAGAAGCGGTCGGTTTCTTCACCTTCCGGCTCGGCGTCATCAATGATGGTCTGGCAGTCCCCGGCGTAATCCTTGAACGCGGTAAGCAGGTTGTCCGCTGCATCGCGAAACTCAAGGTCGCTAAAGTCGCTGGCCAGCTTGAGCAGTGCCTCAAGGTTCTGGCGCGCTGCATCAAGGTAGGGCTGGTAAAGGTTGCCCGATGCGATGGGGGTGATTGCGTTCATTGCCTGTCTCCGTGGTGTGAGACAGATAATGCACAATGTATTAGGGCGTGTAAAGCCCAAAATGTATTATATCGAAAATTATTCCCTGCGGATGCTGGCGACGACCAACGCGATCACCTCAACCCGCGCAATTCCCGGCTCCGGTCGATCGCAGCGGATCGGGGCCTGAAATGCCGGATTAGAGGAGCGCGGGACGAGCCAGACAATACCGTCATCGGTCTGCTGGTATTCCTTTACGGTTGTCTCAATTTCCCCGTCTAGGCGGGTCCGTTTGACGATTACGCGCTTGCCGTTGAGGATGGGGTCGCGCCCCCAATACCGGACGCATTCCAGGATGGTCCCCGGCGGATAAAGCAGGTCCATGCTATCGCCCTCGACGCGAAGCCCGAACCGTTGCCCGGTTGGCGCGTCTATATCTGGCGCTCCTGTAAACGCTTCCCATTCGGATTCATCGTATTCCATGCGCGCCGTAAAAACCCCTGCTGCCACCGAGCCTTGAACGTAAATCTTTGGACCTAGCTCGGCGGATTGCGCGGCATCAGATACCCCCGCCCTGCCATAAAGCAGCCATTCCGGCGATGTCTTGAGGAATTTTGCATAGCGGTCAGCTCGCGTTGCCGGAAAGCCCCGCGTTCCATTCTCGTGATGAATGTAGGTTGAAACCGATGCACCCATTGCCTCCGCAGCGTCCTTGGCGGTGGCATAGCCTGCCCTTATTCGCGCATCCCTTAATCTGTCTGCTGAATTTTTCATGAAATGACTCTGCCCCATTCAGGGGCAATATAGAGCGCAAAATAATACATTTGGGACTTTACACGACATAATACAGCGCGTATTATGACCGCATGAGGACACACACCGACATCGTTAAGGACGCGGGGAAGGCGGCTGAAGTCGCGCTTGCCTGTGGCGTTTCGATCTATGCCGTTCGAGCGTGGATTCAGCGCAACGGCATTCCCGCTCACCACTGGGCCACGTTCATCAATCGCGGCTTTGCCGGTCTTGATGAATTGTCGGCGGTCAGGGGCCGCGCAGCATGATCCCCCAGCTTGCAGACGGCGAGGGCCACCAATTCGAGCGCGCCCAACGCCTTTCCTATGACGCTTGGGAATACGCTTGTCTGCTCGAACTGGCGGAAGCCCATGCCGAGGGGCGCAAGGTAAGCTTCAAGGTTCCTTCTGCTGTCCATGAACAAGGGGCTAGCACATGACCCCCGCAAAAATCCTTGAAAACGCCCTACCGAGCGAAATTCAACACGCAATGGCTATCGCGCTGCTCCGTTTCAGGACCGCGCACCGCTACACGCTAGAGGACGTTGCGCACGTTATGGGCTGCACTGGCGCGGCGGTTTCTACTTACATCACAAGCGAAACCAAGATGGCCGCAACTTGCTGGCTGAAGGCGACCGCGCGCTGGCCCGAACTGCATGACCTGATGCTTGCCGAACTGGACGCTGCCGAAAAGGACGCGGCTGCCCGGCAACGCTGTTTCAAGCTGGAAGGTGCCGCATGATCGACCGCGCCCGCCTCGTCTTTGGCTGCATCCTGGGGGCCATTCTCGCCATTCTGATCGGCGCTTTCGGCCATCTGGCGGGGGCTTGGTGATGCGCGAGGAGATCATCGGACGCGCTCGGCTGCTGCTTGGCGATTGCCAGAACATTCTGCCCACCTTGCAGCCGGTCGATCTGGTTTGCACCGATCCGCCTTATGGCATCAAGGCCGACGCGACGATGCACAAGCAGGGCGGGACACAATACGGCAAGGCCGCCGCCCCTAAAAAGCATTACGAGGCGACAAATTGGGACGCCGAGCCGGTCACTGCCGAACTGATGCAACTCGTGCGTTCTTCTGGTCGTTGGCAGATTGTTTTTGGCGGCAACTATTACGACTGCCCTGCCGCAACTTGTTGGCTTGTCTGGGATAAGGTCAACGGCGAAAATAACTTTGCCGACTGCGAACTGGCATGGACCAACCTGCCCAAAGCGGTGCGCCTCATCCGCTATATGTGGAACGGGATGCTCCGTGAAAAGGGCGCGCAACGTGGCGACCACCCGACGCAGAAGCCGCTTGAGGTTATGAAGTGGTGCATCGGTCAGGCCCCGCACAACGAGACGGTTTTAGACCCCTTTATGGGATCGGGAACAACTGGCGTTGCAGCGATCCAGATGGGCAAATCATTCATCGGGATAGAGCGCGAGGAGCGGTATTTTGAGGCCGCTTGCCGTCGCATCCGGGAAGCCAATGGCGACGATGTGGGGCCGCTCTTTGGTGACGCCGCATGATCCCGCCTCCGCTCACCCGCTGGCAATTCCTGCGGTGGCGGATCGGCTTTGAGTTTCGGACCCGCACCATTTGGAAGCTGGGTCGCAAGTATTGGAGGGCAAGACAGTGAACCGTAAGAATCGACCGATCCCCGATGACTTCCGCGACCTTGCCCTGACTATGCCGCGCTACAAGCTGGCGCTGCATTACGTTGTGGCCCAGCGGACTATTCAGGTTTGGTTTGAAAAGCTGGGCATTGAAGGCAAGTGGCAGAACATTGCCGCCGAGCAGACCCGCCGCCCGATCCCGGCTGACTTTGCGCAGGTTGCCCCGACCAAGACCAGAACGGCGCTGTGCAAGCATTATCGTTGCTCTGACCGGGTCGCTATGCGCTGGTCTGTCGAAAGCGGTGTGGCCTGTATGCCTTACACCCCGACACCGCCGCGCAAGGCACCGGCTGCGCCTCGGCAACGCCCTGCGCTAGTGCCTGGGGCAAAGCCGCGCCAGATCGCGCAGACAAACAAGACCACGTTTGACCTTGCTGCCGATGTGCTGCGCCGGGAGCGTTTCCACGTTCACCGCTGCAACGAGCGGGGCGGGTTTGACCTGAAGGGCCAGTATTGGCGCTGCGGTTATTCGATCCTGACCGATGACGAATTGCTGATCCGCGCCGCCAAGTATGAGCAGCGCGCAGCGTGAGGGTTATCCTGCCTTGGCCTGATAAGCGTCTGTCGCCTAACGCCCGGTTGCACTTCCGGGCCGTCGCTGCCGTGAAGGCCAAGGCGCGAGAGGATGCCGCTTGGCTGACTTATGAAGCCATGCCGTGCGGCGCGAAAGAGGTCCGCCAGCATTTCGCCGGGACTGGCCCGATCAGCTATCAAGTGACGTTCTATCCGCCTGACAAGCGGCACCGCGACGACGACAACATGATTGCCAGCTTCAAGGCGGCAAGGGATGGAATTGCGGACGCCCTGGGGGTGAGTGATCGGCGTTTTAAGCCGCATTACTTTTTTGAAGAACCCTGCAAACCGGGCCGCGTTGAGGTCCGTTTATCCCGCGACTGTGGACAGATTGCGGATAACTATTTGTTGCCGGAATCTGCTGATTCTGCTAACGAAAAAAGATTGGACCGGCGGTGCGTCAACACCCCGGCCCGTGACCCTGACGCTGATAAGGAGCGCATCGGATGAGTGCTTATACACCCGCCATAGGTGGGATTCAACCCGATTCGATAGAGGCCGCAAACGCCGTGTATGATGCACTGGCGCGCCTCTCTGTGACTGCGCCTGACATTGGCCGTCACCCCGCCATGATAAAGGCCCGTAGCGCCGCCTATGACCGCCTGATTAAGATGTCGGAGGCGTTCTAATGGACGTTCTGGAGCTTTCAAAGCGCGCCAAGCGCATTGCCGCCATTGGGCAGATCGTGGAGACGTTCGACACGCCTTCAGAGCGAATTTCACTCGTTCAGGCGCTTGTAGACGCCCATATCATTTCTGAATTTGCAGCCGATATTTTGCTCGACGAATACGCGCCGGGTGCTGCCCTATGAGCGGCTATATCAAGCTCTATCGGGGCTGGCGCGATACCGATGGGATCACCCCCTCAAAGGTGTTCTCTGAGGCTGAGGCGTGGCTGTGGCTGCTCGAAAATGCCACATGGAAAGATACGACCAGGTGGAACGCAAAGCGCCAAGAAGTGACGCTCAAGCCGGGGCAAATTCATGTCTCGCTGCGCTCACTTTCGACCGCTTGGGGGTGGTCAAAATCGAAGGTTGAGCGGTTTTTGGCCCGTTTGGAACGTGTTAAAAAAGCGGGACAGTCTGCGGGACAGTCTGGCATCGTTCTAACTATTGAAAACTGGGACAAATATCAGGTTTGCGGGACGGCTTCCGAGACGCAAACCGGGACGGTCGCGGGACAGTCGCGGGACACACAAGAAGAAGGTAAAGAAGGGAAAGAAGGAAAGAAACCTTCTAAGGCGGATTTGCCGGATTGGGTTCCTGCCGATGATTGGGCCTCGTTTGTCGAGATGCGCAAGGCAATCAAAAAGCCGTTGACGCCTCGTGCCGCCGAACTGGCGATTGGCAAGCTGGATGGCTTTCGCAAGGCTGGGCACAGCCCCTCCGCCGTCCTTCAGCAATCGACCCTGAATTGCTGGCAGGACCTTTTCGAGCCGCGCAACAAGGCAAGGTCCGCCGTGAAGGTGGGCATATGACTTGGGTTCCGGCGAAAGCGGGCAAGCAGATTTGCCCCCAATGCTCACACACCCGGCGGCACAAGACCGACCCCTGCTTGAGCGTTTCAATCACACCAGACGGCACAAAACTTTGGCACTGCCACCATTGCGGATTTTCAGGAGGAACCGGTGAACGATCAACACAAGAAATGGCTGGAAGGTCGCGGCATTCCCTCCGATTTAGCGGCGCGCATGGGGATCACCGGGGCAACGCGGGACGGCAAGTGCTGGCTTTCAATCCCTTACCACCTGGACGGGCAGATCGTGAACCGCAAGCATCGGCGGATCGACGAGAAGCAGCACAGCATGGACAAGGGCGGCAAGCTTTGTCTGTGGAACGCCGAAGTTCTCTCCGGGCAGGGTGAGGTAATTATCACCGAGGGCGAGTTTGACGCTCTTGCCGTCATGGCGGCAGGGTTTGAACGGGTTGTGTCCGTGCCGAATGGCGCTCCCCAAGAGAGCATTGACGACCCGCAGAACGCGAACCGTTACGGTTTCCTATGGGAGCATGAAGCGGCGCTGAAGGGCATTGAAAGCTTTGTTCTTGCAACCGATGGCGACAAGGCTGGTCGCGCCTTGGCGCACGACCTCGCGGCGATCCTCGGGCCGGAGCGTTGCAAGTTCATTGACTATCCGCAGGGCTGCAAAGACCTGAACGAAGTTCTGGTGCAGCTTGGCGAACGCGAAGTCGTAAAGCTGATTGTCGATGCAAAGCCATTCCCGGTCGCTGGCATTTACCGGATGAGCGACTTTCCTGAAGCCGATGAATTGCGGTCAATGGACACCGGCATCGAATGCCTTGATCCCTACATGAGCCTTGTTCTGGGAAGCTTCACGGTCTTCACCGGCTACAGCAACATGGGCAAATCGACCGTCCTCAACACGATCATTGCCCATTGTCTGAGCCGCAATGTGCCGGTGTGTGTGGCATCGTTTGAGACGGCCCCTAAGCCGATCTTGCGAGACAGCATTGCCCGGTCGCTGTTGGGTTGCAGCTTTGAGGAATTTCCGCGTCATCCTGGACGCAAAGACGCTTACGACCTGATCGAACGCCGAATGTCCGTAATCTCGAACACGCTGGATGACGACACAGACATTGACCTGGATTACTACCTCGAACTGTGCCGGGTTGCTGTTGTCCGCCACGGGGCAAAGTTCATCATTCTCGACCCTTGGAACGAGATTGAACACAAGCGCAACCGGGACGAAACCGAAACGGATTATATTGGCCGGGCTATCCGGGCGTTGAAGCGTTTTGCCCGCCGCTACAGTGTGGCGCTTTGGGTTGTGGCGCATCCGACCAAGCCGCAGGGCAGGGAAGGGCCTCCGGGACTGTATGACATTTCGGGCAGCGCCAACTGGGTGAACAAGGCCGATTATGGCCTGATCTATCACCGCGAAGACAAAACCGTAAACGCGGGCATTCTGAAGGTGGCAAAGGTCCGCATGGGCTTTCCCGGTGAATGCGGCGTGATCGACGTAAAGATGGACGAGGGGACGAGCCGGATTGTCTCGCTCCTCTGACTTCCCCGCAACCAAGTTTCTCTGTGACGTAGTGAGGCATCAAATGGGACAACTGACCAAAGCGGAACTGCGCAAACGCTGGCAGGCCGGGGAATATCCGGGCGTCAACGCCGATTGGGCAAGGGAGTGCATGAAGCATGGTTGAGCCGGTCAAGATCGGGCGCGCCACGCTTTACCTTGGCGACTGCCGGGACATTCTGCCGACGCTGCCACTGCTAGACTGTGTTGTAAGCGACCCACCTTACGGAATGAGTTTTCAGTCCAATCACCGGATAATGCAGCATGAGCGTATCGCCAACGACGATAACGAAGATCTGTTGTTATGGGCTTGCGGCTTGCAGCCCCGCCATAGCTCCTATTTGTTCTGCCGCTGGGACAATCTTTTTAGCGTACCCAAGCCGAAGTCGCTTATCACCTGGGTGAAGAACAACTGGTCAATGGGCGACCTTGAGCACGAACACGCCCGCCAGACGGAAGTCGCTCTATTCTATCCAGGCACCGAGCATGATTTTCCAAAATCGCGCCCGACAGATGTGATTAAAGCGCCGCGCACCGGAAACGAATACCACCCTACCGAAAAGCCGGTGCAGCTTATGCGGGCAATCATTGAGTGGACGCGGGGGGTCGTTGTGGACCCGTTCATGGGGTCAGGAACGACCGGCGTTGCAGCCGTACAGATGGGCCGCGAGTTTGTCGGCATCGAACTGCATGGGCCGTATTTCGACATAGCCTGCCGCCGCATTGAGGAAGCCCAGCGCCAGGGCGACCTATTCATCGACAACGCAGCTTAGGGGAGAACGACAATGGGTAAGGCCACGCGCAAGAAGACACCGCCTGTCATTCAACCCCTGGACGGCCCCACGCCCGAACAAATCCGCAAGGGCGGGGTGGAGCGAGAGGACTTCATTCACGCCGATTTAGGCCAGCGGGTAACGGCATACGTCAACCGGGGCGGGACACCGCTTGCAAGGTGGAAGCCTCACCTGACCGATACGCAATGGGCCGCAATTCAACACTGCATCCGGCTTTGGGATATAACCGACAGCAGCCCGCGCCTGACCGCCAGCTATGGGGAGCGCATTGGGGGATCAAGCGCAGAGGGCAACGCGCTAAGGGTGATCCAGGCCCGCGAAGACCTGTGGCAGATCATTGATTACTTCCCCGGCCCGCTGCGGACATACTGGCAGGTTTTCGAGAACATTTGCCGGTTCGATATGCCCGCTGGCGTAGCCGGTAGCGCATTGTCGGAAAGCAGCCGGACCAACGAGGCAAGGGCTAACCAGGTGCTGCGGTTTGTGGCGGATTACATTGCAATGAGGGAACGGCTGTGATGGACTGGCAACCGATTGAAACCGCGCCTAAAGACGGGTCGGTGATTGACTTATGGGTGACTTGTCAGAGTGATGCGAGGCGCGTTCCAGACGCATATTGGTCCCACGAGGGGTTCCAATATGGACCTGTGCGGCAAGACGGCAAGCCGGGGTGGGCCGCTGCCAATATGGGCTACGATGGCTGCGACGGATATGCCGACGACCCCGAGGACGGCCAACGAGCGACACACTGGATGCCGCTTCCGCCTTCGCCGAATAAAGATGGCAGCGATGCGTGATTGGCTTGGGCGCAACGAAGACCGCCTGCATTTAGCCGCCTGGACCTTTGCGGCCATTTTGGCTTTTGTGGGCGTGGTTATTAATGGGGCTTGACTTGCCCCGCGCGTTATGATACCGCAAACGACAACAGTTAGAATTGCGTCTAACACATAGGGGCTGGCTTTCGGGCTGGCCCTTTTTCATTGGCGCTTAGGCGCGACCCATCCACAGCACCCGGCGCACATTCAGAATGGCCCAAGCAGGCCGTAACCCAAGCGTTCGGCACTGTCTGGTGGATGGGGTTAATTCGCAATCGCTTTTGTGAATCAGTTACAAGCTATTGATTCAAAAAAGCAATTAGACAACGGCGCCGATCGGTATGATTCTAGCGTCATGAACGACATAGCAATAGCCATCGCTGCAATCGGTATGCTGATTGCCATTACGGTAGGTAGTATAACGGGCGGCTTATTCAAGGCGGCTGTAGATGCCCCGTTCCACGCTGCCCAGGAACAAGCACGGGCGGATTGATGGCAGGCGCGGTGTTGAACTGCGATTGCGCCGGTTAGCACTAAGTCCGCTGTGCATTGACTGCGAGGCTAAGGGCATAACGACACGGGCCACGGTGCCGGATCACATCATTCCGCTAGCACAAGGCGGAACGGATACAGACGACAACATCCGCTGCTTATGCCATGAGTGCCATAGGCTAAGGACCGCCGAGCAATTCGGCCACAAGCGCAAGCCCACCATAGGATTAGACGGCTGGCCCATAGGGTAGGGGGTGGGTCAATCCCTATTGATTGGGGATGGGAAAGCGACTGGGGGCCTCAAAATTAACACTAACCCCAATTTCGTGAGGTAACATGGCCCGCAAGCAGCGCATTGATAGCAGCGCGGCTGCGGTTCGGATTGTCCAGGGCGCGGTCAAGCATATTGCCCCGCCCAGCCATGTTCCGCTTGACGATTGCGACTGGCCCTTCTGGGAAAACGTGGTGGCGGAGTTCGCCCGTTCGGAATGGACGGAGCATCAGCTTGAGATTGCCGCGATGCTAGCCCGCACTATGGCGAACATGGAGGCGGAACAGCGGCAGTTGCGGATCGAAGGCTTTATCGCGGTTCGGGAGAACGGCACCACGGTTGAGAATCCACGGGGCCGGGTGGTCAAGTCGCTGGCCGGGGACATTCTTTCCCTGCGCCGGTCTTTGGCCCTTCACGCCCGCGCGCGAAGCGGCGACAATCGGGACGCGGCCAAGCAGCGGGAAGCGGGGCGGTCGCTAGAAGCTGATCTTAGCGATGACTTGCTGGCAACGCCTAGTTTGCAATGACGCGGGGCGAGCGAGTTTGCGCATTCGTTGAAAAATACCTGAAGGTTCCAGAGGGCGCAAAGGTCGGGCAGCCGATCATCCTGGCGGACTTTCAACGCAAGTTTATTCTGGACGTTTATGACAACCCGGCAGGGACGCGGCGGGCCTATCTGGCTATTGCGCGAAAGAACGGGAAGTCGGCGCTGATTGCCTGCTTGCTGCTAGCTCATCTGGTCGGGCCGGAAGCGAAGTTGAATAGCCAGCTTGTCAGCGGCGCGCGGTCACGGGATCAAGCCTCTCTGGTCTTTCAACTGGCTAGCAAGATGGTTCAGCTTTCGCCGGAACTGTCAAAGCTGGTTCGCATTGTGCCATCGGGCAAGCGGCTAATCGGGCTGGCGATGAATACCGAGTTCCGGGCGCTAGCAGCGGACGGCACCACGGCGCACGGCCTTTCGCCGGTCTTGGCGATTCTGGACGAAGTTGGCCAGGTTAAAGGCCCACAAGACGATTTCATTGACGCGATCACCACGGCGCAGGGCGCGCACGACGACCCGCTACTGATTGCGATTTCAACCCAGGCCCCGACCGACGCGGACCTGTTCTCTATTTGGCTAGATGATGCGGAGCGGTCTGCCGACCCTTCGATTGTCAGCCATGTTTATACGGCCCCGGAAGGGTGCGAACTGGACGACGAAGCAGCATGGCGCGCGGCCAACCCGGCGCTAGACCTGTTCCGCAGCCGCCGGGACGTTGAAGAACAATCGGCGCAAGCCAAGCGGATGCCCGCCGCTGAAAACACGTTTCGGGTGCTGACACTCAATCAGCGGGTCAACATGGTTTCGGCCTTTGTCTCGCCGGGGGTTTGGAAGCTCGGCAACGAGGCCCCCGGTGAACTGGACGGCATGGTTTACGGCGGGCTTGACCTGTCGGCCACGACCGACCTGACCGCGCTGGTGCTGACTTGCCGTAAGGGTGGGTTGGTTCATGTGGTGCCACACTTCTGGATGCCGCAGGATGGCGTTGCAGAGGCTACGCGGCGGGACCGTGCGCCCTATGACGTATGGGTCAAGCAGGGTTTCTTGCGGACCACACCGGGCAAAGTGATCGACTATGATTTCGTCGCGCGGGACATTGGGCAGATTTGCAGCGGGTTGAATGTCGGCAAGATCGGCTTTGACCGCTGGCGCATGGACCGAATGAAGGGCGCACTTGAGCGGCAAGGGGTTGAACTGCCGCTTGAGTCTTTCGGGCAAGGTTACGTTTCAATGTCCCCGGCGCTCGACTCGCTGGAGGCGGACTTACTGAACGGGATTGTTCGCCACGGCGGGCATCCGGTTTTGGCAATGTGTGCGGCTAACGCGGTGGCGGTCCCTGACCCTGCCGGAAACCGCAAGCTGGATAAATCAAAAGCAACGGGCCGAATCGACGGCATGGTTGCCCTGGCAATGGCAGAGGGGGTTGAAGCGATGAGCATTGAAACCCTGCCGATTTCGCCTTGGGATGACCCCGCATTTAGCCTGACGGGGGCCGCGTAATGGGTAAAATTGCGGACTTCTTCGGCTGGCCGCAGACGCCGGTTGAGGAACGTATCATCACCGCTGTGCCCGGCATTGAGCGTCCCGGTTTTGCATGGGCCACCGTTACCAATCTGAACGGCGTTGAATTGCCGATTGTCACGACCGACACCGCGCTAACTGTTCCGGCTGTGCTGGCGGCTGTGTCGTTCCTGTCTCGGTCGCTAGCCTCGCTGCCGCTTCACGCTTACCGCGCCGCGTCAACCGGCGCGGAAAAGATCAGCGGCGGGCTTGCCACCCTGATTCATGAAGCGCCTAACGCTGAATGGACCGCGTTCAAGCTCCGCCAGTATTTCTGGCAGCAAGTCTTTCTTGGCGGGCGCGGCCTGCTATGGATCGAACGCAGCGGTTCCAATATCATCGGCCTTTATCCGGTTGACCCGACGAAAGCCAAGATCAAGCGCGACGCCATGGGGCGGCTGTCCTATGAAATCGACGGCAAGATTTACCCTGCCGCCGATATCATTGATGTGCCGTTCATGCTCAAGTCTGACGGGCTGTCGCATTATAGCCCGCTGGTCCTTGGTGCTAAGGCGATCCAGCTTGCGCTGGCGATGAGCGATTATGGCGCAAAGTTCTTTGCCGGTGGCGGGGTTCCGCCGCTTGCTTTGACCGGGCCAATGCCTGCCGGACCTGAAGCCATGAAGCGGGCGCTGGCCGATGTGCAGCGGTCGATTGACGCGGCCAAGGGTAGCGAGAAGCCGCTGTTCCCGATTCCGCCGGGTTATGAACTGAAGCCGGTCGGGTTCGATCCTGACAAGGGCCAGATGACGGACGCGCGGCGTTTCTCGGTTGAGGAAATCGCCCGCATTTACGGCTTACCGCCGGTATTCCTGCAAGACCTAACGCACGGGACCTTTAGCAATACCGAGCAGCAGGATTTGCACTTGGTCAAGCATCTACTGAGCCAGTGGGCCGAGGCGCTTGAAGAGGAAATGAACCTCAAGCTTTTCGGCCAGCGCAACGGCAATCGCTACGTTGAACATAACATGGACGGGCTGCTTCGCGGGGACTTCAAGACCCGCATGGAAGGTCTGGCCCGCGCGGTGCAGACTTCGATCCTGACGCCGGACGAAGCCCGCTCACTTGAGAACCGCCCAGCCAAGGGTGGAAACGCAGACAAGCTATTCATGCAGGGCGCGACCATGCCGATTGACGCGCCGGAACCGGAGCCGATTGCGCCAGAGCCACCCGCTCCTGAGCCGGTTGAGCCTGACCCGGAAGGGGGAGAAGAAATTGATGGAACGTGAGACGCGCGCCGGGCTTCCTGTAGAAGTTCGCGCTGAAGGTGACGGCAAGATTGTCGTGGAAGGTTACGCGGCGGTCTTTGACCAGCCAACCGACATTGGCGGCGTCTTCACCGAAGTCGTGGCGCGCGGTGCATTCCGTTCGGCGCTTGACCGCAACGACGATGTTGAATTTCTAATCAATCATGGGGGCCTTCCCCTGGCGCGTTCGACCGCCGGGAACCTTACCATGAAAGAGGACGACCACGGCTTGCACATTCGGGCCGAACTGGACCCGTCTGACCCTGACGTTCAGCGGATTGTTCCCAAGATGCGCGGCAAGATGCTGGACCAGATGAGTTTCGCTTTTCAGGCGACCGGCCAGCGTTGGGACACCCCGGCAGACGGGCCGGACGTTCGCACGATTACCGATGTGGTCCTGTATGACGTTTCGATTGTGAACCGGGGCGCATACCCGACCACACAGATTGCTTTGCGCGACCGCGACAATGCGCGCCGCCAAGCCGAAGAAGAACGCCAGGATGCCGAACGCAAGGCGCATGACCAAGCGGGTTATCTGAAGCGCAAAGCCGATTCCGAGCAGCGTTTCCGCAAGCTCTAAACAGTTTCCCGGCGACCACCGGAGGCCAGCGCGAGGCTTGATCCGCGCAACGTAAGCCCGCCATCCCGGCGGGTTTTTTTATGGGAATATCTCTATGTCTCTGACTGCCCTTCAGGAGCAGCGCGGTCGCCTTGTTACCCAGGCCCGTGAAGCCCTCGACGAAATCAAGACCAACACCGACGAAGCCCGCGCGGCTGAACTGGAAGCCCGCCATGACGCTATCATGGCTGACTTCGACAAGGTGGAAAAGAACATCGCCCGCGAAGAGCGTCTGGCCCAGGCTGAAGCCCGCGCCGAAGAACTGCGCGCTGCCAACCGCCCCAACATGGGCGCTGGCGAAGGTCGCGGCGTTGAAGAAGTTGCCAAGCCGGAATACCGCGAAGCCTTTATTGAACTGGCCCGCGCTGGCTTTGACGTTCAGGAAATCAGCCCGGAAGCCCGTGCGGTTATCAAGGCTGGCGTTTCGGAATTTCGTGCGCAGACCGCTGGCACTAACTCGGCGGGCGGCTTCACCGTCCCGACCGATCTTGCCGCCACCATCGACAAGACCCTGAAAATGTGGGGGCCGATGTATGACGAGGCTATCTGCACCGTTCTGAATACCGCATCGGGCAACCCGATCGACTTCCCGAAGGTTGACGATACCGCCGTTGCGGTTGCGCAGCACACCGAAGCCGGGGCCATGACGGATGACGGCGGCGTTGACGCTACCTTTGCCAAGATGACGCTGAACGCCTTTGCCTATGACACTGAGTGGGTCCAGATTTCGATGGAACTGCTTCAGGATTCGGCGGTCAATGTCGAAACGTTCATCGGTGAACTGCTTGGCGAACGTCTCGCCCGCCGCGTCAATACCGAACTGACTACGGGTGACGGCACCGGCGATCCGAACGGCATTGTTACCGCTTCGGCGCTCGGCAAGACTGCCGCTGGCGCTGCGGCGATCACCGGGGACGAACTCATTGACCTGCTGCACTCGGTCGATCCGGCTTACCGTATGTCGCCCAAGGCCCGGTTCATGTTCAACGACTCGACGCTGGCGGTTATCCGCAAGCTGAAGGACGGTCAGAACAACTACCTGTGGCAGATGGGTGACGTTCGCGTCGGCGCTCCGGGGACGCTGCTTGGCCAGCCCTACAGCATCAACCAGGCGATGGCTAACGTCGCGACCGGCAACAAGTCGGTTCTGTTTGGCGACTTCAGCAAGTATTACGTCCGCAAGGTCGGCGCTCCGGTGATCGGCGTTCGCCGTGAATACTACTGGCCGAACATCGGTCTTGCTGGTGTGGTCCGCCTTGACGGCGATCTGATCCAGACCGGCGCTGTAAAGCACCTGATCCAGGCCTAACGGATGCGGGCGGGGGAGCAATCTCCCGCCCTATTCCTGCACGGGGACGCACAATGAAAATCAAGATGACAGCCAGCTTTGTCGGCCCTGAATATTCGCTTGAGGCTGGCGAAATTACTGAACGCTTCAGCAACGCAGAGGCAATCCGCTTTATCGAAGCGGGCTTCGCCGTGCCGGTGGCCGAGGCGAAGAAAGAAACTGCCGCGCGCAAGCCGGTGCTTGAAAAGCGGGGGGCTGAATAATGGCCGTTACCTATTCCACTGCTGTTAAAACCGCGCGCATGGGCGCCGTAATCACGCAGATCGACGCGGGCGCAGGCCCTGGAACGCTTGAAATTGGAACGACCGGCTTTGGCTCGGTGCTGGCTATCCTAACCCTGGCCGACCCGTCTGGCACGGCTTCGGCTGGCGTCCTGACCTTCGACTTTGACCCTGACATTTCGGACACTAGCGCCAATGCAACCGGGACTGCGGCAGAAGCGCGGATTAAGGATAGTGACGGCACGGTGGTTATTTCCGGCCTGACCGTCAGCACTTCCGGCGCGGACATTAACCTCGATAGCGTTTCGATCACGGCGGGGCAGACTGTCACGCTGACGACCGGCACGATCACTCACGCCTAATGCTCCTCCCCTCCGGCCTTTCTGGTTACGCCTTCACCTATGACAACTGGGGGGCCAATGCTTCGCAGACGATGGGCACTTCAGTTGTTCCGGGCGCGTCAAACGTTGAAGGCGCATGGACGCAGGTTGCCAGCAGTGCCAACATTGCGCACGACTGCTATTGGATTTTAGTTTTAGTCAACGGGGGCGCCACGGCGTCCAACGCCAAAAACCACCTACTTGACATAGGGGTCGATCCAGCGGGCGGCACCAGTTATTCCGCCATAATTTCTAATGCGGTTTGTGGTTCATCCCTTTCAGCTGGCAATGGGGGGAGTAAACTTTTCCTGTTCCCGTTCTTTATCAAAGCCGGGTCCAGCGTTGCGGTTCGCGTTCAAGGCAGCAACGCCACGGCGGGCACGGTTCGCGTTATGGTGCGGTTTTTTGGGCAACCTACCAATCCGGAGAACGTGCCAGTCGGGGCAATTAGCCAGACCTTCGGCACGATTACGAATAGCAACGGCTCTGGCTTCACACCCGGAAACTCTGCTTTTGGTTCGTGGGTTAGCTTGGGGACGACCACGACCGCCCTTTGGTGGTGGCAGTTGGGGGTCCAGATCGATAATGGCGGCATGTCCGCACACCAAACTTACATTGAAGTTGCTGTAGGCGATGCAACCAACAAGAAGATTATTTCACGGGCGGTTTCAGGCTCTACGACCAACGAAACCATCTATGATACCGTCGCATCAAACGGGGTGTTTCCGCAAGCTTACTGGCCTGTTCCGGCAGGTTCGGAAATCTGGATACGCGGGAACAATGGCGGCGCGCCGGTAACGGGCTATAACGCAACTGTGATCGGGATCGGGGGCTAACATGGCGATTACCGAACTAATCACCGGCACCGAAGCAATCTCAACGACCGAATGGAGCCTTGCGACCGATACCAGCTACGATACCGGGGACGCGCAGACCACTGACGGCGTGTTCCAGGTCTGGCTTGACCTCTCTGACATGATCGCGGGCGACCAGCTACAGATACGAATTTATGAGAAGGTGCGCAGCGCGGACACCCAGCGGATTGCCTATGAAGCAATTCTGACGGGCGCACAGTCCAGCCCGATTTGGGTTAGCCCCTCGCTTGTCCTTATGAACGGTTGGGACGTTACCTGTGACGCCCTGGCCGGAACTATTACGGTGCTTTGGTCTATCCGGCAGGTGGCATAAATGAGTTGGCTGTTTCAGCCGCTACAGGCTGCGGCACAGCAACTCTCGACTCCTCCTGCCACGGCAACCGGAACTCTGGCGGCAAATGAGGCGGGAAGCGATACCGCAAGCCTGGCGGGCATTGTTGCCGATCCCGCAATAATCGGAAGTCTTGCGGCAACAGAAACCGGCGCAGATGGCGCAAGCCTTAGCGGGCTTGTCCTGATTGACGGGGCGCTGACCGCCACAGAAGCCGGGGCGGATACCGCATCGCTGGCCGGTGCCGTATTGATCGACGGCACTCTAGCCGCCGTTGAAACTGGAGCCGATACCGCCGCGATTGTCGGCGTTGTGATAGTCCAAGGCGGATTGGCGGTAAGTGAGACGGCGGGCGATGTCGCCAGCTTATCGGGTGACGTTTTAGTCCAAGGCGCGTTTGCGCTAACTGAAACCGGCGCGGACACCGCCAGTTTTGTCGGTTCGGGGGCAAGCCCGCCCGTCACAGGCTCTCTGGCTGTAAATGAAACCGGCGCGGACGTTGCCGGTCTTTCTGGATTTGTCCCGATTGTGGGGGCGCTTTCGGTTACTGAGGCCGGGGCGGATACCGCGTCAATTGCCGGTGCCGTATTTGTAAGCGGTGCGCTTTCCAGTTTGGAAAGTGGCGCGGATAGTGCCGCATTTGCCGGGAATGTTCCGATAACCGGCGCACTAGCCGCAAATGATAATGCCGACACGGCGGGCTTTACTGGCCTAGTTTTAATTCAAGGCGGGCTGTCCGCAACCGAGTCCGGGCAGGACACCGCCAGTCTTAGCGGCGGAATGCCGGTTGTTTCTGGTTTGTTGAATGCGGTTGAGGCCGGAAATGACGCGGCTTCAATTGCTGGCGTCTTGCCCGCAACCGGAAGTCTCGCCGCTACGGACGGAGAGGACACCGCCGGGTTTGCCGGACTTGTTCTTATCCAGGGCGGTCTTTCCGGCGTTGAGGCCGGACAAGACGCGGCAAGCATCGGCGTCCCGATCCCGCGCAGCACCGCGAGGCATTCGGATAACCGGGGCGGCAACCGACCGGATGCAACTTCACTGGCCCGCTTTGCCGCTGTCACAAGCACAAGGCCGGGGCAGGGATCAAGCGTCCGCCGCGCTAACGTTTCAAGGGGGGCTAGATGAGCATTCGCCTGATTACTGCCCCGGCAAGTTATCCGGTGTCGCTGGCAGAGGCTAAAACGCATTGCCGAATTGACGGGACCGATGAGGATGCGTTGGTTGATGGGCTAATTGCCGCCGCGACCAGCCACGTTGAACTCTATACCGGGCGCGCGATTGTCTCGCAGACCTGGGAAGCCGTTTACGATAGCTTCAGCGATGCAATGGTCCTGCCAAAAGGCCCGGTTACTGCGATAACGTATGTGACTTATATCGACACTGCCGGGGCCGAACAGACCGTTTCAAGCGTTAACTATAGCCTGGACGATGCCAGCGACCCGCAATGGGTTGTCAGGGCAACTAACTACACATGGCCGGAAGTATCTGAGGGCGTCAATAATGTCGTGATCCGCTTCGTTGCGGGTTACACAACCGTTCCCGCGCCGTTCAAGCAAGCAATCCTGCTGCTGGTTGGTCAATGGTATGACAACCGATCCGCAGCGACCGACAAGCCCCTAATCGCAATGCCTAACGCGGTTGAGGCCCTTCTTACCAACTATCGCAGCTTTGCTTTCTAGGAGTTTGATTTATGGCTGACCTTTCTATCACTGCCGCTAGCGTTATCGCCGGTTCGGGCGCAAAGATTGTCCACGGCACTGCCGGTGCCTCGATCACGGCGGGCCAGGTGCTTTACCTCGATAGCGCCGCCGGGACTTACAAGCTTGCCGACACTGACAGCGCGACCGCTGCGGTTCGTTCGCCTGCCGGGATCGCGCTTCATGCCGCATCATCGGGCCAGCCCATTGCCGTTCTGACCTCTGGCCCCATCACCATCGGCGCAACCGTGGCCGTGGGCGATGTTTACTACCTGTCCGGCACTGCGGGCGGGCTTGCTCCGGTTGCAGACGTTGCGGCGGGTGACTACCCCTGCATTATCGGCATCTGCACTTCTACCAGCGTTCTGAACGTCAACATTCAAGAAGCTGGCGCGGTTAAGGTCTGATGGAAGCGGGCAAGTTGGATCGGCGGGTTGGGATATACCGCGCCGGTCCATCTACTGATGACGGTTACACCACGCTTCCGGGCGAGATGGCTATTGCCGGGACGCGGTGGGCGCGTGTTGTGCCTATGACGAGCCGGGAAGTAATCGAAGCGGCTGGCAAGGACGGCCAGCGGGTTACGCGGTTTCATTTCCGCTGGGATGCTCTGACTTCGACCCTGACGGAAACCGACGAACTAGAACATGACGGCGAACGCTACGCAATCACCGGCCCGCTGATTGAACTAGGGCGCAGGGATGGGGTGGAAGTCATGGCTTCCACAATCGGCGCACTGTGAAACGCGGCTTTAGCGGCGGCAAAGAACTAGAGCAGTCGCTAAAGGAATTGGGCAAGCGTTCGACCATGCGCCGAACCGCCGACCGGGCGCTAAGGAAAGCGGCTGAGCCTATCCGCGACCGCTGGGCCGAACTGGTCCCGGTCGATCAGGGCGACCTAAAGCGGTCAATCCAGATCGGCAAGGCGGTCAAGACTTTTCAAAAAAATGCCAACCAGGGCCAAACGGTTTCGGTCTTTATCGGCGTTGACGAAAGCCAAGACCGCCGGTTGCATATCTATGCGCCCGAAAGCGAATTTGGCAGTCAGCGCCAAAAAGCGCAACCGGCAGGACGGCCCGCGTTTGAAGAAAAGCGCGACGAAGCCGTTGAACGGCTGTCCGAAGATTTGCGGCTTGAGATTATGAAAACGGCACAGCGCGCGGCCCGCAAGGCAGCAAAAGCGGGGGCATGATGGAAACAGCATTGCGCGCCCGTCTCCTCGCTGATGCGGGGGTTTCGGCGCTGGCCGGAACGCGGATTGATTGGGGCGTAAGGCCGCAAGGCACGACTGCGCCCTGTATTGTTCTGACCGTAGTGGCGGACAGCCGTTCGCAGCACATGGCGGGCTTTGACGGCTTCCGTTCCACGCGGGTTCAAATCGACTGCTACGCGCTCAAGAAAGCTCAATCGGTAGCACTGCGCGAAGCCGTAATCACGGCGCTGATTGGCGAGGCCACGCAATCGGGCGTCACCTTCCTGCGCGCCTTTTTGAATACCGTCTTGGATCGGGGCGAACAGACGGAAACCGGCTTTATTCACCGGGAACTAATCGACCTCAACCTTTGGCATGATGGATAGGATTTTCACAAATGACTAGTGCAAGAATTGGCTACGGCGCAGAATTTTGGCTGGACAACGCTGGCGGCGTCCTGACCGAACTGGACGAAGTTCTTTCGGTAACGCCGCCTAACCCGCAGATCGCGGACGTTGAAGCAACGCATATGGCTTCGCCCAATCGCCGCCGCGAATATATCGCTGGGCTGATTGAGGACGGCGAAGGCACGTTTGAATTTAACTATGTCGCTGGCGGCGCAACTGACCTGCTTATCCAGGCCGCGCTGAATGACGGCGTGACTCGTTCGTATAAGATCGTTCTGCCCGATGGCGCGACCGGCTGGGAAATCACCGGGGACTGCATCGTGAAGGGCTGGGAGCGTAACGTTCCGATTGACGACCGCATGACCGCTACGCTGACGGTTCGCTTTACCGGCGCTTCGGTTGAAGCCTAATGGTCGCTCCTATTGATGCCAAGGTAACGTTCGAGGTGGAGGGTGAGCCGATCACTCTCCGCCTCAACTTCCGTTCGATTTCCTTGGCGGAACAGCACGGCATTAACCTGCTTGCCTTTGACGGCGAAGGGTTAACCCCGGCGCGTTCGGCAACGCTGGTAAAATGCCTTGCCGCGCAGGAGCATCCCGACTTTACCGAGGACCACACCTTGGCGATTGTCGCCCGCGCCCCTGCGGCATTGGCGACCGCATTGATTGACCTGTTCACCAGCTACGGCGGCAAGGCTGAACCGGGAAACGTGCAGACGGCGGAGACCCTAGCGACCTAACCATAGATGACTTCTACGTCATGTGGGTGCAGGCCGGGTTTTCGCCTGACGACTTCTGGCAGCAAACGCCCCGCCATTACCAAATGGCGATGCAGGGCGTTCGCAAAAGGCTGGAAAACGAAAGCCAGGATCAAACCCGGCTAGCATGGGAAACGGCGGCATTCGTTGCCGCTGCGCAATCCGGTAAGCTGAAGCCCCTTCGGCACTACCTTTCCCCCAAGAAGAAAGCGCAAGCCCCGCGCGAAATGCTGGCCGCGTTGCTGGCATATCAAAGCGGCGGCGCGCCGATGACTATCCGCAAGATCGAAAGGAAATAGCATGGCAACCGTGTTAGGTTCGTTGCTGGTTTCGCTCGGTCTTGAAAGCGCAGAATTTGACCGGGGGCTTGATAAGGCCCGCCGGGGGATGAAGCGCGCCGGTAAGGATTTTAACACCGAATCTGACCGGATGTATAAGGCCGGTCAAAAGGTCGGCATCGGCCTAAAGACTATTGGCACGGCGGCGGTTGCAGCGGGCTTTGCCGTTCTTGCAAACGCCATGCAAAACGCGGTGCAGGGCAGTCTCGATTTTGCCTCTAGTCTTGGCGAGACGGCGCAGCAGCTTGGCGTAACTACGGACGCGCTGCAAGAATACCGCTACGCCGCAACGCAGGCCGGTCTTTCCCAAGAGGAAATGGACAAGGCCCTTGCCAAGCTAACCCGCACGATTGGCGAGGCGGCTAACGGCAGCAAAAAGCAGGTTGAGGCTTTCAACTCGCTGGGCATCGCGGTTAAAGATGCCAACGGCAATGTCCTGAACGCGGCTGACGCGATCCCCAAGATTGCGGACGCGCTAAAGGGCGTTGAAAACCCGGCGCAACGCGCGGCGATCCTAACTGATATGTTCGGCAAGGCTGGGCAAAAGCTTGAACCGTTGCTTTCCGGCGGTTCGGCGGCGGTCAACGAACTGCGTTCAGCGGCGCACAAGCTGGGCGCGGTTCTTTCTGAAGATCAAATCCAGCGCGCGGACGAAACCGCCGATAAACTGGCCGCGCTCAATACGGTGCTGAAGGCCCGTGTTGCCGGTGTGGTGGCTGATAATGCCGATGCGATCCTTGGGCTGGCGAATGCGTTTGTCTCGCTGATTAATGTCATTGGCCGCGCCGCTGCTGCGCTAAGGCAATTCAACCTTAAGCGGCAGGAAATCCAGGGCGATGTAAACGCCGCTATTTTCGGAATTTCGCCGTTCGCAGGTGACCAGAAGAAAGCCGCTGGTTATCGCCGCAACGCTAATCTGTCGCGCGAAAAGCAGGCAGATGAATTGCTCCGCAGCAAGGGCCTAACCATCGCGGAAATCATGCCCAGCAAGAGCAAGCCGCTGGGCGCTGGTTTTGCCGAAGGATTTGGCGGCGGTGGTGGTGGCGGTCGATCCGGCGGCGGTGGTGGTGGCGGTCGATCCGGTGGCGGTGGTGGTAAGTCGGCGGCTGACATTGCGCGCGAGGCGGCGCAGAATGCGGCCCGGTTCAATGCCGAACTAGGCGATCTTTACGTAAGCCAACTGGACGCGGAAGCCGAATACACCGGCAACATAAAGAACGCGTATGACGCCAAGATTGCGGCGCTAGACGTTGAACTCGCCTCCTTTAAGGAGAGCGCGGCGCTCGATGAAGGCTTGACCGATACGCGGCGGCAAATCCTGATTGATGCTAAGACCGAACTTGTTGACCAGCAAAAAAAGAACGTTGAACAGGAATACGGTCGCGACCTCGCAAACAAGTCTTTCGAGATTACGCGCGGCAGTCTGCAAATCCAGATTGAGGACGCGCAGCTTCGCGCCGAACTGGCTGACAACAGCGCAGATCGGCGGGACGCTGAACTTGCTATTTTGGCCCTGCAAGACCGGCTACGGATTGCCGAACTAGACCGCATTCTTGCGGTAGAGGCTGCGGCTTCGGCAGCATGGCAGAACGCCAAGCTTGAGAAAGAGGCGGTCCAGCGCACGGCAGGCCAGCGGCAAGCGGCAGTCAGTCAAGGCACAATGGGGCCAGGTGAGGCATATGCCCGCGAAATCAATCTATCCGCTGGGGCGCTGAATGACGCGATCGCCGGGATCAAGGTTGACGGGCTGAAGGCGCTAGAGGACGGGCTGGTTGACGCGATTGTCAACTTCAAGTCACTGGCCGATGTTGCCAAGAATGTTGTCGGGCAGGTTCTTTCGGAACTGCTGCGGCTGCAAATTCAGCAAGCGATTATCAAGCCGCTGGCTGGGGCTTTGGGCATTCCGGGCTTTGCCGAGGGCACTAACTTTGCCCCTGGCGGCCTTGCTATCGTCGGGGAGCGCGGGCCGGAACTGGTCAACCTCAAGCGCGGGTCGCAGGTCATTCCCAACCATGAACTAAAGGGCATGGGGCGGCAGCAATCGCATAACCCCACCTTTGTATTCCCCGGAATTACAAACGCCCGTGAGGCCCGCGAAACAGGCGCGCAAGCCGCCCGCCGCTATCGCCGCGAACTTAATCCGATGAGGGATGCGTAATGGCGCACATTAACTCGACCCTTCCCGAACAGATCGAACTAGGCGCGGTTCGCCGTGAACGCTGGGGCACTGAAATCGTCACAACGGACGGCGGGCATGAGGTTAGAAATAACCGCTGGGCAACCCCCCTGCGCACCTATGACGTAAGCTTCCCGCCCGCCGTGCGAACTGATCCGGTCTATCTGGCCGTGATTGAACTTTACGCCGAGGCCGAAGGTAGCTTGCACAGTTTCGACTTTACCGACTGGACCGACGAAACCGGCGGAACGGTGGTCAAGGTTCGCTTTGACACCCCGCTGGAAATTGTCGGGCTGGCAACGCACCTGGACCAAATCGAAAACATGACGCTGGTTGAGGTGCGCCAGTGAGGACGCTTGCCAATGGCATGAAGGGGCATCTTGCCCTTGATGCGCAAAAGCGGTGTATGATGATCCGGCTTGACCTTGCGGACGGCACGGTTCTTGCTGTGACCGATCACGACAACGATATTTCCTTCGACCTTGGGGACGGCGCGGCCACTTATTCGGCAGGCACCGGGATCATGCCCTCAGACCTCGAACTGGCAACGGGGCTGTCCGGTTCTGATATAGAAATCACCGGGCCGATCGGCGATGACGTTTCCCGCATTGGTGTGATCGGCGGTCGTTATACCGATGCGCGGGCGCGGGTCTTTCAAGTTAACTGGAGCGACCTCGCTAACGGGGCTATCGCGCTACTGTCAGGCTTTGTCACGAAAGCCGATGTCTCAGGCGGTCAATTCAGTTTCACCATTTCCAGCGATGCCGCCAAGTATGGGCAGAGCATTGGCCGGGTTATCAGTGCGTATTGCGATGCCGACTTTGGCGATGCGCGCTGCGGCCTTGTCATTGCCCCGCTGGCGGCAACGGTAACAGCGGTAACGGATGAACGCGCTTTTACGGTTTCGTTCTCCGGAACCTATGCTGATGACTATTTCAACAAAGGCACGGTTTCGTTTGTGACCGGCGCGCTGGCAGGCATTCGTCCGGTTGAGGTTTTCGATTGGACCGCCGCCGGGGTGGTGACGCTCTGGACCGCGCTGCCCGAAGCCCCGCAAGTGGGCGACACTTTGGAAATTAGCCAAGGCTGCGGCAAGACCCGCGCGGATTGTCTGGCGTTTGACAATGTAATCAATTTTCGCGGGTTCCCTGATGTTCCTGGCACAGACCAAGTGCTGCGCTATCCGAATCCGGGCGGCTGATGGTCGGGGCCTTGATCGCGGCGGAAGCCGAAGAATGGGTGGGAACGCCGTTCCACTGGCAAGCCAGTGCCAAAGGCCGGGGCTGTGACTGCAAGGGCCTGATTGCTGGGGTCGCCCGCGCTGTTGGGCGGGCTGAAGCCGATAGCGTCGAAGCGATTGCAGCGGACTACGGAAAGTTCGTCCCGGTCCCGCGCTTGAAGGCAGGGCTTGCAAGGTTGTTCGACCGGGTGGCCGAACGTCAACCGGGCGATGTGCTGCTTTTGCGAATGGGCGGAGTGGCGCAGCACTTGGCGATTTACGCGCCCACTGAGACGCAGCCCGACCGCATTATTGAGGCGATGCCGACCGGACCCGGCAAGGTCCGGCCCGGACGCGCGACCGCCGTGAGAATTGATAGCGTTTGGCGCTGGAGGACCACCCATGCCGATTCCTAAAGTGGTCGTCACGGCGGCGCTCATGGCCGCGAACGTGGCTATGTCAATGTCGCGGACTATCGAAGGCCCGCGCCTCGACGATACCAAAATCACGACCGGAGATTATGGAAGCCCGCTCAATAACCTGTGGGGCCTGCGGCGGCTTATCCCGGCGATCTTCTTCGCGGAGGATTTGCGCGAGGTAAAGCAGCAGCGCAAGACCAAGGGCGGCAAGTTTAACGACTATACCTATTATGGAACGTGGGCGGTTGCCGTTGCGGGCCATGAGATTGCGGCAATCCGGCGCATCTGGTTTGATACGCACTTGGTCTTTGACCTTTCCGGCGCTGGCCCGGTGACGCCGTTTGATTTTGGCGGGGAGGCCGGAAACAGCAAGAGCGGGGGCGCGGGTGCGGCATTCTCAACCGAAAATATCGCAATCTACCTTGGCACGGAAACGCAAGAGCCGGACCCGCGCATTCTGGCGACCACTGAAGAACGCAACGGGGAGGGGACTTGCCCCGCTTATCGCGGCACTGCTTACATTGTATTCAAAGACGTTCCGCTTGAGAAGCTGGGCAACCGCATCCCCCAGGTGTCGGTTGAGGCCGTTTCGGCTCCCGATGCGCTGTTCCCGGTCGAAACGATTGACACCAACATTGACGCGCCGTTTCGCTTACGCAACATCGCCTATACAAACGATTATTCGCGCTTCATGTGGACTAGCACGGCAAGCGAATATGAGATTTTTGACGTTGCCGCCCGCGCCTCGATGATCTCCGGCCCCGCGCCGGACCTTGACGACCAGCATTCCGGCTTGGGTATGTATGCCGATGGCAGTTGGCTGGCTTGCACTGAAAGCTTTTCCGATGTGCGGCTGTTGCAGTTTGATCCTGACGGCACCGGCTCGACCGAGATTATTGACTTCGGCGCGCTGCCGGAGCGCCAGGATGACGTTTGGGTTTTGACGGATGGCAACGGGGTGGAGCATTGGCTTTCGCGCCCCTACCTGACCTTCACGCCGTTCTTTGTTGACGGGGTAGAGTTCAACCTTTCGACCATCACCGGAATTGCCAACCTACAGCCAAAGGGCTATTTTGTTGACCTGTTTGGCGACATATGGGCCTTTGCAAGCCGCGCTGTCAGCAACCAGACCACGGCCTATTTTTATCGCGTGATTGATTGCGGCCAGCGCGGCGGTCCTAGTTTTGTGACCGTGACCGGGCTTGCCAACCGGACTAGCGGAACGGATGAATTTGACCACGATTACGCCGGGGTCACGCATTATCAGGACACCGCCCTTGACCAGTTCGTATTCTATTGGGCGGGGAACCTTTACGCTGTCGATGCGACAACCGGCGCGATCAATGCTAGCCAGACCTCGCTTTCTATCAATGAAGAAACCATCGGCAAAAACCTGCGCTGGTGTCCGCTAGGTTCGGGGACTGTGTGGATTTACGCCAGCAATGCGGTTGAAGTCTCGCTGAAAGACCTCTCGGTTGTTCGCAGCTACAGCCTTGGCATTTCCGGCCCTTGGGGTGACGTTAGCAACGATAGCGACAGCGGCGTTCTGTATTGCCCTACGCTCCACGCCCTGATTGCACCCCATGCCTCGCTAGATAAAATCCAGTTTCTTTATCTGGACCGGGTTGGCAGCGCGACCGTTACGCTTGGCAGCATTGTTGCAGACGTATCGGATCGGGTCGGGATAACCGAATATGACTTTACCGATCTAGATCAGGAAGTCATCGGCTGGTCGGCCACCAACGGCCCCGCCAGCAACATGATTGAACCGCTGCTCGATGCCTATGACAGCGACATTCGCCCGCATGACTTTGCCATTGAGGGAATCAAGCGGACAGGCGTTACCACCGGTTCAACGCTGCTAACCGAGCGGTTTGTTGAAGGCCAACCGCGCTATTCTGTCCGGCTCCAAGAAGCCCCGGAACTGCCGCGCGCGTTGACGTTCAACTTTGCCGACATTGATGCCGACCAGCAACCGAACAACGCCCGCGCTGACCGCCCGCTTGACGCAACGGGGTCACGCTCGGAACAGACGATTGACCTTGCAACGCTTGCCTTGGGCAAGGACGAGGCGCGCGGGCTGGCGGAGCGTTATTTCCGCCGCGTGTGGAATCAGCGGGTTCAGGTTACGAATGCCCTGACGGCGCAGGAATTGGCGCTAGAACCGGGTGACGTTCGCACATTGAGCCTTGACGGCGAAACCCTGACCGCCCGCCTTGTGCGGCTGAAGATCGGCGCAAACGAAACGCTGGAATGTGAATGGCGTTACGATCATCCCAGCCTTGCGCTTTTGAGCGGCGCAAACGGGGCCGGATTTGATGGCCGCAACCCGGCGGTTATCGTTGTCCCGCTAACCAGCAAGGGCTTTGCGCTCGATATTCCGTTGCTGGCCGATGGCGACAATTCGGTTAATCCCGTCATGTATTTTGCCGCCGCGCCGTATGCTGCCGGGACTTGGCCGGGGGCAACATTCTATCAGCAGACCGGCGGCGAATATACGGATGAAGCAGCCTCGATTCCTTCAAGTTCAATCGCAAATTGGGGCTATGCGACTGACGTTCTAGCCGATGCCAACCCGAACCTTTGGGACCGGGGCGGCAGTGTCAATGTGCTTTTGCAATACGGCACCCTGACCGGATGCACGGAGGCGGACATTAACGCGCGCCCGACCTTGAACCTTGCGCTGCTTGGTGACGAAATAGTCAACTTTACCACGGCCACGCTAGAGGGGGACGGCAGCTATACGCTGTCGGGCTTCAAGCGCGGGCGGCGCGGGACGGAATGGGCAACCGGCACCCATGCGGTGCGCGATGTATTCTTGCTGCTCGATACTGCCGAGCCTGACGACCTAGGGTTATCTGACGTTTCGACCAATCTTAGCTTCAAGGCCGTAACGCAGGGCCGGACGGCAACCAGCGCATTCCCCATTGCCGTTGCACCCTTTACCGGGGCCAGCCTTAAGCCCTACGCGCCGTGCCAATTGCGCGAGGTCCGCGATAGTGGTTCGGGTGACTGGGCATTGTCATGGACCCGCCGCACCCGTGTTGGCGGGGCATGGACCGGCGGCAGTGCAATCCCGCTGTCTGAAGCTTCAGAAGAATATGAAGTTGAGATTATGAACGGCGGAACCGTTGTCCGCACCGTTACCGGGCTGACCAGCCCTTCCTACACCTATTCGAGCGCAAACCAGACCACGGACTTCGGCGCACCGCAGACCAGCCTTTCCTGGCGGGTCTATCAGGTTTCGGACGCCGTTGGCCGGGGCTTTGTCGCTTCCGCCTGACCCTAGGAGCATTGTTGAATGAGTAACACTCCGCGCATCGGAGCGCCCGAACTTGTGCTCTCGCAAGCCGCGCCCGAAACTACTGTCAACGAACAGGTGCGCTATACCGAGCAAGGGGCGGGCGCGTTCATTGTCAAGGATAAGGACTTGGCAACCCCGCCCGGTTCGCCAGCCGATGGGGACGCTTACATCGTTGCGGCGGCGGCAACCGGGGCATGGTCGGGGCAGTCTACCAAGATTGCGTTTTATCTTTCTAGCGCATGGGCCTTTATTGCGCCAATCGAAGGCACCAAGGCTTACGTTCAAGATGAAAATGCGGACTATCAATTTGACGGCGCGGCATGGGCTGCGACAAGCAGCGGGTCGCCAATCCTGCAAGGCGTCCACACTATCCCTATTATGGCCGCTGCCATGACCGCCCGCACCACTTCAGGGGCTACGGCGGGAACTGCGGAAACCACGACCAACAAGGTAATGACCCGCACCTTGGATTTTGACGCGGCGAATATTGAATATTCGCAAATTATGATCCCCATGCCCAAGAGTTGGAATGAAGGCACGGTTACGGTCCAGTTTATCTGGACTGCTGGCGCAACTGGCGATGTGGTTTGGGCTTGCCAGGGCGTTGCGTTAAGTGACGATGACGCGCTTGATACTGCATTTGGCACCGCCCAATCCGTGACTGATAGCGTGACGGCGGCGGGCGACTTGATGCAGAGCGCCTTTACAAGCGCGATCACGATTGCTGGGACGCCTGCGGCTGAGGATACGATTGTCTTGCAGTTCTACCGGGACGCAAGCAACGGCAGCGATACTTTGGCCGCAGATGCAAAGCTGATCGGCGTTCGCATCAAATACACTATCGCGGCAGGGGATGACTCCTAATGCTCGCGCTGCCCCATGTTAGCTATGCAGGCATCCCCCTAACAACGCCCGGTGGCGGCGGCTCAAGCGTTCTTTACCGCGCGCTTGGCGGGCTATTCGATGCCAACTCAAGCGATGCCCGGAGCGCAAACCAGGTCCGCCTGGTGGATTTCACCACGCCTAGCGGTGGCACTAGCACAATTCGCCGGGTGTTTTACGCCAACACCGCCGCAGATAGCGGGAAACGAATTAGGGCCGTGATTACGGACACTAGCGGTGTTGTTCTGGGCTATTCGGGCGATGTCACATTGACAAGCGACCGGCTGACAGAACTGGCGCTGGTAAGCCCAATAGAAAACTTGCCCGCGTCAACCGGCTACCGGGTTGGCATAAATTACGAAAGCGCATCAACACAGCGGGTTTCTTCTGTAGGTAGCGCATTTTCCGCAACGGCAACATTTAGCTCGGCACTGCCGGGAACCTTGACGCTTTCCGCCTCGTCAAACCCGATCAATTGTTGGGCGCTTTGCGAACAGGCGGGAACGGTAACGGGAAGCGATTTCATTGCCGAAAGTGGAGACGGACGCGCGGCGGCGCGCAGCTTTATGGACGTAAATGTTCCTAATGATTATGCTGTTGGCGACATTGCCCTTTTGCTGATGTTTGCCGGTTTTACCTCAGGGGGCGCAGGCGCAACGATTCCAACGCCTTCGGGGTGGACGCTGGTTTCGGATTCAACCTATGCCGGGCACCGGAGCCTTTTGTTTGCGCGCCGCCTAGACGGGACTGAAAGCCCCGTAATTTACATGAGCCAATCGGGCGGCTCAATTGACCGAATGTTTCTTAAAACGGCGATATTCCGTGGAATGGTCGCCAGCGGCTCTTATTACGAAGCGTTTGCAGGTAATTCCGGCGGCAGCAATACCGCGCCGACCGGGAATGCTATTACCACGCTAGGCGACAACCGCTTGCTGGTCGATACCTTCCACGCATCGAATGACAGCACCCTGACGCCTGATTCGGGTTGGGCCAAGGCAGTCGAAGAACTTACTTTGTCGGGTAGCGATGCGGCGCTTGCCATCACAACCAAGGATGCCCCGACCGCAGGAAGTCAAAGCGCGCAATCCGGCACCTATGATGTTGCGGCCAACTGGCGCGTCAATTCCTTGGCGCTAATCCGCGCATAACTCCGGAGATTGATAATGAGCAAAAACGCAAATCGGCTTGCGCTAATGCTGGCTGCGCTAGGCAAGCGCGAGGCTAAAGCCCTTGCGCTAAAGGACCGCAAGGTTGCGCTAACCCGACTTGCGGAAATTGCCCGCGTTCGCTGCGCCGTCCTACTGGGGATCATGCTGCACAACAAGGAAAGGCTTGGCCTCTCCGATCAAACAATGTCCTTGATTCTACCGCAGAAGGAGGCGGCAGAATGAACGACCATGACATTTGGAAGCACATTCCGGAAGGTTTCAAACACCTTCTGGACGCGCTTTCTATTGGAACAATGCTGGGGACGCTATTCCAGATGCTACCGAATATCGCCGCCCTGCTGACAATAGTCTGGACCTGCATTCGGATCGCCGAGACTGAAACCGTGCGCGGTTGGTTCCGTAGGAAATGACCGACACCCCGGCGTTTTGCCCCAGTTGCGGGTTTAACATCCGGGCGGATCGACCAGTTGAGCGCGGGCCTTGGCTAATCACACCCCAAGAGGTTCGGTTTTACGGCGTCAAGACTGCGCTGGCCCTTGGCGAATGCAACCTCCTGCACAGTCTTGCCACGGCTTACCCTTGCGCCGTCAGTGCCGAGGCGTTGGCTAACCGCGCCAGTGAAGTCGGTTCGATCGGGGCCATGAAGGTCCGCCTTACCCGGATTCGCGCCAAGCTGGGCGACCATCACCGCGTCATCGAAACCGTGGTGGGCCAAGGCTATCGCTGGTGCGGCCCCTAACCTAGAGGTGACTTATTCCGACAGCGCCACTCAGTGAAGAGAAAATGCGGGAGGCGGTGGAAGCCGTTTCCCTTCATGGATCACAGAATGCGGCGGCAACTGCGCTTAACTTGTCCCGGTCAACGTTCCGCCACAGGCTTAGAGAGGCCGCGCGGCACGGCATAGCGCCGGGGCATTTTGAGAACGGCACGGCCCCCGGTTATCTAATGGGCAAAGTTACCGTTCAGCGCGGCCCTGGCGGCATTGTGGAACGGACATGGGAACGGCAGTCCCCCGGCCAGCAGGAAGCCTTTGACGCGCTAGAGGCCGCGATTGAGGCAATCACCCAAGACATCAAGGGCGCGCTACCCGCCACCGCCGCGCCTAGCAATTATGATGCAGACCTGTTGACCCTGATCCCGATGGGCGACCCGCACTTCGGCTTGCTTACTTGGTCAAAGGAAGTGGGCGAGGACTTCGATCTAAAGATAGCGGAGGAATTGACCTTCGCGGCGGTGGACCGGCTTTGCGCGCTTACCCCGTCCAGCGAAACGGCGATGCTGCTGAACCTTGGCGACTTCTACCACGCGGATAACAGCAACAACCGGACGCCGCATTCTGGCAACCAGCTGGACGTTGACGGGCGCTTTCAGCTTATCGCGCAAGTCGGGCTTAGGGCGATGATCCGCTGCATCCGGCGGCTACTGGAAAAGCATAACAAGGTGATTGTCCGGAACAACCGGGGCAACCACGACCCCCACCAAGCCTTCATGCTTTCGTTAGCATTGGACGCCATGTTTTCTAACGAGCCGCGCGTTGAAATAGAAATGACGCCCGCCAGCTTCTACTACTACCGCTTCGGCAAAACCCTGATCGGCTCCACGCATGGGGACGGGGCCAAGCTGGCCGACCTTCCGCTTATTATGGCGTCAGACGTTCCCGGTGATTGGGCGGCGGCGACTTGGCGGGTTTGGCATTGCGGCCACTTCCATCACGACCAGTTAAAAGATCATCCCGGCTGCACGGTCGAAACGCACCGGACGCTGGCCGCCAATGACGCTTGGCACCGCCACGCTGGCTACCGCTCAGGCCGCGACATGAAGGCCCTAATTTATCACCGCGAACATGGCGAAATTAGCCGCATTCGTTGCGGGCTTTCGATGCTGAAGGAGGCCGTATGACGTTGCCTTATATGTGGCTCGGCAAGGAAGCGGAATCCGCCGAAGTCCTGCTTGCCTATTACCCGCCCGAACCGCTTGTAGTGGTGGATGATAGCGAAGGGATCGACGAATGACGCCCTTTAGCTTCCCGCTGGACCGCCCGGACGTTCACCTGAGCGACCTTCCTGAAGGTATATCCGTTAGCGCGGAAGCTGCCGCCAGAGTGCTTACACAAGCCGCCAAGCGTATCCGTAGCGGGGAATCCGTTAGGGACGTATGCGAAGGGCTGGTTGACGTTGTGATTGCCCTGTCAGGGCGGATTTAGCTGCGGGCTTCCACCGCACCCCCCGGCGTAGCCAACCACCGGCTCCGGGTTAGTCGTCTTCCCGACGCGGGGGCGGGCCATAGGTGGTTTTCCTCCTCGCCATCGCCCCATTCCTTACCATAAACCACAGGAAAAGCAAGCATGGACAGACGCGCCTTTTTCGATCTTGTCCGCAAGGGCATTCTCGGCCCTACGCTGGACGGTGACGAGGTTTCCGGCTGCGAAGCCATCCTAGACGCAATGGATGGTGCGCCGATTAGCTGGTGTGCCTATGCCCTAGCGACTGCCTACCACGAAACAGCGCACACCATGCAGCCGATCAAGGAATACGGCGGCGACCGCTACTTTTTCCGAATGTATGACCCCAAGGGCGAACGGCCCGCACTGGCTAGCGGGATGGGGAATATCTATCCCGGCGACGGGGTGAAGTTTTGCGGGCGCGGGTATGTGCAGCTTACCTGGCGCAACAACTACAAGCGGGCCGGTGAAAAGCTTGGCTACCCGCTAGAAGGCAATCCGGACCTTGCAATGCGTCCCGACATTGCCGCGCAGATCATGCGGCGCGGGATGGACGAGGGCTGGTTCACCGGCAAGGCGTTCGACCACTTCTTGCCCAAGCAAGGCGCGGCAACCCGCGATCAGTTTGTGGAGGCCCGCCGCATCATCAACGGCAAGGACAAGGCAACCGCGATTGCCGACTATGCCGTGACCTTCCAGCGCGCATTGCAGGGGGCGGGCTGGTGAACGTAATCGAATTTCCCAAGCCCTCGCTGCACGACATTCCGCAAATGCTCCGCAACATTGCGGACGACATTGAAGCGGGGAACTTCGGCGCTCCCGTTTCCGGCGTCATGGTGCCGGAAAGCGATGAAAGCCTGTTTAACTTCGGTTGGGGTGATGCGGAAGGCTTCAAGGCAATCGGCCTGTTTCATGCGGGCGCTCAAATGCTGATGGGGGGCGAATGAAACTGCCGCCGATTACCACACCTGACGGACGCAGGGCTTGGGCGCTGATTGCCCTATGGGGCGCTGCCGCCGTCTTTACGCTGTTTGCAGCCGTGGGCGTCTATCTCACCCGCAACCATCCCGATTACGCTTTCTACCTTGCCCTTGCCGCACACGCTCAAGTGTTGGCGACTATCTCTGCAATCGGTGCGCTGCTTGTAAAGCGCACGATCAAGGCGGGCAGGGATGGGGTTGAGATTAGCGATCAGGGGGATGCGGTCGGCTGACTTATGAATAATTCCGATTAGTGGTCGGTTAGGAACGGCAGGGGACACGGGGCAAAAAACAGTTGTTGCGGGTCGCTTTTCTGTGTGCCTAATGGGCAGCGCCAAGCAAAGGAGGCGCATATGTCCGACAACGGAATGGTGATTAAGGATTTGGATGCAGGGCCGCATTTTGAATTTCATACTAAATGGGATTTTGTTGGCCCGGAAGAAGATATGGACCTGCTTGAAAAGGTCAGGTGGAATATGGTGGGCATGGCCGACGAAAGCGGCAAGCCATCCTCTTTTGTAACCGTGACGCGCCGGTCAGCCAATTCAGTCGTTGTTGAAGGTTTCGCATACGAAGCCCTAGACCTTTAGTTTAGTGCCCGCTCCCACGGCATTGCACGCCCCCTCGGTCGTCCCTAACGCGACCGGGGGTTTTCTTTGGAGCCACCATGCCCCTATTTGCCGCCCTAGACGCCGCTGTGGCGCTGTTTAAGCGTTTCCGCACCCTGATAGCCCTAGCGCCCGTTCTCGCGCTGTGCGCCTTCCTGTGGGTAAAGCTATACGGCTTCCTCTGGATCGACGGGGCAATAGAGCAACGCGACAAGGCCCGCGCTCAGGTTGTCCAGATGGAAGCCGCCAGCAAGGAAGCCCGCGCCAAGCAAATTGCGCTTAATCAGACCAACCAGGAACTAAGCCAAAGGATTGCCGCCGATGCCACGCTTCGCCACGCTGAAACTGCCGTTGCAGTTAACCGCGCTGTTTCTGATTATGCTCGCCGTAACCGGGTGCAAGACTACTGTAGTCGCAGCGGACCCGATGTTGCCGCCCTGCCTAGTGGTCCCGGCGCACCTGATAGCCCCAAATCAGACGAAGTTCTTGCCATTCCCCGCGAGGACTTTGAAGCCCTCGCCAACGATGCGCTGCGAGGTGCCGAGGCCCGCGCCTTCCTGATCGACCAGATTAACGCGGGGCTGGCGGTTGTTTATCCAGAGCCGCAGTTCTAGTTCGTCTTGAGCCGCGCCCATTGATCGCCGCCAATGG
>Ga0315904_10001797_pt1 | contig 33863 bp, 60 predicted proteins | sample LakEriMetagenome_6_FD_203529 | JGI IMG/M metagenome (GOLD analysis project Ga0315904, IMG submission 203529) | Freshwater fungal communities from buoy surface, Lake Erie, Ohio, United States - Buoy 12 MA120 | ecosystem: Environmental > Aquatic > Freshwater > Lake | place: USA: Lake Erie, Ohio...
CTCCGAAGGTTTTGGCAATACGCCATTGCGCGTGGCGGAGACAGGCTCACTTGTTCTCTTGAACGGCACGGGTACACCGACTGGCACTGGCATCGCCTTCCCCGGTACTCAAAACGCATCGTCCAACGCCAACACGCTGGATGACTATGAGGAGGGGACTTGGACGCCTACGCTGTCAACCAACGGATTTAGCGGCACACCTGCAGTTACTGGTTCTTCGGGCATTTACACAAAAATTGGTCGCGTCGTCACCGTTCGCGCGTCGCTTGGATTTGGGTCGTTCACATACCCATCAAGTTATGTTCTGATTGCTGGCCTACCGTTTACGCCAAGCACAGGGTTTATTGGCTCATTTACAGGGGGACATCCCGGTAGCGGCCCAATGGGAGGGGCTTGCGCGGCGTTTAGCGGCGGCATTGACGCCGCGCCCACTACCGCAACCACAACCTCAACCTCGTGGACATATACCGTCACCTACTTTGTTTAAACTGGAGAAAAGCCATGTCAACATTCACCGAAGTCACCTACATTTCTGAGTTCAACATCCAGCCCAACGGGTGCATTGGAGTTCGCAAGACCACCGATGTTCTGAAGGATGGCGTTGTCATCTCGTCAACCTACTGGCGCACGGTGCTGATCCCAAATGACACTACTGCCGCAGAGGTGCTGAACGAGGCTTACTACCTCAACATCGCCACATACGCTTGGAGCCAACCGTCGCCCCAGCCGTATGATCCTAACCCACCAACCCCCGGAGTTTGAACATGACTGAACAAGAAAAGCCCACCGCCGAAGAGATCGCACGCCACTATAGCGCCGCAATGGACTCGGTCTCGCTGATCAACGCTGGCAAGCCTGAAGGCATGGAAGATGCTGACTGGGCTGACTGTGTGTCCCGCAACAAGGAACACCTGCGTCTGATGATCGCAAAAACGTACTGGACGACAGAAGACCTGAGCCCACTGCAAGCGGCTGCGGCATAATTAAAAAGGGAAGCCGCCACCCTACTTTGGCGGCAATTTCATGGAGATGAAAAATGGATGAAATCAAACTGAGCACAAACCTGATCAACGGCATCTTGCAGTATCTGGGCGGTCGTCCTTTTGCTGAAGTTGCAGGATTGATCCAAGCAATTCAACAAGAAGCCGCCAAGCAAGGCGCGCAACCTGTTGCAGCGGAAGAGCCATCGGCTGAATAAATCAACTGAGGGTAATCATGGAGACGGTTCATGAACTTGCAAACGATACCGACAAGCGTTTGAGCGTCCACGAAGCAGTTTGCGCTCAACGGTACGAGAGCATTCAGAGCCGTTTCGATGATGGTTCCAAGCGCATGACAAAGATCGAGTACCTCTTGTATGTACTTATCGCTGTTGTGCTGCTTGGCCCCGGAGTTGCTGCCGAATTCGTCAAAAAACTTTTGGGGATGTAAATGCTTGCCGAGATTGCAGCAGCGAACGCAGCGTTCTCTGTCATCAAAGCTGCACTTGCAAACGGCAAAGAACTGCATCAACTCGGCTCACGGGTCTTTGACTACTTCGACAACAAGGCAAAGATTCAGGAGTCTGCCACCAAGAAAGGCGGCGGCTCCGACCTTGAAGAGTTCATGGCGCTGGAAAATCTCCGGCAACAAGAAGAAGAATTGCGCGAGCGCATGGTCTACGCCGGGCGTCCGGGAATGTGGACTGACTGGCAGAAGTTTCAAGCGCAAGCTGCTCGCAAACGCCGCGAAGACGCTGAAGCCGCCAAGCGCGAAAAGATTCGCAGGGCAGAACGCCTTGCTCAGTTGACAGAATACATTGCCGTTGGCATAGCCACGGTGATACTTGCTGCACTGATTACCTACGGCATCATTTTGTACATGCTGCACCTGCGATGAGCGAAGAGAAGCTGAACGCAAACTCAACGCTCGACAAGGTGCTCGGGTATGTGGATTCGCCGTTCAAGTTGTTTGCCATCCTCGTAATGGGCATTGTGGCTTTCTCTGGGTACTTCTTGTGGCAGAACCAAGAGTTCATGCGGGACGCTTACAAGGAATCCAAAAAGCTGCCGGAGATCAACACTTCAAGGGCAGATGATGTAGGCTCAATGCTGATGAAGAAAACCGGGGCCACGGTTGTCGCGGTCTTCAAGGTCAACCCACTGTTCAATAGCCGGGTGCTGTACAGGGCATATACCAAGGATGGCAGGGACAAGAGCATTGAGGACATCGACGTGGGGCTGTTCAGCCAAAACTCTGCCAACAACTCGGATGTGGTGCGGCTGATGACCAACGAGATACCTTGTGGTGAGTACCGCTACGCGCAGTCTGAGGTGGGTCTGTGGTATTTGGAGAAGGGCGTGGCGTACACCTGCCGGGTGAGCGTACCGCCAGACAGTTACAGGTTTGTGGGACAGGTTACGGTAGGCTGGACTGAGCCACCGCAGGACATCCAACAAGTAAAATTCATGCTGGAGATCGCCAGCGCCATGTTGACAAAAAGGGGTAACTGATGCTTTCACTCATTTCAACTCTCGGGGGTCTGCTGATCTCCGGACTGCCCAAGCTGCTGGAGTACTTCCAGAACAAGGCTGACCAAAAACACGAGTTGGCGCTGGCTCGAGTCCAGACCGAGCGCGAACTGCAACTGGCTGCTGCTGGCTTTGCCGCGCAGGCTAAGATCGAGGAAATCCGCACCGAGCAGGTGGCGATGGAGACCGACGCCCGGATGACTGAGGCCGCTCTTGCCCACGACGCCAAGGTGCTTGAGAAGGCCTCCACATGGGTGTCCAGCTACGTGGGCACCGTGCGCCCCACCGTGACCTACATCTTCGTGCTGGAGTTGGTGGCCATCAACGCCTTCATGGCTTGGTATCTGTACCAGCAGCCGGGCCTGATCACCAGCATTGACGACGTGATTCGCTACTCCGACCTGATCTTCTCCAGCGACGAGATGGCCATGCTGGGCGGCATCATCGGATTTTGGTTTGGTAGCCGCCAGTGGAGCAAAAAGTGAAACTGAGCAAAGCCGGGGAAGACTTGATGCACAAGTACGAGGGCTTTCGCTCTCGGCCCTACCTTTGCCCTGCACACATCTGGACGATTGGCTACGGCCACGTCCTGTACCAAGAACAGATCAGGCTCCCTGTGGTGCGCGTGGAGGGCAAAGAGACCCCCATGATCCGCAAAGAGTACCCACTGAAACCGGAGGACAACCGTGTCTGGACAAAAACGGAGATCGACGAACTATTCCGAGATGATGTCGGAACTTTTGAACGGGGTGTTCTTCGTCTTGTTCCCGGTGTGGTTGGGCGTCAAGGCAGCTTTGACGCTCTGGTCTCTATTTCCTTCAATTTCGGGCTAGGAAACCTCCAGCGCAGCACCATTCGCATGAGGGCCAACAGAGGCGATTGGGAGGGTGCTGCGGAGGCTTTTAGGGTTTGGACGAAGGGTGGTGGCAAAGTGCTTCCGGGGCTCGTTAAACGCCGGGAAGCCGAGATTGCGCTGTTCTTGAGTTAAGTGCGAAAATAAGGCACGAACCAAGTAAAGGAAAAACATGACACTTATCCCATCTTGGGTTATGACGTATGACAGTTTGACCTCCACAGTACTTCAGTACTTGGAGCGAAAAGACGCCGCAGTTGTCAATGCAATTCCCACATTCATTTCGCTGGCCGAGTTCGAGATCGCACAAGAGATTAAGACCCTTGGCCAACTTCAAATTGTCGAAGCCAATATGGACGCCGACAACTCGATCCTGCAAAAGCCTGCCCGGTGGCGCAAGACGGTGTCAATGAGCGTGACGGTGAACGGCAAGAAGCAGCCCGTCTACCTGCGCAAGTACGAATACCTGAAGAACTATTGGCCAGACGCAGACCAGACCGATGTGCCGCTGTATTACGCCGACACCGACTGGGAGCACTGGTACCTCGCGCCCACACCTGCCGAGTCGTACCCATTTGAGGTGCTCTACTACGAGCGCATCGCACCGCTGAGTTCTGCCAACCAAACAAACTGGCTGACTCAAAACGCCCCGAACGCTATGCTGTTCGGAACCCTGCTGCAAGCAATGCAATTCCTGAAGAACGATCAGCGCGTCATCTTCCAGCAGAAGTACACCGAGTCGCTCCAAGCCCTGAAAGCAGAGGATGTGGCGCGTGTTGGTGATCGTCAAGCCGTTGCCGTGGATTCCTAAAAATGACAAGCTACATCAACCCCTACACTGGTCAGACGATCAGCCCATCACAAGTGGGCTATGTTGAACTGACCGTCTCGGCCGACACAATTCTTCAGTGGCCAATCAACGGCAACACCGACAACGTCGTCGCCAACATCATTGAAGTCACGGCGACCACCACGGGCATCGAGTTGTTCATGCCCCCGGCAACGTCTGTGTCCACTGGCCAGAGTGCGCTGATCCGCAACATCGGCGTCAACTCCTTCACCGTGGTGGACACAAGCGGCAACACGATTGTTTCCGTTGCTTCCGGCATCGCGCAATACATCTACGTCACCGACAACAGCACCATCAACGGCTCATGGGAGACCGTGACGTTTGGCGCAGGAACTTCGGCGGCAAATGCAGCCACCCTTGCTGGCTTCGGCCTCAAGGCAGTGAGCACCACGCTGAACACCGTTACTCCGGTCTCCACGTTCAGTTCCGACTACACCCTGCTGCCAGCAGACCAGTCGTCCTTGTACGTTTGGACTGGTGGTGCAGGCAACGTCACACTGCCCTCTGCTGCCGCTGTAGGGGCTGCTTGGTACGTCATCATCAAGAACGACGGCACTGGCATCCTGAACGTGCTGGCCACTGGCGCAAACACCATTGACGGCCAAGTGTCGAAGCAGCTTCAGATTGAAGAGTCTCTGGTGATCGTCTCCAACGGCACGACGTACTTCAGCTACGCCTATGGCCAGTCCTCCACGTTCTTCTTCACTCAGTTGACCAAGAACGTGACTGGTGGAACCGTGACGCTGACATCCGCAGAAGCGGCCAGCATCATTCAGGAATATCAGGGCACCCTTACGTCGAACTGCACGGTCATTGTTCCCCCGACAGTGCAGTTGTACTCGTTCCGAAACGACACAACTGGCGCGTTCTCTTTGACGTTCAGCACTGGCGCTGTTGGTGGGCTGACAGTCAGCTTGCCGCAGAACCAAACGATTCTTGCAATTTGCGATGGCACGAACGTTTACAACGCGCAGACATCGACCTCTTCGTTCATCAATGCACTGACGCTTGGCAACGGCTCTGCTGCCGCTCCTTCGCTGTCATTCACTGGCAGTGCGACCACTGGTTTGTACCTTGCCGCAAGTAATCAACTTGGCTTTGCAGTGAACGGCCTGAACGCAGGCACGTTGACAGCAACAGGCCTGCTCATGCCTGTAGGAATCAACGGTGGAGCATTCTGATGACAGCAAAGGTAATCGCCCTTCAAGTCGGCCCCGGCATTCAGAGGGACGGGACAATCTTTGCATCAGTGAGTTATGTGGACGGCAAGTGGGTGAGGTTCCAGTACGGTCGCCCGAGGAAAATTGCTGGCTACAACGGAGCATTTCTGAACGCCTCAGGGATCAGTCGCGGGATGATCATGAGCGCAGAGAATGGTCTAAATTACGTGATCTCTGGCTTCAGCAACGGCATCGAGCAGTGGACGACTGACAGCGATGACGGTGTGGGTTTTGGCCCAACCCCTGTGGAGCCAGTTGGATCACTGGCATCAATCACCATCACCAATCAAGGCTCCCTGTACACCAACGGCACGTACACCAACGTGCCAATCGTTTCTGCTGGTGGCTCTGGTGGACAAGCCACTGTGGTGGTGTCGAGCAACTTGGTTTTCAGCGTAACGATCACCAGTGGCGGCGTGGGCTACGTCCACAATGCATCGGTGACGATTGCCGCTGCCAGCATTGGCGGCACTGGCTCTGGCTTTGCTGGGTTCGTTGATGCCCTTACGACCTACGCCCCGAACCCAAACACCCTGTGGCAGTTTGACATCGGCTACGACGCCTTTGGCAACGGACAGAACAACCTGATTGCACACCCCGGCCAGAACTTGGCCGACATCTCATCGTCGGTGAACACGCGCCCCATGTTTGGCCCGTTCAGCGGCACGACACTGCGCCCTGTTGGTGTGTTCACAGACACGGGCACCACGACCTCAGGATCGCCCACAGTGACGTTTGCAGCGACCAACGTAGGCATAGGTGCTGGCGTGTCCGTAACGGGCACTGGCATCCCTTCTGGCACCACCGTGGTCAGCGCTGAAGAGGTTTCTGGCGTGTGGACTGCCACACTGAGCGCCAACGCCACCGCAAGCGGCTCGGCAGTGCTGACCTTTGACAACAACATCGCCGTGTCTGGCGGCATCGTGATGCTGTTCCCGTACCTGTTCGTGTACGGCAACAACGGCTTCATCGGCAATTGCGCGGCTGGCGACTTCAACAACTGGACATCGGCCGACTCCAACAGGAACAACGTCTCCTCCACCAAGGTGGTCAAGGGCCTGCCAATTCGCGGCGGTACAACGTCGCCTGCTGGCCTGTTCTGGACTTTGGATTCGGTGGTTCGCGTCACTTACTCGCCAACGCAGGTGGGCAACCAGACGCTGTACTGGAAATATGACCTGATCACACAGCAGTCCTCCATCCTCTCATCGCAGTGCGTGATCGAGTACGACGGCATCTTTTACTGGATCGGCTCCGACCGTTTCCTGATGTACAACGGTGTCGTGCAAGAGGTTGAGAACAAGCAAAACAACAACTACTTCTTCGACAACCTGAACTACCGCCAGCGCCAAAAGGTGTGGGCAAGCAAGGTGCCTCGTTGGGGTGAAATCTGGTGGTTCTTCCCGTCGGGTGACAACGAAGAGTGCAACGACGCCATCATCTACAACGTGCGCGAAAAGTGCTGGTACGACGCTGGCCAAGCCTTGGGTGCGCGCCGCTCTGCTGGCGTGTTCACCGAGGTGTTCCGTCGCCCCATCTGGGCAGGCAACGATCAGAACACGGCAGGCGAGTACACGCTGTGGCAGCACGAGACCGGAACGAACGAGGTGTACACCAATCAGGTCAACGCAATCGACTCGTTCTTTGAGACCAACATCATCGGCTCACGCATGGGCCTTGTGGGCTCGATAGAGCAGCCCGGCGACAACGTGTGGACTCGCTGTGAGCGCGTAGAACCCGACTTTGTGCAGTCCGGCGAGATGACGCTGATCGTCACTGGTAAGTCATACGCTGAAGACGTTGACGACCCGTCTGAGCCGTATCCGTATGACCCCACCACGCTGAAGGTGGACATGAAAGAACAGCGCCGTGAGATGCGCATGAGGTTCAGGAGTAACACCCAAAACGGGAACTACTTCATGGGCCGTGTGCTTTTGAGCATAGACACAGGCGACGTGCGTGGAACAGGTAATCCATAATGATTGCCTACGATCCTCGTGGGATGACTTGGGATCAGTACTGCAAACTGATGGCCGAGTTATTTGCCCCTAACCAGTTGGGGTATGTAGAAGAAGAAAACTGGCGTAGCTGGGCTGATGGCTTGAGTGGTATCGGGTATTTCTCTGAATCAGCGATTCCCACCCACCATGGCTTTGAGCATTGGTACGAATGGGCCGAGCGTGTAGCAGGCATTTTGACCGTGACTGTGGGGGAAATATGAACTTTCTTGATTTACTGAACATGGTGGCGCGTGAGGCACGCCCTGCGCACCATTCACTCAGTCCTATGACGGATATGGAGACACCGTTCACAGAGACTGAACTTGACTCACTCGATGGGCTGATGATCGTCATGTACATGTCCATCATCTATGGCATCGAAGACGATCTGGTGAAGGAATTTCACCCGGAGACGCCGCAAATCCTGTTTGACTTCATCCAGCAGCACAAGACTCAAGAGCCTGAGTCGATTGAGCAAGCCAAGGAGTTGATTAAATGATTTACCTGAGCGACTACCGGATCGCGGCCACCCACATCACCAAACTCATGGAAGACATTCGCCACCCTCAGGTGGTGAATCTTTTTCCGGAGACGTTCGAAAAGATCAAGACTGGCCTGTTTTACGTGCCCCACCGGGTGGCCGACAAGGTGATTGACCAAGAGTTGGCCAAGACCTTGCGTGAGGACACCGAGGCCAAGACCGCATTCATTCTGGCGGCTGGCAACGGGCACTTTGCAGGGATCAACCCCGTCAAGTCCGAGCCCAACAGCTTGATCTACGAATACAAGTTCCTGCCCCTGACGCTGACGCAGGTCTACGCCGGGCGCACAGCGCAAGCATTTGGGGCGTCCGACCACATCGTGACCGACTCCACCGCCTGCGCCTCGAGCATGAAGGTGCTCATGGACGTGCAGACCCTGATGCGCTTTTATGGCTTCAACCGGGTGATCGTGCTGGCCGTGGAAGACCAAGTCAGCAACCTGACCCTCAACTTCTTCGGTGAAGCGCAGGCTTCGCTGGCTTGGAAGGACGAAAAAGAGGGTGTCAAGCCCTCGGCCTTCGACAGCGTAAATGGCGGCTTCCACGTGGGTCAGGGGGCCTGCTTGGCGGTGTTTGAGGACGAAGCAACGGTCAAGCGCCGTGGAATCACCCCCAAGGGCCGACTTTTGGGGGCCTACACGGCCTCAGAAGCCTGCGCCAATGCCATCGGCCAGACTGAGGGCGGCGAGGGCTTTGTGAGGGCCGCAGTGGGTGCTCTGAAGATGGCAGAACTGACCCCGGCGTGCGTTTCGGTGATCAAGACCCACGGCACGGGCACCAAATCCAACAATCGGGCTGAGAGATCAGCCATCGAATCGACGTTCACGGACTTTGTGGCCACCTCCTACAAGCAGGTGATCGGCCATACCATGGGCGTGAGCGGCTTGCTTGAGACCTGCATGTTGATCGACAATATGACCAACGGGTTTGTGCCAAGCATTCCAAACAGAACAGAAGAGGACGACGTGTTCCTGTCGCACGACATCGAGGCTCCGAAAGGGGCCATTTTGTCATTGGCGGCTGGTATGGGGAACGTGTACTCGGCCGCAGTAATGACAACGGAGTTATGACATGCAAGTAGATTCAAAAAAGCAGAAGCTAAATACAGGCCAAATCATCGGCATTTTTCTGGAAAACGTGAAAAGTCCTCATCCCCCTGAAGTGATGATGCCTGCCATTCTGGATGAATTGAATCAACCCGGCACTGAGGTCAAGCAGTTTGGCAACACGCTGTTTGAAGTCCACAAAGGCAAGGATGGCCAAGCCTTCTTCAAAGCATTCAATGCCGACACTGGCCCCAACTTCGTGGAGAACAGCAAGCTGTTTTCGGTGTGGGCTAAGAACGTTTTGGGCCTCAAAGTTCTGGTCACAGAATTTAACGATCCATCGCTTGAGCGGCTTTTCAAACTGATCTCCATGAACCCGCCGATGCCGGGCATGGGGTATCAAATTTTCAGATCAAAAAGCGGCAAAACCCGCATTGGTTTGAACTTGGGGGAATAACATGTCAGCAATTGTTGAAGCAGTCGGTGATGTTTTCGAGGCCGTAGGCGATGCCGTTGGATCGGTTGTCGAGGGCATCGGAAACATCGTTGAGAAGGTTGTCGATGAAGTCGTTGAGCCAGTCGTCAAGGCTGTAGGCAACACGATTGAGGCGGCGATGGATGACCCCCTTGGCACTTTGGTCAAGGTGGGCACGGCGGTGTTCGCTCCGGCTCTTTTGCCTGCCGTCAACCTTGGCTTGGCTGTGGCAAACGGCGTCCCACTTGAGAAGGCCCTGATCAACACTGGCCTGAACATGATCGGCGCTCAAGTCGGCAACTTTGTTGGCGGTCAACTCACATGCACGTTTGATCTTGGCTGCTTTGCAAGTGATGTGGTCACTGCTGGTGCCAAAGGTTTTGTCACGTCCGGCCTGAAGGGTGACTGCGTGTTGGAGGGCACTGCTGGGGCAATGCTCAACAACGTGATGAACACGGGCGCAAAGAATCTTGCCTCTGGCAAAGGACTTTTTGGATGCGCAGCCACCAGCACATCAGGCACCACTCAGTACGATCCGGACAGCTTGACCACGTCTGGTCTTCCTCAGGGTTGTCAAGGTAGCGCTCTCAACACAGGCCTTGGTGCAATGCCAAGTTGCGCTTCTTCCGGCAGTTTGGGTACTGTCACCGTCTCCGCTCCAAGAGGAGGTTTCTGTACCGACTTGACTTGCATATCTGGCAGTCTTGGCACCACGGGCTCCGCTGCCACAACTGATGCTGGCGCTATGACAGGCACTGGCGCTCTGGACACGGTAACGGTCACTGCACAGCGTCCTACCTGCACCGACATAACCTGCACGTTTAGCCCAAGCACAACAGATTCGTGCAAGGGCACCATGGTTGTCACCGGACAAAGACCCCGCGACACAGACGTGACATGCACGTTTGATCCAACAACCACTCTCTCTCCGGACGAAACCACCGATATGGGCACAGTGGTTGTCACTGGACAAAGGCCAACCTGCACGGATATAACGTGCGTCACCGAATTGCCAGAAGTGGTGGTGACTGGAAAGCGCCCAGAGTGCGAACTTGGCATGTGCTGCAAGTTCACTGGGTTTAAGCCACCAGAGTTGAAACTGCCAAAGATCAACATTCCAAAGTCAAGGCAAGTGCAAACCGTCGGAACCGCTGGAGCATTTGGCTGCGGCGCGATCCCATGGCTGGACACACGCGACTCTCTGCTGCGCAACCAGATTGTTTTTGACAGGCCAACTGATGAAACGATCAAGCAAGCCAAAATCAATGACATGTACGGCCGCATGGATGGCTGCTTGGCCAAAGAAATGCAAGATCGATTTGGTGGCGTGCCTCAAATCAAACTCAAGCCCTTTGATGAGCCCGTGGGTGGTCTTCCGCAAGGCCCCGGTTTTGCAACTGGTGGCAACGTAGAGGGTACGGTGACGTACTGCTACAACCAAGATGCCAAGTACATGCCCAAGTTTGTCAATTGCGGCCCTGACTTCTTGACGAACTCTGCTGCAAGCAAGCGTGTGCCCCTGACGCACAAAGAATTGAAGCACCTACAGGCGCGCATCTCCCAGCACGGCAACATGGGTGGCTTGGCCTCTGGCGGTCTCCCCAAGAAGTACCAAGAGGCCATGCCGAAGGATCACAACCCAGAGTTCGTGACTGGCATGACTGGCTACTACGCTTGTGGCGGTGGCACTGGCCAGTCGGACGACATCCCGGCAATGCTGCACGATGGCGACTACGTGATGGACGCTGACGTGGTGGCGGCACTGGGCGACGGCTCCAGCAAGGCAGGACGAGCAGTCCTTGATGGCTTCCGCAGCCAGATTCGCCACAGCGAGACAGCAAAAGGCAAACCCGTGCCTGCGAAGATTGCAGACGGCGAGTACGTGTTCCCAGCAGGTTTTGTTTCAGCCCTTGGTGGTGGCGACAACAAAGCGGGTGCGAAGATTTTGGACGGCCTGCGCGAGAAGCTGCGCGCCCACAAAAGATCAGCACCCACCAGTAAAATACCACCCAAGGCGAAATCCCCACTTGACTACATCAAGCAGGCGAAAGGTTAAAAATGGCAAACTTACTGCAATCCTCGCAGAACAAACAAACGACAGCGCCGGGTTTTTACACCGACTACCTGAGTAACCTTGCAACCCAAGGCAAGACCGCCGCTGATCAGGCAGACTTTGTTGGTGCCCAGCCTCTGCAAACAAAAGCCTTTGAGCAGGTCTGCCAGAACTTTGGTGCCCAGCAAGCAGGCGTTACCGCTGGCAAAGGTCTGGTGGGCCAAGCGGCTCAACAAAACGTCACTGGCGCAGCGGCTCCCTTCCTGCAAGCAGGCACCAGCGCCAGCCCACTGAACGCGATGACGCCCTATGCCCAGACGGCCATGTGTACGACTGGCTACGAGGCTGGACAGCCTTTGGTGGGTCAGGGTGCAGCCATGTCTGGTTTGGGCGCTGCAAGCCCCTATCTGGGCCGCGCAGCAGGCACATGCGGTGCATGCGTGTCTGGCCAATACGTCAACCAAGCCACCAAGCTGGACATGACTGGTGCGGCTGACCCGTACCTCAAGCAAGCGGCTACGAGCGGCGGCTTGAGCGCTGCAACGCCTTACCTCCAGAGAGCCACGACCACCAGCCCTGCTGACTTGGCCGCTTCGTACATGAACCCGTTCCTGAAGACGGCCGTGCAGTCGATGTCCGACATCGCCCAGCGCAACATCCGTCAGAACCTGTCGCCTATGGCAGCAGCAGCGGCCGTGGGCTCTGGCCAGTTTGGTTCACAGCGCGGTGCGCAGGTGCTCGGTCAAATCCAGTCACAGGCACAGCAAGACCTGAACAACCAGATCGCCCAGATGATGTCTCAGGGCTACGGACAGGCTCTGTGCGCTGCTGGCAAGCAAAACGCACTGGTGGCCAACGCTGGTAACACCGCAGGCACTTTGGGCCAGCAGCAGGCTTCCTTGCTGGCGCAGTTGGGTCAGACCTCTGGCCAACTGACTGGCCAGCAGATGCAGAACCTGATCAATGCAGGCAACGTGCAGGGCACCCTGACTCAGCAGCAAGCCAACTTGCTGGGCAACTTGGGCCAGACTGCTGGCACGTTGACCAACCAGCAGGCACAAAACCTGATCAACGCAGGCTCGAACCTTGGCAACTTGCAGCAAGGTGCGAACCAAATTGCGGCTGGTCTGGGATCGACTGCATCGCAGGCTCAGACTGCACAGAACCAAGCCAACCTCACTGCTGCACAGACTGCGGCACAGGCGGCAGCGAACCAAGGCAACCTGTTGAACCAAGCAGGTGTGAACATGGGCAACTTGGCACAGACTGGTGCCAACATGAACTTGGCTTGCATCAACGCCCTGTCTACCCTTGGTGGCCAGCAGCAGACGATTGGCCAGAACGAGCAGAACTATCCGCTCACCAAGCTGCAATCGCTTGGCACTCTGCTTCAGGGCTACAGCATCCCGACTGGCACGAAGACTACTTTGTGCATGTCTCCATTGTCTGGCGTGGCCGCAATTGGCAGCGCAGGCAAGGCTGCAATCAAGTGCTTCCCCGGCATCAAGGGCACACTTGGCAGCATTATCGATGCCATAAAAGGCGGTGGCGGCGGTGGTGGCGGCACCAATCCGGCTAACCCATGCCTTGACAGTTGCGCATGCGTAAACGGCAGTGTTGGCGATTGCATCTGCTGCTCTTGCACCTGCATCTGCTGCTGCGTCTGCTGCGCAGCCGACGGTGGTTTGATCAAGTCCAAAGCACGTGGCTTCAAGGGTTGCGCTTCTACTTATTCACGTGGCGCTCTGCCATCGAAGAAAGGTTAATCCATGGCTCAAGAACGCAGAACACAGGACTACAGCTTCACGAGCGGTCTTGCAAACGTTAACCCCGCTGAACTGCCGCCCGAAGCACTTGAGAAGTACAAAGGCACTTTGCAGCAGGGCATCGAGGCCCTCGAGAAACGATACAACGAGCCGAACTGGTACAAGGTTGCTGCCGGGTTTGCAAAGCCACAACTCGGTGGCTTCATTGCGTCTTTGGGCAGTGCCGCTGAGGCTGCTGGCAACACTGAAGAGCAGCGCCGTGAGCAGTTGCTGCCTATTGCCCAAATGAAGGCCGAGATTGACCGCGCAGGCATGCTGCTTGGCCAAAAAGAGCAGCAGAACAAAATCTACCAAGAGTGGCTGGCCAAAAATACTGGAGCAGATGGCAAGGTGGCACCGATGGATGCCTCGACCTACAGCCGCATCACGTCGCTGGGTGCTGACACGCCTGTGGCCAAAGCCGCCCTTGCCTACTACGAAGCCGCGAAGGCTGGTCTGGAAATCACGACTCAAGCCACCACTGCAATGGGCAAAGACCCACTGCTGCAACTGGAGGACTGGACGAAGTTCCAATTGACGCCAAACGCAGACTCCAAGGCTGCGCAAAGCAAACAAGCCCAATTCGAGAAGGCGCTCGAGGCAGGCCGTCCACCTCAAATCGATCCTGCTCAGTGGGCAACCATGGGCCGCTACGAGAAGATGGAGCAAGCCGCCGAGTACGCACGCGAACAGCGCGAGAAGGGCATGAGCATCGAAGAGGTCATGCGCCAGAAGGCAGACACTGCACCAGACCGCCTGAAGTTGCTGGGCTCGATCCGCGACCTGACGCTGGGTGTTGGTCTCGCAGATGCAACCACCAAAGAAGGCAAGAAGATCAGCGGCCAAGAACAGATTGGTGCGTTGCTCAACAAGTTCGGTGGCAACAACCCGATGGAAGTGTTTGCACGTGCAGCGGCCGACGGCAAGCTGGGCGACACACTCAAGGACATCGACGTGTATGCGCGCCAGATCGGCATGTCCGACGAGGCCAAGAACAAGTTCCAAGTGCTGGTCAAGTTGCTGGCCGAGAACCAAGTTGCTTTGCGTGGTTCAGCGGTCAACCCGACCAATGCGTTCACTGATTTGCAGCAGATTGCATCGCCGAACATTGGCAACAGCCAGTCTGCATTGGTGACCTTGGTTGACCTGATGGCACACGGAGAGAAGGCTGCTCAAGAGCGCTACAAGTTTGCCAAAGAGAAGAAGATTCCCTACGGCCGTTTGGAAGACAACCCAGACTACCTTGATCTGCGCAGAGAGCAGGCCAAAAAGTACCGTGACATCTCGACATCGAACCCACTGGATGTTCGCTCAGAGGCCACCTACAGCCCCTCTGGTGGCAACGTAGCAAACAAGCCTGCCACCTCTCCAAGTGGCACGCCTAAAGATCGCCCCAATGAGCGCACGATCAATGGCAAAGTCTGGGTTCGTCAACCTGATGGTTCATACAAACCGAAAGAATAAGCAATGACAACACTTGCTGAATACAACAACAACCCCGGCAACATCCGTCCTGCCAAGGGCGTTAAGTACGAAGGCTTGATTGGTGTTGACGACAAGGGCTTTGGCATTTTTGAGAAGCCAGAGTACGGCCAGAAGGCGTTGATCAACGACATCAAGTACAAGTTGGAAAAGCGCGGCCTTAAAACTCCGAACGACTTCATTGACGTTTACGCCCCGAAAGGCGACGAAAACCCAGAAGACGCACGTGACAACTACAAAATTTACATCGCTCAGATGTTGGGTCTGAAGAGCACCACCGACCCCATCCCTGATGATGCAATTGAGAAGCTGGCGCAGGCCATCACCAACTTTGAAGGTGGCAAGTGGCAAGAGAAGCAAGAGCCAGCAAAAGCAGATACACAAGTCGATGCGACTGAAACCGACGAAGGCAAAGGCAAACCTATCCCCTCAACAACAGAGGCAGGAGCCGATGAGAACGCCATCATGGGTGTTGTTGGTGGCGCGACTGGGGCCAAGCTGGCAGGCAGCATTGAGAGCGGCAAGAGGCTTCTCCCAATCATTCAATCGCTGTACGAGAAGAGAACTGGCAGTGATGCATACATGCACCGCCCACAAAGCCGTGGGAGCCTTCAGCGATACCTCAACAGCCAGTTGAACGAAAACATTCGCATCCCGTTGGCTGAGTTGGAAAAAGTCGCCAATGAAGGCACCCCGGTGCGCACCATGAAAGAGGTGCAAGCGGCCATCGACAACATCAATGGCGTACCCAGTGAGCGTGTGGCCAAGACAACCTCGATTGACCCAAGGACTGGCAGGCCGCGCAAGATTTTTACCACCACAACTGGCAAACCACCAATTGACCTGTCTGCGTACAAGCACACGCCCACAATCGCAACTCGTGCGGCAGATCAAGCGGCGAGAGGCGCAGATATTGTCAAAGGCGCGTTGCCTTCAGTCGGCCGTGTTGGTGTGGGTGCCTTGGGTGGCGCTCTGGCTGGATCGCAGTTGTACGACGCATTCAAAGAGTACGACTACCCGAACAAAGGACTGCGCATGCCAACCGCACGTAATGCGGCGCAGTTTGCAAGCGGTGCGGGTGGTGCTTTGGCCATGCTGCCATTTGGCGTGACACAAGGCCTTGGATTGGCCTTGCAGGCCCCTGAATTGGCTTTCCAAGGCTATGACGCCCTGAAGGCCATGCAGGAGCGCAGCAGGAACGCTCCGCAAGAAGATACGGATCGGATTTATTTGAATAATCCGATGCCATGATCACGTTGGCCGTCTCCCCAGCGTGAGGGCATTGCAGTTGCCCATGTTTGAGCCCCCTTGGATTCCCCCCCGAGGGGGCTCTTTTTTGAAGTCGAAATACGCGATCAAGGCGAAGCTGACCACGTAGATGACAGCGAACGCCTTGACGTATTTCACAGTGGGCCTTTTTTGTCCTGAAGGGCCTGAGCGACAACCGGGTTGAGGCTGCGCACAAACTCAATGCAGCGTGCGCGCTCGTTCTGCGTGGCGCGGTAGACGCGCTCATTCAGTTCGTTGTCGCGCAAGCCAGCAAAGCCCTTGGCCAGCTTCATCAAGTCCTCTTCAAGGAAGTTGTAGTCGCCCTCAAGCCCAGCACCAAAGAAGGCTTGGAACACGTCTTCTTTTTTCAACTCCATCACACGATCCCCCAGTCTTCGGCCAGCACGTCTGTTTGACTTGCAAGCCATGGCACAAACTTGTCATCGACGGTCTTCATGCCGATCCATGGCAGGCCATCGAGCAATTCCAGACCACGGGTAGTTTCCCAGTGAGACGCAGGCATGAAGTACAGCCACATGCCCTTGCCATTCCAGCCACTGCGAGACACCCTGTGGCCACGTTTGAGGGCTTCGATGGCCAAGCCAAAGGTCATGCCTTCGGTGGGCCTGTAGGCGTTCTCAAACACTGCCTTGGGCGACCAAGAGATGTACCCCTTGAAGTCCTTGTGGTTGGCTTGGCCACCGTCCAGATACTCAACGAGATACCCGGCATCGTCACCATTCTCGTCAGCAGGGAGTTCCCAGTCTCGGAGGATGTTGTATGCCGCACGGGTCATGTCGATGGCGTTGATCAATTTGACGCCGATGTATTGCTTCATTTTTTGCTCCGTGTTGTTTGTTTTCCAGCGGGTGCAGTCAACACTGGCTCATCAATAAATTTGTTGAACAGCGTCTCGGCCAACAGATAGCCTTCAAGGGGCCAAATCTGGCGCAGGGCGTCCTCAAACGCATACTTGCGGCCAAGGTCACGATCAAACTCTCTTGGGTCAACGCAGGCGCTGTGGCCGTTGATGCTGTAGCCGTTCTCCATGGTGAGTTGGCAGATGGTGGTGCGACCGTCGGGCAAGACCAAATAGGTCTCACCCTTGATCTTGGCTTTGATGCCGTCAAGGGTGACCTTCATGCCTTACTCCGTTGGGATTTGAGTTTGCTCTGCAATCACAGAGGCGGTCTCCAGCGTGACGCCTTTGCCCATGAGCATGGCGACATCGATGGCCTTGGCCACGTCAACGGTGAAGGTTTTGCCTGCAACGTGACGAAGGGCTTGTGCTTGGCTCACGGCCTGCACGAGGTGGGTGTTGTCACCGTTGGTGACTTTGTAGATGCGTTGTTCTGCTGCCATGATGATCTCCTTGTAATGGCGTTAAAAAATACCGAACCAAATCCCCGTGCCGTGTACGCAGCCGATAGGGAAGAAAACAGCGCCAGCCAGCAGAAAAATCCACTTGGCAGTGCTGATACATGCGATGACGTGAGTGAGCCATGCAGCGCCCACCCAAGCAACAATTAGGAAGGGAACAAGACTGTCCATGGTCAGACTCCAAAGTTGTTTTTGAGTTTCCAGAAACGCAGCAACGACTGGAACATCTCCCAGCCCTTGACCAGTTCATCCTCGGGCCACTCCACAACCTTGATGAGGCCGGGGTGGGTGCGAGAGATGAACACGTTTGCACAGCGTGCGTGGGGCACCTGCAAGCCGTTGCGGTAGGCTGCAAGCTGCATGAGGTGCTCGTCGTAGGCGTCGATCTTGTCGTCTGGCCCGAAGTCCTTCGACTTGGCGTCCAGCACGATGCCTACAGGGGCGTGCTCATCAGGCGCGCAGTACAAGTCCACCTTGCCGCCAAAGCCCAGCGGTGAGGCGAACGAGCGCTCTGTGAGCCATGGCTGGAACGGGTGGGTCTTGAAGTGCGTGAAGATGGCCTCCTCGAAGGCCTTGGCCATCTCTTCGTGCTCAACAGGGCGCACGCCAGCCATCCAGCCCTCGATGGACTCGTGGATGCGGGTGCCCAGTTCAGCGGCCTGCTTGCCCGTCTCCTTGGAGTCGGCCACGATACGTGCGATGTAGGCCTTCTCGGGCTCATCAGGCATCTTGGGCAGGGTCATTGCAGCCAGAAGCATTTGCTCCAGCTTCCACTGCTCCAAACCGGGCTTGGCGGCGATTTTCATGATGGTGGTGACCGAGGGCACCAAGTCCATCTTTCGTGCGTCCCTGAGGGTCGTGGGGCGGTCGGAGCCGTCCTTTGCCTTCACGGTGTACTGTGGCCCACCGTCTTGCTTGTACCAATGGACGGACTCAGCCGACCGGGCGATGATTGTGCTCATGCGTTCTCCTTTTTTGCTTTTGCGTCTGCGTGACGCTTCTTCATCATTGCGCTTATCTTGGCCCGTGCCTCTGGGCTCATCGTGCGGGTTTTGGGTTTCTTAGACTCCTTCTCCATGATGTATTTCGCCATCTTTTCCATGCGCTCTTGCAGTTGATCAATGCGAAAGAACAGCAGTTCTTTTTCTGCTTTTGAAATGAACATGGTGTGCTCCTATTTATAGTACTTTAGTTCAAAAGGGTATGTCGTCGTCTTCGTCGAACGCAGGCTTTGCTGGCGCGGCCTGAGGTGCTGGCGCAGGCGTGTTGCCTTGCTTCTTCTGCCACTCTGGTGACGAGGAAATCTTGGCCTTGAGGTTGTCGCTGAAGCCGTTGAACATCTCCATGTCGGGCTCATCGATCTTGAACAACTCGTTCTTGTTCACTGCGGTGGGCAAGCCGTTTTGCTTGATCATGGCAGGCACGGGCGTGACGCCATCCACGTTCGTGTACATCTTGCCGTCGGTCTTGCCGGGGCGCTCGATGATGTTGAGCATGCACCATGCACCGAGGACGTTCTTCAGGTCGAACTTTCGCATCTCTTCCTGAGTAAAAGGCTTGCCACGCCACGACTGGAGGTCAAGGCGCAGGTTGGCTTTCTCAGACCAAGACAACGTGTAGTTTTTGAAGATTCCAAACGGGCGACCGTCCTGCATCTTGATGGGGGAGCCATCTTCGTTCATGCCGTGGATTTCCCAGCCGAGCATGATCTTGTGCAGGTACTTGACTTGACCCATGTACTCAGATTTTTGAGTGCCCAGATCAACGATGCGATAGCACCGTGCGAGGTGCATACCAGAGGGACAACGCTCGAAGTTGCCGCCCTTGTCTTCTACATAAAAACTCATGATTTCATCCTTTGTTAAACGTCCCGTAGGACAGTGACCCGTTCATCGTGAACGTGTGAAGACTATAACACGGAATTTGATTCTTCAAGAAGTTTTTTCAGACGCGATGGTGTGCGATTGGTTCCGCGACAGCGCACGTTGTCTGCATGAGAGAGCAGTCGAAGGTTGGAAATTCTGTTGTCGTCTCGGTTGCCATTGATGTGATCAACCGTCATGTTTTCGTGAATTGAGCCGTGGCAGTAAACCCACGCCAGACGATGCGCAAGGTAGGCTTTTCTGAAGATTCGTATTTGGCGGTAGCCGTTGGTGTTGAGCGATCCGAGTGGTTGGTTCATTTGCCTGCTAACGGCACGTCGTCGCCACATGAAGATTCCCGTTTGGGAGTTGTACGCAACCTCAGCAAGGAGGTCGTCTTTCGATAGAATTGCGATAGCCATTTGATGCTCTTTCATCGGGTGGTAAGAAGGCCCCGCACAGTTGACGCTGTCGGGGCTTTCGTCATTTTACGCCTAAGAACTGGCGCGCAAAATCTAATCTTGTGTTAGACTCTTGCGAAAGAAAGGAGGTTGCATGAACCTAAAACAGTACTTCAAGGATGAGCCATATGGCGCGAAGAAGGAGATGGCCGACTACCTTGGCATCACCCAAACGTGGCTTGGGCTATTGATCAGAAAGGCGCGAAGACCATCACCTGAATTGGCAAAGAAAATTGAGAAGGCCACACAAGGCCTCGTGAGTGCAAAAGAACTGCGGCCCGATATTTTTAACTGACCCGACGTTGGGTTTTTAACTGGAGATCGAAATGAAAAGAGTGAACCTGCATGACATCCGGATCGATGGCGGCACCCAAAGCCGTGTAGTGATCGATCAACCCACGGTGTACCACTACATCGAGTGTGCCAAAGGCGGCGACGAGTTCCCGCCCTTGGAGACAGTTTTTGATGGGGCAACGCACTGGCTGGTCGATGGTTTCCACCGCTACCACGCCTACAAGCTGATGGGCCTCAAGCAAGCCGATGTGAACTACAAGCCCGGCACGCAATCAGAGGCCCAGATCATCTCGTTTGGCGTCAACGGCAGGCACGGCAAGCCTCGCACGGTGGAGGACAAGCGCAACGCAGTCGAGATGGCCTTGGCGCACCCAGACCTCAAAGACGCCACCATGTACGAGATCGCCAAAATCTGCTGCGTGTCTCAGCCATTCGTTGCTGGCGTGAAAGACCCGGAGAAGAAGAAAAAGCAAAAAGAGGCCAAAGACAAGAGCATCAAAAAGAAGGCCGAAGAACTCCACGCTCAGGAAGCGGCAGAGACTGCTAATCCGATTAGTATCGAAAAAGCAACACATAGGGAAACCCCTGATCTAAATACTGGTGCTGGCCCAGATGAGGAGGAGTTGAGAGCCAATGAACTGGCACTGCAAGCCGACATGGACATCATGTACAAGATGCTCGAGGCTGACGATGCACTGGCTGTTGCACACGAGGAAATCAAGCGCCTGAACCTTGCCTACGCCCAACTGGACGTGCGCTTCAAGGGCCTGATGAACGAGCGCAACCAAGCCGTCAAGATGGTCAAGGAACTGCAAAAGCAAATCGACAAGTCGAAAGCCAAAAAATGAACCAAACCCTAGCGCCACGTGAGCGTGATGATGGATTTCCAACACCCCGCCAATTTCAACTGACTGCCCACAATGCCCTTCGCCAAGGGTTTCGTGATGGCCACAAGAACCAGATCATCATGGCCCCCACAGGGGCTGGGAAGACATACCTTGGTCTGCGCATCTGCAACGAGGCCATCCAAAAGGGCAAGCGCGCAGTGTTCCTGTGCGACCGCACCACGCTGATCGACCAGACCTCTGAGGTGGCTGACCGATACGGCCTGTACGACCACGGCATCATCCAAGCCAAGCACTGGCGTCGCCGCCCTGATGAACTGCTTCAGATTGCCTCTGTGCAGACCATTGGCAAGCGAGGCTTTTGGCCAAAGATGGACGTGCTCGTCGTGGACGAGGCCCACACCACCTACAAGGCGTGGACTGAGTTTGCAATGAGCACTGGCGCGGCCGTGATCGGTCTGTCGGCCACGCCCTTCACTGTGGGGCTGGGCAAGATATTCTCGAACCTGATCAACGCCACCACGATGTACGACCTGACGCAGAACGGCGTGCTGGTGCCCATGCGCATCTTCTCGTGCTCCAAGCCCGACATGACTGGTGCTGAGACCTCTGGCGGCGAGTGGACGGACAAGGCTGCTGAGGAGCGCGAACTCAAGATCGTGGGTGACGTGGTGGCCGACTGGCAGCGTTTTGGTGACAACCGCAAGACGATTGTGTTTGGTGCCACCATCAAGCACTGCGAAGAGTTGTGCCGCCAATTCATCAACGCTGGCGTCATGGCGGCTGTGTTCACGTCGGACACCACCAAGAAGGAGCGCGAAGACCTCTTGAAGGAGTACAGGAAGCCCAACAGCCACCTGAAGGTCTTGATCAGTGTCGAGGCCTTGGCCAAGGGTTTTGACGTGCCTGACGTGGGCTGTATCTGCGATGCGCGCCCTTTGCGCAAGTCACTGTCCACTGCCATCCAGATGTGGGGCCGGGGCCTGCGGTCGTCGCTCGAGACCGGAAAGCAGGACTGCCACCTGCTGGACTTCAGCGGCAACATCATTCGCTTCTTCGAGGACTTCAACGACATCTACTTCAACGGGCTGGATTCGCTTGACTCTGGCGACAAGCTGGACAAGAAGATTCGCACGCAAGAGGAATTCGAGCCCAAGGGGTGCCCACGCTGCGGCTACACGCCGTTTCACAAGCGGTGCATGGCCTGTGGCTTTGAGAAGGTGTCGTCGCAAGTGAGCGAGGCCCTGCCGGGTCACATGAAGGAAATCTTCATCGGTGAGGGCAAGAACAAGAAGAAGCTGGCCGACAACGCCGAGCACTTGTGGCATCAAGTGGTGGCGTATGCCAAGCACCATAGTGCGCCCGAGAAGCAGTCAGCGCGTGCATGGCACCTGTTCAAGCAGATCACTGGCCAAGAGACACAATGGGCATTCTCGAAAGCGCCTGCGGTCGAGATCACCAAGAACGTGTACAACAAGATTCAACAGATGAACATCGCCTACAAAAAGGGCATGGCCAGCGGCTGGAAGAGTGCAGGAGGGCACAAAGCATGACTTTCATTGACTTCGCACGGGCACACGGCGTGTCCATTGACCCCAACCGCCTGTATGCCTCCGACAAGATCAAGCGCTGCGGCACTGTCGAGCGCCCGAACTCTGGCAACGGTGCTTATTTCTGGGATGGCCAGCGCGGATGGGTCATGGACTGGTCAGGAGAGGCCAGAGTGGTCTGGTACGAAGACCCGCATGCCAAGCCTTGGACAGACGAAGAAAAGCGCGCATGGGCCGCAAAAAGGGCCTCAGCGGCCACTGAGCAGGAGAAGAAGTACCAGAACGCCGCCTTCCAAGCCGACGTGACCCTGCGCAGCGCCAAGTACGACCACCACCCCTACCTCGAGATCAAGGGCTTCAAGGAGACCCGTGGGCTGGTGCTGGACGACAAGCTGCTGATCCCGATGCGCAACGTCTCCAACAACAAATTGCAGGGCTACCAGTCGATCCGCTGGGACATGCAAGAGCGCAAGTACGAGAAGAAGATGCTGCACGGCATGCGCGCCAAGAATGCGGTGCTGTACCTTGGGGCGCGTGATGCTGAGGAGTGCTGGCTTGTGGAGGGCTTTGCCACCGGGCTGTCTGTGCGGCACGCCCTGCGCAGTGTGGGCATCCCGGCATCGGTGGTGATTTGCTTCAGCGCCAGCAACATGGTTCAAGTGGCCGACCAAATCAAGGGCAAGCGGTTCATCTTTGCAGACAACGACGAGAGCAAGACGGGCGAGAAGTCAGCAATTGCGACAGGCCTGCCGTGGACGATGGCCGACCAAGTTGGCTACGACGCAAACGACCTGCATTTGAAGGACAGCTTGTTTGCTGTGGTGGGCAAAATGATGGAGGTTCGACAGAGGGAAATGGTATACTTCTGACCTTCGAAAAGTCGTGCTGATGGACTGAAAACACCAGCGCCAACACACATGAGCATTGTCCTCTGGGGTTTCCCGGAGGCCCGGAACAGTGTTCAGTTGTGTTGGTGTGGTTTAGAAGTTTGTAAAACGACTGCGAATTGACGCAGCAGACGCTGGACTCACAATCAGCCACCAACACTTGACAAAGGTTTCCCGGTTTACCTTAAAATCGGGGCACTGCTGGAATTGGAAAGCCAGCATGAAGAATCGCTAAGTCAGACTCCGGCCCCGTAAGGGGTTGTTGGTGCCCACAAGGTGCCAGCCTTTCCAAACGGGGTCTGTCTTAGCGATTTTTTTTGGCCCAGCCACTTCCCGTACTCCGCACGAAAGTAGGGGCCGCAAGTGGGGCCGCTCGGAAGGAAACCGCGACACGGTATGCAACCGTGGACTTGATGATGGTGAAAGCAAGGTACTTAGGCACGGTGAGAGGGCTTGCCCGTTAGGCTGTACCAGCGCCCGGAGCCGCTTAGGGCCACCATCATCAAGTCCATGGGCTAGGGGGCAGTTCCCGAATAATCCGTGCGGCTGGTCGAATCATCAAGCCGAGGGGTAGACGGTACTCAATCCGTCACATGATGATCCTGTTCAACAGGGGTGAAGCACCTTCCCTCTCTACCTCACGTCTGGGGTAGGGGGGTCTTTGGGTGAAAGGATTGATTGGGGTCAATGAGGGGGCAAATTCCGGCCTCGCTCGAATCAAACTTCATGTTAGACTGGCGCAATTTAACGGAGAGAGAAAATGGATCAACTCGAAGAGATGCATTACTTTGCAACGCCTGTCTACGTGGTGCATAAGCCTGAATTCATTGACGCTGTGCGCACGGTGTCCAGCCGCTACGAAGAGGTCTCTCGTGAGCGCAAAAAGAACCCTGACTACGTCAACCTGATGACTGCCAGCTACGCGCATGAGCAGGAGTTGCAAGACTTCTCTCAGTACGTCTCGCAGACTGCTTGGAACATCCTTGCGTCGCAGGGCTACAACATGGATCAGTTGGTGACCTACTTCACCGAGATGTGGACGCAAGAGCACAACCACCTGTCCTCCATGGAGACCCATGTCCACGGGGCTGGATGCCAGATCAGCGCGTTCTATTTCATCGACGTGCCCGAAAACGCCTGCAAGCTGGTGGTGCATGATCCCCGGCCCGGCAAAGTGATCATTAACCTGCCCGAGAAGGACGCCAGCCAGATCACCTTGGGGTCGCACCAGATCGTGTTCACACCCAAGCCCGGCGCGCTGATTTTGCTCAATGCATGGGTGCCCCACTCCTTCACCAAAAACATGGGCAATGAGTCCATGCGATTCGTTCACATGAACCTGTCGGTGGCTGTCGGTGATGAGCCCAAAGAGGACAACTCTGTGGAGGTGATATGAAGTTCCGCATCCGATTCAACAAGTCTGCTGGCCAAGAGGGGCGCGGCACCAAGGATCACGTGTGGCGCGTGTTCGCAGGCAAGAAGGAATATCTGGCCAAGAACGTCATCCTGATCGTGCCCAGCCGCAGCGAAAAAGACTGCTGTAGCAACGACTGGAACATGGTGTGCGAAGGCGAGATGCACATCGACCGGGAAACCTCGACAATAAAAATCTTGCCATAGCAATCTAATTCCGTGTTAGACTCTCCTTACCACGACGTTGTGGGATAACAAGGAGATTCAATGACCACGTACACACACTGGCACGTCCTGATGGCCAGCCCGACTGAGCCCATCCCAGTCAAAAAGCGCCGTTACTACATTGCCCTCATGCGTGTGGCACTGGAGAACTGCAAGACCAAGATCACCGAAAAGGATCGCACGGTCTTGTCCAGCGCCGTTGACCTGCTCAACACCCTGTGCGACATGAAGCTGATCGAGGACAACGAGAAGGCCTTGGAAGACGCCATGGTTGCCTTGATGCAGGACAACCTCAACGACATCGAGGTGCGCATGTTTGAGGGCGTCCTCGAGGACTACGAGATGGTCATGGAGAACCTGCCCGAGCGCACCATGATCGCCGCCCACCGCGCAACCGAGAAGCGCATTGGAAAAAGGAAGGTGGCAGCATGAAAGCAACAAACAAACTGCGCTTTGTTGAGCGAAGCCAGCCGGATTATCCCGGCTCCAATACGGGCCGAATTGTTCGCATCCTTCAGCAGTGGTGGGAGGACAGCTATGTGACGCTTTCGGTTCATGTCACAGACAAGGATGGCAATGTGCTGCCGTCACCCAGCCGTGGCGAATGGCGCGATGTGCCAGTGGAGGTGGAGTCATGACCGAAGAGCAACTCGACAAGGCCATCGCCACACACGAGCGCAGGCGCAAGGTCTTCATGGAAGAAGGCCTGTGCGAGAAGGAGGCGTTCGACCTAGCAGAGCGCATGTGGAACCGCGACGCTGACCCCTTTGATGATCGACGTGTGTGCTTTGAATGCCGCCACCACGTTGCAAGGCTTTGCACCAAGATCACGGATCGCTACGGCAAGCCCACCACGCAAGTCAGATTCGTTTTGCAACGCTGTGACCACTTTGATTTGAAAGGCAAAAAATGATCAAGACTCCACGACAAAAAACATTCTGGGCGATATTCCTTCTGCCCTTTGTGTTCTCAGCGGCCATCCAGTTCTTGCCAGTATGGCTGTCCGTGCCCATCGCATTCCTGTGCGGTTCATTCTGGATCGGTGCCGTCTGTGTGCTGGCCAAACTTCCACCGAAAGAAAAAAATGAGAACACTAGGTATTGATCCGGGCGCAACAGGCGCATTGGTGCTGATCGAGGACGGCCAGCCCATCGAATGGACTGCCATGCCCACCACCAAGATTGGCACGGCCACTCGCGTGAATGCAGCAGCCCTGACCGACTTCATTGCATCGTGCTGCTGTGACCACGTCTACGTTGAGCAGGTGCATGCCATGCCGGGCCAAGGCGTGACATCGATGTTCAACTTTGGCCACTCATGCGGCACGGTGATGGGTGTGGTGGGTGCCTTAGGTCTCCCCTTCACCATGGTCACCCCGCAGGCTTGGAAGAAGTCTATGGGCCTGATCGGCACCGACAAGGACGCCGCACGAGCACGCGCCATCCAACTGTGGCCAAAGTGGCGTGACCTCGACAAGAAGGGCAAGGGCCAAGCACTGGCAGACGCCGCGCTGATTGCGAGGTATGGCCATGGCAATTGAACTTGCAGACGACACGCCGTTCTTTGACGTGAGGGGCACCACCATCACGCATCGCAACCCCAAGACGATCACCGACGGCATCATGGTGTGCCAAGAGGCGTTCATCGAGATCGACACCAGCAAGATGAGCCAGACGTTCATCCATCTGCTCATGCATCACATGGGCGAGGGGCACATCAAGGTGCATATCGCAGAGAAGAAGGAGACACCATGAACCAGAAGGACATCAACGACGCCGTGGACTACCTGTACACCCACGGCCGCAAGTACGCCGAGGCCAAGGCCCACCGGGTCTACCTCGAGGAGTACCGCAAAAGCCAGAAGGCCATGCTCATGAAGAAGGCCTTGTCCGATGGGCGCGCTAAATCGGCCGTGGTGGCCGAGATCGAGGCCTACGCAGACTCAGCCTACATCGAGGTGCTGAAGGGCTTAGAAGCGGCCACAGAGGCCGAGGAGACCCTGCGCTGGGGGTTGGTGTCAGCACAGGCCAGAATCGACGTGTGGCGCTCTCAGGAGGCCAGCAACAGGGCATTCGACAAGGCGGTCACATGAAGATCAGAAAACATCGAAAGCGCATGCAGGCCAAGGTGCGCCATGGCAATTCATTTAGTTGGGCGCTCGAAAAAATGATGAAAAGAATCTGCGCCTCTTTCGTAAGTTTCGACCAAGCCTTTAAAGATGCATACGCAAAGGCAAGAAATGAACGGCAGCTACAACAAGAATGAGCGCGCATGGGTGCAACTCGTGAAGGAGCAGCCCTGCTCTGTCTGCGAGGCACCCGGCCCCTCTGACGCCCACCACATCAAGCAGGGCCTGCACTACACCTGTGTGGCCCTGTGCAAGTCCTGCCATCAGGGCAGCAAGATGGGCTGGCACGGCGAGAAGGCTGCATGGCGCATCGCCAAGATGGAAGAGATCGACGCCCTCAACGTCACTCTGGCCAACATATACGCTAATCAGATTAGTAGGTAGTTGGTTTCCAAAACCATACTAGGGAAACCACTTAGAAAAATAATTGCAAAAAGTCTTTTCAACAGACTCTAACTTCGTGTTAGAATTCTTTCACCGCAACGTTAGCGGGTTTAACCAAAGGAAATGAAATGACTGCAATCACCACCACCCCAGCTTCTGCCGACGAACTGGGCACCCTCTTGGCTCAGATCGCCACACTGACCAAGCAGGCAGACGCAATCAAAGACGCCATGAAAGACGCCGCCAGCAAGAGCGACACCAAGGTCTTCGAAGGCGCACTCTTCAAGGCCACCTACTGCGAAGCCAACCGCACCGTGGTTGACTACAAAAAGATGATCGCCGACATCGGCGTGTCCGAGAGCATCATTGCTCAGTACACCACCACCACCGCTGTGTTCAGCATCAAGACCACCGCACGTTAATTCAACCGGGGGCTCCGGCCCCCATAGGAGAACCACCATGAAACCCATGACACAGCGTGAAAAAGAATTGACCAGCAAGAACATCTTGGCCGCATGCCGGGACATCAACAAGCTGAACAAGCGTGGCTACGACTTCTTGAACCGTTGCAATGGCTTCATTGCTCATTACGACATCAACGGTTTCAAGCACTACTACGCCGGGCGCAACTTGCAGCAGGACATCGAGCGCAACGCCAAGGCAAACCAGTGGCACAACTTCCGCAAAGGCGAGGAGCACGCCGACTTCTATCACGCCAAGCGTGACTGCTACAACATGATCCTTGGTGGCTTCGTGGCGCGCCAAGCATTGGACGAGAAATTCGACAACCCCGTGCAGTTTTTGCGGGATCACTTCACCATCATCCGCATCAGCTAAGGAGCACACCATGAAGATCAAACTCACAGCGCACGTCCATCACGTCCAATACCCTTGGGAAGACCAAGGCATGTACCAACTCTGGTTTGCCAAGCTGGACGACGACGACACGCGCACCTACGTCGGTGAGCAGGAAGTCGAAGTTGAAGTGCCCGACAACTACGACCCACGCGCCAAACAAATCGCCGCGCTGGAAAAGCAAAAGCAAAAGGTCATGGCCGATTACCAAAAGATGGTCAATGACATCAACGAGAAGATCAGCAAACTGCAAGCCATCGAGTACACACCCTAAGGAGAGCACCATGAACAATCACATCTGGACACCCGCAGGCACCGACATCACCATCCGCTGGCGCAAGGCTGGCTGGGTGCCGCCCAGTGAACAACCGGAGTACCAAGCCAAGTGGAAGTTCTGGCAAGAGTTGCCCATGCGCAAGCTGAACGAAAATGAAAAGGCTGTGTACGAAGACACATTGCGTCGTAACAAAGTAGCGAGGATCAAGTGACCCCGTTGATCAGTAAGGCGGTCAAGTTTGCGCCTGAGCCTGAGACTGCTTTGTGGTTTGACGTTGGACAAATGGAAACCGTCCAAGCCATGAAGGTGCCAGCCGATTTTCTGATGCACTTGCCTTCAAAGCGCACGGGTATTGCTGGACTTGACACTGGCGGCAAGGACTTTGCAATTTGGCTATCACAGGGCGATGGATCGGTTACCGTTGGCGGCTGCTCGATGTGGCATGGTGGCAAGTATTTCCCGCCCTATGCATACATCGCAACCGAGGACGGGTTCAAGGTTTATCGCAAGGGCGCAGAAATCACGCTGGAGGATGTTAAGCCCGTGCATCGCATGGTGCTTGCCGTGTTGACCAAGTTGGCCGCAAAGTCAGAGGGATACAGGGCAACACCCCAACGCACGTTCATCAATCAAAAACGTCAATCCAAAGGCAAACCAGCGTTGACATTTGACTGGCACACCGTGGTAATCGAACCGCCAAAAGAAAAGAACGATCCACAAGGGGGAACACATGCAAGCCCACGCCGCCATCAAGTTCGAGGACACTGGCGCACATATAAGTCCGGCAAGCGTGGGTGGGTGAATGAGTGCTGGAAAGGTGACGCAAGCAAAGGCGTCGTGTTCAAAGATTACAAACTGAAAGAAAACAATGACTGAGAAAAAAGAACTGAGCCAATTGGCCCGTCAACTGCTGGGCAACTCCAATGCCGTGGAGTTCTACACCCAGCAGGAATTCGACGCAGCCCTTGCCGTCGCCAAGGCCGAGATCATGACTGTGGCCATCCAGACCAGCAAGCAAGTCATCATGATCGAGCGGCAGGCCTGCGCAGACCTCGTCAGAGACCTCGCAGGCGAGGAGGATGAGGGTGAGGTAGCCACCGCCCTCAAAAACGCCGCTGAGGCCATCCTGAACCGCATACCAAGCCAAAGGCAATGACATGAACGACAGACTCATCGAGGTGATACAGAAGATCACCGACTCCATGGAGATTCGCACCAACGAGACCATGAAGGACGTGATCGATCAGTACGGCCCCGAGGTGGCCATCAACGTGCTGATCAACGTGTCCACCAGCATGCTGGCCAAGGGCCTGATCATGACTGACCCGGACAGCAGGGATCACCTTGCAGGCGTGGCCGTCAGGATCACCCAGATGAAGGTGGAAGAGGGGCATGCAGCCGTCGAGACCCTGATGGCCATCGGCAAGGCCATGATCAGCAGGGGAGGTGCTCAGACGTGCCAGCCCATGCCCCCCAAAAAGCATTAGGGTTTGTCCTAATCAAAATAGTTGTTGACGACAGAATCTAACTTCATGTTAGAATCCTAACCACTGCAACACAGCAGGTTTATTTAGGAGATTTAAATGCGCGTTACCCACCTCAACAAAGGCCCAGCAGGCATGGCATCAATGACAGCATGCGGTCGCAACATTTTGCGCACACCCATTTCAGTCAACTGGAATGAATTCAAGGATGAGCCCACCCAATACCGTTGCGTCAAGTGTGCGGCTAGCAAACAATTTGAAGTTAACGCTCGTATGGATGAGCGCAAATCATTGTCCATAGCTTAAAAAGAAAGGGGCTTCGGCCCCACAATCTAATTCTGTGTTAGAATCTCATTACTGCAACATCGCAGGTTTATAAAAGAAAGCACCATGATCACAGTAGACAAGTTCAATGTTCGTATCGTCAACAAGGGCGACAAGTATGGCCGTGACTTCTGCCTCACACACGAGGGCGACAAGCCTTTGGTGGAGTTCTACGACGCCCGTTACCCACACACGGAGTTCGGCCAGTTCGTGAGCCGCTACTACGTGGAGACCATCCTTGGCGACGATGGTTACGGCCCGAAGAACAGCGGCTTGAACTTGGACGGTGGCGTCCCTGAGTGGACGGTGTCCAAAGAGGACATGGACACAGTGCGTGGCTGGCTCAAAACAATCTAAGGGGAGCAACATGGAAGACTTCAAAGCAATGACTAAGATGGTCATCGAGACCACCGCCAAGGCCCATGGCCTGCTGGCCTACTGCGACTACATCGCCCACATCATTTCGGCCAAGCTGAAGACCCATGACAGCGAGAGCCTGCTGTCCATGGTGACCAGCCCCAAGTACGACGTGACGCCTGATGGCAAGTTCGCCAGCACCAAGAAGACCATCATGGTTCAAGACCGCAACGGCAAGCAGTACCGCATCACAGTGGAGGAAGCATGAACTACGGCCAAATGCACGAGGTCTTCCAGAACAAGGTGAAGGCATACGACGCAGCCATGTGCGAGTTTGCCCTACGCGACTGCCACGAGGCGCTGGCCCTCAACAAGGACATGGCCACCGACAACCCCTACTACATCAAGCTGTGGGCAGAGATCGACGCCATCCGTGAGCGCCAACTCAAACTCAGCAGGATGCCAGCATGACCAAAGACGAAGCATTGAACTTGGCGCTGGAGGCGTTATCAAGTATTGATATTTACTTGAGTGACACGCTTTCAGGCCGTGTGAATCCAGAGCCAGCGACATATAAGCAATGGCTAATTGACGGCATTATTGAGGCACGTAACCGATCCCGCGCACCCATCACCGCCATCAAGCAAGCCCGTTCAGCACCTGTGCAGGAGCGGGTGAAGTTGTGGCTGTGGAAAAACTTTGTTGACGGCAAGCCTGAATACTGGGCTTTCGACAATCCGTTTCCTTGCGTGTCGGTAGGAGGCGACCCATTAACTCTTGGGGAGCCATGCGGATGGGCGCTTCTCAAGCATTCAGTCAACGGTCGGCCAGATCGCTCAGAGCAAGAAGTAATCAATACGGTGACACGCCTCGCCACCCCAATTGCAGCACAGCTAGCCGATGAGCCTGTTGGTGAAGTGGTTCAAATTGACCCCGCCGATGATGAGGACGGCCCTCATGCGTGGGTTGCGCTTTATAACGATGTAGAGCTTGGCACTAAGCTATACACCACCCCACCCGCAGCCCCTGTGCAGGAGCCTGTGGCGTGTGGTTACGACGAAACAACAGGCAACTGCACAAACAATCCTTGCTGCTACACCACCCCACCCGCAGCACAGCCAGCACCTGTGCAGGAGCCGGTGGCGTGGTGCGTACTGGAGCCTTGGCTGTCTGGAAAATTTGAAGCGCAAGACTGTTTTTCAGATGTGGCATTGGATGCAAATGTCGGATGGGTTCCACTCTACACCACCCCACCCGCAGCACAGCGGCAATGGGTTGGATTGGGTCAAGACGACATAGACAAACTTAAGCACATGATCGACTGGACAGCAACTTGGTCGTATGGCAAGTTTGCCTGCGAGATTGAACGAATTTTGAAGGAGAAGAACGCATGACCTGTAAACACCGCTGGGAACCAAGTGACTTCGCCGCAAGATGGCGCACACGGGGTCACTATTTATTCGAGTGCAAACGCTGCGGCGCAAGCATCTTCGCAACACTGAAGGAGAAGCAGGCATGAACAGCCAAGAGATCGACGAGATGATGCGCCGCCTGCCCAGCCAGCAGCCCGAGGAGACCATCGGGCAGAAGTGGCTGATCGGCTCCATGTTCATCATGTTCCTAATCCTGTGCATCTATGCACCCGACATCCGTTACCAACCAACCGAGGAGATAAACCATGGCAACTGCCAAAAAATCAGCAGCTAAGAAGGCCCCAGCGAAGAAAGTGGTGGCCAAGGCTGCACCAGCCAAGAAAACGGCCCCAAAGCGCGTTCTGGCCAGCCAGCGCACCATCGCCAGCGCAAAGAGGGATGAGATGTTCGCCATGCCCCAAGAGGTCAAGGAATGGATCGACCGGGCATCCAGCACCATGAAGCACCAAGCCAATCAGATCGCGTCCATGAAGGAAGAGATCGCACAACTGAAGGCGTACAAGAAGTTCGCCGCCAACAAAATACAGGGGATGAGTTATGAGTGACGACTACAAAATCCAGAGCGCATACGAGGGCGGCGAGTGCCACATCAAGCACGCGACCGGACAACTGAAGGTCATGGAGACACCCAAGCCCAACCACAACATCACCTTCACCAATGCCGAAGGGCACCAAGTGGGTACGCTGGACTTCAATGGCCCCGGACTGGAATTTGAGGGTGTGGCCAACGAAAGCGCCATCGTGTTCATGGACTGGATCAGCCAAGTCTTTCAGCAGCGCCTGAAGGACGAATACGACCGTGGGTTCGCCGCCGGGAAGGCCGCGAAGTGACAACCGAGCCCGAAGACATTCTGGACAAAGCCTACACCGATGCATTGCTGTACGGTGTGGGTCTCGTCAAGATCGTCAACACTAAGGACGGCACAAAGATCAGCCACGTGCCCCGCGACGAGTTCTTGCAGATGTCGCAACACCTCAAGCACGTGGTCGAAAACACTCTGGACTTCACAGACGTGCAGCCCAAGAGGTAAACTTCCAGTTATGCGCTGAAACGATTGCGCGACAAAGGACTGGAATATGACCGACAAGAAGACGAGACCCGCAACAAGGGAAGAGAAGATCACATCACCCGGTGTGTACGAGAAGCGCGCACAGGATGAGAACCTCCCCGCCGCGCCAAAGAACAAGGGTGGCAGACCAACCAAGTACTGCCCCGAACTCGTAGAGGAGATATGCAGGAGGCTGTCACTAGGGGAAGGACTGGCATCAATCTGTAAGGATGAGGGGATGCCAGCACAGAGCCAGATATACGTCTGGTTGAACCGCCACCCCGAGTTTCAGGAGGCATACGTGCGTGCGCGTGAGGAGCAGGCCGAGACCCACGCCGACCAGATCGTGGCCATTGCTGACGAGACGCCTGAGACCGTCCCGGTGTACGACAAGGACGGCAACGTGGTGGACATCAAGCTGGATAGCGCCTACATCGCGTGGCAGAAGCAGCGCATCGATGCCCGGAAGTGGAATGCAGCCAAGCAGCGCCCCAAGAAGTACGGCGACCGTGTCACCCATGGTGGAGACGACGAATCCCCGGTGGTGGTCG
>Ga0315904_10001799_pt1 | contig 33854 bp, 41 predicted proteins | sample LakEriMetagenome_6_FD_203529 | JGI IMG/M metagenome (GOLD analysis project Ga0315904, IMG submission 203529) | Freshwater fungal communities from buoy surface, Lake Erie, Ohio, United States - Buoy 12 MA120 | ecosystem: Environmental > Aquatic > Freshwater > Lake | place: USA: Lake Erie, Ohio...
GGGCGATGTAGTTGGCTTCCAGTTGAGCGATGTGATGTAGGTTTTTCATGGCGAGGTCGAAAACCAGTGGGGGTTCGGGGTGGGGGGGTCGGGGTGGGGTGCCACCCCTTTTGACCCCCGAAGGGGGTCACCCTTCGAACCCCCTCTTCTTCCCTTGGGAGGGAAGGGCTTTCAAGGCCCATCTCATCTTCCCTTCGAAGGATTTATATGCGGCAATAGTAAACTCGGCATTATTCAGTAACCAGACAATTTCGGCAATTGGAAGGTTACCGCCGTGAATCTTATCGAAGATTTCTCCATTTTCAGAGAAGAAGCGGGGATTATCTTCATTAAACTCAACAGGGGCGGACTTTTCGGCGGTGGGGGTGGGATTAGTCATGGCGAGATTGAAAAGCGGTGGGGGTTCGGGGTGGGGGGGTCGGGGTCACTTGCCCATCAACCCCTCGATTCGGTCTGCCCATTGATGGGCATTGAAGCGGGATTCAGAGATGCCTTCATGTTCGGGGAACTTCTCCAACTTCTCGGCAATCTTTCGGGCATGGAGGGCAAGATTCATGAGATGCTGAACTGTGCAGTCACCCTGTTGAACCCTCTTAAAGGCAAGGACAAAGGTTTCCTTGGCTTGCTGCTCATAATCCTTGGCAGAATAAGAGGCAGTCTCTTGATTCAAGTTGTTCTCTGCAGGAAGAGACTTAAAGACAGGGCGGGGAGGGGTGGAGAGGTGACGGCGGATGGCGGCGGAGCGGGGGAGGAGCATGGCGGTGGGAGGTTGATGAGGTCGAAAAGCGGTGGGGGTTCGGGGTGGGGGGGTCGGCTCATGAGCGGCGGCTTCGGGCAGGGTGAGAGGATAGGATTCTCCCACCCTGCCTTTAGCCACGCTATCCTATCATTAACGAGGCGAGTTAATGACGGTTATCCTTGTTATTCATGCTATTCAAACTTATGGACAGTCTCTTCCTTGCCGTTATAAACCCTAGTCAACTTGCCACGGAGACCACGGAGGATGAGAACCCTGCAGAATGAGTTCCAGATGTAGAAAATGTCATCGGGAAGATAACGATGGTAATCCACAAGTCCGAAGTCATTCATGGAGACCGTCTTCCTGTATTTCTTGAGTTCCTTGTAACCAGACTTCTTGTTACGAGACTTGGAGACATACAGTTTGTAGGTGCAGTTATCGGTGAGCATGGCAGGGATGAGGTTGATGGGATTGGAAACCAGTGGGGGTTCGGGGTGGGGGGGTCGGCTCACATGTAGCCACGCATGGCTAATGAGGTGTTAGGGTTCTCATGTCCGAAATAAACCCTGATATCAGTAGCAAACTTAAGGGCGGAGATTAAAATAACCCTTTGGTCAACATGGGCTTGCAACTTGCTGAATGTAGCCCAAATGTATCCATCAATATCTTCTACCCTGTATTCATTCCTATCCTCTACAACCTTAACCAGTCCAAGGTCAGGATTGCGGGGGTCAGGTGACTGATAAACACTATCTTCGGAGGTGTTAGGATTCATGGCGGTGGGAGGTTGATGGAGCCAAAAACCAGAGGGGGTTCGGGGTGGGGGGGTCGGTTCGCCCCTCACGCACCCTCCTTGTCCTTGGATTCACGATTCTTCACATACTTGGAAGACTTCATATAAGCAACAACCTGTTCAGCCCTTTCCTGCATAAGACCCTCGACAAACTTGATGATATCCTTGTTGTTGTATTTGGATTCCCAAGACTTGTGATAAGAACGCATCAATCCGCTGACAACTAGGTGAATATTGTCGGCTGTATTGATGAACTCATATTCATCAAGGGCATAAACAAGTTCCTCAAGACAAGAGAAACACATATGGCTGCTATAACCAGTCTTGCTGACAGTAATGACGGAGATGACGATTGGATTCAGTTGGAGCGACATGTTGGTGGTAGGTTGATGAAATCGAAAACCAGCGGGGGTTCGGGGTGGGGGGGTCGGCTCACCTCGCCCAGTCCCGCAGGTAGTCTCGGAGGATGCCAGAGTCATCGATATTGGAAGCCTCATAATATCCATTATCATCCTCGGACAACTTCTCGATATCTTTCTGCTCAAACTTGGCCTTGACGAGGATATCCTTCCTGTCTCGGACACTCATGTTTTCCCAAGCCTCTGCGATTTTCTCTTCCTCAAACTGATAGAATCCTTCCTCATAATAGATGTGATAATCCTCTAGGGCGGAGATAATGTCGGCAACCTTGATAACTAGGTCTTCGGGAGCATCTTGGGACAGCAAGAGATAGTCAAGGAATCCACATGCCCAATGCTTGCATTTAGCCTCTTCTAGAGCCATGAACTCATTCTTGTCCTCATCAACTCTGACTACATCGGACATATAATCGGACAACTCATCCTTGATGACCTTGTAGTTATGCTGTTCAACTAGGTCAGACTGACCAGTAAGAAACAGGAAGGGAACATATCCATCCCATTGACGACCAACATAACTGTCGGGGCGGTTATCCTGCCAAGGCTTGAACTTGGAGTAGATAATCTCCCAAGCCTCTTCGATTGTGTTGTTGTGCATTTGGTGAGGGGTTGATGGAGCCGAAAACCAGCGGGGGTTCAGGGTGGGGGGGTCGGTTCACCTCGCAGTCGTGTGCTATCCGTCTTTGAGGGCAAGACAGATACAGCACACAACCACGAGGATTATAATCATTCCCAGCATTACTCCTTGTCGATAACAACCTTGAACTTAATCTTGGAGAGTTGGTTGGTGACTTCATCGGTCACATTGGCCTTGATAATCTCAAGATAGTTGTTGTTAAGGGAGTTATTGGCAGACTTGATGAGTTCGTCCATCTTGTCATCCTCAAGGATACGCATCACATCATTGGCAATGTCTTCGGTATCGAGGCAGTTATTGAACTCTTCTCGGAAGTTGTCAGTGGTGATGACATCATTCTGATAGAGCATATCGCTGAAGTCGTAGTTTTCGACAGCAGAGGTGGCTTCGGACTCGATATCCAAGTCATCAATGATGGAGGACTTGAGTTCGGAGTAGTCATAATCAAGGAGGTCGCTACCCTTGAGGCTATTGACTTGCTCCTTCAGTGATTCAATCTCCTTGGTGAGAGACTCAATCTTGGAGTTGCTGAACAGATTTCGGATGTAGGTGAGCATGTTGGTGGTGAAGTGAGAATGAAAACCAGTGGGGGTTCGGGGTGGGGGGGTCGGGGTCGTGCGGTCAGTAGGTCTCACGAGATTGCGGTTCGGGGTCGTAGTCCTCATCAACTGTCATATTGTCATAATACTCCTTGTTGCTTTCGTATTCTTGGACTCCCTCGATGCAGAGTTTAAAGAAGGCAAGTCGAGCCTTTGCTTCCCTTTCGGATGAAACTCCAGTATCATGAAGACAGTCACGCATATCAGGGACAGTGTTTTTAAACCTGCAGTAGGACATATTAGGCATGGTGTTGTGCGGTTGGTTGGTGAAGTCGGAAATCAGTGGGGGTTCGGGGTGGGGGGGTCGGCTCACAGGAACCCACGCATGACCATCTCAAGGGTTCGCTTGTTGAAGTTGCTGAACCAAGAGTTGAAGTTCTTCGTATCGGCGTTAGTCCAAAGACCCCAATACTTATCAATCCATTCGTCATTGATAATCATTGAATATCCATCGATTCCTTTTTCATAAAAATGAGGCTTAAGGTTTAGATGGCTTACCAAATCAACCCATTCATTGCCATCCCAAATGTCATATTGGTTGATTTCTTCACCCCACTTTAAGGTGGAAAGGGAAGGCTGAACAGCGTTGATATACTTAAGACGCTTCTTAACATCATCCTTCTTTCCACAGAGGTCGGTGTTAAGGGTCATGGTAAGGAAGATAAGTCGATGAAGCACAGGATGCTGAATTTCGTTGACTATCTTATGGTTTAACTTCTTTCGAGTCTTGATGTTAAGAAGAGTTTCTGGAGTCTCTTCGCTTACTTTCCAGTCGAGTGACATGTTGGTGGGAGGTTGATGAGAATGAAAACCAGTAGGGGTTCGGGGTGGGGGGGTCGTGCTGTCAGTCGCTCAAACCCCAGTCGTGCTGGATTGGAGGAGGGTCGTCATGTCTTTTCATGAAGAATGAATCTAGAAACCCTTGCTCTACTTTGTCTTCCAACTTATCACGAAGAATCTCAAACGATTCCTGTGTATCTTCAACCTCTATAATATACTTTGGATTTTCAGTCTTCATGATATTCCATTTTCCTTCATCATCTTGCCAAGGATGGCAATCAAGATACGCTATGATTTTCTTCATGTTTACTTGATGTTCTTAAGACGCCTTACGGCTTCCCAAATGCAACCTGCTTCCATCTTGCATTCCCAATAGGATTCATCTTCCTCGCAGAGAGAATCGTGGATATATTCGATATACCAGTAGGCATGCTCATCAACAATGGCGGCAATCTCTTCGTTAGTCATGCTGGCAATCTTTTTATCGATTTCACCAGCCTTTTTTTGATATTCCGCTTCTTTTTCTGGGCTATTGTATAGGCTCATATTAGATTTCGTTTACAGTGTGGTGTTGAATGGTTAGGTTTTCGACAGTTACTTCATCCAAAGCCAGTTGAAAGGCTTCTTCCTCGTTTTCTGCGATAACATCAACTGAAACAGAAAAGTTGATGGTAACAGTGTAGTTTTTTTCCTTGTTCATGTTAGATTTCCTCGTAGTCAAAGCCGAAGACGCACCACCCAGTAACATTGGAGATTGTGTCTGCGATAAACTCCTCGACATCAACGATGTCAGCGGGAACATTCATATTTAGTTCGGTGGGCGGGTTAGGGATGACAGGCTCGCCATCCATGTCGTATTCAATGTTGAACACGCTGTATTCTCTGTCGGTGTTTTCCATGCCAACAAAAACCAGTGGGGGTTCGGGGTGGGGGGGTCGGCTCACTTTGGCGGCGAGCACAACCCTGCGTCCACCATGCTCATCACTCGTCTTTGGAGGCTTCCTTGCAGATGCATATAAAGCCCAGTGTCAATAATATGCTGACAAGCAGAAATATAATCGTCATCATTATCTATTGAGATTACACCTTCTACAATCATTACGGCTGTGTAGTCGTTCATTCTTCTTTGCAGATACAGATTAGGCCACTGCCCCATTTCTTATCCTGTTTCTTTAGATAATCCAAGACAGTCTTTAGTGCCTTTCGGTCTGCGTCTCCAAGGGCACCTACGGCATAAAGGCTATCAAGATACTTAACTGCTTCATTCAGCGTCATACATTTCGTCTCCGTTGATTTCTATATGGATGTTTCGGTTTGTTAGTTCTCGGTATAGATTCTTGAAATCTACCTCTGCGATTTCAGAGGCAAGGTCTTCGTCTTCACCTTCTACTTCCCAGCGAAGGGTAAGGTTGACTGCGTAGATGTGCTTGCTCATCCGAAGATGACATCGCCAAAGACAATGTATTGGGTGAGGGCATCGTCATGAACACCATCGGGTTCATACTCATCGAACAGAATCTGCTCGGCGTAGTCCATGCCACGACCCAGTTGGGTGGCTTCGTCAAGGGCGACAAGATACCGAAGGAAGGCATCAGCCTTGCTTCGAAGGAACTTTAGTTTTGTATCATTAGCCATCTTGTTGAGACGCTGGCAAGCAAGGGCAGGGGTGACAACAGTGTAGTCCATGTCGTCAACAGGGTCGCCGTCATCATCGACAAGGCGAACCTTGACTGACCAGTCAGTCTTGGCTGGCTTCTTGCTCGGAGTCTCAAGATTGCTATCCTCAAAGGAAGCATCAAGGAATCCATTGTCATTAAGAGACTCGACCTCATACCAAGCGGGATTGAGTCCAGTCTCAAAAGCCGAGTTGATTAGACTGGCGATTGCGTTAGTAACCTTGATGTTTCCAAGGTTGATTGTGTGGGTAGTCATGTGGTAGGTTGATGAGAATGAAAACCAGCGGGGGTTCGGGGTGGGGGGGTCGGTTCGCTACGGAAGCGTTGAAGCCTCGGACTTAATCTTGCTTGCTAAATCAAGCATCTTGATGGCACAGTCAATTGTCTCATGCCTGTCAGATACAGATTCAATGTCGTTTGCTTCCGACTTTATTTCCTTTGCAATGTCAATGATGTCATCGACAAGGGCTAGGATTTCCTTTTTTAATTCTTGATTGTATTGGCTCATGTTAAAGTGGTTGGGGAGGAGGGATTCGAACCCTCAACTTCCCCCTTATAAAGAGGGCACTCTTACCGCTTGAGTTACTCCCCTGTCATTATCTTTCGCAGATAGGTGCGTTTTCGTCAGCGTGTTCCTCGCACCAAGACTTGATTTTTTCCTGTTCCTTGTCGTGAAGTTCCTCGAAGATATCGTCATCCTCTATGAATGTCTGGACATCCATTATTTCCTCGCAGACATAAACCCAGTCCCTGTCAAAGCCACGAGAACCCCAGTATTCATATGGGCCGATTCCGTGGTCTTCTGCGTTATATCCTGCGGTAAACTGAAGTTGAACAACCCTGCCGTCATCTAGGGTGAACTCTTCAATAACGAAATCTTTTGTCATTTTAGGAATTGTCTTCAAGGTCTTCACGATACCTATCGTAGAAGTAGGTCACTGCTAGGTTCTGGTCTCGATTGACCTGTTGAATGACCTCACGGATTCTGATTGAAGCATTAAGGTATGAGCAAGACTCATATGCACAGGAGATTGCAGAAGCAACCTGACAGTCCTTCCTGTCATCGTATTCCTCCTGACCAGTCATATCAGTAAGGAAACTTGCATAGTTACATGCTAGAGTAAGCAAGTCAATAAGGACTTGGCGGCGACCATCTTCTCCATCGATTTCGTCAATACCATATACGGAATCGCAAATTGTCTTGCCCTTTTTCATTTCTTCACAAAGAGCAGTGATACGCTGAAGGTATTCTGGCGGGTTTGTGGTGTTGCTATCGTTTGGTTGTTCCATGCCGATGAAAACCAGAGGGGGTTCGGGGTGGGGGGGGCGGGGTCGTGCTGGTCGGCTGGGAATCGAACCCAGATTCCCCGCTTAGAAGGCGGGTGTTCTATCCTTTGAACTACCAACCAGTAAGACTCACTGTGGCTTTTCAGCCATCTCCTTTAGGGAGACGCTTCCGTTCTTAAGGAGAAGATATATTGCTCGCCTGATGAACTGTGCCTTGGCGTAGTAACTCTTGCTTCGCTCGCCAAGTTTCTTGAGTTCATTGGCGACATATACATCACGCTCGTCCTCGTTCTTGAAATAGAGGCACATGACATCGGCATACTTCTCCTTACGCCATTTGCTCAAGTCCATGTTGGACTCCTTGTTAATCGGCTTCTCCAACTTACGCCGCTTGTGGGTTCGCTCAACCCAGAACTTGAACTTAGGCATCGCTATTGGTTCCGCTACGGATGGCTTCCTCGTAGAGTTTCTCGACAAGAGCGTCACGATTCTTTCGGGCCTGACGATACATACGCTGGTTCTGCTTGAGCGGCGGGAAACCGATGTTAGGGTCAACACACAAGGCAGTCAACTTGGAGAGCCAAGGCTCGGTTCCAAGTGCAGGCCACTGATTGACATACTTTTCGATTCTGGACTTTTCTCTGTTATTCATGGTTGGTATTAGGGAAGTAGATGGTGGAAGAATCGGACTGGAGGTAACCCATGTCAATCCGAATCATCTCGAAATCGCCTCTGGTAAAGTCGTATTCGTTTTTGAAGAAGCCAGTTCCATTGAGCATGCCGATGCCCTGTGAGAACACGACATAGTAGGCTTGCATCAGGATTTCAGCCTGAGCCTTGTCAGTGTGCTCGCAGTCGAACATGAACTCAATGCACCACTTGTTTCCAGCCTTTGACACACTGGTATCAAACCAGTTGGCATATGGGCAGGACAGTGGTTCGAACTTGGTCTCACGAAGTCGCTTCATGTCGCTAAGGATTCCACGCTTGGTAACACGCTTGGCCTTCTTGGATGGCGAAACGGTTGCTGTGAGCGTGAAGTCCAGCCTGAAGATGGTTCTGTCAGTAATCTTGTTGGACATCACTTGATAGGGAGGACGAGGTTCCAGACGGCTGGGTGAAGACGCTTCTTGTTATAGGAGGTCTCCGCAAGGGTACGCAACTTAGTCTCGATGTAGATGTCGAGATGCCTAAGGAACTCCTTGGGCACTTGCTTTTTCATGCCACGCAGATATTGCGTGGTGTTTTTGTTGTTGATGAACTTTGTCTTCATGGTGGTTGTGGTGATTAGATTTTGTGGACAATGCCGTTGTCGGTGCTGGGCCAGAAGTCTGTCTCCTTGCACTGGTTGTAAGAGAACAGGAGATTTCGAACCCTGTCAATCGCATTGTTGAGATTATATTCGTTAGGGGTTGCTAGTGCGAAGCAATGAGGCTTGTTCTTCTCGACAAAACCGAAGATGATTTCGTTTACAGTCTTGCCTTGGGATTCAAGCAACATCTTATAGTATGCGGCTTGACCATAATAATCTGACCTGTTCATGGAGACAGCCATGTTCTTCGGGGTAGGCACATCACCTAGGGTCTTGAGGTCAAAGATGGTTCCAGTGTCCTCGATATAGATATCAGGGATTCCCTTTACGGCAACCTTCATTCCATCGATTACAAACTCGGAGAAGATTGGCTTCTCGATGTGGATGGACTTTGCCTTTGAGATTGTGTCGTGAATCTTGGATGAGGAGTAACTGGTGAAGCACCCGCACACAGTGTCGTATTCCTCCTCGGTGAGAATGGTCTTGCCAACATTAGCATCGTTGAACTCTTGCCACACCTGCTTACCTGCGTTGGTACGGCGGTCAACCTTTGGGCAGACAGCAAACTGCTCGTGCCACACGCTAGGCGTAAGGCACATGGCGTGAGTGGCGAGTCCGATGCGGAGTTCGGTGGTAGGCTCAGACTTAGGCTGAGAAACATACCACTTGTAGTATGCGGGTGAGATGGCGAACTTCTTGAGTAGGCTGAAGTTGATTCCAGCGTGGGATTCGTATTCGGTGCGGTTCATGGTTGTGATGAAAATCAGAGGGGGTTCGGGGTGGGGGGGTCGGAGTTGTGTGCGACATCAGAATCTGTGTCAAGCGACTTTGGTGTAATGTCTATAATTTCCTCTGCACGAATCATTTTGTTAATGTCATCGTGCGTAACCTTGACCATTCTATGTTCCACCACGGCAGTAGGTTGGTCCTGAAGAATTGCTATTTTGTCGATTAGGATTGCCAATGCAACAGGAAGTTGAGATGGGGAAACATTCTCTATTTCTGAGTCCAACTTAGACGCACCCTTCCACACTACAGACTTTAATTTATCTGCAACGCTTTTCTTCCAATCCTTGTCTGGCAAGCCTTCCATTCCCTGTCTGATGGCTGTAATCGTGTGTTCAGCGAGTCCAGTTTTCTCCCTTATTTCATCACGAGGAACGCCGTTTTTAATCATATCTTCGCAGATACGGCGGCGTTCTGGGTCGATTTGCGACCCTTTTGAGTTTGTTTGCGTATTCTTGATACGCTCTGGTTTTGATTCGTATTCCATAAAAAGCGACCCCCCCACCCCGAACCCCCAAGTGTTTTCGTTTCTTCACCTATGTCAATCGCATTATTCGTATTGCTATCCCTCCCGCTGGTGCTCCTACTCGGATTCTCCTGCGTCCTTCTCGACCTTATCAAAGACATCTTCAAAAACCTATGAGCCTAGAACAACACGGAATGATTAACTTCAGGTGCAGTATTCTGCCACCTCCCACACACCAAGCCGCACTGCGTGTGCTTAAGAACAAGTCTGGAAAGATGTTCATAGGCAAGCAGTCCAATAGCAAGGCTAGCCAGTGGATGAAGGCTTTCAAGCTTCTCATCCGCCAGCACAAGCCTAACAAGCCTATGGACGGACCTCTACGCATGAGCATCAACTTTGCATACCCACTGCTCAAGGAGCACGAGGGCAAGCACGAGGTTATTGCTAAGATTACCAGACCTGACTGCGACAACCTAGTGAAGTCCGTCTTGGACTGCCTTGTTGATGAGGGCTTTTTGGTTGACGACTCACGGATTGTTCATCTCAATGTGTACAAGTGCCATCACTACTACGGACCGTTTGTTGACGTAATCGCAACAACCGAGGTTGAGAATCCTTGGAAGCGTCCAGACGGCACCGATGCCCTTCTAGACGACTAACACCATGAACCAGTCAAACTACCACGGATTGTGGATTCCTAAATCCATACTGACGGACCGCCGCCTTTCCAAGACCGAGATGCTCATCTACGCCATCGTGGACGCACTCGACAACGCCAATGGATGCTTTGCGTCCAACGCATACATAGCCGAGCAGGTGGGTCTTGATGAGCGTAATGTCAGGGCTAACCTCATGCGTCTTGAACAGGCTGGCTACATAGTCCGCATGGAGGAGGCCAATGGTCGCAGGCGTATCCAGACAGTTGCCAACAAGACCCTGCGTGATGCCAAGGCTAACGGCTCCTCTCCCCAGTGCCTAGCGGACTGCTACACCTCTATTGACGCCAATCCCAATGGGGAGGATGCCAGCATCCGGGGGGAGGATGAAAACATCCGGGGGGGAGGATGCCAGCATCCTCCATATAGTATAGAGGATAATATAGATATTGTTACTATCCCTAAATCCCTTTCTAACCAAGATGATGTCAATGGTATGCCCAAGACTCCCAAGTATCCGTACGATGGCGAGGCATTCTCAAAGGCTTGGCTTGAGTGGACAGACTACAGGAAGGAAGCAAAGAAGAAGTTGACACTCAAGACAGTCGCCGCTCAGTTCAAGCTCCTTGCCAGTCTAAAGTCTGAGAAGCTTGCCATCGAATGCATCGAGCAATCCATCCGAAACGGATGGGCTGGACTATTCCCCAAGAACAACAACACCAAACAATCAACCACCAAGACCCAACACACCAATGGCTTTTAACAAGAAATGCACCCACTGCAGTGACATCTGCGTCCCTGTTGTAAATGTCGTCACGCTTGAGGACAGGCCGGAAATCCGAATCTGCCGCAAGTGCTACAAGGACAGGACTCACTGGGACTTTCCCTATGCCTACGACAAGTACTTTGAGAGGCACAGGCTGGCGTTCTTTGACAAGCATCCAAAGATTCCGTCTGCATTCCTTGACACTGTTTACGAGCGACTGCCAGAGCAACTGAGGCTTGCCTACATCAAGGCTCCAATCATCTTCTCTCCTGAGGCTGGCAACAAGTGCCATATGATTCTGCATGGGCCTACTGGCATGTGTAAGTCTCGTGTCGCATGGCTCATCATCAGCAAGATTTGGAAGGAACGCTGGCCCTACAATGCAGAGTTCTACAGCATGCGTAGGCTTGAAGGAGAGATTGAAGAGTCCTTCGGCGAGTACGGCTCCGTCAAGGGTCACGGCAAGTTCATCGACAAAATCTGCAACCTTGACCTCTTGGTTCTTGACGACCTAGGCAAGGAGCAGATGACCAACCGCATGGAGGCCGACCTTTTTGCGATAATTGACAGCCGAACCATTAACCAGAAGTACACGATATTGACCACCAATCATGTTGGTGACGGCATTGCCGACAGGTTCCGCAACAAGGAAACTGGCGAGCCTTTTGTCAGGAGGCTCCGTGAATATTTTGTTCCATTCTCAGTTACCGTTTGACAAGCCTTGCATGCCATGCTAGCTTTCATGTGTCACCCAAGGGTGATTCATGGTGCGTGTAAAAAAGCGTTATAGCTTTTTAGCCCCTAGGGTGTGGTAGCCCTAGGGGTTTTTTTATTTACACAAAATCAAAATCCCGCTTGCAATCATAATCAACATCCTCACTAATCCAATCATGCCCTACAACCCAATCACCGATACAACCATGACCCAAAACACCAACACCCCCAAGCTCAACGCCGCCCTCGTTAAGGCCATCTCCGAAACTCAGGACGTTGTTGCCGATAGCACGAATCCATATCACAACTCCAAGTACGCCAGCCTTTCCGCTCATCTGAAGACGCTGAAGCCAATCTTCGCCAAGCATGGCCTCGCCATCATCCAGATGCCTTCCTCGTCCCACTTCGACAGCGGCCTTGGAATCAAGACGCTCATCATTCACGAGTCTGGAGAAAGCATCGAGTCGTGCATGGTCCTGCAGACCCCTGTTGAGAAGGGCGTGGACAAGAACGGCAACGCCTTTGAGCGTGTTGGTTACACTGGTCAGCAGGCTGGTGCACTCATCTCCTACCTCCGCCGCTACGCTCTCGCCGCAGTCGCCGGGGTGTCCACCGAGGACGATGATGCCGAGACTGACCGAGCCTCCTTCGCTGGCTCACAGCCCTCGCAGTCCATTCAGACTACCAAGTTCATCCCCAACACCTCGGTTTCCAAGCCTGCCGCCGCCGCACCCAGCGGCATGGTCTCGCCCAGTGCCTTCCCCATCGAGGATGTTCCTGACATCGACTCGGTTGTGATGCCCTTCGGCAAGAACAAGGGAACCCCTCTCAGCCAGCTTACCCGCAATGACTGGGAATGGATTGTCAACAAGATGGAACTGAAGCCCTTCAACGGCAAGATTTCCGCCAAGGACATCAAGCTTAAGAACGCCGCTCGCATCCTGCTTCAGGGTGGCAACTCCAACAGCGAGGAATCTTCCGATGACGTTCCCTTCTGATGCTCACACCAATCCTGATGTCAATAGCAGCTTATGTCTTCAATGAAAAGAATAGCAAAGTCGATAGCGGAATGCTTGCATTCATGGATGCTGTCGCTCTCGTTGAGAGTGGCAACAACCCTAAGGCGTTGGGCGATGACGGAAAAGCGGCAGGTGCGTGGCAGATGCACCAAGCCGCAATCATCGACTCAAACGAATGGCTTGCGAAAAACGGCATGCCTGTCCAAAGGCGGGAAGACTTCAAGAACATCGAAGTCCAAAGAATGCTCGCTTATGCCTACTTTCACCTATGCAGAGAACGAATGCTGGAAGCCGGACACAAGCCCGACTTCGGAGACATCTATCTCTGCTTCGCAATGGGATTCCAAGGTTTCAAGAACCACGGCTTCTCAAAAGAAGCGGTCCCGAAAAGGAAAAAGGACGACATGAACAGAGTCCTCAACATCTATAACAAAATCAAATGAGCAACTCCTGCGAGAACACATACAACGCCATAGGCATATCCTGCGGCATGTCTGGAGATGACGCCAGAAGAATGGTCGAATACTGGAAGTCTCCTAGGCTTCCTGCGGACTACTGGCGTGAGCAATGCGATATCATTAAGGACAGGATGAAGGAGCAAACCAATCTAATCATCGAGAAGGACAATGAGATTGATTCCTACAGAGTCTGGAAGGTGGAGGTCAAGCTTGCCGCAGAGAAAGTTTTAAACGGCATGGACTGGGACTCAAACATCCCTGTTGACATACACCAAATGCACTGCGTCAACCTCTGGAGGTTAATTTCGACAGGCTCAAAGAAGCCAGAATTAATGGCCCCTGAAGACCGCACACTCAACAACCCTTGGATTCCCAATGAGCAAGAACAAGAAGGCTAAGTGGCGTAAGTTCGTCTTCGTCACCGACAGCCACGGAGACATCATCAACTGGGATGCCGCCAACGAATGCGTCAAGTTCATCGACAAGTTCAATCCTGACGACATCATCTTCGGAGGTGACGGACTTGACATCCGCTCTCTCCGTGGCAAGGCTCACGCACAGGAGCAGAACGAGTCCCTGAAGGACGACATGAACGCCTTCAAGAAGTTCATGACCATGCTCTTTGGAAAGCGTAAGGCCAAGAAGTATTACCTGTGGGGCAACCACGAGGACAGGCTCAACTCCGCTATGGAGACCAGCGGGTCTGCCATTGTGCGTGACTATGCCGAGGGTCTTATCAACGAAATCGAGACCTTCCTGTACAAGCTTGGCGTCAGCAAGATTATCCCATTTGACGCAGACAAGGGTGTGCTAACCCTAGGTCCGCTCAGGTTCATCCACGGCTTCGTTCACAATGTAAACGCCACCCGCCAGCAAGCCCTGCACTTCGGTCAGGAAGGCGGTGCCGTCCTCATGGGTGACTCGCACAGGCTTGAGCAAATCAATGTCGCCAAGTTCGGCGGCGTGGTTGGCTGGGCATGCGGTTGCCTGCAAGACCCTGAGAAGGCTAGGTACGCCAAGCGTAGGCTAGGTCGCAGTGCGTGGGCAAACGGCTGGGCCTATGGATACTACAACGAGCAGGGAGGCTGGAAGGTCTGGCTTGCCCACCGTGTCAACGGCGAATGGTGCTATACCACCCAATCCTCAATCGACTAACCATGAAAAGAAACCTAAAGCCAACACCCCAGCAGGTTGAAATCCAAACAATCCGTGACGGCTCCCTTGCCAACAAGCTTCAGTGGGCAACAGCCGCACTTCTTAACGGCTTCAAGCCACGCACAATCAGGCGTAGGCTTGAGCTATCTGGTCGCCAGTTCACCAAGCTTCGCAAGGCCATAAAGCGTTATGACGCCGCCAAGGGGGTGCAGTCGTGAGCAAGCAATACGACCCTTCAAACATCCTAAACTCCGAGGGATGTGTTTATGTGAGGTATGAAGTTTACGCCGCCCTCCAAGCCGAGAACGAGCGGCTGAACGAGCGTGTTAGGATAAAGTTTGAAAAGATTGAAGACCCGATGGATGAATACCTCAACCATGTGCTAAGGAAGAACTGTGCAAAGTTGGAAGCCGAGAACGAGCGGCTCCGCAAGGCGGGGGATGCAGTCATCGAAAAACTTGCCGAAGCCTATGCTGGCGAGCCTTCGGACTTCGACCACGCCCATGTTTTCAAAGCGTGGCTCGCCGCCAAGGGGGTGCAGCCGTGAGTTCTTCCATACCCGACCCGATTCCATACGACGCCACGCCCGAGCAGCTCCGGCACTACGTCAACTACTGGCGGCTGGAGGCCCAGGGATACGCCGTCCGCTGGAACCTCGCCATGCAGTACGGCGACAACCTCAAGGCCGAGAACGAGCGGCTCCGCAAGGCTGGTGATGCGATGGAAAATGAGTTGTTCCGTGTTATTCTTATGGAACTTCCCGGACTTGAAAAAGAGGACATCAACAACCAATACATCGCCGATTGGCGAGCCGCCAAGGGGGTGCAGCCGTGAGCGACAAGTACTCGGAGATTGAGAAGGCGTTCAGTATTTACAAGAGCGGACGTGAGGTGGAGGACAAAGTTCCAGAAGGATGGTTCTCAGCCACTGACTACTCCAAGCGTGGCTCATGCTCAATAGCAACTGCACACAGGCAGATTAGGATGCTATGCGACAAGGGCCACATAGAGACCAAGACCTTCAGGATTCGTTCCGGGGGACGTCTTTACCCTGTTCCCCATTACAAGGTTGCTCCTTCTGGAAAAGATGCCTGTAAGCCTTCACCCAAGCGAAAGCAAGGACGTTAAGGATAATCAGGCCGACTGTTCCGCCAGCGACCCAAGGGAACCACTCTGACTCAAAGACCCAGATTGTAGCCATCCCAACGATGCCGCCTAGGATGAACACGGCACCAGCGAACTTGTTCCTCAGGAACGCAATCAATGCCAAGCCGAGGGCAAACAGGGCAAACGACCCAGTGGAGTACATCCATATGGTCTTTGCCTTGTTCTGCTCCTGAGCCAACACCTGTTGTGCGTCAGCCCACATCGCAAGCTCCATGGGCGTCTTGGGTGTGTCGATTGGGTTCTTGCTTGAACAGGCAACCAAGAAAGCCACCATCAGAATCATGAGTAGGAATCTTTTCATTGTCTTGTTCGTTTTGTTTTTGCTGGCAAAAGCATCTTTAGTCTGCTCAATGCTTCGGAGCTGAACGCACCGCTGCAGGAGTATATGATGGACTTGTAGAGAGGGTCAATCGAACTTCCATGCAGGGCAAAGTAGCATATGATGCCAGTGATGGCACCAGCTATCCCCTTAAGTATCCATGCCATCGCAGGGTGCTTCTTGTTTGACAAGGCCATCCTTGCTATGGCACCTAGGAACCCAAGCATGGCGACTATCCATCCTCCACGGATGAAGTCTTTGCCAGCGGCGGCAAGGTCTGGGTCAGCGGATGCCATAGTATTCCTTTATGATTAGGTCAACGGCGTCCTGCTCGTCAGGAGCCTCGCCGATATAAACCTTTCCGGGGTTGAACACTCTGAACTTTGACAGGCCAGTCTGCTGGATGGTGTAGCCAGCACCATTGACATATGTGACGCCCTGCCTAGTGTAAGGCCCATGCTTGTAAGCGGTCTTGTATGTGTCAAACTCTGTGAGCATGATAGCCGTTGCCTCGTCAAGGGTCATACCCTTCTTGGGCTTTGTGGGTGCCTTGTTCACAACCCTAGGTGCAGGCATGCCCTGCGGCATGCTAGGCGGAGGCGTGGGGGCTGTTGTAGGTGCAGGTGTGGTCGTTGCCCTAGGAGAAACATTGACTGGTCTCTGAGGGGCTGAAGGAGCAACAGGAACCGCAGGAACCTGAGTGGGTGCAGCAGGTTCAACCTTGGCAGGTCTGGGCAAGATTGTGGTCTTGGGCTTGCTAGGCTGCTTAGGTGTGTTGACAACAGGCTTTCTTTCCTGACGCCTTGCCTCCTGCTTCTTGACATTCTCGCCCAAGGTCTGCTTGATGACCAAGGCCGACTTGACGATATCCTCAACGGACTTCTCCATGTTGTTTCCGATTGCGTCCTTTGCCAGCCTGATTGCCAGAGGCTTGTCCATCCCTGTAGCCATGAGCAGGGTAACAGCATCACCGAAGTAGGGATGCTTCTCAGGCGGGAAAGGCTTGGGCTTGGTCTCGACAGGCTTTGTTTCCTGCTTGGTCATGCCAGACTTCTCCATCGCAATCTTGATGGCCTCGTCATATGATACGACAGGCAGGTCAGCCTTGACCGTTTCATAGGGAGCCGCAGTGCCTGTGAAGGCCATAGCGATGACATCGGGCTGTCCCTTGTTGAACTTCTCAAACAGCTTGGTCGGGAAGTCAGGATTGTACTTGATGTCGAACTTGACACGAGCCACGGCTGTGAAACCGCTCTTGGTGTACAGGTCGGGCAGGATGGTGTCGTAGGCTGTGAGCCACTTGCCACCAGCCTTGATTGCCGACTTCATGACCGCATCGACATCAGCCTTTGTGCCTTCCTTGGCTCTTGCGACACCGCCAATCTCGCCGTCAGGAGAGACGTAGGCAAACGCACCGCCGTTGTCGGTCATGAGCAACCTGTAACCCTTGAGTTCGTCAGGTGTCTTCGGGTCAACAGCCACGCCGAACTTCTGGGCGTTGCGAGCAGCCATGAAGCCCTTGACCCACTTCTCACGATGGTCCGGCCTTGACGAATCAAGACGCAGGACAAACACAGGCTGCTGCCTTGCCGCAGACGATGCGGGTGCACCAGACAGGTTGGGAGGAAGCTTGGGTGCCTGAACAGGGGCTGGTGCCTCAGGCTTCTGTGCCTCAACCACAGGAGTAGGTGTGGGAGCAGAAGGTTCGTCCGCAGGAAGAGGTCTGGGCACAAGTTCGTTGTCAAGAGCCTTGGCCTCCTCGATGACCTGCTCAACGACCTCTTTGGGAATTTCCTTGGTCGCATTGTCCAGAGGGTTCTTTGTCTCCTCGCCAGTGACGGCCTCGACAACCTCACGGACTTGCTCCTCGTGCTTGATGATTGCGGCCTGTGCCTCCTCAGGAGTGTTGACGATTGCGACAACCTTCTCAGGCTGGGGCTGACCAGTGTGGGGGTTGGCCTCTGATGCCACCTGAACAACCTTGAGCGAGGGCTTGTTGCCGACATTCGGCCTGTTGTCCACCTTGTACTGACCATCGACAGTCGTGCCGTCAGCAGTGACCCTGTTTGTTCCAGCCACCTTGGGCAAAGCTTGCTTTTCAACAGGTGTCATCTTGGTGTTTGCACCAGACTTTTCAACCTTGGGAGCAAGGGCAAGCTCGACCTCGTTCATGTTCGTCTCGGAGGCAAGCATCAGCCTATCAGGGTTTCTCATGAGAACCTTGTTATCCTCAAAAGCCTTGTTGTACGCCTTTTCAATCAGGTCTTTCGTGAGCTGATTTTGATAAATAGTCCTGACATATTTAGAACCCTTAGGCTGCTCACCCTTGAACGCAATGACCTCATTACCTTCGTGAAGGTAAACGTTGAACTTCATCTTGTACTTCCTGAAAGCCTCTGCCATTATTTCGGAATCAGAAATTGTCTCAGCAGTTCTCGGAACAGCACCCTTCTTGATTTGCTCGTGTGCCCTTCCGTTGAACTCGTTAGCAATTTGCTCACGTCTGCCCATTATCGCAACAACTTCATCCGAAGACATTCCGACCTGAGCTGCGACATCTTCCATCGGAGTGGTAAGCCTAATAGCCTCCGCTTCATCGACATCGATTTCCTTAGCCCACTCTGTCTCAAGAAGCCTCTTGAACTCAGGGTCAAGAACAGGCATGGGCGAGTCATCGTTTTTGTCCATCCAGTCCTGTATTTCCTTTGGAAGCATCGCCATGAACCGCTCTCTTGCGTTTGAATCCCTGCTTGCGGAAATTGCCAAATTGAAGAAACGCAGGTCTCTTCTTGCGGTATCTCCCATTATTTCAGATATGACTTCAAATGGCTCAAGCAGTTCGTGCGTAAGCAATGTCTGTTCCCTTCCTTTTCTTTGCTTTATTCCAGTCTGTCTGATTTCTTCCATCCTGACATCCGAAATTTCCTCAAACAACTTACCGAACACCCATTTCCCATCGGCGTTTTTAGTGAAGAACTTTGTCTTTCCTGAGAGCCTTCCAGTTTCCTGAAGGTCATCAAGCGTAAGTGTAAGCCTGTTGTAGTCTGGATGATTTTCGTTTGAAAGGATGTTTCTGATATTCTCCTCCCACTTATTGAGCATTGCTATGACGAAGAAGTTGTTCGTTGATTCAAGCAACCCAACTTGACCCCTTTCTCCAACATTGGAAGAAGAAGAAGCAATTTCCGTACGTTGACTTGCCAGTGGCTCTATTTTGGCAGGGTCAATCTCTGCGAAGTTTTCTGACAAATCTAGGAGTCTTGTGAGCCTTTCAACAGCAACTTCTGCCGAGTAGTTTACTCTTCCGTAGAAATAGTCCTGAAGGTTCTTTATGTCAGCAAAAGGCTTCAGAACCCTGTTCTTCATGTTCCTGTTGACCATCGCATTGTTGTAAACCTCAATGCCGAAGTTTATTCTCTTCATGTAGTCCTCCCACCATGCGTTGAGTTCCTTCTGCTCAACTATCATATCCTGTGCTGTCATAGCACGATATAGAGTCCTATATGTGATATCAGGCTCAGTCTTGATTAGACCTAGGTGGGCCTTTGTCAGGTAATCCCTGAAGAACTCGTAACGCTCTGCAGGGCTAAGGTTCTTTGCAGCTTCCCTTATGTCATCCCTAGTTGTGACGTTATCCCAGTTTTTCGTGACGATTGTGTCATATGGAATCTGTCTTGGAATGTCAGCATTCTTTGCATCGTTAAGCTGGGAGTATGCCTCGTTTCTGTAAAAGTCCCAAATTGTCACGCCGTCACCTTCTCCAATTACCTTGCCATCATCGCCAATGACGAAGTTAACAGTGCCATCATCCTCGACTTCATCGATAATCTTGTCCTGAGCAAACTTTTCCGTTTGCAGATGCTCCCACATAATTGACGACTTCTTGGGCCTGTCTTTAAGCTTTTTGTGCCTACGCTTGTCAGAGACTCTGGGAATAATTCCGTTGAGTGCATCAAGATAAACGTTTGGATTGATTTCATCACCTTCGATTCCCTCTTCCTTTAGGCTTGCCAAGTCGTATTCAGCACCAACTTCCTGAAGCTCCCTTAGTGTTGGTCTGACGATTCCGTTTTCATCCTGATGGACCATTTTCTCTGCAAGTGCGTCAACAGTCTCTTGGGTCAGGTACGCTGTGCTAATCTCAAGTTCAAAGTCATGAAGAAGCTCAAATGCCTTGTCGTTGACTTGGCGAAGTTCGTCCATCAACTCCTTGGCACCTTGCAAATCCTTGTCCTCCATGCGTAGGATGAAGTTCTCATCCCAACCACGCTCCTCCCAGAATTCAGCCAAAGCCCTCCTGAGAAGCATAGGCTCCTTGACCTCCTTGGGAAGGCTCCTGAGATTATTCTTTGAAACCTGTTCCTTTACGAAATCTGGAGTTTCGTTCACGGTTTTGACCCTAGGCTCAACAGGCTCTTCTGAAACCTGAACGTCCTTTGGCTTTTCAATCTGCTTGGGCTTGGCTGTTGTTTCCTGAACAGAACCCATAATCTCGGAATACCTTGCCTCTATAAGTTCTGGTGTAAGGTCCAAGTAGCCAAATGTCTTGTTGCCAATCTTCATTTTTGCTTCCTGTATGGCAAAGAAGCTAAGCTTGTTGTCAGGACGCCTCTTGTTTATCTCCCTGAGCAACTTGTTGACTTGGAAGTTTATGACGGCAGGAGCTTCGTTTTTTGCACGAAGGCCACGGACAAGCTCGGCAACCTGCATATACTCTCCGTAGGTTGCCTTCATTTCGTCCGCCCTCTTCTTCATTTCGCTCCTCTTGCTGACCTCTGCTTGATTTTCCAGCTTGGGAAGAAGCTCCTCAAGTTCGCTTCTGAACCTGTCAAGACGCTCTGCAAGGTCTGTGTTTCCAGATTCGTTTGCCAAATCTATTTCATCGTCAATCTTGTCCAGCTTTGTTCCAACTGCATCTGCAATTTCATCGTCATTACGCTTTGCTGCCTTCTTGAGTTCCTTGATATCAGTTATGCCTGAATAAGGATTTTCGCCTGATATATCTCTCTTCTCAATGTCTGCAGCTTGCGATTCGTTTTCATAGTCATCCCCATCTTTTGTTTTTCTTTCAAGTTCTCTAGCAGCAGCAGACTCATAACCTTCCTCGATTGCTTTCTTTTCAGCCCAAGACTCTTCGCCTATTTCGTCAATGTTCTCAATCTTGTCAATTTGAGGAACAATTCCCTCCTCTTCGATTTCAGAGATTATTTCTTCCTCTGACTTTCTTGCGGAGCGTCTTCTAGGCTCGGCTTCCTCAGGGCCGATGTCAGCAGCTTGGAATAGCTCGCCAGCACCTTCTTGACCGTTCAGGCCACGGCGGTAAGGGCCGCTCACCCTTGTCTTGAACGATGACTCAAGCTTAAGAATGTTTTTTGAATTTTCAACAGGAATTGCAAAATGTATATCAACTGGTCCGGGGTCAGAAAGTCCAGTGAAAATAACTCCGTCATGTCCACTCTTCTTTGCTTTGTTTAAAATAAATGTAAGTCTTTCTAAGAAATTACCCTGTGCCAGTATGTTTGCATAAGTTCTTCCACCAAAATCATGAACGTAAGGATTTTTAAATGCAAGAATATTTCTAAGATATGTCTCCTGCACTTCAAATGCCTTTTTCCTTCCGCTTGAAGAAATGCGTGATGCAAATTCATTAAGCTCTTTTATTTTCTTGCCTTTCTCGTATAGACTTGAAATTATTCTTTCCGAGAAGTTTGGATTTTTTAGCCTCTTAAATACCCCCGATTCAAGAAGTGCATTCTGTTCTTCGCTAGATTGTTTTGCAAATCTAGTGTAATTCATTTCTGCCTCAATTATTGAATCAAACAGCAAATACCTTGGCGTAAGCTCTCCATAATTTTTTTCTGGGTAAAATGTTTTAATGACTTCTGCAAATCCATTGTCGAAATCGTAAACATCTTCCTTAATAGCTTTGTTGAAATCAGAAATGACCTTTTCTCTTCTTTGAACATCACGAGAAATCTCAAGAAGCACTGCCTCACTATTCTTGAGCGAGGTGACCTTCAGGAATGGGTCGAACTTTGACCTGTTGTTATCAACTTCAATCAAAGTGTGTTGAGAAAGATGACCAATTATTTTTCTTCTAAGTGCATCTTTGTCAACTGCATCTTCTGCTTGTTCAGAAAGGTCGGAAAGCTTGACTTTTTCAATATAGTCAAAATACTCTTTTAAGACCTTGCTTCTTTCTGTTTCAATGTTAGAAATTTCGCTAAGTGTCTTTGATATAACTATACCAGACTGTCTTAGCTCATCTGGTTTAAGTACTTCGCTCGTACCATATCTAGAAGAAGTTTCGCTAAGACCAGCATGCCACCATGCAATTTTTGCCGAAACAGCCCCTGTTGCTGAACCAGCAAATTGAGATGAGAAAGGAGCAGAAACGTTTTCTGCGAACTCTCTGTTTATTGTTCCGTGATTAGCAACAACTACAACTGGTTTTCCAGTTTGGAACTGAGAATAATAAGACTCCTCTGTTCCTCCAGATGCCAAATGCTCACCGAGCGTCATCCTGATTATTGACGCTTCCGTGCCAGCAGTGTCGGCAATAAACCTCTTTACAGCCTCTGACTGGAAAATGTCGCCAAGCTGCTCGTGGGCATACTCAAAGTTGCCACGCAGGAACTCGCCGTCCTCCGGCCCTCTGGCACCATAGGTGTCAGCTGCTTGGAACTTGGGGAACAACTCCTTCTTGGGCTTGTTAAGCCAAGGGGTCTTCTTGATTTCCTTCAGGAGCTTGAGCGGGTCGCCGACATGCTTCACTGCATCCGCAATCAGCTTCTGCTCAGACTTGTACTTGTTGACATCCACGCCCATGCTGTCGAGATACTCGATGGGGTTCATCATCATTCCGGGGATGGCTTCCTCGGCCTGATACATGATGGGTCTAGTGGTGCCAGCAACGTTGAAGCGTGAAGGCTTGCCCGGCCTATCCTTGCCCATAGGGGTTGGAATCATTGACCTGTAATATGCCTTCTCGGTAAACACAAACCTAGCCTTTGACGGACCTTCCTCGACAAGACCCTTCATGTTGCCAAGGTGAAGCGTTGTCCAAGGGTTGTTGTAACCATTGTTATACGACTCATCCTTGCGGCTGAGGAACCTATGATAGGGCTGGTCGATGGTGCCAATGGTTCCTTCGTTTGCACTGTTCTGAGACCTGTTGGGGAAGGCACCGATAGCAGCCATGACGTACTGCCTACGCTCCCAAGCCTCGTCATCCTTGCCGAAGAACTCCTTGGCAGGAATGAGGTCTGTGCTGGAATACTCCGTCAATGTCTTGTAGACATGGGCCTCAAACGAGTCCTTGCTGTCGTACAGCCTCTGCATAGCCTCATAGTCCTGTTCCCACAGCATGTCCATTCGGCGACCAAGGACATCCATGTCCAGAGTCCTGACCTTTGCATACATGTGGGGTCTGCTGTAGTCGTAGTTTGCGGTCTTGGGGTTGCGAAGGTTGACGGCAAACTCCATCTCGTAGGGAACGAATGTGACGTTTCTGGGTCTCCAGACATCGCCGTCCGCACGAACATGCTTTTTGCCATTGGCATCGGTGTGTTCGAAGCCGTGATAAAGGCCGCTGAAAAGGTTTCCGCTGCTCTTGCCGCCGTCATAAACAGCCATGCTCATGCGTCTGATGTTCTCGGACATCGCCTTGGGCAGGTGCTTTGCCAGTATATTGAACGCCTTCTGGTTGGGGACGCCACGGAACACCATGACGGTTCCCTTGGGTCCGGCCTTGGCGAGAATCTCACGCATCTCCTTGAGCATCTTGCCAGTAGGGGTTGTGCGAGGTCTGCCTCTGGCACCATACCTAGTCTGTGCCTTCAGCTTGCCAGTGGCGGGTGCGGCACCAATTCCAGCCTGTGCGTTCTGAATGTCGCTGATGCCTTGACCAACGTTGCCCATGTCAGGGGACTGGTACAGCAACTTGCCTTGGTTGGCTAGGTCGTTGGCAACAGTATCGAAAGATGAGTTCCAAAGCATCGCTTGACCAGATGCGTCAAGCTTGGTGTTGAGGTTGGCTGCGGGGAAGGTCGTGTTGCCCTGCCCTGCGTCAACCACATAGAAGTCAAGACCATCGAGGACGGTCTCGTCAACCTCTGCCTCTTGGAACAGCTCGCTGACACCCCTGTGCATTGCCGCATGCTGGTCTTGGTTGATTTCCTCAACGCTCTTGAGGCCGATGGCGGCACCTGTGTCGTCACGCTTAATCCAGTGGTCAAGACCCTGCTCCTCTGCCCATTGCACCTGCTTGACAGGAGGAAGGCTGCGATACCTGAACTCGTAAGCACCAGCATCCTTGAGACCCTCGCTCTTGTAGAGCCTCATCATATCCTTGAATGCGTTGGTGATTGTCTTGTCGAACTTGAACTGCTTGTCGCCATGCTTCTTGAACCAGTCGGCAAGGTACTTCTCAGTCCTGATGTCGGCACCAAGCTGGCTGGCCTCACGCTGGAACTGCTGGGCGAACTTGTCCTTTAGAACCTCGATTGTGTTCCTGATTAGGCCAAGGTCGCCATGCCTGTAGATGTAGTCGAAGGGCTTGCCATCGACCCAGCCGATGAACATCTTGGCACCAAGCTCCTCAAACATCACGTCATACTTGTTGACGTTATCATAGTCAATCTTGCCCTGCTCCATCTCGTTGAACAGCTTCTCGTATTCAAGCTTGAGTTCGGGGGTCTTTGCCAGACCTTCACGCTCAACGACCTTGCGAAGAAGCTCGACCACATTCTTTGGCTGAGTCTCAAGCATGCCCTTCGATGTGCCAGTTCCGATGAGCCATTCACGGACAGAATCAACTGCGGTGCGGACCTTCTGGTCTCTGGCGACTGCATTGTAAAGGTGGAACAATTCCTCAAGGACTGCATCCTTGGCGAGCTGCGTCTTGCCGACCTTCCTGACTCCTATGTTTGTGCCAATCCTTTCGCTGACAATCGGACGACCCGGACCCTGTGCCTCGACTTCCTTGGGAACTCCGGGGCCGGGAAGCCTCTGCTTTCTGAGCTTGCCTTTTAGTTCGACACCGCTTTCAGGGCCGACATCTTCCTTTACGAATCTAGGTGTCTTGTCCTCAACAGTGGCCTTGGGTCTCGGACCTTCCTTGGCACCTTTTTCTGCAGCGTAACGCATTACAGGTGCACCCGGACCCTGTGTTTCAGCACCTTCTGGTCTCGGACCCTCGACTGTCTCAGCGACGATGTTTGCCTCACGCTCAGCCATTAATCTACCAGTCGGCACAATCTTGTCAGCCGTCAGGACGTTGCCAGCCTCGTCACGGAGATAGGTGAAGCCATCGATGTTGATGACAATGTGGCGTCTTCCTGTGCGGCTGTCAGTCCACATGGCCCAAGGACGCTGACGCTGTGTGCCATCAGGGTTCTCGTGGATGAACATGCCATTCCAAGTGGGCTTACCCCCGATGCTGTCCTTCGCAAGGTTGAACAACGCCTGACCAGCTGCGTTAAGAACAGGCTTGCCGTCTGGACCGACTTGGAACGAGCCGTCATCATTCTTAACCCAAAGCGTAGAGTCGTTTGAAATGGCCTCGATTGCGTCAGAAGGTCTGATATAGGATGTAACAGTGTCCTTGCCCTGAGATGTTGCAAGCATCTGACCCATCAGTTTGATTGCGTGGTCCTCGCCATGCTCAGCCTTCTGCATATCGAAGAACTCCATCATCCTGTCCGCCTGAAGGATTAGACCCTGTTCACGCAGACCCTTGATGTGGTTGACGAAGCTTGTCTGCATCTTCTGCTTGTTGTAGGCACCGCTGACAGTTCCGTAGGCAACGCCTAGGTTGTGGGCATACGAGCCGATGACGCCGCCAGCACCGATGCCTGAGGCGATACCTTCCTCGCCTGTTGAAAGACCGCCGAGAACTGCACCATAGGCCGAACCTTTTGCCGATGCTACGGCAAGCATCTTGAAGTATTCTGTGAATGTTCCGGCGGCTTCGATTGCCGCAGTTGTCGCCGCACCGCCGCCATTTGCCCTAGAGGATGCGGCATTCATGTCTGCAGCAGCCTGAAGGAATGTCTTGCTACCACCAGCCATGCCCCTTCCAAGCTTCTTTGCACCCTTTCCTCCAAGTTCAAGACCCTTTGCGGCTGCGTATGCTGCTGCAATGGCACCGCCATATGGAACGTTGAACAGCAAATTGCCACCTCCAGCAAGAAGGATGGCGTGTGAAAGAGTCTGGGGTGCATGACCCATAACAGTGTCAGGCTTTACTCTTCTGACGCCGTACCTGCCAGCAGTGTGGTTGACAACATTGCCGAACACATCCTCAAGCCGTCTCTGGACGAAGCCGTAGGCAACGTCAATCGGCCTAGTGACCATGTAGCCGAGCTTCTGCACAGCCGAACCACCCTTTTCCAGTGCCGATGCAGTGACCCTATCAATGGAGCCACCGACCTTGGCACCTGCGGCAGCAAGTGCGTCAGAGCCTTGGCTCAGTGCAGATGAAACAAATCCAGCCCTTGTTGCGGCACCAGCGACAGCGGCCTGAACGCCCTTTCCGGGTGCACCAGCAGCCATAGCAGCAGCACCAGCCTTTGCAGCCGCCTTGCCGCCACCAAGCGAAAGAAGCATCGTGGGGTCAAGGAAGTAAGACGCAGCAGTTGCAATCTCGTGGTTGACGCCAACAAAGTCGTACAGCGTGTCACCCATCGTCTTGCCAAGAACCTTCTCGTAAGCAGCCTTGTCAGGCATAACCATCGTCTCCTTGCCAGAGACGTAACGCATGGTCTTGTTGTTCCATTCTGAAAGGTCCAAGAAGTCCTGATAAAGCTGGTCGGGATTCTCGTTGGGATTGATGAACAACCTGTAAAGAGGTGAGCCGGGATGGTTAGCCGCCATCACGCCTAGGCCAACAAGGTCTCTTGTTCCTCTTGCGGCACCCTCTAGGATTGTCTGTCCATAAACAGAACCAATGCCAACAAGAGGAGATGCGGCGAGCGACAAGCCTGTTGCAGCAGCCAGCTTCTTCCAGTCCGTAGCGATAGCCGCAGTGCCTCCATACAGCTCCTTGCCAGCCATAGCAGCTGCGTCACCCATCATGCCCCAGAAATTGCTTGCCTGATTCTTGTGCCACTCATGGTAAGCCAAGAACTCCTGCTTTGAGATGGTGTCCTTGTTAACCTCAAGACCTTGCTCGGCTAGCATCGACATCTTCATGGCGACCTCTTCCCCTGTAAGGGGCGTCTCCATCATCTTGTCGAAGTCATCAGGCAATGCGTCCAGCTGCCGAGGGTCGGCAGACTTGGACTCAACATTGCCCTGATGTGAAGGGACTATTCCTCGCAGTTGCTGGTATGCGGGAATGTCACCGAATAGCTTGTCTTCAATCATTCTAGCGATTGGCTATATGACTGTCTTGCAATTTCGGAAGCCTCTTCTTTGGTTTTACCAGACATCATAGCGGTTTGATATGCAATTCGTGCTCTTTGTATTCCAGCCTCAGCCCTACGCTTGTCCTGAGGGGTACCAGCCAGTCTGAATCCATATGTCTGACCCTTTGTTTTGATGCCGTCCGTAAGCCTCTGTTTATAGGCTTGGAGCGAAGACACTGCCTCTGCCCTGAACGCCATGTTGCGGAGCTTTGTGGGGTCTCTGACGATAAGCTGAAGGCGAGCTTCGTCAGCCTCCGACCATGCACCAGAGCCGCCAATCTCGGTTCTGTTGGCGGCGGCGATGGCGTTTGAGATACCACCAGCAAGACCAGTGATTTCACCCGGAAGCAGCTTGTCAAGCATCGAGGCGTCCTCGGCAATCCTTAGGAGAGTATCAACATTCTTAAGGGCAATGCTTGACTTGCCAAGCTCCTCCCTGACCTTGTTGACATCACCGATGCTGTTTGAGCCAATCTCGCCTGTGAAAACATAGCCAGAGTTACCACCAAGGTCAATGCCATTTAGGGTTCTCTGCTGGGCAAGGATTGCGGCATCACGAATGCTGGCCCTGTCGCCAATGCTCATGGGAGTGTCCTTGATAAGCTCTCCCTTGCCGTTGATACTGACATAGGTTCCAACACCCTCGATGGGGATTGTCTGGATGCTGGGGTATCCCTTGAGCTGCATGAACGACCCTTTAGACCAGTTCGCAGGAAGACCGCCATTGTTCTTGAGATAGGCCGTCATGATTGCATACTCGTCATTAAGAATAGCTTCTTGGGTACGCTGAACCTTTTCTCTTTCAGTAATATACTGTGTTGCCTCAATAGTTGCCTTATCTTCTTTCTTCTTTGTAGCAGGTGCTGCAGAAACAGTACGTTGAATGGGTTTTTCGCCAGCATCTTTTACAGGATTTCCAGTAACACCAGCGGCCTCAAGCTGTGCTATTCTTGAATTAACATCTTCAAGCTCCTTTATGCTCTTTAATCTTGCAGCTTGCTTTGCCTCATCAAACCTTCTTATTTGCTCACCACTTAGATTTGTAGTTTCAAAAGGTCCAGCACGAAACATTCCAGAAAACCTGCTTCCACCTCCGGGCATACCTGCAGACGGAGATGGAACTGGCGTTACAACGTTGGTTACGACAGGACTTTGCTTTGACGCTGCTTCAAGTCCTCTTCTTTTTGCATAAAGCTCAGAAAGTGCGGCACTTGCGTCACGCCTATCAGCTTCTTTTGAGGCAGCTTCAACCTCAGCCTGACGTGCTCTTTCATCAGCTGTTGCTGCAGCAGCCTGTGCTTCAGCAATAATCTCTGAAGGCTTTTTGTTAAACCATCCAGCTGTACCACCTTTTGCTTTGGGTTGTTTTTCTCTAAATGCATCTGGCTTTATGACTCCAGCCCCTTCTGAAGCACTTCTTCTTTCATCAGCCAAATCAATTGCAAATCTCGCAATTTCTCCGGGCTGAGTAAGGTCGTATGATTTTTGTGTTTTTGTTGGAACCTTCTTTTCCTTTTCTTCTTCCTTGGATACCTTTTCACGCTCCTCCTGAGTCTTGCGGTAAGCCTCGTTGAGCTTGTCTTCCTCCTCCATCGCACGAAGGTTTCTGTCAATCACCTTGCTGTTGTAAAGGTTCTGCTTGGCTGCGGCCTTGGCCTTGTCAGCCTCAAGACCTGTGCTGTATCCGCTGATGACGGCGTTCATCTGGGATGCGGACATTCCAGCAAGACCACCCTCCTTCTTGACGGCATTGAATGCGTCATGGACATACTTGGGTGCAGAAGGGTCAGGCTTGCCGTCCTCGCCAAGCTCATACGCACCAAGGATGCCTCCGACCTTCCCACGGAGTTCATCCATCATTATCTGGGTATCTTGGAACTTCTTGGCTAAGCCAATCATTTCCTCCTGATTGGCCTTCTGCTGGGCATGTATGCCAGCCCAGTTGCCCCTTACGTCAAAAGCCTCAGGAATTCCACCTGTGTATTTTCCGAAAATAGCCATTTTGTTATTAGTAGAAAGTGAATCCGCCTGAAGGAAGCCCACCGCCGCCCTGCATCGTTATGCCGCCGCCGCTCAACAGGTTGCCTGTTCCAGCACCGACAGGAACGCCGCTAACAGTTCCAACTGCCGCACCAGCTGCAGGTGCCGAGCTGCTAAACAATCCACCAATGCTGCTGAACATGCCGGGGTTCATCATAGCCATAGTTCCAAGACTCCCGATTGATTGCATCAGACCCTGCTGTTGTGCCATCTTTGACTGGGCAACCTGCATCCCCTGCTGGTACTTCATGCCAGCAAGCTGAGCAGCCATCTGCGACTCAGGCTCAAATATCCGAGGCTGTGTCTCGCCAAGGAAGCCTGACGCACCAATGAACTGACCTCGTGCAGCAGCAGAACTAAGGCCAGACATGGCATGTTTAAGTGCCGAGTCCTGCATGCCTGTTTCAAGCTGCAACGCAGACATGAGTTCCTGTCTGTTCCTTGCCTCCCTGTTAAGTGTTGCACTTTCCATGTTCAGAACCTCTGCGGCGACAGCTTGGCGACCAGTAAGGCCACGAGAAGCCATAGCAGCCCTTGCTGACTGCTGTGCAGACCTAGTTTCCTCGCTTGAAAGCTCGCCAGACAAGCCTCGGCTCATTGCCCTGCTTGTAATCATGTCAATCATTGACTTTTGGTTCTGGGACAGCATCGCATCCCTTGCCATAGGTGCAAGCTCGCCCATCATCTCCATGTTCTGAAGTGCCGCACGTCTTTCGACACCTGCGACACCGCCCTGAAGACGCTCAAGCATATTGAGGTACCCCTCTGTCCCCTGACCTCCGTAAAGCTGCCTGTTGTAAGTCTCCTCTGCAAGAGACTGATACATCGGCCTATACTCAGACTCATAAGACAATAGTTGGCCTTGTATATCCCTTTGTGAAGAAAGGGTATTTTTCATCAGCTTTCCATACGAAGGAGGATTTGGAACCTTTGTCTTCTTCTTTCCAAAGATTCCACCAAGAAGTGCACCGGCAACCGCACCTATCGGTCCGCCAACCGCAAAACCAGCTGCGGCACCAGACAGAGCACCTGATGCGGCACCTGTCTTTCCTCCACCTATAGAAGTTGTTCCATAATCGTCAGCCATGTTAGTTTATTCTTTTGTGCATGTTAATCAATGCTCTTCCAGAAGGCAAAGATATTGAGCCATTTGCGTTGTTCAACATATATATTTCATGACCATACGTTGAAGGAACTGATTCGTTGTCTGTTCCAGCAAGAAAAACAGATGATGTCCAAGTCGTGTCGATTACATCGCTCTCAAGAGGACCAACGCCTTCCACTATGACATCACCAGAATAAGCGTCTTTCCTCGAAATGTCTGTTGCCCAGTCATGTCTTCCGCCCCAATAAACCATGAGCTTGTATTCAGTGAGGTCAATGTTGCTTGGTGTCAGTATTTGAAAATCTGGAGGAACAAACAGATTTACTCCATTTACCGTAGCTCCGGGATTCTGCCTCCATCCACCAAGAACGTGTCTTTCGTTTTGACCATCTTTGAATGCTATCAAATAAATCCAGTGACGCATTGTTCCAGCATTGTCAGCGTTAGAAATCCTTACGTTAATTCCGGGTGGAAGCTGAACCTTGCATTGCCTGAATCCATATCCAAGAGGCTCAGGTGTTATAATTTTTTGACGCCTATAATTTGTTCCTCCGTCTGCAATTGTTTCAGTAGTAAAATCTTCAATGAAGAATCGCTTGTAGTACTTGTTGGTTTCCTTTGAGTTTGAGAAACTGAGCCATTCACCCTCGTATGTCGGCTGAGGGTTTCCAAACGTGTGACCCTCCGGGCTTTCGTATGTTCCGGCTTCTGAGGGAACAAAAACCTCAAGACGCTGCTTGACGTGATTGTACCTGAATTCGTGGTCAAACCTTTCTCCAGCCCAATTTGAATCGCTTGAATTAGGCAAGACAATAGACCTGCCGTTGTTAAAGAATGCAGCAGGTCCAGTTTGCACAGGGTTTCCTGCGTAAAGAACTCCGTTTACAACAAGCTTTGAGTCAACAAGAACAGTCGGACCACTTGTTTCGTGTTCTCCCTCAATCAACCAACTGGGCCAAGTTGATGACAGTAGGTTTATGTCAGTAGGGTTAATCGGACCCTCCCACCAACCTGAATTATTTGCTCCATCTTGTGACCAAGCAATCCTAACGTTTCCACCCTTCCACTTTCCAGTAACAACATCTTCAACGGACTCTGGAATAATTGATATTTCGCCCGGAGTTGACAGTGGGGTTGTAATCAGACCGCTTGTGTATTCAGATGGTTCAGAGCCGTCAAACTGGTCAAGGGTCAGCTTCCCAACCGTAAGGTTAAGAGACGAATTCATGACGTTTTGGATGCCTGTCTGTCTAAGGCCACCAGTTGATGCATCCGCAATTAGAATCTTGTCGTCAGACTTAACTTCTCCAACAAGCTCAATCTGTTCTGTAATTGAGCCGACAAGTAGCTTGGCGTTGTCAACGTGAGCGTTGAGGTTCTCTGGGGTTACAAGCCTGTAATCACCAGCGTCATAAAGTGTTCCTTTTTGTATTTGTCCGGGCATTAGCGTCTATTTCTAAGGTTAGAACCATTCAGCGAGGCTTCGACTGCAATCGACTTAATCTCAACCCTGCCTGTCATGGTTTTGATTTCAATAGCACCCTCTGCTGCAATTTTGCCTATGGGTGACTTTTCAATAGCATCATCATTACCGACCATGCCTGTCAAGTCAACTATCCTATGATAGTCTGGATTGCGTGTTTTAATCGCTATTTGCAATGATGTGAAATAATCTGTTGAGTATGAAACCTTTGCTGCAGTGAATCTTTTGTCATCAAGTGTACTATAGTCATAGTTTCTTGTCAATATCAGCGTCTTGATGTCCTGACCTCCAAATATGTCTGAATCAAGCCCGAACTCAAATGGAAGGATTGTGTTTCCATCTGGAACAAATTCGGCAGTTATTTTCTCCCCAGCAGGAGGGGCGTTTATGACAAGTCTTTTTGCCCCATCGCTGAGTTCGCCATATTCATCGTAGTTGTTGTACTCAGAAAGATGGACAGTTCCGTCTCTGTCTGTGTAAATAAGCTCATATCTATTGTTATAAGACAATATATGCATGTTATGAACATCGAAATTAGCAGGATATGTGTCAACTGACTCCCATTGCTGATTAATCATGTTATAAACTAAAACATGGCTGTTTTCTGTGTTATTATCTAGCGGTACTGCAATATAAAGGCGACCATTAAAAATCTTTGACACAACGTTTCTGACGTGTGAACCGTTTATCCTGTTGATGTATTTCTGGACTGGTCTTGAAACTGGAACTGTATTTGTGAGCAGCCTAAGGTCTAAGTTAGGCTCAATCATATATATGCCCCTTTGTGACAAGAAGAACACCCTGTTCCCAGTGTTTGCCACAGCCTTCTTTGACAGCGAACCAAGGTCTGATGATAGAGTCCTAACAAATGATTCTGCTATGACAAGCTCGGCTGATTCGTTTGCGTCACCAATTCTTGCTTGGTAAATAGACCTGTCTTTGAACACAAGTATCGTGTCGTCAGTCCAAGGGTGAATTGCTGTTATTTCCTGACCGTCACCCTCATTAATTGTAAACTGCTTAATTGTCCTGTTGAACTTCCAGTTCCCATCGTTGTCAGTCAAGTAGTCAGAAACTGCTATTTCATCTCTTGAGACCTTGCAATAAATCCTGTTTCTATGAAATATTGCAGTAGATGTCATAGGGAAGTCAGCCGCATTGCCATCTAGCGAAACCTGCTTGACAACCTTCAGCTCACTTGAGCCATCCCAATACAACACAGCCCTGCCAATTGATATGTTTGCTGTTCCGTTATGATTATACCCAGTCTGTATTTTGTATGTAAATTGAGTTGTTGACGGCGTTGATGAAACAAAAAAAGAGCCGCTATTTTGGGCATGTCCTGTCTGGATTGAGAACTCGTCTCCGACAGAAAGACCATGACCAGTCGGCACAGTGACTGTTACGGTTGTATGAGTAGGAGAATTTGAGGTGTATGTAGCACCCTCTATGTAGCCAGTTTCCTCTCCACGGAGAATATAGATGTTGTTTACTGCCTGTATAGCCTCTGTGTTTGTGTCAACAGACCTTATGTATTCGACACCGCCAATTGTTTGCTTTGGGTATGTGTAAAGCTGCGAAAGCTGTTCAGGTGCAGATGGGCTAAAAAGCCTTATTCCATTCTCAAGGATAAGAACCAGATATTCGTTCCCAAGCCTATCATTGTAAACAGATGTGTTAAGGACATTCCCTATGTTTGCATATTCGGTTTCACCAAAAAGAGTCTTTAAGCCCTTTCTTGTGAAGAGCCTAGTTTGCTCAATCCTGATGTTTTCGCCAACCTGAAGAAAGCCGGGTTCAAGGTTGCTCGGTGTCGATTCAGCATCGATTCCGATGAACCCATTGTCACCCTCTATGGCTTTCTTTACAGACGGCATACATTAGAGCTTTCTTGCGAAATCCTTGAGTGTTCGGGCCTTCTCAGCGTGTTTAACGCCTGCCCAGAAGCCAGCCACGCCAGCGGCAAGGACGAGTGAAACGATGATTAGGATGGTGAACATAAGATTAGACCTGTCTAGCGGGAATGCGGTAGGTGACGCCAGCGATGACGATGGCGATTTCGTTGGGGAAC
>Ga0315904_10001800_pt1 | contig 33852 bp, 51 predicted proteins | sample LakEriMetagenome_6_FD_203529 | JGI IMG/M metagenome (GOLD analysis project Ga0315904, IMG submission 203529) | Freshwater fungal communities from buoy surface, Lake Erie, Ohio, United States - Buoy 12 MA120 | ecosystem: Environmental > Aquatic > Freshwater > Lake | place: USA: Lake Erie, Ohio...
ATCGCCGCTGGGAGCCGGTCACCCCCGGCCAGCCGTTGGTCTATATGGGCACGGGCGTCTGGGATGTGGCAAAGATCGCCTCGCGCCCCGACAACTACGGGTTCCCCGCCGACACGCTGCCTGATCCAAAGATCTACGGTCCGCAGGCCGGAGACATGTACATCAACCTGTCCAGTGGGCAGGTGACCAGTTTCACGGGCCCGTCACCCGGGTCACGCAACACTGCCACCATCACGGGCGGCACGTTGTCGCCAACGCTCGATGTTACGCAGTCCAGCATCGCCAAGCTGACCGATGTCAACCTTACGACTGCGCCGAAGGATGGCGAGGTTCTGACCTATGATTTGGCGACGACCAAGTGGTTGCCGAAGAAGGTTGCGACCACGCTGGGCGACCTGACAGATGTTACCGAAGCACCCATAAGCACGGTGGGTAACATCCTCCTTGCTGATGGGACTGGCGCATGGGCAGAGGCTGCCAACCCGTCCTACACCAAGACCGAGGTGGACGCAAAGCTCACCCAGATCATCACAGGCTTAACGCACGATATCTCGGTGCTCGACATTCTCAACATCCCGCCACTTGCGCCGGCTGAGGGGTCTGCTTACATCATTGGAACCGCGCCGACGCTGGGCTGGATAGGGCACGCAAACGAAGTAGCCTTCTTCGATTCTGGCGCGTGGCTGTTTACCCCGCCGGTCGCAAACGAAGCGCACCTTGTTGAAGCACTCCAGTCGATCTGGGCGTGGACGCCTGCCCCCGGTGGCGCGGGTGCCAGCCGCTGGGTGAAGGTGGCAAACACCTCGGGCGCTGCGGGCGTAACGGCGAAGCACGGCGTGGGTGAGATCATCCCGTGGGTTGCCGATACATACCCAGACGACTATCTGGAATGTAAGGGACAGACTGTTGCGATTTCCGCTTACAACGATTTGTTCGCGGTGATCGGCACCAAGTACAACGGAGCAACTGGCGCTGACGGCGTTTCTACTTTCGCGCTGCCGGATCTGCGCGGCTACTTCCTGCGAGGCATCGGCGCAAACGGTGGTGAAGGTGCGCCGGGTATTGTCCAAATTGACACCACTCGTATCCCTCGCACAACCCTAACCGGTACAACATCAACCGATGGCTCGCACCACCACAGTTTCGAGCGAGGCCCGGCTAATTGGTCAGGCGACACTAAGTACACAGACGCACGGTACTCTCCTATCAACGCTGTTGGCGGCGGCGCGACTGTAGACGCGGGGATTAACGCGAACGGAAACCACACTCATACCGTCACTATTACTGGCGGCGGTGATGTTGAAACCCGTCCGAAGAGCTTCTCGGTTCGCTGGTTGATCCGGCACAAGGCCATCGACGGCGGTGCCATGGGGCCGCGTGGTCAGAATGGCGTCGGCGTGCCCGCCATTACGGCCACCGACGACAAAAAAGTAATGACCGTCGTGGCAGGTGTTGCTACATGGGCAACCCCTGCGGCGGCTTTACCGGCCGGTACTGCGGTCGGCCAGAAGCTGGAGTGGAACGGAACGATCTGGGTTCCGACTGTGGACAAGGTGTCTGTAACGCAGGCGGCGGAATTCACGACCTCCGCCAATCCCGCGATGTATGAGCTAAAAGGCGGCATCTGGCTGGACAATGACGAATGGGGCCGCCTGCAGTTGTTCGGGGCAGATGGGACGACGCAGCTAGTGCCTGATGCTAACTGGTTTATCAGCGGGTCTACGTGGATGCAAGTAAGCACCTATGCTTCACTCACTGACAGTTCTACAGACAGCGATACCCGCGGCGGCAGAGGCTACAACCAACTTTCCAATGGCACGTTGGAGTTCGGAAAAAACTGGGTCGGTCACGGTAAGGGGTGGGTAGAGGTTGATCTAACCATGGTCACTACAACAAGGAATGGCCGCTCAGATAATGCGCCAATCGCGCTCAGGTATTCGTACCACAACGATCAAGACCATCAGGTGACTGGCGTGTTGCGTGTCAGTGCCCCCAGAGGGGTAGTGGTTGGCAAGGTGAAAATCGCATCAGGGGCCACCAACACGTACAACAACTGCGTCGTCAGGACGACCCTGCTATGAGGTCGTCATTGGTCGGATTGATGCTGCTGCTGGCAGGCTGTAGTCAGGCCTCGTGGCACCCACTGCCTTCGCAGCCGCGAGCGTTGGTAGCACTTCCAGTTGTGCATCCTCTGTGCGTGTTTTGGTGCCACGTCACGGTGACACTATCGGACGCCGAGGGTGCAGATGTAGAAGGTTCCGGGAACTCGGTGACCGAGGGTGCAGTGACGCAGACGATTCAACAGACAGAAAGCGTTTCAGCTGGGGTGAACCGTGGCATTGGCACCGGCGCTGCAGCCAAGGCAGGAGCGGTCGTGCAATGAGCTCGTATGGCGACATTCTGGATGCGGTTACCACGCCGCCCATCGCGTCAGTCACCCCGCCTGTCGCCCCGCAAGCGGGCGCACTGTGGTTCGACACCAATGCAAAGCAGCTTTACATCTGGAACGGGTTTGCGTGGGTGGGCGCGGGGGGCGTTGCTAGCCTTCCTCCGGCCGCTGCGGCGGATCAGGTTCTTATGTCCAACGGTGCCGGGACTGTGTATTCCGCGCGGTCCGCTATCAACCTCGGTAACTACTAGGAGACGATGCAATGGCAGTAACAGTACAGATCAAGCACCGTGCAGCAGGTGGCGGCGGCGCAGGCAGCCCGACTGGTACTTCGCTTCCCGGCGAATTGGCAGTCAACTTCGACACAGGAGTAGGCGGTACGCCAGAGCTCTGGGCCAGTACGGGCGTTGCATGGGCGCGGGTTAACCCCACTGCGGCCGCACCGACTGTTGGCACCACCGCGCTCCCGGGTGGCGCGGCCGGTTCCATCGCTGGCATCGGCACGGCGTGGACAAACTTGGCATCTAAGCCCACCGACCCGATCATCATTGCCAGCTTTGCGGGCACGGCATACGTTAAGACGGGTGCTGGCGGTGCGGACGCGGATTGGACGGCTCTAGGCTCGGCCACGGCATTTGCGACTGGCCCTGAGACGCATACGGGCACGGTCACCAACAAGGCAGTCAGCCCAGCTGGATTGCTGGCTGCTGGCCTTGCGGCCCCCACCGCCACGCCTGCCGCCGACGCGGACTACATCGTGCGCCTGTCGTCCACCGGCAAGATCGCCTCGGGGTTCATCAACTCCACGGGCACCCCGGCTGCCACCCCGGCGAACGACGCCACTAAGCTCGTCGCCCTTGGTGCGGACGGCAAGGTGAACAACGGGTTACTCCACACACTGTCAACGTCCGTAGGTGCTGGGTCTGCTGGCAGCATTCCGGTGCTGAATGCCGCAGGCAAGATCGACGCCTCGATGATTGCGCTGACCGCGCTTTCCTTCAAGGGTAACCTCGACCTCACCGCAGCATACGCGGCCCCCGGCACGGCTCCGGTAGCGGGCGAGCTCTACACCGTCGCCAAGACAGGTTCTGTGAACGCTTCGTGGGCCGCACAATTTGTTACGGGTCAGGCACCGACCGCCGTGACAGTCGGTGACCTTTTGATCTACGACGGCACCAAATTTCATCACGTTGCAAACACGGTTGATCTTTCGGGGGCCGTGCAAAAGGCAGGGGCAAACGCTATCGCCGCCGGGATGACGATGACGTGGGCGGTGCCTGCGGCCGCTGGCGTGGTGACGATCATCGACGGTGGCGACCCGGCCAAGGCAAAGCTCAATAACGTGTCTATCGACTGCGGGGTGTTCTGAGCGATGAGCACCATCATCAAGATCCTCCGCAGCCTCGTCAAAGGCAAGCGCCCCACGGGCCGCTCCGAGGGTGAGGTGTGGGTGAACGAGGCTGACAAGCAGTTCGGCTTCATTGACTCCACGGGCGCGGCGCAGGATCTGCTGGCCGTGCGGAGGTTCTCGGCCACATCCGACTACGCCATCGGCGACATCGTGATGCAGGCGGGCAAGCTCTACCGCGCGACCAAGGCCGTCACGGCAGGCGCGTTCACGGCGGCGGATTGGGATGCACTGCCTGCCAACGACAAATACCTTCCGCTGACGGGCGGGACGCTGACGGGCGCGTTGGGAATTGGGACTACGGCTCTCACTGGGTACAACCTTAACATCAATCGCAAGCTGGCGGGCGCAGCAAAAGCCGTCAGCATCAGAAATGTTTACGTCGTTGGGGCAGATGTGATCACGAGTGCGATCTCGTATGTATCTCAACCAACGACAGAAGCAGCGGCTTACACGCTTGACAGTGCGGTGGCGTACTTGGCTGACGGCGTGGTTGTTGGTGCCGGAAGTGCGGTCACAAACCAGCGCGGATTACACGTAAACAACTTTACGGGCGCTGCAAACAATTACGCAGTATCGACAAACGTTCCCGTCGGCACAAACAACAACTGGAACTTCTACGCTCAAGGCACCGCTCCAAACTACATGGCGGGCCCGTTGGGGATTGGGACTACGGTTGTGGCGGGGTGTAACCTACGCTTAACGAGGCAGTTAACTGGGTCAACCACAGTAGCTAGTGTCCAAAGCGCCGCCACAGTTTCCGGTGATGTGTCCGTTTCTGCTTACGGGTTTAGCTCGTTAATCAACACTGACGCTGCCGTTTTCACTCTTCCTGAGATCTATCACTTTGCTGCTAGGGGAGGTGCTGTAGGTGCCGGAAGCACGGTCGCGACCCAGTACGGCTTTTTTGCGGGACAGGGGTTGTCAGGCGCAGATAGCAATATAGGGTTTTTGGCGAATATCAAAGAAAAAGGGACGCAGGACTGGAACTTCTACGCTAAGAGTGCCGCTCCCAACGCCTACGCAGGCAAAAGCAGCTTCGGTGCTGTCACAGTCCCCACCGAAACCATCGACGCCACCGGCAACATTGCCGCCACGGGCTCGATGCTCTCCTCCGGCAATGCAGACGGTGTGGGCTATAAGACGGGCGCAGGCGGCACCACCACGCAGGCCACCAGCCGTACTACGGGCGTCACGTTAAACGCGGTATGCGGGTCCATCGTGCTGGCACCCGCGGCAGGCCTCGCGACCTATCAGACCTTCACCGTCAGAAACGTCGTAGTCGCAGACACAGACGTTGTGCATGTCTCGCAGAAGAGCGGGACTGACAAGTACATCGTCATGGTGACACGTGTCGCGGCAGGCGCGTTTGATGTGACCTTCGCCACCACGGGCGGCACTACAACCGAGCAGCCCGAGTTCAACTTTGCCATCATGCGCGCCGTCGCGGCGTAACGGAGACTTTGATGCAATTGGAATGGTCAATTGAGCAGATAGAAGTGTTCCCTCGCCACGGCGATGTCGAGCACGCCATTGCGGTGGCGCATTGGCGGGTGCGCGCATCTGAGGGAGGTGTGACGGTGGAGCGTTGCGGCGCAACGGGATTCAACCAGAACAACCGCGAGGAGTGGGTGCGGTTCGAGGACGTGACCTTGGACGCGGTGGTCGGCTGGATCGAGTCGCACGTCGGGGCCGAGGAGATGGCGCAACTGAAGGCTGACATGCAGGCAGAGATCGCGCACCGTATCACGCCCCGCACGGTCATCAAGCCCCTGCCATGGAGTGCGTAACGTGTTGACACTGACCGAGGCGAAGGTGCGGCTGGGCATCCTCCCGGCCAACACGGCACAGGACGCCACCATCACGGCGGTGGCCGGTGCGGCGCTTGCCATCGCGGAGGCGTATTGCAGGCGCAAGTTCGCGCTGAAGGCCGAGGTCGAGACGTTCCATCACTTCCGGGGGCGCACGCTCCCGCTAGCCCGCTACCCAATTCGCTCGGTGACGACCGTGGTTTCAAGCACCGGTGCGAGCCTTCAGCACGAGGACGCAAGGGGGCTGGGGCACATCGAGTTTGCTGGCATGGTGCATGCCGATAGGCTGACGGTGAACTACACCGGGGGCTTCGATCCTGCAGCACCGCCTGCCGATCTCTGGCTCGCGCTCTGGACGATCTTCGACTATCTGTGGGCGCAGACCCCGGGTGGCGGTGTGGCGGCCGGTGGCAGCAGCGGCGCGAGCTCAGGCGGCATCTCGAAAGTGGCGATCACGGGCGTGGGCTCAATCGAGTACGCGACGAGCGGCGGCGGATCCTCCGTTGGTGCGGCAAGCAGCGGTGGCGTGATGAGCGCGCTGCCCTTGGCGGCGGGGATTCTTGACCTGTACCGCAGGGAGGCGTGCTGATGTCTCTCGCCCCGGACTTCCGTTCGCTGCATGATCAGGTTGTGGCCGCGCTGGGCAATGACGAGGTGATCACGCTTGAGGTGTTCGATCCTGTAGCCAAGACCTACACGGCAACGCCCTCACGCGCCGTGGTGTCATCGTGGAAGACGCAGGACATCATCGTCGGCTCCCTGATCCAGCAGGGCGACCTGCGCTGCATCATCTCGGCCTCGCACATCCCTGCGGGCCTGCGGGATCTGGACGAGCGTGATCGGATCGTGGTGCGCGGTCGGCAGATGGCCGTGGTCCGCTGGGACACTGACAGCCGCAGGCAGAACGGGCACCTGATTGCGGCGGAGGCAACCGTTCGTGGCCGCTAAGCTCGCGATCAAATGGTCCCCCAGCGAGCTGAATGCCGCTACGGCCGCCGTGAAGGGCGTCAGGGGACGCGCAGAGCGGGCAGCCGCACTCACCGCAGCGGGTATCGACTTCGCGGCCCTTGGCGGCCTTGGGCAGGACGCTGGCGACACCGCCCGGGCGATTGCCGAGGTGTTCGAGGATGCGCTCTCGGTGCTTGCCCGGAGGCAGTCCGAGATCGGGCAGCGGATGATCACCGATGCGATGGTGCGCAAGGGCCGCGACCCGAGCGAGTACGTGGGCTTTGTCGAAGGGCTGGACGGGAAGCTGAACGACTTCCCGCAGCCGTACCCCGACGTGATGACCGACATGCGCCGGGGCAAGAACGTAAAGCTGAACTCGGTGGTGGACATCTCGGTCGGCAAGGCCAGCAAGCGCGTGCCCATCAGCTTCGGCATGGTGCCGTTCGGGCGCGTGTCGCTGTTCCGCAAGGCATCCCTGTCCCTCGCGGTCCTACAGGACATCGTGCTGGAGCTGATGCGCCGGGCGGCACCGCACTACCAGACGGGTCGGTACGAGAGCTCCTACAGGATCCTGCGCAAGCTGAACGGTCAGCAGTGGGAGATCCCGGCATCGATCCCCGAGTCCGCTCAGGTCGGCGACATCTACGCCATCGTGAACGTACAGCCCTACGCCTCGACGCTGGAGCGGCATGCGTTCGACAAGAACGGCGGCATCATGTTCTACGTGGCCAAGAACACCGAGGCGCGCAGGAAGGGCGCACAGGGGGCTGGCGGTGGTGCAGAGGTAGGGTTCACCTACTTCCAACCCGGGAGCCCGCAGATGTCGCTGATACTGGGCCAGAACCCGTCTGCGAAGACGCAGTACGCTTACCCTGCCATCTACGTTGCCCCGCTCGGAACGAAGCTTCCGGGCATCGAATCCAAGCCCGGACATGAGCGCGGGAAGACGGCATGGTATAGGCTTCGCCCGCGGGATCGCCGGGAGCGTAAAGGCGGTCGCGCAGGGAAGAAACCTCACGGCGTGAAGGTCCGCAGATGAGCAGCCCAACGGTGCGCGCAGACATACTCGATGCGGTGACAAAGGCCGTGACGCCTGTGCCGGTGTTTGCCGTGTCGGACTACGGAAACCGGGTCGCAGACATCCCCAAGCCGGACGGCGGGATGTTTGTGCTGCTCGACTTCGTTATCACGGGCGAGGCCGTTGCCAGTATTGCGGCAGACGGGAAGCACGGCTGGATCGAGGACGGTGTCGCATCGATTCACATCGTTCACCCCGTCACGTTTGACACCAAAGCAGCACTCGCCCTCGGTGAGACGTTGCGCATGGCACTTCGCGGATCGACCACACCATCTGGCGTGCAGATCGATTCGGCCATTCCGTTCGTGGACGCTGAGCTGCCCGCGATTGGATTCAAGGGTGGCTACCACGGTTGGGTATCCTCCGCATACTTCACGTACTTCAATTGCTGATCAGGAGCACACCATGTCGTCCTCAACACAAGTCGCCATCATCACCATCCCCGAGGCCACCTATGGGGTCACCCCGACGCTGGGCGCGGCCGTCACGGCGCAGGCGGGGCGCTTTACCAGCGAGAGCCTGTCAGGCACTCCGACCACCACCGAGTCGGCCGAGATGCGCACAGATCGTATGTCGGGCGGTCAGGTGGTGACCGGCCTCGAGGTGGGCGGCTCGATCAACTTCGAGCTCTCGCCTGAGCCGTGGTACGCGGAGCTCTTCCGCATGGGCATGATGCAGGGCGCGTGGACTGCTGCCACTACGGCGATTGCCGGTGCCACGTTCACGCCGGATGCGCTCGATAAACAAAAGGGCGTCATTGCCGCCACTGGCGTTACAGGCATTAAACCGGGCGACGTGGTGCAGATCAAGCCTGCCACGGGCAACCCCGTGACCTTCGTCGTGACAAGCGTTGCCGCACCGAACGTGACGGTGGTGTCCCAGCGCGATCAGGCTGCAGTGACGGGTTCGTTTGCCCGTCCGGCGTTTGTTGACATTGGTGCTGCCACGCAATCGATGACGGTGGCCAAGTCCTACAAGGACGTGACGCACCTTGCCACCACCGAGGAGCACAGCCAGACCTATTCGGGTATGGTGGTGTCCGGGTTCAACGTGCAGATGTCGAACGGCGCAATCGTCACGGGCTCGTTCGAGATGAGCGGCAACGGGTACAAGCAAGAGCACCCGAGCCTGCGCCAGAAGCTGATCACGGCAGGCGGCACCGTCACGCCAGCTGGCACCAACAAGCCGCTGAACGCATCCTTCGACGCGCCTGTCATCGGCTTCGACAACAAGCCGACCAACTGGTGCCTCACATCGTGGTCCCTCACGTTGGACAACGGCCTCACCCCGCAGAACTGCATCGGGCACCAAGCCCCGCGCCGCTACGAGCTCGGCACTGCCGCGATCAGCGTGGACGCATCGCTGTACCTGAGCGACACGTCCTATGACGAGTTCATGGCCCGCAAGCTCGATCAGCAGGCCAGTGCCATCACGCTGGTGACGCGCGATGCAAACGGCGGGTTTGCGTTCGCTCTGTCGGCAGTGCAGTGGACTTTCCCAGACCCCTCGGCAAGCGGCGCGAATCAGCCCGTGATGATCGAGGCGAAGGGCGTGGCGAAGGTCGGCGCGGCCGGCGAATCGGCACTGCGCATCTACAAATTCTTCTGATGCCTGAGGAGGCACCTGTGCTCAACTTTGACTCACTGAGACGCACGCACACGCTTGATCGGTCGATCACGCACGGCATCGAGATGACGCTGGACGGGAACCCCGATTACGTGTGGGTGGTGAAGGTGCCGTCGCAATACAACCGCGCCTACAGCATTGCCGCTGCGGGCTCTGCGCGCATTCGGTTCTCCGAGGATGGGGAGACGTCTGTGGCCGCAGGGCTCGAAGCACTGGAGGCGCAGCGGCGTGCATTTTTTGACCACTGCATCGTGTCGGTCAATGGGGAGAGCGTTCCCTCCGACTTCTACGCCGAGTTCCCGAATGTTGTGCAGGAGCTCTACGCCCGGGCCATCGAGGCGGCGGCCAAGCTGAGCGAGAAGGTCGAGGACACGGCGGGAAAGTAGAGACGTTCATCTCATGGCTCGCCAGATGGGATGGGCGCACAAGTGCCTATGAGGCGTTAGAGAAGGCCGGGCGGATTGCTCCCGCCGACAAGCGCCCCGAGACGCACGATATCGAGCCTGTACTCGGGCTGCTGTTTGACCTGATGACCGAGCGCGATGGGTTGAGCGGGGCCGTGCCGTTGTCGAAGATCTGGGCGTACATGGACAGGTACGCTCTGCCGGATTGGATGGAGCCCGTCATGGCCAAAGGGGTGAAGATGATGCGCGATGCATTCGACAAGGGAGCGGCATAGTGTCCACTGATAACGCGCTAGTCAGGCTAGAGTTCGAGCTCATCACCACGGGCGACACCAAGACGCTGTCGGCACTCGCCTCGGTCGTCCGCGCATATTCCGAGGTGGACAAGCAGACGGCCAAGGTGGCTGCGGCTCAGGCGGCAGGGCAGCGCGCAGCGGCGGCTGCATCGCGGGGGCTGCAGGGCCTGTCCGCATCGGCGCGCGGCAACACGCAGGCGTGGGGAAACCTCGGTTACCAGCTGAACGACGTGTTCTCGATGATGTCGGCGGGGACAGACCCCATGCGCGCCATTGGCGTGCAGTTGCCGCAACTCCTGCAGGGGTTTGGCGCGCTCGGCATTGCGGCGTCGGTCGGTGCGGCAGCACTGCCCATGCTGTGGGGCGCGATGAACGACACCGAAAAGGAAGCAGAGGAAACGAAAAAGGAGATTGACTCCCTTGTCGATGCCCTGCGCAGCCTCAAGCAAGCACAGGAAGATGCTGCCACCGGCCCCGGTCCCACGGCCCAGCTGGCGTTGATGACTGCCGAGCGCGAGGCGGCGGCAAATGCAGCAGAGCAGTATGACAGGCTTGCCGCAGCACTGAACAAGGTGCTGACGGTCGAGGAGGAGCGCAAAGCGCGCGGCGGTCTGAACGCCGTGACGCTGGGTGCTGCCGCGGGCGGCGGGGCAAGCTGGGAAGACCTTGTTCGCATGACCGAGGCCATGGAGGCTGCAGCACTCGCCGAGCGCAAGATCGCAGCGGCAGGAAGCGAAGGGGCGGCGGACAGGCTGCGCGATATCCTTGATAGTCTGGGCGGGTTCGAGGACATCACCGTCCGCCAGATCGACGATGCGCAGAAAGCCCTGTCGGCACTGATCGCAACCGTCCCGGCAGATGGCGAGCTCGGGCATGCCATGAAGGACATGCTCACCACGCTGGTGGCCCTTGGCGAGATCAAGTCCAAGCCCATCGACGAGTTCGCCGAGTCGGTGCGCAGTGCCCTCGATCCGTTACGCGAACTGGCAGAGCTTCGCGAGCGGCTGAAGCAAGCCGTCGATGAGGGGCGGTTGTCGCAGGGCGATGCCGATGCGTACTTCGCCGATCAGACGCGCCCCAAGGACAAGAAGAAATCGGCCAAGGAAGACAACGCACGCGAGCGCGAGATCGAGCAGCTGCGCAGGCAGGCACAGGCGATCAAAGAGCTCCTTAACCCCATGGAGAAGTACTACGTGCAGGAAGCACTGGTACACCAACTCCTCTCCTCCGGCCTACTCACTCGCCAGCAGGCCACCGACGCGCTTGCGCACTATCGCGCCGAGGTGGACAAGGCTGCCAACGCTGAGGCAAAACGCCTGCAGGACGAGGAACGGCGCCTACAGGAAGAGATGGAGCGCGCCGGGCGTGATGCGCGCAAAGCTGCCCTCGCCGACTGGGAGCGCGGTGATGAGCGCATGGTGCAGCTGGAGCGGGAGCTTGAAGGTATAAGGGCCGCTGCCGAGCAGGGTGCGATTGCGATGGAGGATGCCAAGGGCCGGATCTCTGAAGTGCGGACGGAGATGGCTTCGCTGACGTATGAGCAGGAGTTGGCCTCGCAGTACAGCGACGTGCTCACCAACGGATTCAACCGCATGTTCGATGAGATCGCGCGCGGTGCGCAGAACATGAACGACGTGTTCAAGAACGTCGTCAAATCGATCATCGCGGAGCTCCTGAAGATCGTGCTCATGCAGGCCGTGATCGCAGCGTTCGGCGGCCCGACCAGCAAGCTGGGTGGACGCCTGTCCAAGGGCTTCGGGTTCACACCCAAGGCTCTCGGCGGCGCATACGACGGCGCAGGCAACGAGGTGAGCTACTTCGCCCGGGGCGGTGTGGTGAGCAGCCCAACCATGTTCGGGTATTCGGGTGGTCTGGGCATCATGGGCGAGGCAGGCCCCGAGGCGATCATGCCCCTCAAGCGCAACCGTAACGGCGAGCTCGGCGTGAAGTCCCCCGTGCCCATGGTGAACGTGGTGGTGAACAACAACGCGGGCGTAGATGTCTCGACCAGCATCAGCCCGGACGGAGGCCTCACTCTCGACATCGTGCGCCGGGCGATCAGCAACGACATCCAGCGTGGCGGCTCCTCGGTATCGCGCGCCATGGAGCGCACCTACGGCGTGGGGCGTGGCCGATGACACTCACCCCCGAGATCATGCAGGTCTACGCCAGTGCGCCGCAGAAGGTGCAGGCGTGGTTTACCATCAGCTTCGAGCACCCGTCATTTACCGCCCCCGCCCGCATGGTGCATGGGCGCTGGAATGAACTGCAGGCAGAGCTGGAGAACGGGTTGCCCGTGACGTACCTGCCGATCCCCTTCGAGTTGTCCCTGCCCGGGGCGAGCGCAGACGGTCATCAAGACCTGCAGATCAGCGTGTGCAACATCGGGCATGAGCTCTCCGAGGAGCTGGATCGGGCCATCGAAAACCCGTGGGTGCCGATCAGCGTGTTCTTCCGGATCTACATCGACAATCAGCCCCGCCCGCACCAGACGCTGGAGCTCAAGCTACTGGATGTGAACGCGACCACGCAGACCGTGACGGGCACTGCTTCCCGCTACGACATCGTGAACCGACAATTCCCCTCTCGGCGATTCCGCGCTGCGGATTGGCCGGGGCTTGTGCGGTGACCGACATGCCCGATGGCCTGTACCTCGCGTACGTGGAGCCCGTTCACGCGGGCTCCATGGTGGTCACCTTTCCCGACATGACGGTCAAAGTGCCCTCGCAGGTGATCGGCGCGCTGGTGAAGTCCGGCGATGCCGAGGTGCTGGCGGATGGTCGCCTGTATCTCTCCATGCCGGGGGCGGTCAAAATACGGTCTGTGGGTGAGCGTCACGAGGGCGTGACAGTGTGGGAGGACAAGCATGCAGGCACTCCATGACATCGCGAACGACATCGTGGGCACGCCCTACGTGGTGGGTGGTGCCTCGGCCGCGGGGGCGGATTGCTGGGGCGTGGTGATGATGGCACTCGGGGCTGCAGGCATGGACCTTCCCGCTTGGAACACAGGCACCGAGGATCTCGGGCCGAAAGCTTCAGTCACCATCTCGCGCCATGCGAAGCGCGCCTTGATCGACGGCACCGTGTTGCCCATCGAGACGCCTGAGCCCGGAGCCATCGTGGTCTGCCGGGACGCCAACGACAACAGCCCGCACGTGGCCGTGCTGGTCGATTCGGAGTGGGTGCTGCACGGTACGGCACCCTCGGCGCGCTGCGAGCGCCTGAGCGCATTCCAAGAGCGTTACCGCAACCTGTCGTTTGTTCGTTGGACGGGTCGCCGCGATGGGTAAACCGACAATCGTTTTTATTCGCGACGTCTTCAATTCACACGATCTGCAGGTTGAGGATGTCGAGGTCGGGAGCTCGACCTACGACTGGCTGCAGCGCACCGCGCCTGACGGCTTCGGCATGGCGGTGGAGCTCTTTCTGAACGGCGAGCCGCTTGCGCTGGAAGAGGCCGACACGTGGTTGATGGAAGACGACATGGTGTTGGTGGTGCTGCGCCCCGGGGGTGGCATCGATTGGATGGTGTACTTCTGGCAGGCCGTGATCGCTATCGCAGTCGGTCTGGTGATGATGCTCCTCTTCCCGCCGCCCAAGGCCAAGTCGCGGGAAGGCGCGGCGCAGCAATACTCCCTCTCCCCGGGCAACGAGATGCCGCAGCTGGGCGCACCCGTGCCGGTGGCCTATGGCACCACGCTCTCCGTGCCGTACTACGCATCGCAGCCGTGGGTGCAGTATCCGGTGATCGAGTACGCGGGCACTCCGATTCTGAAAACGCAGAGAGACGGCGACTGGAAGACAAACACGATGCACCTTGGTGCTTTGCTGGTGGCCACCGCAGGGGATGCGGACGTGGTGGACCTGTTCATCTCGGACTCGGTGATTAGCCCCGCCGCAAAGCCACCCGCCGCCGTATGGCCTCCGCTCAACTGGGACTGGGGCAACATCAACTGGCCATCGACGCCGATCGCTGGAGACTCAGAATCAGTACCGCCGCACGCGAACGCGGGAGATGCCGAGTATGTGAAGTGGCGGCGCTTCCTGCCCTCTGAGCACAAGCAAACGATGGGCACCATCGAGGCGGCAGTGGCAGCGAAGTGGGGCCGCTGGAACGAGAACGTCACCACCTCAATCGAGGTTTCGGACCAGCTGCTATCGAACACCAAGCCCATCGGCGCGTTTGCGGTGTGCCTGCCCGGGCAGACGGTGCGCGAGATCCACCTCGATGTGATGTTCCCTAACGGGCTGGGCTCGATCTCGAAGACCACCGGGGACGACAACCCCGAGCGGCAGGGGATCAGCTGGACCATCGAAAAGATCGGCGACGACGGGTATCCGGTAGTCCCAGCGGTGACGTTGACAGGTAAGGTCGAGTGGAACATCGACACCCCCAACACCGTTCGCCGCACTATCCGCATCCCTGTGGCTGCAGGCCGCTACCGCGTCACTTGCAGTGCCACAAACGCCACCCATGAGGAAACCTCCCGGGTGCGCCGTGAAATCCGTTGGACGGGTTTGAAGGGCACCATGGTGAACGCCACGCAAAAAGTCTACGGCGACACCACGTTGTTGGCCGTGTGGATACAGGCATCCGAGGGCGTGTCATCCGGTGCTGCGGGCCGCGTGAAGCTGCGCTTGGCACGCACGATCACCTCGCCTATCACGACAACCCCGACCGCCACGAGCAACCCCGCTGATATCGCGCTGGACATACTGACAAACAAGGACTACGGCGCGGGCCGTCCACCTTACGAGATCGACCTTCCCGCGTGGACGCGGCTGCACACAAAGTGGGATGGGTTGCCGGGGTTTAATTACGTGTTCGCCGAGCCCACCACCATCCTTGAGGCAATGCAGCGCGTGGTGCAGGTTGAGCGTGCTCGCATCGTCCCTGCAGGCCCGAAGGTGTCGGTGATCGACGCCAGCGTGCAGCCCGTGCGCACCATGCTGTTCACGGGGCACAGCATCAAGCGCGACTCGCTCCGGGTGGCGTGGTCATGGCATGGCATCGACGATCCCGAGGGTGTCCAGATCGAGTACACCGATCCGGTAAACGGCACGCCTATGTCGGTGATCTATCCGAACGGCACCGAGGACGCACTGACCAGCACTTACCGTCTGCTCGGCTGCACCGAGCGCCAGCAGGCCCTACGCTACGCGGTGCACACGTGGCGGCAGGCAAAGTACATGAGGCGGGGGCTGGAGTTCGAAACCGAACAGGACGGTTTGATCCCGGTGGTGGGCGACCGCATCGGCGTATCCACCGAACTGGTCAGCCGCGCGCGGCAGACACAGATGATCAGCTATGACGCCACCACTCGTAACATGGTGTTTGCTGACGCGATCGACTGGCCGCTCCAGCCCGTGATGATGGTGCGCGACAAATACGGACAGGCGATCGGCCCGTTCCGCGTGCAGAAACGAAACGCGACGACAGCGAACATTCCCGCGGCAGTGACGTTCGACGAAACCTTGCTCGGCAACCCGCTAAACGAAGAGCCGCCTGCCGTTGTGATCGCGCAGGCGGCAACCGTAGTGCGCGATTACATCGTCACCTCGACCGAACCGCGAGGAATGTATTCGGTGGTGGTCAACGCGGTGAACTACGATCCTCGCGCATATGTGGCAACGCCAAGTGATCCGACGCCGAGGCAGTGGGTGGTTTCAGACGAGACCTATCCCCAGTGGGTCATAGCAAACGAAGGCACTGCCCTTTCAGCAGACAACATCATCCCGTGGGAGCCTTGAGACATGGCAGCAGATATACACGCCCGAATGAGGCAACTGATTCAAAGCACCGCCGACTGGGGTGCCACCGATCCTGTGCTCGGGCTGGGCGAGATCGGGTTTGAGCGCCCGCTGACCGGCGATCTCAAGGCAAAGATCGGCGACGGGGTCAAGAAGTGGTCGGCTCTTCCGGCTTGGCCTCCGGTAGTTGCGCCCCCCACTGTTGTGACTGGCAAATTCATTCCCATCGCGGCCGGCCGGGTAAAGTCAACCGGCGTTGCCCAAGGGAATGTTCAAGGGTTTACATGCGCTCGAAGAAGCATTGGGGAGTACACCATCAACCTGAGCGCGCCTGCGACCAACGCGCTAAACATTGTGGCGCAAGTGACCATCATGGCCAGTCTTCCGTTCAAATCAGCCGCCACAGTGAGCGTCCCCAACGCATCAGCGATCTATGTGCATCTGGGCGGAGGTAATAATTTTGATCCCAGCGATTTCGACTTCGCCATCGTGGCGTGGGATGTCGGCTGATGGCCGCTGCAGAGCCTGACAAGATAGATATCGTCACGTTCGGTATGCCGCAGTGGGGCAGCACTTCCTCGCTCGACTACGGGTTGGAGCGCACGCCGTTTTCTGACGGCGAGCATCGACAGTCCAAGCCATGGCGCGCGGCGCACATCACCTCGAGGTTGTCGTGGCTGCTGCCCGCATCGAAGCTGGCGGACTTTAACGTATGGCTTACCAAGTCCACCGCATGGATTAAGGTGCCGATGGAGACGGTGCTGGCGGGCGACCCCGGTGCTCTACCTGCCATTGCGTGGCAGCAGGTTCGTACCACATCCAGCATCGAGATGAAGAACCTCGGCGGCGGCTGGTACGAGATATCCTACGACGTCGAGCACCGCCAAGGTGTGCCCACTGAAACCGTTCCGGTACCGCCCTAATGGCCATCCCTCGCCTCTCTAGCGATCTCTACGGCCCGCCCCTCGTCGGCATACAGCTCTCCCTCGACACGGGGCTTGTACGCATGTCATCGATGGCGGGCACGGTGAAGCAGCGGCGGGTGTACGGCCACATGCCCACCACCGCCTCGGTGAGCTGGCAGATGCGCGCGGGGTTGCTGAAGGGCTTCCAAGAGTGGGTCAACGCCCACGGCTACGACTGGTTCGAGATGCAGATGGAATCCCCGCGCTACCGCCCGCCGGCAGGCACCACCAGCACGCATGCGCTGGCGTGGCACACCGTCCGCGTTATTGGTGGGGTGAGCGTCAGCAATCTGGGACCGTTTCTCTACGAGGTGGCACTGGACGTTGAGCTCAAGACCGCCGTGGTGCCTGTGCCATGAACCGCTGGATCGATCTGGACGACGCGCCGGGGATCCGGTTCCTGTGCGACACCGACCTGATGCCGCTGGTAGGGCCGCTCACAAGCGTCCCAGAGGCCGTGGACGCCTTCTGGGCTAGGTGTGTAAGGGGTGTGGAGGGCGCGAGCCTTCCACTGCCCTTGGCGGCCGTTCCAACGGCATTGCCGAGTGTGGCCCTTGAGGTGTTTGTGAAGGCCTACCGGGGCTGACGTCCTTCCGTCAGGTGCCCATCAAGGGCCGCGCGCACCGCTCCCGTGCTGGCCCCCGTGAGGGCCAGACCGTGAATGCCTCAGGCCTGCAGCGCGGCAATTCGCCTGCCGATCCACGCCATCACCGGCACGGCCATGCTGTTCCCCAAAGCCTTGTATCGCGGGCCATCCGGGCACTGGCTGGCGGGCTTGCCTCGGTACGGGATGGCGGTGAAGTTGTCGGGGAAGCCCTGCAGGCGCTCGCACTCCCTTACGGTAAGACGCCGGACCATCATTCCAGAGGCTACTCCCTGCGTTGCATAGGTATCGACGGCGTATGAAGTCCCATCATCGTTCCAGCCCCTGCCGTTTTGTTGTTTTTCGACCGCCCTCACATCTTGAATTGCAATCGCTGGTGGATGCGCTCCAGCGGCCAATGGGCGCGGCACCATCACGGTCGGCCCAACCGTCGGGCTTGACCCGGACGTTCCCATCGTCGCGGCCACATCCCCTGTGATCAGACCGTTGTAGCAGTCTGTGCCGATTGCCACGGCCACCGAATGCCCGTCCGTGTCAAGCGGCCCCGTCATGTCGCCGTACTGAACCACGTCAGACTGACGAGCGTCGAAAGCGTGGGCAACCAACATCGGCCCGGCACTGGTGTCGCTGCTGTCGGGCTGTTTGCCGTAGTTGCTGGTCATGCACGGTGCCACTGCCGGCACAAAAGCGTGGACTGGTACACGCGGCGTCCCCCGCCCCGTGCCGTCCTCGCTGGCATCAAACCCCGCACCACGGAGGCTGTGGGCCACATCCCCTGTGGGGTGCGCGACTAAAAGGCTTCCGCTGGTCACGGCGGAGTTGCCGTTCCAGCTCCTGCCGTATGACGCCAATAAGCAGTCGGCCGCCTCCTGAAAGGCCGCCGGCCCTCCTGTCTGGCTTGCTGTGTTTACCGTCTTATCGCCGTGCAGGGTAGATGCCACGGCAACCACCGACCCTGTGGCTATATCGTTGCGAGACGTCAACGTTTTGGAAACGTCCCCCGTTTCTACTTGGTTGTAAGCATCAAAGGCAATAGGAACCCCGGCAACCTCCACGGGGATCAGGTAACCCTGATCTGCGTCCTGCCTGCCCATCGCGCCCGCGTTCAGGCATAAGCTTAGGGACGGCAAATATCCTGCCGGTGTAGGCGTCCTGTCCGTTGTGCCCCCCCCCATGTGAGCGCCATCTGTCAACGCGCCGACCGTTTGCGGGATCAACCCGCCATCGCAGTCGAAGTCGGTTCCGAGGCCACCGCCCGCAGTGCTGCGGCTAGGGATGGTGGGAGCAGCTTTCCCCGCTTCTCGGCGCGGCGCAGGATTCCCCGACAGGCTGTCGCGCTCAAAAAGAACCGCCGCGGCACGTCGCCAGTCTCCAGCGTGTCCGACAACGAACACACGGCGGCGGCGCTGGGCCACTCCGAAATACTGAGCGTCAAGAACTCGGTAGGCGAACCCATACCCGAGCTCGCCCAGCATCCCGAGGAAGGAGCCAAAGTCCCGTCCTCCGTTTGATGACAGAACTCCGGGGACGTTCTCCCAAACCAGCCACTCGGGCCGTAGGCGTTCAGCAAGCGCACCGAACCCCAGCATGAGGTTGCCACGCGGGTCTGAAAGTCCTTTTCGGAGTCCTGCGACTGAGAAGGATTGGCAGGGAGTTCCTCCGACGAGAACATCGATATCTGCATAGTCGCCTCGCTGAATTGTGGTGAAGTCGCCGTGAAGCGGAACGTTCGGGTAGTGGTGAGCAAGAACCGCCCGGGGGAACGGGTCAATCTCAGAGAAGAAAGCAGGCTCCCAGCCGAGCGGGTGCCATGCTGCAGTAGCTGCCTCGATGCCAGAGCAGACGCTTCCGTATCGCATTGCCAGTCTCCTAAACCGTGAAGGTATCAGCGGGAATGCAGCTTGGCCGTGCGCTCGCGCACCGCGTCCAGTTCTGCCCAGAGCTTGCCGGTGTACGGCGTGCGCTCGGAGTGCAGCCTCAGCGCGGCGTAAATGTCCGCCATTGCCCGCTTGCAAACATCTAGCGTGACGTTGGCCGCTCCCCACTGGGCGCGGTAGATCGGGGCGTAGCAGGCGTAGGCCTCTTCGTAGTTGCGGTGCATCTCGGTGTCCTCGGTTAGGCCGTCAACGCGACGGCACGGGGAGGAAGATACACCCGCCCGCGAGGGAGTGCAACAGGGTGCTAGACCATTTTGGTCTATCAGGCTGCGCTCTTATGCCGGTGTACGCACCGCACCTGAGGGCGTGGCACGGGCAGGTGGACGGCCAGCATCGATCCTGCCTTCAGGCACTCCGACTCGGAGGTGAAGCGCAGGGGCGTGGTGTTGACCATGGGCAGGCCGTTCAGGAGCGTGATGATGACGAGCTCGAACATGGTCAGATCCTCGACCGGGCGGCGTGGACAATGGCGAGCTCTTCCATCTCGCGCTGTTGCTTGAGGTTGGCCTGATCGACTTCTCGCTGTTGCTTCTTGAGCGCGCGCATGCCTTGCTTGAATTCGCTCTGGCGCTGCCGGAACTCGCGCTGGTGTTGCGGGTCCGCATCGTATTTCTTCTGGTTTGCCTCGACCTGTTTCCAGAATGGTGATCGAGTAGAGGCGCGGCGCTTTTCCGGGGGCGGCTTGGGAGGTTGTTTAGATTTCATGCGTCTGCGCGACGGCGTGCCCAGTAAGTGCGGCGTGCTTCAGCCAGCTTAGCCCGCGTCTCTGGCGATATAACACGGTTACGCAGTGCCTCGGACATCTTGGCGCGTGTCTCTGCAGAGCGGGTACGGCCGGTCTGTGCCGCAGACATCTTGGCGCGCGCCTCTGCTGACACAACACGACCACTGGCTGCCTCGGACAGCTTGGCCCGCGCCTCTGGCGATATACCACGGTTACGCAGTGCCTCGGATATTTTGGCCCGCGTCTCTGCAGAGTGGGCATAGCCACGCCTTCCCACAACCATGGCAGCCCGCGCCTCTGGCGATATACCACGGCTGCGGCTTGCCTCGGACAGCTTGGCCCGCGCCTCTGGCGATCTAAAACGGGCGCGTTGTGCCTCGGACATTTTGGCGCGTGTCTCGGGTGACCTGTTGCGGAGTGCCTCGGACATCTTGGCCCGCGTCTCTGCAGAGCGGGTACGGCCGGTCTGTGCGGCAGACATCTTGGTACGCGTTTGGGGCAGCATGCCCTTGTATCGAGCGACTCCACCCCATCTACGGGCGCGGTACGCATCAAGCTTTGTGCTGGTGTGGGACATCAACAGCACGGCGTGCCAAAACCCATGCGCCTTTGCTAGCAGCAAGTGCGCCATGTAGTGGTCGCTGTAGGACAGCGTGATCATGTTGTCAGCATCGTCTGTCCCGCCCAGTGCGCGAGGGACAACGTGGTGCCGTTCGGCGTATTCACCCGAGACGATCAGTGCCGCCTCACGGGCGCGACGGTCTGCGATGAATTCGTTGTAGATGCGCTTGTAGTCCATGTATGGTTCCTTGGGCATAGCGATGCCCTTTTCCCCCTGACCTGTCCACAAGTCAGTGCAGTCTCTCGGACTGCTTACAGGTACTCAGTGTCTCCCCCGTAGACCAGCGGTCCTTCGCTGGCGACCTCCCGCAATGGGCGTCAGGGTGCCGGTTGTCAGGGCGCGACAGTGCCGGGCTTTGGTGGTCGAGCATGGGTTGGTTGCGTTGTTCACCCGGGTCAACCATACGCAATCGAATGGCCGGGGTGATCGGGGGACTTGGCAGCTGCTGGGGGTCTGGTAGACTTCCGCCAACGGTCGCGTCGAGTTCGCGATCACAGCCTGAGGGGATTGGCGTCCCGCTCAGGTCACCGTAGGGTAGTGCAACACTGCCCTGTGGGCAAGAACCCCGGACTCACCTCCGGGGTTTTTTGTTTCTGGGGTTAGAACAAATCGATCACCAAGAAGCATTGTCACCTTGTTGCGCCATTGGGTAAGGTGTCGGTTTGACACCGGAGGCCTGAGATGGACAAGCAAGTACTGATTCACCGGCTGTGCAGCCGACCCGGGAAGACTGGGCGCGTAAGTGCCAAGTGTGTGGAGTGTATCTACGACGAGCGAGCTGCGGGATACGGAACGTGGCGCCAGCAGACGGAGGCCTGCACGGCGACCGCGTGCCCCCTGTGGCCCATCCGACCCCTGAGCGAGGGCGCGAAGGACGAGGACGAGCTGTGCGACTCGCTTACCGACTAGACCCCGCCCCCAGCCGGGAGGAGGCCGTCGCCGAGCGCCTCCCCCGGTACTGGGGGCATCCTTGCATCCAGTGCGGTGCTACGGCCCGCTACGTGAGCAGCAAGGCCTGCTGCGCCTGCTCTGACCGCCGAGCCGCTGCCCGACGATGCGCCCGCCGCCAATCCGCCTGAGGCCTTGGAAAGACATGGATCAGCACCTGCACCCGATCCCGGCAGACCTCGCTGATGAGGCGGAATCCCTCTGGCAGGCCAACGCCGGGGTGTACAAGGGCTCCCTGACCGCCGGAGAGGGCCTGAGAGCCGGGTTGATTGGCGAGGTGCTGGTCATGGAGCAACTGCGCCGACACGGCCTGCCTGTGGAGCGTACAGGAGGCCCTGACAACGATCTTCTGGTGCTCGGGCGCAGGGTAGAGGTGAAGACCACCAGACAAGCAGGAACGCGGGTCCGCCCGAGCTATAACGCCCACGTCGAGGATCGATCCCACCGGGGGCTGCGGCAGCAAGAATGCGATGCCTACGTGTTCTGCAGAGTGGACTATGACCACCTGTACGGGGCGATCCTCGGCTGGGATCTGCCATTCAACATTACGGGCCGCAAGGGGCGCTGGGTGCTGCAAAAAGCAGGCACCGAGATTATGGGCTCGGGCAAGCCCGCCCCGGCGGACAACTGGGTGCTGCCGGTGAGCCGCCTGCCTTCGATCACCCTCCTGCCCGACTACATCCGGCACTGGCATAAGAGCGCGGCCTGATATAGCGAAATGTTCTAAGCGCACCCTGTTGCACATTCCTGCGCCAAGGGGTAGGATGGGCGTGTGGTTGGGGATTCGCCCTGACCCGCACACTGGACACAGACACATGACCCTTTACGCAAACATTGCTACCCGCTCTGAACTCCTCTTCCGCCCCGAGTCGGAGGAGCTTGCCCGCCGCTTCTTCGGTGACGCCGTGGTCGATGCCCTGCCCCGCTTCGTGCGCGGGAAGCACAAGGGCGCGATCAAAGGGATGATCCGCTACGACCGCGTCCTGAAGGGCGGCTGGGTCCGCACCGGCAACGCTGCCTACGGCGGGAAAGCCCCGGGATACGTCGAGGACCGCGTCGGCCGCATCATCAAGGCCGAGATCTGCACCGCGCCGTGGGGCGAGGAGCCCGAGGTTCTGCACACGTGGAACATCACTGCGGCTGACCTCAGCTTCAAGTCGCGCACTGAGGGGCTGGTGGCATGAGCCAGAGCGAGGCGATCACCGCCATCACCAAGCTTCCCTTGCCCTCCGGCATGAAGGGCATCGAGTCCATCGAGCAGCTGCTCGAGCACCTCGCCGACGTCATCGTGCTGCAGGAGGACATCATCCGCACGGCCATGGCCGATGGCGAGAATCCCGACTGGGTGCGCCTGCACACCCAGCTGCAGATGCTGGTCTGGCAGGTCATCGGCCGGGCCGATTGGGCCATGACGGAGATCACCGGCAACTTCCACAACAGCTTCCGGGGCGCGCTGCTGTTCTCCGAGCGCAAGGAGGTGCGCTGATGCTCCCCCTGATCAACGGCAGCACCTTCACGCCGGAGCCCGCAGACATCACAGGCTGGGCCGCCGCCTACCCTGCGGTGAACGTGCAGGCCGAGCTTGCCAAGATGGCATCGTGGCTGGACGCGAACCCCAAGAACCGCAAGACGCCCGCAGGCATCAAGCGATTCATCAACTCATGGCTGGCCCGCGCACAGGACAGGGGCGGTGCGAGCCCGAACACTTTTTCCCGCCCCACCACCGAGGTGCGGGCACAACAGATATCGGCCGATCTGGTCGATGTGAGCTGGGTTCCGACCCAGCTGCTTGAGAGCGCAAAGGCCTACTTCCTTGAGAAGCACGGCTGCTATCACTTCAACGGACAGATGTTTTTCAACTGAGGACACCGACATGAGAACTTCCGAATCCATCAACGAAATCGCCACGGCACTTGCCCGCGCACAGGCACGCATGAGCGTGGCCGTGTTCGACTCGAAAAACCCCGCCTTCCGCAGCAACTACGCGAGCTTCACGGCCGTGGTGGCCGCCGTGCGCGAGCCCCTGACCTCCGAGGGCGTCGCCTTCCTGCAGACCGTGGTCTCCATGCCGGACAGCGTCATGGTGATCACCCGGCTGATGCACACCTCCGGTCAGTGGATCGAGATGGACGGACCGTTCATCCCGGCCAAGGCCGACGCGCACGGTGCGATGTCCGCCACGACCTACGCCAAGCGCGGCAGCCTGTCGGTGGCCCTGTCACTCCCGGCTGACGAGGATGACGATGGCAACGCGGCCGTGCAGGCCGCCCCTGCCAAGAGCCCTCAGGTAAGCCCCGCCACGCTGGAGGCCCTCCTGCCCCTCCTGCTGGACTCAGGCAAGGGCGAGGTCGTTCTAGGACACTACCGCGTGCAGAAGGCAGGTGACCTCACCGAGGCGCAGGCTCAACAGGCGATCCTCCGCCTTCAAGGGGGTGCCAAGTGATCCGCCGCTACACCTCGACGCTGGCAATGACCGGCCCGGTAACCCGCCCCAAGCTCGGCCCCCGGGAGGACGGCTGGCTGGGCATGAGCCCCGGCTCTATGGGATCGCTCGATCTGGAGCAGGGCTCTCTGGAGTGGGCTCTGGAGCGGTCAAAGTACATCAGTGCCACCGACGTGGCCGGGATCGTGGGCGAGGCGAAGTACGGCCCGACCACCATGCAGAAGGTACTGGACAGGAAGCGCGGCAAGACCGTGCAGGCCGATAGCCCTGCCATGGCCCATGGGCGCGACATGGAGCCCGTCCTGCGCGCTCTGGCACAGGCAGAGCTAGGGGTGTCCCTCCCCCCGGCCGTGCTGGTCCGTGGGAGGCTTCTGGCGAGCCTTGACGGGTGGGATCCTGACAGTCGGACGCTTGTCGAGATCAAGACCAGCTTCGCCGCGGCCGAGCCGCCCACCGAGGTGCCCGAGCACTACATCGCCCAGCTGGCAACGCAGGCGTGGGTCTGCGCCCCCAGCCGGGTGTTCTACCTGCACCACGCGGGCGGTGAGGTTGCGCTGATCGAGGTGGACCGCGCCTACCTGCTGGAGCGGTTCCTGCGCTGCTATGCCGGGCCGATCTGCGAGGCCTACGAGCATCTGCTGGACGGCACCGACCCGGAGCCGGAGCGGCATGACGAGGAGTGGCGCGCAGCCGCCCTGACGTTCGCTCTGGCGCACGCAAACCTCGAGGGGGCAGAGAGACGGCTCTCCGATGCCCGGGAGGCCTTGCTGGCCCTCGCAGGCGGTTCCAGTGCCCATGGCGAAGGCGTGCGGGTGTCATGGCACGACCGCCAAGGCAACGTGAACTGGAAGGCAAAGCCCATCCTGACGGCCATCGAGGCCGCGGGCGTGGATCTGGAACTGTACCGGGGCAAGGCCACGCGGTACGCAAAGGTGGAGGTGCTGAAGTGAACAACGAACTGGAGATGGCCGAGGTGCGCGAGGCACTGGCCCGGGTGGAGGGTGAGCTGGTGCTGGCTCGAGCCGAGGCGCAGCGCCTGCGGACGGTGATCATGCACGCCTACCACTGCCTTCCCGACATGCCCTCAGTCTGCTGCCAGACCATCCAGCTGGCCGTCGAAGGCAATGTTTAACCAAGACCCGAGGAGGGTGTGATGAGCCAAGAGAAAGAGTTCCTGAACGGCCTTGTGGTGAAAATCCGGGAGAACCAGCCCGACTTTGTGCTGTGCAACCTGTCCATTCGGGTCGAAGACCTGATCGCCACGCTTGAGCGGGAGAGGGGTGCCGAGTGGCTGAACGCCGTGATCAAGCGCGGGCGCAGCGGGAAGTACTACGCGGAGATCGACCGCTGGAAGCCCACCGAGAAGCTGGCGGACGTGGCCCGGGCAAGGCCTGCCCCGGCACCTGCCCGCGAGGAGTTTGACTCGGAAATTCCGTTCTGATCTGGAGATCCGGCGCTGGCCTTCCCTGTGCTGCCTGACGGGCGTGCGGGGAGGTGTCCAAGGCTGTCCGGGGACGCAGCCGATCCTGCGGTGTCCTGTCACGCCTCCGGGCTCTTCGAGTCGGCGTGCCGGGATCAAGCCAGCCAGTTGAAGTAATGAGCCAACTGCAGGAGTCCCCAACATTACCAACTATTCACACGCAAGGGTGTCAAACCCATTGCACACCAACCCGCAAGGGCGTACAGTTCCTCCATGCCAGCACGTTGCTGGTCACCACTGAGGACACCTGACATGAACGTAACCTACAAGCTGACCGAAGAACTCCGCGCTGGCGACATCGTGTCGTTCGGCGGTGACAGCACCTTCCGCGTGCTGGAAGACGCCCGCCCCACCCAGTGTCTGGAAGGCCCCTCGCCCATCGTAGTAGCTCAGAGCGAGTGCCTGTCGGGCCGCGTCGGCAACTACTACTGGCCGGGCTCGATCTGGACCATGCAGGGCCATGTTGGCCGCGTCACCCACCGCGTACTGCTCGGCGAGTGATTCACGGGATGCCCCTCACGCGGGGGCATCACGGGACTCCCCCACTACAACCGACAGGACACTGACATGACCAAGCCCCTCTTCGAGCATGAGATCTGCACCCGCTGCCTCGGCGGCGGCGAGTACTCCTACAACGCAATCGACGGCACCCGGTGCTACGGCTGCTTGGGCTTGGGCTACAGGCTCACGGCCCGTGGCCGCGCCGCCCAGACCTACCTGAACGCCATGCGGAAGCGCCCCGCCGAGCAGGTGAAGGTCGGCGACCTGATCCGGTATGACGGCACCCGTAAGCGCAGCTTCCGCACCGTGACGGCCATCGAGGCTTTCCCGGCCTGCCAGACCTTCGTCAACGAATCCGGCACGGCCTACCGCATCGTGTGCGGCGAGGGCACCGTCATCGCCCGTGAGGGGCAGATGATCAACATGGGATTCACCGGGGCCGAGAAGGCCGAGCAGCAGGCCAAGGCGTTGTCCTATCAGGCCACCCTCACCAAGGCTGGCAAGCCCAGCAAGAAATCCACCCGTGCCGAGGAGGCAGCATGAGCAAGAAGCGTATCAGCAGCAGCGATGCCGGGCGCGCACTGGGGGCCTGCAAGCCCCCGGTGGCACGTACCTGCACGGTGTGCAGCAAGGTCTACACCACCATCGACCCGGGCCGGTCCCTGTACTGCGGCAACACCTGCAAGTGCAAGGCAGCCCGTCACCGTCGAGCCCTGCGGGCGGGGGCGGCGCATGGCTGAGTGGTACAGCGATAGCAACCTACGGACACCGAGATCGATGAGGGAGGCAGGCATGTCAGAGGACCCGATCCGCGATCAGGCCGCGCTGGAGCGTCACTGGGCGCACTTCGTGGCCGGGTTCGCACTGGGCGTCACGGGCACCCTCCTGATGCTCTTGGCGGGTGGCCTGTGAGTATCAGAGACTGGTACCCCCACCCCGAGCGGCCCGTCCCGGACAGGACGGCCGCACGGGCCGAGATCGCAGCCGACACCGAACGGTACCTGCGGGCAGGCGGCACCATCGAGCGGGCCTGCGTGTCACCACAGGTGCGGTGCGTCAAGAACGTGGACGGGCACCCGATCTACGTGAGCTCGGCACTGCACCAGAGTCGCCTGACCATCGCCACGCCGTTCAACCGCAAGTCGGGATACGGCCGGGGCTACAGGAGGGGCAAGGCATGATAATGGAGGGCTCCAGCTGGGTGATCAGAACACCCGACCAGACCAAGCGCCTCGCCTACCTCCTCGATGCCCGCCTGCAGAACGGGCCGGTGCTGGTGGACGTCAGGGGATACGCGCCGCCCAAGACCCGAAAGCAGCGCGGGTACCTCCACGCCATGATCCGGGAGCTTGCCCTACAGCTCGGCTGCCATGAGGCGGACCTGAAGGCAGACCTCAAGGCGCAGTTCGGGGTGGTGGTGGTCGAGCCGTCACTGGTGACGGGTGATCGGGTTGCCCGCACCCTGCCATCCGAGCGGTACAGCCGGGAGCAGATGACCGGCCTGATCGGGTCCATCCTCGCGTGGGCAGCAGAGCGGGGCCTGACCGTCGCCGAGCCGGATGACCCGGATGTGCGCGACGAGATTGGGCTGGCGTACAGGAGGGTTGGCGCATGACCGAGGCACCACTGGAGGCGGAGGTACACCTGCTCAGGGCGGCCCTTGCCCACGTCCGGGAGGAGCGCGAGGCGTTGAAGGTAGCCCTTGCCCATGTCCGCGAGGAGCGCGATGCACTGGAGGTGGAGGTTCACGCCCTGCGCTATGAGTGCGATGCCATCCGCGATGCCCTCGGCGTCATCCTGAGGTTCGCCCATGCGGAGACTTGAAGACCAGTACCAGATCGCCCTGTTCCAGTACCTCGCAAAGGCCTACGCGGCCGAGGCCCCGTGGTTCACGCACAGCCCGAACGGTGGGCTGCGGAACGTGGTGGTGGCCACCCAACTGAAGCGTGCAGGGGTGAGGCGTGGCGTGCCGGACGTGATGTACCCGCGGCACCGAGGCGGGTTCGCGGGCCTTGCCATCGAGCTCAAGGCCAAGGGCGGCAGGCCAACACCCGAGCAGCTGGCATGGCTCGATATGCTGGCCCGGGAGGGCTGGATGACGGCCGTGTGCGTCGGGCTGGACTCTGCCATCCAGACGGTCGATGCCTACATGCGCATGCGGCAGGCACCGGGCTGGGGGGTAGGGGGGGAGGGTGCCCCGTGATACGGCATGCCCCCAAAAGGCCTTCGGATTTTCGGCATTTCACTGGGAAACCGACGCCTCCCCGGCAACTCCCCCGGGAGATGCCAGCCACATCCCCGGGGAAAGTGCCCGGGACATTGCCGAGGATTGCTGACCATGCCCAATGACAGGTTCTACAAAACGCCCGAGTGGGAGGCCATGCGAATTGCCGTGATTCGGCGGCACAACTGGGTGTGCAGCCAGTGCGGCGTGCTGGCACTCGGGGCCAGAAAAGCTGGCGCACCTTCCCCGCATGTTGACCACATTCTTTCCCGGAAAGAGCGGCCGGATCTGGCCATGGATCCCGCAAACCTGACCATGCTGTGCGGCCCGTGCCACTCGCGGAAAACCCGCAGGCTCGACTGCCCCAGAACTGGCCACGTCACCGGAGCGGACGGCTGGCCGGTGGAATAGTGGGGTACCCCCCCTTATAGGCCATGCTGGTGCCCGACAATGCCCTGCACCAATCTGGACGGGCTCGGGCACCGTTCTGGTGCAGAGGGGAGGGGGGGATTGGTCAAAAAGTGAGCAGGGGACGCCCGACCGCCGCGGGGGTTCTCAATGTGTCATCCAAGGTAACCCACTGGCCAAAACGATCACCGCCAACTGACAAAACCGATCACCCGCCCACTGGCATTTGCCCTCATTTCGCGCACTGCATCGACGTGGTGCATACTTTCGGGGGTGTATCCGATGGAGGGTTGGTTATGGCAGGTCGGAAGGTCGCGTACACCAGTGCGCGGGGGAAGAGTGAGGCATTGCAGCGGATCGTGGTGGGTATAGAGACGCCCGATCACCTGACCGAGGAGGAGGGTGAGCTGTTCCAGATGACCGTGGCGAGCTTGCCCATGGCGGTGTGGCTGCCGGACATGGTGCAGCGGGCGGCGCAGATGGCGCGGCACTTGGCGGCGGAGAAGCGCCTGATGGATCAGGTCGCCGAGAAGGGTGATGTGATCGAGCGGGAGGATGGCAGACTGGTAGTCAACCCGGCGCACACGGCCCTGATGAGCCACGGCGGTGCCATCCACCGGCTCCGTAGCCAGCTGGGGCTGACAACGACAGACAGGTCCACCTCGGCCAAGGTGAACCCGGCCACGCTCAGGCAGGAGGCGATCAGCGAGCACGGGGTGCGGGAGCGGCTGATCGAGGATCCCATCAAGGCGGGCCTGCTTGCCCGGGCAAACTGACATGGCCAAAAAGATCAGTGATGGCGAGATGGTCATCCGGTTTGTGGAGGAGTACCTGCGGGTGCCGGAAGGGGCGCACGTGGGCAAGCCGCTGAAGCTCCTGCCCTTCCAGAAGCGGTTTATCCGGGAGATCTACGACAACCCGCACGGGACGCGGCGGGCGTATATGTGCATCGCCCGGAAGAACGGAAAATCAGCCCTCACGGCCGCGATTATGCTGGCGCACCTGATCGGCCCCCGGGCCATTCACAACTCGCAGATTGTGTGCGGCGCGATGTCCCGGGATCAGGCCTCGCTGATCTGGAACCTTGCCGTGAAGATGCTGCGCCTGAACCCCGAGCTCGAAGGCCTCGCGCACGTCATTCCCAGCAAGAAGATGATCATCGGCATGGCCCGGAACGTAGAGTTCAAGGCCCTTGCCAGTGACGGCACCACGGCCCACGGACTCTCGCCTGTTCTGGCCATCTTGGATGAGGTCGGGCAGATCGTCGGCCCCTCCAGCCCGTTTGTGGAGGCCATCACCACCTCGCAGGGTGCGCACGCGGAGCCGCTCCTGATCGCCCTGTCCACCAGCGCCCCGTCTGACGGCGACATGTGGTCGATGTGGCTGGATGACGCCGAGCGCAGTTCGGACCCGCACACCGTGGCGCACGTCTACAAGGCGGCAGAGGGCTGCGACCTGATGGACGAGGCGCAGTGGCGCGCGGCCAACCCGGCCCTCGGCACGTTCCTGTCGGAGGAGTTTGTCCGGCAGACGCTCAGCCGGGCGCAACGCCTGCCCTCGGAGGAGGCGTCCCAGCGCAACCTGCTGCTGAACCAGCGGATCTCGATGGACCGCCTCGCATTCTCGCCCTCGGCATGGAAGGCCTGCGCCATGCCGACAGGCCCCGAGGTGTTTCGCGGCCGCACGGTCTACATGGGGCTCGACCTGTCTGCCAAGAATGACCTTACGGCCGCCGTGCTGGCCTGTGAGGACGATGACGGGGTCATACAGCTACTCCCCATCGTGTTCTGCCCCACAAGCGGCATAGACGACCGTGGGCAGCGCGACAGGGCTCCCTACAGGATGTGGGTCGATCAGGGGTATCTGATCCCGGTTGGCTCGGCCACGATGGACTACGACCAGATCGCGCAGGCCATCGGCGACTACCTCTGGCGGGAGGAGATCGTTGTCGAGGAGGTCCACTACGACAAGGCGCTGATCACCCACTTCCAAGCGGCCTGCCAGAGGGCGAGCGTGCTGCAGGAGGCGCGCTGGATCGGGGTGCCGCAGTTCTTCAAGGAGGTCGGGATCCGCCTCGCCAGCCTGCAGGGGCTGGTGCTGGACAAGCGGGTCGCGCACGGCGGTCACCCGCTACTGAACTATGCGGTGGCCAATGCGGTTGCGGTGCAGGGGCGGGAGGGAATTTCGGCCTTGGACAAGAAGAAGTCCACGGCAAGGATCGATCCCCTAGCAGCTGCGGTCTTCGCCGCGTGGCCGCTAGGGGAGGGTCGAGCCGGTGCCCAGTTCGACGTGCTGTCGATGATCGGCTAGGACAGGAGATCCCACTTCACCCGCTCGGTGTCGAGGATGAAGGCGAAGCGGTCGATGGAGGTGCTCATGGTCTCCTTGAACACCACCGGGCCGAGGGTGCCTGACCACGCCTCGACATGCTCGCGCATGAAGGCGTCCCCTCGCGGGGAGATTGACTCGGCACTCCAGAAACCCGTGCTCTCACGGCGCAGCAACATATCCATGGCAATTACTCCGTAACGGTCTTGGGGATTCGCAGGGCTTCACCGGCGGGCACGCCGCGCTCGCGAAGGCCCTCCGACACCAGTGCGATGACAACGTCTGCCACAGAGCGCGAGTGCTCGATGCCGAGCTTCTCTAGGGCGAACTTCATCTCGGTGGAGACGCGGAAAGTGATCTGGCTGTTACGCATGGCAAGGCTCCTCGACGGTGGTGGTGAGATCATCAACGCAGCGCAGGACGGCGTAGCACGCGGCCCAGAGCTCAAAAAGCGGCGAGATATGGTGTCTGCCCTTCAACACGCGCTCGGCCATCTCGAACAGGGCGCGCGAGTCACGCTGCAAGGTGCGGACAGTCGAGGCGTTGATCGCATCGGAGCGGTCGTGCCAGAAGGTGCTTGCGCTCTGCATATCATGGATCAGGCGCTCTGCCAGATGCTGCATGGCAGCAGCCTCCGCAGGGTAGCCAAGGGCGATCCAGCGATGCTTGAGCAGCGTGGTGGCGCGCTTTGCGTAGGCCGCGCCTTCCAGCAGGTGGAGTTGGGTGTTCATGCTCTGTGTCCTCTGTGCTTCGAGTAGCCACGGGATGCGGCTCTCTTACGGTCTACGTGAGTGGCTGCCCGATTGACGCGGGCGAATTTGGCTACGGGGTTTCGGGTCTTCATGGTGTCCTCTGTTACGCGAAGCTGATGATTGCGCCGCCGATCTTCCGGCCTTCATGGCGGCCCTTGTGGCAGTGAAACATGCGGCGGTACTCGATGCGGCCATCCCCCAGAATGCGCATGTAGTGCTCATCGATCCGGGCGCGGCGGAAGGTGGCAAGGATCTCGCGCTCTGCCTGATCGAAAGAGCTCACCTCGAAGGCGCGCTCTTCGTTGCCGGACTGGCGCATGATGGTGACAATCAGTTTCCGCTTCCCTTTGCAGCGTTTGATGGCCTCCTCCCGCGTGGCTGGGGTGGCGTCTCTCATGTCCTGTGCGTAGCAATGCACGATGACGTACCCAACGAGGTAAACGACCGTGCTGATCAGTACAAAGATTCCTTCTGCGTTCATGTCAGTGTCCTCAGGTTGTGGGGAGACATTCCCGTGCTGCGCCCCGCGAGGCGCAGACCGTGAATTACTCTGCGAAGCGATCCATCAGTGCGCGCTCGGCCTCGATGCCGCTGCGCTGATAAGCCACCGAGGCGTAGGCCGGATCGATCTCATCCCAATGCGCCAGATTGATCTCGCCAGCTGCACGCACCCGCTCGGCCAGCTTCTCGGCAGCGGCCTCGCCTGCGCCCTCCCAATCGCGCTCGACGTAAGCACCGAACTCGGCGTCGACGTCGCGCACAACGGCGGCGTTGTTCCAGCGGCGCACGTGAGCCCAGCGGCGACCGTCTGCGGCGGTGGCGATAACGAAGTAAGACTCGCCGATCACCGGGGTGCCGTCTTCCGGGTGGCGACCTGCGGAGTACTGGTCGAAGGTGACTTCGATCTCAAGGTCGGCTGCGTTCATGTCGGTGTCCTCTCGGTTGCGGCCAGCAAGTGCGCTGGCACAGGGAGAAAGATACATGGTAGCGCATAGAGGTGCAAGGCATTGCTTAGACCGTGTTGGCATAAGGGATGGGCGTTGACGGTTGCAAATGGCATAGCTACCATTCGCCAAACCTTTGCCTGTCTCGGGAGCTCCGGTGACGCAGTCAAACCGCCCGGGACGCGAGGAGAGAGAGGCATATCGTAAATCCGGGCAGGCGCAATCGCCTGCCAACGGTGGAAAGCAAACCCCAGCGGGAGCTCCACCATCGTGCAAACCGGGTCACGCGAAGTAACCAAGCACCTGTCCGCGACGGTCGAGAAGAGCGACGGCGACTTCGACGCCCGTTTTGTTCTCTCGGCAGCAACGCCGGACCGCGTGAGGGACACCATCGAGCCCTCGGCCTACACCGCCGCCTTGCGCATGGACAAGCTCATCGCGCTGATGAACCATGACCCGGACAAGATCATCGGGTACTGGACCAACCTAGAAACCAAAGCAGACACCCTTCGTGGCCACCTCAAGCTGGCCAGCACGCGCCTTGGCGACATGCTGCGCGAGTTGCTGGTGTCAGGCGTGCCCCTCGGGGCTTCCATCGGATTCAGAGGCAAGGGCGAGCCCAACAAGGCGGGCGGCGTCCACTTCAAGGAAATCGAGTTGCTTGAGTGCAGTCTGGTCGCGACGCCTGCCCATCCCCGGGCTATGCAGATCGCCAAGCACTTCGGCATCGATCTGGGCGTCGAGTCAGACCCCACCCCGGCAGACACTCTCCAACGCGCCAAGCGGGCAATCCTGTCCGCACAACGCACCATACGGAACTGAACAAATGAATATCGCAGATCGCATCATCGCCACCGAGGCGGAACTGGTATCCCTCAAGGACTCACTGGTCGAGGCCACCAAGGCCCTCGAAGCCGCTCCCGAGGAAGAGACCCTGCTCGTGCAGGTTGAGGAGCTCTCCTCCAAGGTCGAGAAGCAGTCGGCCACCGTGGGCGCTCTCAAGAAGGCCGAGGCCGCACTCGCCGCTCGCGCACGCCCCGTCGAAGGCGCACCCGGCATCATCTCGCAGAGGCGCGATGCCAAGGGCGACGGCTCCCTGCTCTGGCAGATGGCCACCGTGAAGGCGATTGCCTACGCAACCCGCAAGAGCGAGGCCGAGGTTCTGGAAGAGCGTTACAAGGCTGACGACCGCGTATCCGCCGCACTCGACTACGTGCAGAAAGCTGCCGTGAATCCGGCCATGACCACCACCGCTGGCT
>Ga0315904_10001802_pt1 | contig 33836 bp, 49 predicted proteins | sample LakEriMetagenome_6_FD_203529 | JGI IMG/M metagenome (GOLD analysis project Ga0315904, IMG submission 203529) | Freshwater fungal communities from buoy surface, Lake Erie, Ohio, United States - Buoy 12 MA120 | ecosystem: Environmental > Aquatic > Freshwater > Lake | place: USA: Lake Erie, Ohio...
GTATCAAATCCATGCTTTCTTCTTATGCTAACTGGTTGATCAAAAAATTCCTTAAATTTTGCCGCCGCCAAAGCATTGTCTGGAACCGCACGAAAACACCCAGTTTCTAACTCTTTGTAGAGAGCTTTTGGCGTTAAAGGCACACCGCCTAGGTTTCGTACAACGCTTTCCATGGCAGAGTAATCTGTAGCCATCACTGGTATTCCACAAGCCGCCGCTTCGACTTGAGGAAGACCAAATCCTTCGCAATTTGCGTATTGTACGTACAGATCAAATAGATTAATTATCTTACTCAAGTCTTCATACGAAACGCCGGTTTTTACATTCGACAACCCCGCTCCAAATTGTCCAGTATATGGTGACTGAGTAATTGCCCCCTTGAACAATGATGGAAATGGTTTACCTGTTTGACCGCAAATATATGTAAAGTATACCTTAGAAGATAATTGATATTGTTGTAATAATTCTGGAATGTCCCATCCAAGGTCTGGATAACTTGTATGACAATAAAGATAATAATTTGAACTATCTTCAACACTATCTAGCAGAATCCTAAAAGCTTGAAAAAGATCTGGATATAACTTTCGTCGTTGATTCCTCATAACGGTTCCAATTATCTTAGCATTTGGATCTATTCCATAAGATGATCTTAATCCATCCCTATCTTGTATTGGTTGATATGCATGGTGTGCAGATGGTGGAGATATTCCAATATATTTTATTTTGCCACCAGATTGTTGTTTCAGTACTTCACCAGCCCATTCTGAATATGTTAAACAGGCATCTGCTGATTCGTATGTCGAAATCCATTGCCTAGCCTGCGGTCTAGCATCAACTGTTGGCATGATACACCATTTGAAGTATTGTCTAAATGGAGATCTTTCTGCAAAGTCTAACATCCAAAAGTCCCGTATATCACACACAATGTCTGGCATGAAATCAAGACATACAGGCTCAAACATTATTTCGCCAAATTGAGCCAAGGGATTTTGAGAATATTGTTGTTTTTCTTCCTCTGAGCATGAATTATCTGGAACTACACCGTAATATTTCCAAGGTATTTCTGAGGCTCTTGGATCTGTTCGTTCGCCATACGAAGCCATTTCTGCTATTTCGTATTTGTCAGTACTATATAAATAGTTCAAAATTTCTCTTGTATATGTCGCATAGCCAGTATTGAGGAATGTTGCTTCGCTACAAAATAATATTCTTGGTTTTCTCATTAGTCTTCAAAGTCCTTGTGGCAGAAATCAAACTCATTAATTCTAAAAACAATATCATCACTGTCTTTACTTGAATTCTTGGCAGAGGCATGTACTACTAATTTAGTACCTTTAACAGCATACTTTTCTAAAGTTTCCGCACCTGTGTGCCAAGCCTCGCAGTTAACATAGGTTGGAATTCTATTTTTTTCGCCAGTTTTAGTTTTACGATAGGTATATATGACCATCGTAAATTGTGCCATGACTACATCTCCAACCATTGAGACTCTTGGATTTTCTACCAAGTATCCCGTAAAAGAACACATATTCATCTTTGTCTCCTATCTTAATATATTAGCAACAACAACTCAATAAAACAGACTACACTTCGTGTATTTTTTCCACTATAAACGAACTATCTTTGTCGCTCACTGAACCGCAAAATATCAAATTATTACCTTCATACATGATATACTTGTATTTATCTCGCACTTTTGGAAATACTATTACGCTATCTAAAAGGCATGTATCATCTTCTATAGTTAGAAATGACATTAATTGTCCTTTGGATTCTCCCTTTGTGATAGTATAATCTGATAATCTTTGTATATTTGCCACTATGCAGATATCTTTTCCCTTTTTTCCATTCACAATTTCTTTACAAGTAGTATTTGCTGCTGAAGTGTCTGATGTTTCTACCCTAGTCATACTTACTGGGCATCCAAGATATTTTACTTCTTGATCTATAACCCAGCTTGGGTCATCCTCAAGATCATACGGTGGATTAACTAATAAATGTATCTCATTTTCTACAGCCTGCTTACGATCTATTTTGTGCGTACCGCCGCCTTCCTTTTTTGTTGGTGCTAAATCTTTTAGGCAATTAATAAAATTAGCCCACTTTTTATCCTTATAATGCTCTACGGCCCAAGATTGTTCTGCCTTAGTTAATGTTCTATAGATTTCATAGTCATACAAAGCTTTATTTCTTGTTACATTGCTATTCTTGCTTCTAAAGAATCCTATAGAAGCAAGAGCCTTAAAAGCGGTAGAACTTATTTTTGATGACACGAATAATAAAATTTCTAGCCAAGTGAAATTATTGATATTTTTATCTAGTTCCTTTTCAGCTTGATCTATTGCTTCTATTAATTTGTCACCAGTTGCACCTGTAAGAGATTTGATGTCTTTGATTCCAAAGTATATTTTACCGTCTTTTATGTTGAATTTTGTTTGAAAGTTTGACAAATTAGGAGTTTTGGTTTCAATATCAAAAAGCTTTGCCTCTGAAATCAATTCATATACCTCTTTTTGAGGATCTTGTTTTTCATTAGCATAATATAAGTAGGATAAAAAGAATTCTTGAGTGTTATGAGCCTTATAATAGGCACTCCAATATGAGCATACTGCATATGAAACGCTATGCGATTTATTAAATGCGTATCGTGCAGATTTTTCAATCCATCCAAAGATTTGCTCTGCGTCTTCCTTAGAAACGGTTCCTACACGCTCTGCACCAGCTATGAATGATTTTTTGACTTCATTCATGAGATCAGCCTTTTTCTTTCCAATCGCCTTACGAAGAACGTCAGCCTCTTGTAGATTGAATCCAGCAATTTTCTCTGCTATACGCATGGATTGTTCTTGGTATACTAGAACTCCATAGGTTGGTTTTAATATTTCTTCCAAGGCTGGATGTAAATATGTTACTTCTTCCCTGCCATGTTTTCTGTCTACATAATGCTGTGTCATACTTTTTCCATCTACAAAAGCTTTCAAAGTTCCCGGTCTAATGATGGCAATTAATGCAGATAATTCTTCTATGTTAGTTGGTGCCACCTTCTTGGACCAAGACTTTCCAAGATTACTTTCTAACTGGAAGATGCCTTTTGTTTTGCCTTCGGCAAATAGTTTCCAAGTTTCTGCGTCATTATAATTGATATCAATCATTTATTCCTCGACAACAAGTAATTCAAAGCTTTTACCAATCCCTCAATATTGTCCCCAAGTTTTCCTATTCCAGAATTGCATCTATCACACACCCATCCTCTAAATTCATTATTGGTATGATTATGATCTAGGCACCACGTTGGCTTTCCAGTTTTTGGATGAATTTTTGGAATTTTACCACAGCATTCGCACACTGTGGGTTTATCTGGTGCTGATAGTTTTAGCTTTTTTCTTATAGATGTATGTTCCTTAATACAATCTCTACATCTGTCATCAACGCCAAGTCTATATCTACTATGAGGAGGAAAATCTGATAGACTTTTGACTTGTTGACAATAAATGCATTTTTGCTCACTTGACATATAGGTTGCCATTAGCAAATGCTTTGTCAAAGTTCATATTCTGATATACCGCACGGTGAGTTTTCATTAATTTGATAAATATATTGGCAGAATCTTTGACATCTTGCAAAGCGTCGTGAGCATTTTCTGTGCTAAGTCCCATTCTATCTCTCAGTGAATCCATGCTAATTGACTTTACAGTTGGATCACTCTCGGTCCAAGCGAAGACATTATCCATAATATCAATCTTGTATACTTTACTAAACAATTTCTGTTGTTCTCGGTCTTTGTCCCAAGGTCCAAATTCTTTACACAGTCTATTTATTATGATCATATCAAAGCCAATGATATTAAAACCAACAGGGATAGGATTAAAAAATGGCTCACCCTTCCAGTTATACTGATCTACAAAGTTCGTAAACTTAGACCACACAGATTTGAGTGATGGTGCTTTTTCTAATTGTTCTCTTGTTTTTCTTGTAATCTTTAGTGCTTCATCTTCTACGGGATCTAGCCCTAGAGATATAGCTTTTTCGTTGTCGAGTATTGGCTGTATTTCACTATTGAATTCCCCCTTTAACTTAAAACTTCTTCCATCCAAAGCAATAGCAGCAATTTGAGTTGGCTGTGTGCGATGTGGGTTACGTGATCCTGTTTCAAAGTCAAATATAATATAGTCCCTATTAGCCATTATTTTCTCACAAATAGTGAGTCTCCAGATATTTCAAAAAACTGATATTCTCGGCTGGTTTCAGTTAACCCGTTCTTATTCAAAAAATTAGCTATATCATCGAATGATGTCTCTCCTTCATACATTATGTAGTTTTTAGACCATTCGAAGATAGTCGCCTGCAATGTATCGATCATACTATTACAACCAATAAATACATTATATTCTGCACCTTGTACATCCATAAAGATTGCATCTATTGAATCAACATTGAATCTATTACAAAAATCATAAAGGCTTATAGACTCTACATCAAAGGTCTGATAAACATTATTGACTTTGAAAATTTCTTTCATCCCTTTACCGGGTTTTAAAATAGAACCTTGCCCAGTATTTTGGCAATTTTGTCCTACAAAAGTATCTTCATCATTTATAGTGTCAAGTGGATAATATCTATTGAAAGTTACAGATCCGCTAGTATCTGTTACTGCCATATGATATGTATGAACTTTATCATGTTCAGCAAACTTGTTGTTCAGTATTGAAAAGTTAGTAGGATCTGCTTCAAAGGCATATATATTAGCGTCTGGCCAAATAGAAATTATGTCAAATATATCACCACCACGATGCGCTCCAACTTCAAAAATATTTTTCAAATTTGGAAAATTCTTTTTTACATTTTCTAAGAATAACATGTTTTCCCCCCTTTTATTATATCTTGAATTTTCATAATTTTATCTAGTAAATTGATTCCTAGAACGTCAAACTTTACATGACCCAGTGCCTCTAAGTCTGCCATTTCAAGTCCGGCAACCTTTTCTGATGATCCTTTTTGTTTTACCATTGGGCATACTTTTTGTAAAGGCTCTGCGGATATAACCACTCCAGCAGCATGTTTACCCTGAGTTTTAAAAGTACCCTCTATCTGTATGGCTTGCTCAAAATACTCAGCATACTCTCCCTCAAGTTTTCCATCTTCTAATATTCTACAGAAATCTCTTAAATCATCAGAGTTATTGATCAAAGCCCACTTGATAATAGATCGATCTTCGTCATCCATTTCTGCTAACTGATCTGAGATTCTTGCCTCGTCTGGTATGCAGTTACTTATAGCATTCATTTCAGAGAATGAGCAAGCCTCATTAACACGCAAAACTTCCTTAATAGCACTCTTTCCTTGAAGTCTGCCGAATGTTAACATTTGGCTAACTCGACTGCTACCATACTTATCTTTTAGATATGCAATAATTTCATCACGTTTAGTACCGGGAACATCTATATCAATATCTGGTAGAGATATATGATCAGCACTATTTCGTCCAGCATTATAAAATCTTGCAAATAGAAGGTCAAACTCTATTGGATCAATCTTTGTGATACCAATCAAATATGAAATTAAACAACCTGCGGCAGATCCTCTACCGGGGCCAGATAGCCAATCCATGTCATTAACGTACTTGATAATATCACGCACAATAAGAAAATATCCGAATAGATTAGCATCTTTGATAACGTCAAACTCTTCCTTGAATCTACTCAAATACTTCTGCTTATCTTCTTCATTTGATACCTTGTTTTGATCTATTAATAGATTCTTCCAGCCAATACGACATAGTTCTTTGAGATAATCTTCTTCTGATGCCCCATTTGGACATTCAAATTTAGGCAACATTGGTTTACTGAGAATATCATAGTCTTCGCACTGGTCATAAATCTCTTTTAGTTTAGATGTATCTAGACTCTTGGATTCATCCTTATCTTTGACATAAAAAGAGTCTTGCATGAAATACACTAATTTATCCATATGCTCTTGTGGATATTTTGAGTCTACATTAATACCACCATTGTTGTCTGGCCTAATGCTTTTCTTTATTTTTGGTAGAGTAGTCTTCATGTCAGAACATAATAATACTCTGTGAAGCTTTGCGTCTTTTCTATCAGTGTAATAACTAATAGGCATTGATTCAGTAGGAGCATTGTATACACTAATCAAATTTTTACTAATATCTATATTATCATATTGCTCTGGCAATTTACCATTTTCATCTAATGATGAAACCATTTCAATTAGCTCGTACCAACCGTCTTTATTTTTGGCAAAAAGTGTAGCAAAATCAAATGAGCATCCAATGATTGGCTTTATGCCCTGCTTCTTGCAGGCTTTATAAAAAGCAACCGCACCAGATAATGTCTTATAATCACAAATGCCACATGCTGGATATCCATTTTCCTTGCATTTTTGGGCTAATTCAGCTGGCTTCGAATAACCTTTTAGCAAACTGTAATGAGTAAAATTCTTCAATGGGAACCAATTCACAGCAACTCCTTCTCAAATAATGACGGTCAAGCTTATTATAGCTCAACCAAGTTTCTTTTGCAATTGTTGAAATATGGATTCTGCAAAAATCACAGAAGCCTTGTTGTCTGACGGGTAGTGTACGCCCTGCATTTCTCTGCAATAGGCAGTCGTTTTAATACTATCTCTAAACTCATGAATCAAACTTGGATATATTCTAGAGCATAATATACAGGCTAATACTGCATAGCAAGTATGACCAGATGGATATGATGGTGTTTTTGTAGTCTTTGACTCAATAACATTTATCTTTTTCCCGAATATATCTCCTAGATATTCCGGTCTTACTCTGTTGAAATACTGTTTTACAGTCAAAATATAATCATCCAAAACTTCGTAATACTTTTTAAACTCTTCTTCGGGAAAATCTAATCCACGTTTAAATAGTGTTTGTTTAAATAGATATTTGGGATCTTTATCTACTATCTTTATGAGTTCTACTTGTGAATCTGATAGATTAGAAGTTAATCTAGATAGATAGTTCAACTCATCAGCCACTACTAAGCTGTTATTTAAAGGTGGGGGTTCTAGTATATCTTTCCAAGATAAATTGTACTTTACAGCAAACTTTTTGGGATTGTCTGTATATCTTAGTTCATTTATCTTATTGTTTTGTATGATGTAATCTATATCTTTTACGCTACTTAACACTAGAAACCCCCACTTTCATTACCAACTCTTACAAGCCCAATATCGGGCCTTCCATTTTGGACCCGGATTATCACAGTTATGTCTAGCCCTAAAACTCTTTCTGCGCTCTGGAATGTTCTTCTTAATTGTCATATTTGGATCACCAAACCTAACAATAACGACATTACCACTTTCGTTCTTGACATATACAGCAAATTTCTTAGGACCGCTTGGGGTTCTGAATGGTTTATTAAGTGTAACTTTTCTTCCTTGATATTCACTAGCTTTGCCCATATACATTAATACTCTGCCATCTTTTTCGTAATAACCCTTACGTCTGTATGTATAAACTTCACCAGTTTTTGGATCTTGATATTCATATGATCCTTCTTCTGTTTCCATTTCTGGTTCTTCTGTTTCCATTTCTGGTTCTTCTGTTTCTGTTTCAGATGGTTCTTCTACTTCGTCTTCTTTATCGGTATACTCATCCTCATACTTACCGGGTTCATAATACTTAACAAAGTCATAGACATTTTGTATATAAATTTCTGCTTTAGAAATCATATCTTTAGTCCAATCTTGAAACTCAACTGGCATATCCATACCTTTCAGTCTCATGACTATCTCCATCAGATGGTCGTGCATCTTTTGAATTTGTTCAACAGCCATTTCGCTTCCGTCACCAGATTGTGCTTTTTTCCATGATTCTGGATCTGGACGATCTGGATCTCCGGGTTTAGCGGGCTTATATTTTTTGCCCATTCTATCCCTCTTCTTGCGAATGTTTTCCCACAATCCGGGCTTTTCTGCCGCAATATCATATTCTTCTATTTCTTCGCCAAAATCTTCATACTCTGCCTGTAATGGAATATAAATATTTTCTTCAGTCAATTCCTCTTCATAACCAAATGACTCCATTTGTAGTCTAAAGTCTGCTTCTTCTACGCAACCGCAGTCGGCAGTAGCTTGATCTATACAAATGGCTACTCTTTGTTGAGAGCTTGGATATTCTTTTTTCATAACTTCACTACTCATGCAGCGTGAAACGAACTTATCTTTATCTTCATCTTTGTTTCTTTTAGGAATTGGCATAATTGTCTCCAAGTATTAGTTTTTTAGCGTCATTAAAAATGTTATCTAAGCTTTCTTTGGGTATTCTATTTCTAAAATAGTTGTATATACTTAATACCATTATATCATTTGGATCTCTTGTTATTTCCAACCATCCTATAAAATAATTCCAAATTCTATCTTCCAATACTAATCTGTATTTTACGCCTTCTGGTCTATTAAATCTATGTAACCATTCTAGCTTTGGTAAACATATGGCTTTCCCGCCGTTTCTGCGAAATTTTTCATGTATATAACCCTCTTCTCCACCAAATCCCTTAAAATGTTCATTAAAACCTAACCAGTTTTTAGTTTCACAAGAAAATAATCCTAATCCCATCATTGGTATTTCGAATGGTTCTCCAGTATCATAAGCTTGTTTATTTGTACCCCATACGCCAAACATATCACCACGCCAAATTGGATCAAATTGAGTGGAATAACTAGTTTGATCATCATATATCATTGGGCCTTGAATAATGTCCTTACAGTCTGGATTGTTTTCATAATAGTGCAACAGTGCGTCTAATCCACCATTTTTAATAAATACATGACAATCAATAGATACAGTATATTTGCTAGAAGAATTCCTAAAGATTTCATCTCTGATTGCTGTGCTAGTCTTACTGTTATATGGTATGTATTTACAGTTACCATGCATCCAGCCTACCATATTCTTAACGGATTGACCATGCTTACCATCTGGATTGTTGTCTATGATTAGAATTTCATAATCTATATTTTTCAATATATCATGATACATTCTTAATGCTTGAGTAGTAAAATATACTCCATCAAAATCATCATATGTAGCCATTCCTATTGTTAAAAGTTTGCTCATAATCAACCCGGAGCGGAATAAAATCCGATTTCAAAGCCTTCTCGCGTACAGTTTTTGATAGTTTTTTCTATCCCATTAGTTTTGATACTATTCTCTATATATATACACATGTTGGTTTCTGTTCCCGGCCAGTTATTTTTGCAATAATGGCATAATTTGGTACATTTCCAGTTTTCTCTATTTGGGGAAATTGGCTGTGGTTTTTCATTATTTTTAATGTCTAAGAATCTTTCCTTTAGCATCTCCAAAAATCTTTTTTCATCAGATTTATCAAAACACATGGAAAATGGACCACCATCCTTAATAAAAAAGATGCTCATTATTGACTGCTTGTATTGCGGGAAAAGCTTAGAAATTGCGTAATTATATAGCAATAACTGAGGATCTGAACATAATTTCCCATATGTTTTTTCCTCACCCGTAGCCCAATCTAACCTACGACCTGTCTTCCAATCAATTACTTCAATAATGCCTTCTTCTGTTTCTGTCACTAAGTCAATTGTACCCTTAATTGCTAATTGCCCCTTCACCTTTTGACCATTTACTTCGTATTCGTAAAAAGCCCAATCTTCATCAATCGGTATATCAAAATGAGGTTCTGCTGCAACTATCTTTCTAAGTCTAGGATCAAACTGTCCATCATTATATTTTAATGTATCCCAAACGAGCTTTAAGCACAAATCTTTATCGCCTTTAGTAAAAGTATGCTTAGATCCTCCAGTGTAGAAATCAAAACTTCTGGATAATAAATTTTCTACAGTGGAACTTTTAAGAAAATCATTTTTTTTGACAGATACTGTTTTTAAGGCATCGTCTTCTATTGTTAATGTTGCTTTCTTGGGATTATCTTGTTGGTACTTTTTAAGTTGAGCTAATGCTTCCATAACTTTGTGAACTATCGTTCCTAGTTCAGCTTTTTTCCCACTATCTGATTGATGACCTAGTACATATGTAATAAAATATTGCATTTGACAATAAGCATAATTATTATAACTAGAAGATCGTATATAGGTTACTAGCATTTAAATTCTCCAAAAAGTATTGTTTTTAAGTTCATCGCACAGAACTTCTAATGTCATATTATGATTGTCAAGTACTGTATCAAAATTGTGCCAATCAAATTTATCGCTATCTAATGATGACTCTGATTCAGAATCACTATTAAAAATGTTTCTAGTTAATCTTACAACAATTCCGCCATTGTCCTTGATAGCCTTGACTTCATTTGGAAATCTAACATCGGGAACAATAGCTAATTGAGAGTTTTCATGAAGTATTTTATTTATTGTTGCATATACCCAAGCGTCTGATCTTACTCGTCTTATTATTTTAGTACCAAAGTACTCCAAAAACTCTCTATGAGTCATGTGTCCAGTTTTATTGGTTTCGGTTGGCATATCCTCCCATAAAAATAATGTAGACTCATTCTTTTGATCGTCAGTGCCATAGATATTTAGTGCATTTAATCCAAAAAGATTTATGCACATTTCTTTCAAGTAGTCTGCAAAGTGATAAACTTTTATATATGGCCATAGTTCTCTTTCAGCGTAGTCAACAAAAATATTATCTTTTCTGGTAACATCAAATATTCCATATCCACTTGTGCCAGTTATATCCTGAGTGTTTATTAGCAAGTCACCATCATCGCTAATCGCAAAATCATTTATCATAGATCGTTCTTTTAGAACTTGACCATTGATGTAGTTTGCTACTGTGTTTTTGCCTGACTGCTTTCTTCCGGAAATTCCAATAATTTTAACCATTTACTATTCCTTTGATCTGCGGAAAAACATATTTTTTGATTTGTTCTATTGTCATCTCGCCAATGTCTTTTGTAGGTATTTTAGGAAATGACAGTCTATAAAATCTATTTAGCTGTCTCTGTATTTGCACTTTGGATTCTCTGCCTGCTTGATCGTTGTCTAATAAAACTACAATGTGAGTTAATGACAGTGTGCTTAGTTTTGTTTCTTGCTCTTTGCTCAATGTTCTTCCAAAAATGCTCATGCACTGTATGATACCCGCTTCGTGTAGTCTCCATACATCGCTTTGACCTTCTACCAGTATTACTGAGGATGTTTGCTTAATGGATTCGATGGCTCTATGGTAGTTGTAAAAAAAATAGCGTTTGTCAAAACCGGTTGGCGTAATTAAAAATTTGGGATGTTTATATTCTTTTGTCGCTCTTGCAATACATGCTATTATAGACGTTCCGTCATCATTATGTATAGGAATTATGGATCTATCATATAGTTTGGAAGACTTATCGTAACAATCTCCAACTTGAAAGTGACCCAATGTTTCTTCTTTGAATCCGCGAGAAAGAAAATACTTCGATGGGATATCAACACATTTATCTAATTCTATTGGTTCACAACTTTTTACTATATTGTTTTCTTTAGAGATTGTATTTACTATTCTAGCAAAGTCATCTTCTTGAATTACTTCTGGTATAACAACATGTTTGTGTTGTTTGATTTTGAGAAAATTACATGACCATCTTAATGCTTCGGAAAAGCCAACATCTACTCCATTTTGTTTGGATAAATATCCACGTATAATTCCGAAAATATCATTTCGATATTGTTGTTGACAATCTCTAGTCCAGCATTTCCATATACCTTTATCTTTAGAGAATGAAAATGCTCTAGGGTTGTCGCTGCCTTCATGTGCTGGACAATTACAATAAATGTTATCTCCTACTTCCTCAATTTCCATACCTAGACTGCGAAATACTTCTTCGGCACGATTGTTGAGATTATTCTTGATCTTCTGTAAGTCCATTAATTTTAAGCTTAGTAAGAGTGTCTTGATTTACCATGCCAGTGTCACCAACGGGCTGATTTTTAAATTCATTTCTAGTTTTAAGTTCTCGTAACTTTGCGTGAGAACCTTGCATAACCATGTTAATATAGTCCCCATCGTCCAATCCTGCACCGTGCCTTGAGACAATAGGTACTAGTTTTCTATTTCCAGCATTTGGTCCATCTTCTGCTAATTCTTCTGGAGATTTAATTTTGAATATGCTGAATGATGTGCATAACCAGATCAATCTATCCGATCCAGAAACGGCATCTGTGCTTTCTTTTGTTATACCATCACGATTTAATTGGACAAAGGACAAGCATGGTATGTCAAGCTTGACACAAAGATTATGTAATGATGTAATCTGAAAACCAAGTGCTTGGTATTCTTGTATATTATTAGTAATAGAATTGGATGACATTAGTTTAAGATAGTCATATATGATCAAGCAGTCATTTGTTTTGCCATTTTCATCCATTCTGACTTCTTGCATAATCCATCGCTTGATTAGATTAAGTATTTGATCAAAAGGCTTACCGGCTACGCTTACATAGCTATATGGTATAGATTCAATCTTGCTTATTGCCTCTGATACCTTTTGGCGTTTGTCTTCATCGTCTGTGAATTGTCCAGTTGCAATTTCATTGATTGGAACGCCGCTGAGATTCGCTATTAGTCTATTTAGATGATCTTCTTTGCTCATTTCTGTATCAAGCATTAAGACCGGTATATTTTTTGATGATACATTTAGTGCAACATTATCGGCAAAAACGCTTTTACCAACCTTTGGTCTTGCAGAAACTAAGTCTACACATTTTCTACGTAGACCGCCGCCAATGGCTTCATCATACTTGTTAAATCCAGTTGGGATACCAATAATATCGCACTTATTTTCCTCTAGAAAAGTTAAATAATCTTGTGCGCCTTTTCCTATCTTTTCTGGAAGATCACCACTGTCATCTTCTCTTAAAAAGTCAGTTACTGGATTTTCTAATATTTGTATAATCTCGTTTATAGATTCTGATCCAGTGACACTATCTACATCTTGATGAATCTTAGATGTTAATTTCTTGATCTTTCTTGCAAATTCAAACTTCTTAATCTGTATCGCAAAATTGAATACATTATCCTTGTTTACTGGAAAGTCCATTAAAGACTTTATGTATCTAAGTTCTTGATCAGTATTAATGCTATCTGATATATTAAACTGTTCTGCTACCGATAGGATAGATGGTATATCTACCTTCTGATCATTCAAGATTACCTTTTCGATACACTTGAACAGTATTTGATTGTTCAAATTTCCAAAAGTATCTTGGTTAATTATGTCAGATATAGTAACGTAAGCATCAAGACCGTGCTGCAAAAGTCCAGCTAATACAGCACGTTCTGATCCCACATCGATTAACTTTGTTTCCATGTTACCTACCAATGCATCTATTGCAACGATAATATTCTCCATGAATGCATTTTGGATCTTCTTTAAAAGTTTTTCCGCACACGCTGCACTCTACTTCTGCTTTTTTATATGGCTGACGTTTACGTGGTGTACGCTCAAATTGAGGGGTTTCAATATGGCGATCTTCCCCCATATCTTGCCACTCATTTTTTCTAGCTTTCACGGGTTCCTTTCTCCTTACATTAGAATTGTCATCCTGCCTATGCATTGTGAAATCTTCTTTGACGCTGGCAGTTGGCGTTGAAGACTGTATATGTTTGATGCTTTCCTTCTTTACTTCTTCTGGAACGCTAGATACGGTTGGGCTATCACCCACAAGTGCCTTTAACAAAGCTTGTTTTTGCTCATCGTTGAGCATATTTATGAAATCGTTCATGCTCATGATCGTTTGCCTTTCTCAAGTAATATGTCTGCTTTTCTCTTTACTTCAAATACTTTACCGTCTAATGATTGTAATCTAGCTTCTGCTATTTCTCGCATATTTTCTAAAGAGGCGGCATAAGAATTTGTATTTGCTAATATGTGCTTTTTAGATTCATGTTTGGTGTACTGGCCAAATTCTTGACTGTTCTTAACAATCATTTTTTCCATTTGATCATTGCACCAATTCAATGCCACTTTATTCTTATTTATTTCATCTTGAATGTAGGTAGCATAACCATATAGAAGATATGCGGCATCAAAAAGTTCTGCTTGTGTCATTTTCCTTAGTTGCTCAGATGACATATCTGCTACAACCAAGTATTCTTCTCTAAAAGATGAAAATTTTGTATTTGTCAGATTAATATAGTCATTAATTGATGCTATATATTCCGCTAGCTTATCAGATGCCTTTAATTCTTTGTCGCCACTCATCTTCGCTTTCTGAATATTTTAGGGTTATTAACTCAATTCCATTCAACTCACACCAGTTTATCTTATCATCGTCACGCACTTGGCCTTTTATGAAGTCTGCTTTGCTCCTATGAAAAAATGCATTGTACTCATAGTGCTGTTCTCCATGAACCTCAACCCCCAGTTTAATAGAAGGAATGTAAAAGTCAAGGTACAGTACAGATTTTCTGTGTAACGCTGTGCTTCCCGGTAGTTTCACTTCTTCTAGTATTCTATAGCTATTATATATTTCTTTTAATAAGTTTCTTGCACGTATATGATATTTAGACCGCTTACGTTTGTCATCATTGAATACATCATATCCAGTTAAGTTCCAAGTATATTCTTTGCCATTTATACCAATTACTTTCAATGCAACTCCTTAATTTTTTGATAGAGGAAATTAGCAATATCTGGATTGTTATTGATAAATTCTGCGACATTGTTTATGCCTTGAAACTTAAAGAATCTTTCAATGTCCTCTGGAGTTTTATTGACATTATTAGCTTCTAAGACCTGTGCTACGATAGGATTAGAAATTTCATCTACCGCACATTGAATAGTATACCATGCTCCAGAAGCCTTGATCAATCTAAACTCACATGCTATCTGTATAATTTCCTGTGCCTCATCTATACCTATGCCATATTTAATCCAACCTTCTGCTGTGCTATTCGGTCTTCCACCGGCATTAGACGTTTTGATAACCCAGTTTGCTATCTGACCAACGTGAGGGCCAGTATCTTTTGGCACTTGCCACTTGCCACGATGAGTAATAACCATGTTAGTTCCAGCTTGATATTGCAACATATTTCCACAGTCTGCCATCTTTTGTGGCGCATATGGTGATCCGCCAGTATTTGCAATATTGTGCGTAATGCAGATTAATATTGTCTTGTTTTTCATCAATGTTCCGCTGATACGCTTGAAAAACATAGACAAAAGCCTTGGTAACGCATTTCTTACACCCGTGCGTACCTCTCCCTCAAGTTCGCAAGAAGGAACCATATTGGACAATGAATCAGCAATAATCAAACAACCGGAATCATTGTTTATGTAGTACTCAATAATGTTTAAAAAATCTTCTGCTGACAATACTCTTTCATCTGTAGACTCAACTATTAGGATATTATCTGGTTCTAGCCCTTTAATACCATCAAAGTTCTGCTTAGATAGTCTACCTTCAGTATTGACATAGATAACTCTCTTATTTAGCTTTTGACACTTTGAAGCAAAATGTAGTGCGGTTGTTGTTTTACCGCTCTTTGGATCTCCTGTCATTACTACTACAGACCCCTCTCTTATTCCACCGCCAAGAGCTATATCTAAAGCTGGGGATACTCCTATGACACCAAGGTTGTTGATATTTTGCAGAACTTCCGTACCGCTTCTAACAACATCTCCGTATTTGCTGACTATCGAACTGCTTACTGCATCTTCTGAAAATTTTGTATTAGTCTTCTTAACCTTGCTCATAAATTCCTCAAGTGAATAGTGTCATAACAGATTGTGCTTTGTGATAGTCCTCTATGTCCCGACATAATATGCCAAGACCCCTATTTGTTCTTTCACCGGTTCTGTCCTCGCAGTCTATGATACCATGATACCCCATAGAAGTCCACTCGTCAAATGCCCACTTTGGTCCTTCACAATATTGAGATGTATTAGAGACATCATGCAATATGATGGATCTAGGCATATACTGTTTTAGTATATCAGATTCTAACTTGACGGCATTTAGCGTATGATCGCCATCTAATAGTATAATTGAATCCGAATCTATCTCTTTTGTTAAAGCCACAAGGCTAGACTCTTGATATAGTTTTAGATCTAGTGATCCGCGAGATTTTTCACGTATCTTTAGAACAGGTTCTGTAAAACATATATCTATTAATACGCATTTGTTTTGACTTTCTTCACAGCCCCTTACAATGCAAGAAGTCGATACCCCATAACATGAGCCAACTTCTATGAATTTAGAAAATGCCTTCAATGCTAGTATATAATGTTCTATAATTTTAGCATGTCTAATATCCATAGACATTGTATCATTAATGTAAGGTTCAATAATATCATGATATTTCATAAATTCCTCAGTCTGTTAATACTCTTTTTGTTTGATGTAAATGATGCAGATCTAGAAGATAAGGTTTGAGATTCTACTTCTGCATCTAGGTTTATCTGCATTTTTTCCTTTTCATCATCAATCTTTTGTTGATGCTTGGCTATTATCTTTTCGGCCTCTGGATTTACCTTGTATCCTCTGCCATTTTGAATGCCAATGACGAGTAGTTTGTCAAAATCTTTAGACTGTATGGCGGATAAGATTGCTTCTTCGCTGTATTTCTTTTTTAGCTGAACGGCTGCACCGTGCTGCTTTTTCCAGAGCCAGTGTAGAGGATCTCCCTTTGTCCAGAACTTATATGACGGCTTGCCTAGATTCAGCTTTTCTGATCTTCTAATCACAATATACTCAGCAATATATGACTCAAATGTGCAATATTCACCAGTGTGAATATGTTTATATTTATGAGTTTCTGACCATTGTTTTTGATATTCTTGACTAAAAAGCTCTGGTTTATCTTTCTTTTGCATAGTTATATATCAATGCTTCTTCAAAACAGTTTTCAATTGTATCTTTATTTTCTAATTCTTTTATTAGCTCTGGAATTAACCAAGTGGTCTTATTGACAATATTATCTTTCAATATACCTATAGTAAATGTTTGTTTAGTCGATTGACCAAAAGATCCTAAAATAGACTTGGCTAAGTATACACCATCTGAATTGTTTGTGTCAACTTCAATAGAGTGTGACCTATATTGTAATCCAACGTTTTTAATACCTAATTTATGAGTGATGCAATGTTCTTTTAGTTCCATCCACTCAGTATAATCTTTTAAGTATATTTCTGAATCATTACTTAAGGTTGCTCTGATCCACGTTTTATACTTGTCTTTTTTGTATTCTTCAAGCCAATCCGAATATGATGTTATGAAAGTTTTCATTTTATCTTGGTAACACAGTTAGAGTGATTCTTTTTTATTGGTAATCTTTTTTGATCTATCATAGAGGATGCATTTTCTGTCATTATTGTTGCACCGCTTTGACGTACAAACTGCTGTTCGACTATGGTTTTTGGTGCTGAAACCTTATTTTTTTTTATGTGTTTTTCTATAGCTCCAGAAGCTCTATCTAAATCTGTAGCTATTTGTTCTATTGATTGCCCAGCTTTAAACTTTTCTTCAACATAAAAAACTTCAGCTTTTCCAAGCGGTCCTGTTTTAGCCATTGATAAAGCTCCTTTGCGCTCTTGTCATATACAAAGAATTTTTGGTTTTTAGATATGACACATAATAATTATAGGTAGATAAACTAACTTGTTTTAATTTGAGATTAAGTTTAGATTCTCTATGGCTGTCTATGCCATATGGATCGTATGGTTGATTATTCAATATTAATATAGCATATTTAGATTGACTTCCAGTAGTGCTAGTCTGAGCAAAGATTTGTTCAGATTCTTCCTGTACTGGTCTTCCAAGCTTATTGATATATATTTCAAAAGTATCTTTTTTATCCACGTTTTCAATATTATCTGACGAACTGATAAATTTCATTTTTCACCTGTCATAATGTATTTAGTTTTCTGTACTTCTGTCATTTTATTGATATCTTTTTGTGTTGCCGAACCAAAAGAAGAAAAGTACGAAGTCTCCCCCGTACTTTTCTGTGATTTGGCTTCTATTTCTGATCTTTCGTAGCTACCCTTTTTAGACCAATTTCTGTCCGCTAAACTTCCAATAGTTTTGCCGTCCTTCATGAAAGATCCTATGCCACCATATATTACTCTACGCAGGCCGTTTTTTCCACAACTTGGGCAAGTAATTAATGATTCGTCCTTTATGGACTGATAAACATCTTTTAATTCATGCGAACATTCTTCGCAAATATAATCGTATAACATAAGTCCTCAAGATTCTAATGCGTGTAAAACCGCTCCTAGTATTCCATTTCTTTGTATATCTTGATATCCTAAACCGCACATACCAATACCATGAATATTAGATAGTTTTTCTATGCATTCTAACAGTCCATTTCCATGATATAAATCAGTTTGTTTGGTATCCCCGTTAATCATTACTTTGGAGTTTTCGCCCATTCTTGTGATGAACATTTTTATTTGTTCTAGTGTACAATTTTGAGCTTCATCTAAAATCATGTATGAATTGTGAAAAGTAGATCCTCTCATAGTTTCCAGCGGTTCAAATCTAATTCTACGAGTATTGTAATATAAACCAAACTTATCTCTACCAAGAAAATACTTTAAATTTTCTTCCATTGGTTGTAAATATGGCTTAATTTTTTCTCCTAGCTCTCCGGGTAATGAACCTATGTCTTTTCCTGTACAAACCAATGGTCTTGTTACTATTATAGTATCAATCTTATCTTTTAGCAGATGCTCCGCAGCAACACCTGCGGCAATGAAAGATTTGCCAGTTCCAGATGGACCTGTACAAAATATGATATCATTTTCAATGATAGATCTAATATAATCTTTTTGATTTTCTGTTTTTGCCACTAAGACATTTTGTTTAGGCTCTTGTTTGGATTTTTTATTTTTTTTCGAATTGTTATGTGCCGCTGCTGCCAAAGCCGTTGTCTCCCCGTTGCGAGGAACCTAACGATTCATGGACCTCCATAATTACGCGAGGAACCTCTTGGAATATAATCTGAGCGATTCTATCCCCGGTTTGTATACTAACATGTTCATCTGAAGTGTTGTATAAACAAACCATTATTTCTCCTCTATATCCACTATCTACAACTCCAGCTAAAACATCTATGCCACGTTTAACAGATAGACCCGATCTAGGCCAAATTAAACCAGCAAAATGTTCTGGCATTTGTAGTGCTATCCCAGTACTGACAGTCTTGCGTTGTTTTGATGGGATGATGGTATCAACGCTTGAGTATAAATCAAAACCAGCATCGTTAATGTTTGCCTTAGTTGGAACATTTGCTCTATCATTTAATAGTTGAACTCTTACAAGGTTCATATATCAATTCCTCCAAAATCTGTTTCTTCAAGATCGTTTTTACTGGCACCAATTTTGTATGATGTAATTTCGTGTTCCTGTGGTGCTACTTGTACAGATTCACTGTTCATCCAAGGATCAGTCCATCCAGAAATTGGATTTCTGCACCCTTTATCATATTGTAGCCCAATATTCTTTCTACGACTCATGCACAGCCAATCTATATATTCTGCCATTACCTTTTCATTAAGACCTATAATTGATCCATCTTTGAATAGATACTCTGACCATGCTTTTTCTTCATTCGCCGCCGATTCAAACATTTGTATGGCTTCTTCTTCGCATTCTTCTGCAATTTTAATAAATCCTTCATCCGGATTAGTTCTCAAAATCTTAATTATTTCTTGAGTATTGTAAAGATGCAGAGCCTCATCACGCTTGATAAGTTTAATAATATCGGCATTACCGATCATCTTCTTGTTCTCAGCAAAAGCAAATGCACAAATAAATGATACATAAAATCTTACTGCTTCAAGTATATTGACGCTTATGAGAGTTAGGTAAATCTGCTTTTTTATATCTTTAAGCTTGCCGGAATGTCCTATTTCTCTCAGAGCGTTGTATTCTTTAATGGCTACATTGGCCCGTTTTAATATTTCTTTGTCTGTTAAACAACTGTCTAGTATTTCACTAGGATTGTTGTATACATTCTTAATAATATATGTATAGCTATAGCTATGGATTTGTTCAAAAAACTGCCAAACGTTCATGCAGGCTTCTAGCTCTGGATTAGAAACGTATTGAGTTAATGTAGGGACGCCTCTGCAAATAACACTGTCCATCATAGTCTGATACTTTAAGTTAGACGTAAAGATGAACTTCTCATTTGCTGACATTATATCGTCATTTTTGAAGTCATTTCTGTCTTTCTTTAATTCTATTTCTTCTGGCCTCCAGAAGAATTCTATCTGTTTCTTATATAGATCAAAGAATACGGGGTACTTAAACTTATCGTATCTTTGTAGTGATAGATCTTCGCCAAGGAATAATGGCTGAGACAGATAATCTACATTGTGTTTATTCAATATTGTTTTCATATAGCACAAGCCCCCGATTCACAATTGGTTTCTTTTTCTGTTGCACCGTCACCGTCAGGGGTATTACAGTAATAAAAGTTCTTTACACCATATTTATACCCGTAAATTTGATCTTTTATTAAGATACTCAAGGGTATATTGCCGTCTGGATAATGGGCATAATTGTAGTACAAATTAACACTAATGCTCATGTCAACAAATTTTTGAAGTACGGCACAAATATTTAAAATGGCCTTATTACTTTCCATTTCCCAAGCCAAGCTGTAATAATTTTTTCTTGAGGCATAATTTGGAACTAACTGTTTTAGAACTCCATTTTTTGCCTTTTTGTAAGACATAAGATTACGAACTGGCTCAATGCCGTTTGTACTGTTTTGTATTACACTAGATGATTCACATGGCATGATTGCTGTAACGGTTGAATGTCTAAGGCCAAACTTTGCTATTCTGGATCGCAGACCTTCCCAATCCATAGTATACTCTGGAGCAGCAAGTTCGTCAACTGTTTTTTTGTACCAATCTATTGGTAATAATCCTCTAGAATATTTTGTCTCATCGAATTTAGAACATGGTCCAAACTTTTCTGCTAACTTGCATGACTCATTTAGCAAATGCCACTGAATTTGCTCCATAGTTTCATGGACTAGTTTAAGAGTCTCCTTATCCTCATACTTCAATTTGTTCTTTGCTAAGAATGCGGCAAAATTTGTTATACCAATACCAAGAGATCTTCTATTTTTAGTGAAGTTTTTTCCAGCCTCAACTGGATAATCTTGATAGTCTATAATAGATTCTAATGATTTCACAGCAATTGAACAGGCTTTTTGTAGATCTTTTTCATCTTCTATTTCAAATAGATTTAATGCTGATAGAATACAAATACCAATCTCACCTTCTTTATCATCTATGGATGATATTGGTTTAGTTGGATGAATAATTTCTTGGCAAAGATTGCTCATATAAACTGGTGCGTCCCATGATCCATGCTCATTGGCATTATCAATATTCATTACATAAATACGACCAGTTTCTAATCTTTCTTTTGTGAAAATTTCTGCTAACTTTCTGGCACTAATCTTTTTCTTCATCTTGATATAGCGAGCATTTTCGTACTTCTCATATAGCTTTTTGAAGTCTTCATTGTTGTTCATGGCTGAATATAATCCGCCAGTTTCATGTGGACTCATAAGCGTAATATCTTCATTCTTAATTAAACGCTCATAAAATAGTTTATTGAACTGCACTGAGTAATCTAGTTTTCTTACTCTGTTATCGTCAGTTCCGGCGTTATTCTTTAGTACCATAATATCTTCAATTTCATAGTGCCAAAATGGAATATGCACAGTTGCAGAACCGCCGCGAATTCCATTTTGACTTGTAGCCTTTACGGCAGACTCAAAAACTTTGAGATATGGTATTAAGCCAGTGTGGACTACTTCACCGCCCCTAATGCTTGAATTAATTGGTCTAATTCTGCCAATATTTAATCCTATACCGGCTCTTCTTGCTGTATATTTACCAACTGCGTGTACGCTAGAGAATATGGAATCAAGATCGTCTTCTACGTCTACTAAAACACAGCTTGCAAATTGTTTAATTTTAGTCCTCACACCGGCCATTATTGGTGTAGGAAGATTTATCTTGAAGGTTGAGAAGCATTCATATGCCTCTTCTACCTCGTCCACAGTGTCAAATAGAGACATAGCAATGCACATGTATGCAAACTGGGGAGTTTCATACATTTCGCTCGTTAGTCGATTTTTAATCAGATACTTGTCTATCATCTGCTGCAAGCCAGCGTATGTGAATAGATAATCTCTGTCGTGATCAATAAATTTTTCTATGTGATTAATCTGATCTTTTGACCATTTAGATAAAATATCAGCATCATATACGCCAGCTTCAATATTATTAGATATATGAGAAAATAGACTTGGTGGTGAGTCATGTTTTTCCCAAAGGTCTTTTCTTAAAGACATATTGAGTAGCCTAGATGCCACATATTGATAGTTTGGCTTGCTAGGTGAAGTCAAATCATTCGCAGACTTAATAAGTATTTGATGAATTTCTTGGGTAGTTATGCCATCTCTTAGAGAAAGGTTGGCATTCATCTCTATGTCTGACCACGAAACATTTGCAATATCTTTGATTGCCCACTCTACAACCTTGTGAATCTTTTCAACTGTATATACCTCAAAACTCCCGTTCCTTTTTTGAACGCGCATTATCTACCCTTTCTTTTGTCAATCGTCAATTATTCGTTAAATAGCTTTTTGAAGAGTCTTTCAAGTATGAACTTTAATATGACAGGCAATACAACATACAAAAGCAAGAATGTCAAAAATACAGATCCGTGACGAACTTCTTCGTCTTCTTTTATATTGGATATTACGAAATCTTTGCAGTCTCTTTTTAGCTGCCTTCTTGTATACTTGTCACAATTAGAAAAATCCATTCCGCCTTGGTTAGCTATTGTAGCCCATTCGCCAGCGTAGTGCAAACACTTTTTAGCCAAAAAGTTTCTTTCTTCATCTGGATACTCAGAGTTGATCTGTGATTCGATGTCGCTAAAATTTAATGAACTACCAAATAGCATCTCAGAATTGTCATCATAAGTAAAGTTTATGTCTGGAAGGTACTTTAACTTAAGTGTACCACCTACTTTGCCCAAAGTCAAGCCCTGTACATATGCACTAAGCTTAATAAATTTTTTCCAAGTTACTTTTGGCAAAGATTCGGTAAATGACAAAATGATGTTTTCAGATGTATCTTTTACAATCTTTATGTCAAGAGGTTGGGGAAAGCTTATATTTACATTTTTGATGTCATAACCATTCTTAGAGAATATAAAGTCAACAATTTGTTTTATTTGAGAAATCGGTATAGCCATTGTCTACTTTCTTTGTATTAAAGCCCAAGCTAGGCCCATAAATACTTCTGATAATTCAACTTTTTCTACTTCGGTTAACTTATGATTGTCATCTCCACCGCAAGCAGATGTAATTAGATTGATAATTTTATCATCTAGTCCAGAATACTTATCCGACATTGCGCCATTAAAAAATTCTTTAGCGGATAGAGATAAAACATCATTGACTTGCTGTAATTGAGCATCATAATTTTTTACTCTAGTAGCAAATTCTTGGCTATATATTGCCATCTTAGCCCTATCAGTCGGGTCTGTTATAAGATCAGACGTTGATTGAACTAAGGTTAAAATTCTTTCATTTGGCTTATCTATATTTAGTATTGCTACATCCGGTTTAGGAGAAATGTTTGGGAGCAATGGGCCTAACTGCATTGTTAGACCTATACCAATTAATACTAAAGCAATTATATTTTTGACATTAAGAAACTTTTGCATTTGTATCCTCTTCTATGACCTTATTCAATAAAGGAAATACTTCATCAAGTTTATCAGACGCAACTTTCAAATCATATTGATCGCATTTGCTTTTGAGTTGATACCATAGACTGACTATTTCTAAAAATCCTTCTTCTTTTTTTACAGTCTCTATAATTTCTACTTTTGCTTTAGATTTAGCAAACAGCTTTGAGATTAAATATGGTACGTCAATTAGATTAGATGCTAATATAAGCACACCTACTACTAAAAACCAAATACTCAGATTAGTATACATTGTTACCTCACGTTAGTGGTCTTTGAATGATATGGGCATACGGTCTTATGACCGTCGCCCTGTACAATTATTCCAGTTCCCTTGCAAATGCACTTTGCTGGATCTGGATCTGTATCCACCACGGGTTTTGGAGATGGATCAGACTTAAATACTTCTTTTTCTGCACTATTGAATGCAGTTTTGCACTGTTCTTGCCACTCCGTTACATAAGAAGAGTACATATTTGTTATATCTTCTGGATTGACACAAAATATTGGCTGAGTACATCCAGCAAGAAACATACAAATTACTAATGCTATATAATTTTTCATTTTATGCATTTTTGTCAAAGTAGTATGCTACATCATCAAATCTATTTGTTAATCTAGTTTCATTAGCTGTGTATGAGTATGTTTTCTCGTACTCAAATGGACTAACTAGTGCTTGATAACTACCACTGCCAGCCACTGGAGCGCCTCTCCAGCAATATACGACCGCAGAACCGTTCTTTATATTGTCAAACGACGCTGTTGCACTTGTTACTACATCTGTTGTTGTTACTGCCATTGTATTGCTCCGTTTTTGTTAAAATTGATCTTTGAGTGTCCAAGTTACTTTTCTTGGTGGGAAACCATCTACATCGCTAAAAACCCAAGATCCATTTGATGCTAACATTTCTGCCGCATCTCTTTCTCTAATCCAGAAACTGCCGTCAGGTTGATCTAAACGTTTTTCTCCGTTATTCCATCCGCCCCAAGAATTTTGGACTAAGAATAATGTTTCGTTATATATTTCATGGGTATCGTCCATACCTATCCAAGCCATCGCGTGCGCCCAAGAACCAGACCTTGCTGCTATACCATTTTTATCTCTTCTAGAGCTAAATCCAGACATAGAGCATACGCTAATAGAATAACCATTAGCTAATGCATCTCTGGCTTGATCTACTGTGTTAATAAGACTTATGGTTTGTACTTGATGTTTCTTCGCAGAATGTACTAGTTCTTGTGGTACGCCAGTTCTGCCCCATTTTCCTCCGACAGCACTATATTGAGATAGATCGTATTCTCCATACTTTTGACGAAGTAATATTCCGCCAGTTTCATTTACGAACTTGGCCGCACCTGCACAGGTCATTCCTTCTCCACCATGACCACGGGAACCGTAGATGCCTTCCGTGGCACCACGGGCAACAAAGTCTTCTCGTTGTCCACCTATAATTTCACAGCTTCTTGTGATATCTACGGCATTTCGCGTAGCATGTGAAACACAATCTCCTTGGAGTTGTCTTTCAGAAGGACCAAAAGATGGATCAAACTTTAGTAAATTTTTAAATGGTAAGGCTAGTTTACCTTTGCCGCTACCATACAAGTCATAAGCCGCCACACCAAACAAAGGGTGAGGAAGCTTCCCCAAAAGTTTATCTAGTTCTTTTGGGTCACAATATGATCCTACAAAGCCTTCTTTATAGGCTTTTAACAAATCTTTTGGTGCTTTAAACATATTACTTTGAATTATCCTTAGCCCATTTGACAATAGTGTTAATAACTACTACGACAACTGGGACCACTAAAGCTGACATATTGCCAAGATCTACTTTTGCTAGATTTTCGCCAACGTATGTTAATACGGCAGCTAAACCTACTAATAAAGCATTCTTACCAACGGAAATTAGATCTGTGCTATTTAAAGCAAAAGGACCAGAACCATATTTTACTTCTGACATTGTTATATCTCCTTGAGTGTTGAAATACTGACTAAAAATCCTCCATGCTCTTTTTCGTTTATCCTATACGGAAATCCGATTAACTTAACCGTTTTTCCGTCTACTGTTTGTACTGTTTTGGCAAGTTTTCTGTTCATCTCTAAACAGGATTTTAGTTCATCAAATACTTCTTCTCTTTGATCTTCTTGTACATAATTCAACCAATCATAACCATCTACACTGGTGATTACATCTTGTGTTAATTCGTAAAAATTATTATTAGTCCATGTGAGCCTTCCACTGTCATCTATCTCAAACAGAGCAACATCATTGTAATGTAATGCTGCTTTAGTTCTTTGTTCTATTATCTTTTGGCGTTTTTCCATCCTATTGATAGTAGAGCGAAGATCTATCACAGTATCTTTTAAACTGTTGCCACCATTTGTCGTTAACTCTTTTCTAATAGTCTCTATAGACTTTGTTATTTCTTCTTGTCCTTTGACAAATTTTAGAGTTGGCTTTATTACTTTGACCCAAGCCAGACTAAAAAAAGTTCCTATTGCACCAAAAATACTACATAGTAGTGGTATATTTTGTGGATCTTTTATGTCTAGCATTGTTACCTCCAAGTTGAAAGATAGGATAAAGTGCCTCAAGTTTCCAAGAGGCACTTATCCATAAAAACGAATGACAATAATTATTCGTTGCTATCTTTAGCCTTGTAGGCAACATTGCGTGTTGGTAGTGCTGCTCCAAACCTGTAAGTTAATTCACCGGGTACTGCTCTACTTGTTGATGCAGCGTCATCTACAGCTGGATAATTACCACTTGTAGCAACGTAAGTAACAGCAGTACCAGCACCAGTGCCTCTGGTAAGACCGGGGAAATTACCGCTAGATGGCACAGCAAGAACATTGAACTCCTTAGTAGCATAAGTGCCAACTTGAGTAGTCTTTAGATTCTTATTAATTACAGCCTCTGTAGCACCACCGGGAATGGTTAAAAGAGTTGAAGCTGAACCGTTGATTTTACCAGCGTTGGTATCACCAGCGGCCATTAATAAAAATTCACTACCGGCAGGTGGAGTATAAGCAAATGTGCCAGCACTCTTTGCTTTTGTAACACCGTTAGGATCTGTATAATTTAGCGGTGCGGATGGTGTATCCTGCACCACTTTAGTACCATACTCTGGATTTGTGCCTAAATTAGTTCTTAGGGTTAAATCTGTTAGATTTTCAGACACATCGCCAGCCTGTAAAACAACGCCGCCGTCATTTCTGTATGGATTGCTATTATTAGCTTTTGTGGATGCCATATTATTCTCCTTTTTGAATAGTAATTAAATTACAAATATTTTCATATCCGCATCCGTTAAAGTCCAATTCCTATGTATATATATACACATTTAGCAAAATTTGTCTTTTATGTCATTTGCCAATTTATTTATTTTGCGTCTAACACTTTCTCTATTTTTTCCATATTTTGATGCTATTTCTGATATTGTCATCTTGCTCAGTCTGTCATTTATTAAATTTTGATCATTTTCATTTGGAAATTCATCCATGAGATCAGTGTATATAAATGAATTTATATTAGAAGCTATATTATTATGGAGTTTACTATGGCATCTATTTTTGTTTACAAACTTGATTTCTTTCATGCACTCTATGAATACGCCTTTGAACAAATATGTTGTAAACTTTGCACCCTTCGATTCATCATGGTTCAAAAAGGTTTTCCACAGAGCGTTTAATTGACATGTCTTTATAACATCTGGATCAAGTTGATTCTTAAATCTTTTTGATGCTTTATTCATTATTTTAAGTATGTTTTCATCTTTTAAAGCCTGTGCAATATCGTCATTCAAATTATTCATCAATTTCTCCTTTTATTATTTTGCTTTCAATATCATATCTTACGTTTTGAAAATCAAACATTTGTCCTATACCAACAAAAAATCTATATCTACTGAAGATTTTTAGAACTTCTATTCCCTCTATTTTATTAAGTTGATCACGTATACTTGGAGTAATATCAAAATTAGTGTGACCTATCCAACAATCAAAGTTTGCTAGCATGGATATGTCATCTATTACTTGTGGTGTAAGTGGCAACATTTTCTGCATTAAAGATGAAAGTGGACTTTTTTTGTCATCACCCTCTGAATATGATTCATCATCATCGTCATCATTATCATCATCTAACTCATCATCAATCAAACCTTCATCTGATTCAAACATATTTTGTAGTATGTTTTGCAACATTGGGCATGATAGTTGTTTTTCAATATAATCTTCGTACTTTTGCCATCCTATTACTTTAGTAAGTTTTGACATATATTGCTCCTATTTTAGAAAAACTTCCGATGGTTTTATGCATGGCTCATCGTCTTTTGTGTTTATATTAAGCAATTTTGTTTTTGTCTCTATATCTAAGTAAGTAAAGAATTTAACTAAACTATCTTGTTTTCCATCTGATACCATTGCATTTTTAATTATATCTACTGTATCTAAAATAGACTTTTCACTAGATAAGATATCAATTATCTCACATAGAGATTGTATACATTCATCAGTATACTCACTTAGTTCTACATCAACTATGATAGATTCTGAACTTTTATTTATTATGTAGCTGACTTTAGCAAGTGTCTCGCTATTATCATCATTAGAATCATTTTTGGTTTTCTTGCTCGTCAAAAAATCAAATAACATCTAATATCTTCCTTCCTGTATTGCTCCAACTGAAAGTGTTGGCGGTCTTTATGCCAGCATCATTTGATAGCAGTTGACCATTTTTATTAAGAGAGTGAATTTGCTTCATATGCTGTATAGCATGACCTTTTGCGTTATCATCAATATATGCCCAATTTCCCTGACCATGGAACCACTTTCCATCATAGGCTGTCTCAGTTTTACTGATAGGTATCAATAAAGAATTGCTTTCATTGCAGAATTCAGTATGTGCTGAGTAATTAGTAGTTATTACATGTTTTCCACAAGCCATCATTTCTAATAGCTCTAGATTCCAACCTTCTGCTCTAGCTAAGAATACGCCACAATGCATTTGCGACATAATATTATACACTTCATTTTGCGTGTTTTGTCTAGGAATAATATGAATTTTGCTACCTAATTTAGACTTCTTGTATAGATTTATCCACTCTGATTGTTCTGATTCGCTACAAAATGGATTGTCGCACATCATATACAATTCTACATTGTCGCTCTCGTCAAAAGAATCATTAAAAATGTTTACTATTAAGTCGTGACCTTTTCTGATTTCCCACTTGCCACAATTGAAGAATTTTGTTGTGCTGTTATCTGGCACATGTGATGGCTTAAATATCGAAGTATCGACTCCTAATGGAATGACTTTGACATTGTTCTTAGCAATTGATTTAATATTATGATGTATTACCTCTTTAGCCCATTCTGAGCATACGAAGATTGTATCTAATGATTTAAGTTGATGTTTTTCAAGATCATTAAACTTGTCAAGTTCAAAAATCGGAAAACCTATTCTCTTTCCTCTACCGGCAAATTGAGCCATATCATGCTGATGCCATATCTTTATACATGGAGCATTAACATCAAAAAAATGCGAATTTTGTATGCACTTAGAAATAATATCAGCATCTTCTTGATTTGTAACTTGCGGTTGACCTATCATAAATAAAGATATATTGTTTTTATGACTAAGTTCTTTTACGACATTCAACCCAGTTATTCCGTAACCAAGCTGATTTATTGGGGCGATCACATTGATATTCATATGTTATCCTATTTATTGTATTTGAAAAAAAACCATCTTTTTAGTTTTATGACATCGCCTTCTTGATTGACATGATCTAGATAGTTTATAATTTCGCCAAGAGATCCAAAGATATGTTCGTGCGGAAGCATAAAAAACAACCAATTAGGTGCATTCTTTTTGCCTTGCTGGCACCATACGAGTATTGGTTTTTTTTGCCTATTAGCAGTTACTATTTCTTCGTATGTACCACAGGCATGTATATCTAAATCTATGTGGGCAATAATAAAATCTGAAATATCTACACATCTCAAATCAGCACTACGTATAACAGAGAATTTTTCTTTGATCTTGTCATATTGTTCTGTTTCTTTATAGTATTCAATCCAATGTCTAGTTCCTTCATCCTCTACTACTCCATCAATTGGTTTATCACATGGATCTATGACAACTATTCCCATCTTTTGTAAGATTCCAGTTATTCTTTTTCTCCATGTAGTCCCACCGTCAGGCACCCTATCCATTGCCCCAACAAGATAAGTTCTCATTCCATTCAGATTATTCATTGAAGCCATTGTCTATACTCCACCATATTTTATTTATGCCAAGGGATTGTATAATTGTATCGCATTTACCGCACGGCTTACTGCATCTTAACTCTCCACGCTTGTTCAATCTAAGTATCACCATTTTTAGGCTACTATCTATATAGTATTTTCCCCATAATCGGGATATTAAATCTGTTTCTGCATGAAAATGAGGATGCTGAAGATTGATATTAAATCTTTTTGCCAATATTAGAGCTTTTGTATGAGTTTTTTCTGGATTGTTTTGACCTATGGCCAATAACTTATTACGCTTATAAGCAAAAGCAAAGTGAAAAAATTTGTTTTTAGTTTGTCTTTCTTCTTTAGCTTCTGGTAACAAACTTAATGCTATCTCTAGTGATTGATCTATTATATTCATGGTAATTTTAGTGCTATCATCAAAAATTCTTGTATAGTCTTTGGTCGGGGGTGAGTTGTTGAGAACACAAATGTAGCTTGGTTTTGTGCTTGACGCTTTTTCATTCCAAGTGCAACCAGTGCATCAACACAATCAGCATACAATTGCTGGCTTTCAACGTCAACAACTTTCTTAATTTTGGTTCTGGTCTTGGTCTTCTTTTCTATTGTCTTAACGGTTTTATGGTTATGATGAACTTCATTAATCACAATGGGGCTTGACTCAACATATCCAATTACAAAATTATCATCAAAACGTACAACCTTGTTCTCTTTAGCAGCCTTGACTGCATAGAAAACGATTGCAATAATAAACATAGCTGCAAATATGTGGCCGATTATAGGATCTGGTTGTGGATTCATGGTTGACCTCAATGACATTGTACCATACTTATCGTCACAGTCAAGGCCGAAACATTAAAAAAAATGGCCCGCAGCACAAGGCGACGGGCCACTTTGAGACTAGACTAGAGACAGACTTCACTCTTTAGAGTCTTGCCCTACAGTTCCAGATGGTCCTAAAGAAATTTCATCTGCCATTACGCAGATTGAATTCTTCTGATTACCATCCTTATCTTGATAATCATCTATCTTTAACTTTCCTTGAACGCCAACTAGTCTACCCTTCTTTAAGTGATCCTTTAGAGCTTCAGCCATCTTTCCAAAGCATAGGATATTCAAAAAAAGAGTTTCTTCATTTCTGCGATCATTAACAGCCATGCGAAACTTCGCCATAGAAGTACCCTTTTGGGTAGTGCTAATTTCTGCATCCTTCGTTAATCTACCGCAACCAAGCCAAGTATTAATATTCATACTATCATACCTCCAGTGCTGAACGAATTTTTCCTCTTAGAACTTGCGTATTTCCACGATTGTGAGATGCTAGAGTAGCACTATATACATTTCTAGCAAAGGTGCGTGGAATACCAAGTAGCCTAGCAGCAAATTCAGTATCTTCTCTATTATTATAGAAGAAACCAAATCCAGACTTATGGGCTAGTGCTGTAATAGGATTTAGTGTAAAACCCTTGTAGTAACCACTCTGAATAGTTGCTGTTACTTTATTGTCATCTACGCCCCAGTGATAAGAACTAGCAATATTAGATAGCTTACCTAGAAATTCACTATAATTCATTTTCAATCTCCTTCGCTCGTTTTGCTTTCGAATGTTTGTATATCTTTTACGCCACTGTCTACATAGACTTTTAACTGTTCAATTTCTTTTTGAATAAGAGCCTGCTGCTTAGTCAAATCTTCAATTCGTTGAACTACATTCTGAAGATGTGCTTTAGCCATGTCAATAACTGTCATATTTCCTCCTTCATTTACCATATTATAGTCTTGTGCAATCAAAAAAACATTACGGTCTTTGTTCGTAAGTCAGGTAATCTAATACCTCAGTATGGGTCCAATTAGGCTTATAATTATCGTCTGTAGCAACTCTAGCTATATCTATGTATTCGTTTTCTAGTTTGATAATTAAATTAGCCAAGAATTCTATCTTGTTGGAATGCATACATTCCTCTATTAAGTTAATAGTATCTTTTAGCTTTTTGTCAACAGTCATTTACATATTCCGTATATTCTATGTTTGATTCTTTAAACAAATCAAGCGACAACTTGAATTCTTCTGCCCATCTTTCATTAGTGTTCTTATATGAAACTATACGACTTATTCCTGTTTGTATTACCATGGAAGCACAACGCGGGCATGGCATAAATGGATAGGTATATAAAGTACATTCATCAAGAGATCTACTTGCAGATAATATTGCATTCATTTCTCCATGAATTATTATTTTGTATTTTGTTTCTCTATCATTGAGCCTATCATCATCTGCTAATTTTTTAGGAAATCCATTGTACCCTAATGATACAATCTTATTATCACGATCCGTTATTACAGCACCAATTTTAGTTGATGGGTCTTTTGACCAAGTTGATACTAATTTGGCTAAGTCTAAGAATCTTATATCCCATTTGAAGTTTTGCAGATTCATAAAATCATACGCTCTTATCAAAATGTACTCTATTTACGCGAATAAACTCTGCACATTTAGGCAAATCTTTTAGACTATCTGCACCAAGATATGCACAGGTACTACGTAGTCCTCCTAATATATCATCTATTACATCAATTGCATCACCTTTATATGGAATAGATTTTACTCTACCTTCACTTGCACGGTAGTTTTTAATTCCACCATACTTTTCTTGTGCTTCGTGAGAACTCATGCCGTAGAACTTTAAAACGCGACCTTCACTGGTCCAAGTCCAATCGCCCTCGCATTGTTCTGTTCCAGCAAGCATACCACCAAGCATGACAAAATCCGCTCCAGCAGCAAAGGCTTTTGCAACATCGGAGGGAGTTCTGCAACCGCCATCTGCACAAATTCTACCTAGGTGCTTATCTTTAGCTTTTAAACCATGTGCAGCATGAGAGCATTCATCTATTGCAGAAAGTTGAGGATATCCCACTCCTGTCTTTAGTCTCGTCGTACATGCCGATCCCGGTCCTATTCCAACCTTAACAATATCAACGCCGCCGTGTAAAATTAATTCATGAACCATTTCTGGAGTGCATACATTGCCAGCCATTATAATTGTTCTAGCCCCAAATTTTTCTCTTATCATTGCACAGTGATCTACAAATTGATCGGTATATCCGTTTGCAACATCAATGCATATATTGGGGACTGCTTCAATAGAATCAACAAGTTTCTTGAGTTTTGTGATTTCATCATCACTAATTCCCATGCTATACCAAAATGTGTTAAGATTTTGCATATTTAAAATGTAATCGCTTACATCGTGGTGCTTATGTAAGCACGTTATACAATCTCTCTTAGACAATGATTCGGCCATTTGAAAAGTGCCAGTTGTATCCATATTGGCTGACATTATTGGAATGCCGCTCCACTCAAGAGAAGAATGGAAAAACTTAAACGTTCTTTTTAAGTCAACCAAGGACCGTGATGCGGCTCGGGATCGCTGTGGAACGAGTAAGACATCATCGAAATCTAGTTTTGTGTCATTATTTATGTTCATTTATAACTCCATGAAAAAACCGACAGGGGAATTTCTTCCCCTATCGGCTTCAACACACACACTCACACACTTACAGTTTCAAGTTTCTTGGAAAGCACCTTATTGATTCTCTCCATCTTGGCGGTGACTTCAACAATCCACTCACGATTACGCTTCTGACGTTGAACGTGGTCAATATCATCGCTGGTCATATGCACGACCTTATCGAAGATGCTATCGAATTCGGCAACGACTTCGTATCGGCAGCAACGAAGCTTTTGGAACTTACTGTCAGAAGGGACGCTAACAACATCGCGAGGATTTACCTTGCAAATCATTAGACGGTTGCCGCCATCAT
>Ga0315904_10001805_pt1 | contig 33828 bp, 29 predicted proteins | sample LakEriMetagenome_6_FD_203529 | JGI IMG/M metagenome (GOLD analysis project Ga0315904, IMG submission 203529) | Freshwater fungal communities from buoy surface, Lake Erie, Ohio, United States - Buoy 12 MA120 | ecosystem: Environmental > Aquatic > Freshwater > Lake | place: USA: Lake Erie, Ohio...
CCGCGTTCCAGGGATGTCGGCTGTACTCGGCATTGCGAACCAGTTGTCCACTGCGCACCGGCTTGCGGGTGACTGTGCGTGTCCGGGCCGGTCCTTCACCGGCAGCCACAACATGATCCAGCCGTGACGCCTGGGGCAGAGACAAACCACCCTGGTCCGGCTTCCCGCCGGTCGACTCCGTCTTGACCGGAGCGCGGCTTGGGACAGGGGTGGTGCTTTCTTCAGGAGTTGGCACCGTTGAGGGACGTCCACCGCGAGGCTCAATGCGAATGCGATCTTCCGCATCGGGTTGAGGAACCGGGGAGGCTGATTCGGGACGGAAGGTCGACCTGGGTGAATCTTCCGAATCCGCGGGATTTCCACCACGGGGAGCAGTTGCCGGGGCCTCGGTCGCCGTCGAGCCGGACGAACCAGCACCGCGACGGATCGTGTCGGCCTCGCCAGAGGCCTCGGGCTGACCGGCGCCCAGCGGAGCTTCATCCGGGGCGTAGGTCTTCTTCTTCCAGCGGTCCTTGGGCTCGACCGGAGTGGGAGACTTTCCATTCCCGATTTCCGCGGGAGAGGCCTGACATTCACCAGCATCCGGAGTCGCGTATCCCGCAGATGTCGAGCAGGAGCCGCAGGAGTCGGCCACCGGTACCCCACAACTGCTGCAACCCGCATCGGACATGCCCGAGTCATACATGACTGGCGGACCAAAACTGGGGGCAGGACCAAAGCCTGCCCGCATCGGAGTCATCATCCGGCCGGCGAAATAAGAACCACCCCCGCCCCCTCCGCACAGCCTGCAGGCCAATGCTTCGCCGGGTACCTGGCTCAATCCCAGGGCCAGCAGCGAACCACACACCGACCAAATTACTCGAAGGCACATCCGATTCATCGGGGGCTCTTTTCGCAAGGTAGAGAACACTGGTCACACATCCATTCCGTTGTAAAACTCCATTCTGGCCCCTGTCAACCAGTGCTTCTCCAGAAGCCTTGGGAATCACGCACAAATTGCGGAGAATACCAGTTGTGTCAATCCGGCAACCGGGGCAATCCCTGAGGGCCCAGCCTCTCCGAGGGCCCACAATCCCTGCCTCTGACGACGACTGGGCACTGTTGTTCAGGCACCCAGATTTCCCAGCACCCGATGATCAGATTCCTGATGAGGGGGAGTCGTGACCCAGCCATCGACGAATGCCCACCCCTCGCGCGCCATCCTCGAATCCTTCGGGATCCCTCCGAACGCACCGGTCCAGACTCCGGACAGGGGTGGGTTCAGTGGGGCGCGGGTCTGGCGTGTCACGGCAAACGAATCGACCTGGTGCCTCAAGGCCATACCGTCACCGCAGGTCGACCCGACCCGTCAAGCCGGCCTTCATCGCCTGCTGCAGCACCTGGCCGATGGTGGGCTGGACTTCGTCCCCCGGCCGCGCCATACCCAGTCGGGCGAACGCTGGCTCTTGACTGGCGGCAACTTGTGGCAATGCGAGACCTGGTTGCCCGGGGAGGCCGATCGCACGCCACATGTCACAACCGACCGCATTGCAGCTGGATTGCAGGCGCTGGCCCGGTGGCACCAGCGGGCCGTCTCTTTTGCCCCACTCCCCGCCGAACAACCCTGGTTTGGCTCCCAATCAGCCGAGCCTTCGCCCGCCGTCCGAGAACGGGCCCGGCGGTTGCATGACTGGAATCCAAGTCGGCTCAAAAATCTTCAGCAGCGGGCACGATCGCGAGTTCCCTGCGAACTCTCTCCCGCGCTGGAACTGATCGTCGGCGAAGGCCTGCGACGGGGACCGAGTCTGCTGGGACTGCTGCAAGCCTGGCATGACCACCCTGTTGCCATCCAACCTTGCCTGCGTGATATCTGGCGCGAACACCTGCTCTTCACGGGGAACCAGGTGACCGGTGTGATCGATCCGCAGGCGTGCCGTTGTGATACGGTCGCAGTGGATCTGGCCCGACTGCTGGGGAGCCTGTGTGGCAATGACCGCGCCGGGTGGCGAACGGGAATGGCGGCGTATGTCGGGATCCGTCCACTCTCCACAGCCGAGGAATTGCTCGTCGGCCTGCTCGATCAATCGGGGTGTCTGCTCGCCGGCCTGCACTGGCTGGAAACACTGACAGAACGGGACACTCTTCCACAGGAGGTGTCGCCAGCAGTCATTGGTCGCCTCTGGCACTTTGCCGACCGGCTCGCAGCGTGGTCGACTGGTGAACTTCCCGGTTCTGCCTCCGCGGCAAGCCTGTTGTGAGGTGGCATCGCGGGGTGACTCGCAAAACGGCTGCAGCCGGCTGAAATCCCGGGGGACTTCGGCCGGCTGCTGGTTGGACGCCGCCGTGGGAGGAGATGCGGTCCCTCCCGTTTGACTCAGATTCGATGCGGACTACTGGAGGTCACGCAGCAATTCTTCGACACTCTTGGCACGAGGAGCGGCCGGGGCGGCGCTGGCGGCAGAAGCAGCAGTGGGAGCGGAAGGAAGCTTCAAAACGGCGGGACGATTGTCAGCCGGTCGGGTCTGGGAAGCTTGACGCACCGCGGGGAGGCGTTTGACCCGGCGAGAAGCCTCTTCGGCCGCCGGCGGGGTGATTTCTTCAGCCGGGTCCAGCGCAGGGGGTGCGACGGGAACAGGATCGGCAGCCGGTGCCGCCGGTACGTAGGGGGTGGCGACGGGAGACGGCGGAACAGTTGCCGATGCCCCGACGTTGGCTCGCCCGAATTTCGACGGCTTGGTCGCGTATTTCTCCTGCGGGCAGACCCAGCACTCGTCCAGACGCCGCCAGCAGGTCGGGTAGACCCCGAAGCAGGGGGCGCAGTAAGGGGGCTGTGCCGGGTAATAGGTCGCCCCGCACTTTTTGCGACACTGCCGCGTCTTCCACGGGGTGGGATTATGGTCGCAGTCGCCGCAGAACTCGATTTCAGCTTCGCAATCTTCGTCGCTGCGGTACGGTGATTGAGCCCGAACTTTTTCGGATTTGGTGGCATTTCCCAGGAACTGGTCCAGCAGACCGGCCTGGGAAATCGTCGCGCAGCCGACGACAAGCAGCCACCCCAACAGGGCCGAGCGGCCCAGAGTCATCAGACGAGTCACGAGATCCCCTCCTTGGGATGAAGCTCGATTCAGGCAGTCGATGGCAGTTCCATCGGCCGGAGTCGGTGGTTGATCGAAGAACAATCCAGGTTCTTGGACGGGGATGGCCCGGAGGCCCAACCCCACAGCGTATCAGGGGTAGTAACTTCCCGTATTCAGGAAGCTCGCGGCATGCCCGGTCGGAGTCAGGCCGGAACGAATCGGCATGAAGGGATCCCCACTGAACGCCCCTCGCTGTGGCCCGGCGACAGTCTGGAAATCCTGCTGCAGCGCCCCCAGTTGGCGCCCCATGTTCTGCTCAGCGTTGTCGATTGCTTCGAAGGGTTGAGTCCGCAAGAGGTACTGACCACTGAAATTGCTCGTGGCCCCGGGGAGCATGTTCAAGTACGGACTCAGCACTGGCGACTTGTTCCGGGACATGCCGTTCCCGAACTGCCGTGAGCGGTTGGAAATGACTCCACCGGAACCGATTGAACCGCGCCGCGCACCGCTGAGCGTGGGGCTCGCTATGCGATTGCCAAAATTCGAGTTCAGGCTGCTGCCCGGAGAAAGTCCGGCGGAACCGAAGCTCATGTTGGTGCTTTTGCTCGTGGCGGGCAGGCGGTAGGCGGAACCGGGAGTGACTCCCAATCTCCCCTGAGTCTGGGCCATGGTTTCGGTTCCCAGGACGAAACCACCCACCAGGACAAGGTAACCCAGATTTCGGAAGGCGAGGTGTTTCATGGTGATCTGTCTCCTTTCACTCGGAAGCGACGTTCGCATCAAGAGTATACATGCGAGGTCGGGGAGGAAACCGGGTTGGGCTCCATCTGGTCCAACCGCCATGGTTTTCGATGACGGTTGGACCTTGACAATGAACCCCATCCGGCTCGGGAAATCTTCAGGAAAGCGACTCTTTCCGACTAGAAGAATCCACCGCCACCGCCTCCCGTGCCAGAGTTGCCACCTTGCTGCAGGGTTCGGACGGTGCCATTCCCGAGGATGATGAACCCGAAGATACGGGAGAAGGGTTGAGTGACCTTCGCGATGAAGTTGTCGGAGGCAACCCAACAATCGGCCTTGATGTAGATGCGGTCGCCGGGCATCAGCTGGTAGTTGGTGGTCGTCACGCCGTCCTGGGTAATGGCCCGCCAGTCAATCGGCATGGTCTGAGCCACATCGGTCCCATTCGGAGCCGGTCGGGCGATCCACATCTGCTTCGAAGAGACCGGAGAGAGCCCATTGATATTGGCGAGGGCATCCAGCACGGTTTCTCCCCCGGTGAACGGAAGAGTGACGACCTGTTCACCAACTCCACCACCGTCGGTGATCAGGTAGATCTTCTTGCTGTTGTAGGCGAGCACATCCACGGCAACTTCGGCATCGTGCACGCTGTCGCCCAGATGCTGTTCGACCGCCTGTTTGACCTCATCGAGGGTCATCCCGGCGACGTAGACACTGCCATAGATACCCAGAGAGACGGTGCCATCCGGACGAATGAGGTGTTCACCCGCCACAATCTGTCGGGCACCGACGTCGGCCAGGCTGACCGAGACGATGGGCTTCTGGTATCCACCGTACGTCCTTCCGTCTTCCCCCTGATGTTCGGTGCGGAGATAGGAGGCCAGGGTCAGTTCAACCTGCGAGGCGGTTTGCCCCTCGATGCGAACTGAACCATACCAGGGACCGAGGTCGACGGTTCCGTCCGCCTGAACGAGATACTCCCCGTTGACGGTTTTGAGGGCCTTCTGCACCTCTTCATCCTCGGGGTCGTACGGCTCGAGGTTGGCTGCCCGGATGATCACATAGTCGCCCGCCCGGATCCCATCATTCGAAGGGCGGATGCTGCGGACGAGTTCGATCAACAGGATGTCGGGAGGAGCGACACGGTAGACCGGAATGCTGGCCATCGACAGTTCGCGGGGAATGTCGCTGAGGCTGGATTCTTCCACGGCATCCAGGAGGGCCGTCTTATGGCATCCTGAGCCCAATGTGCCAGCCAGGCACAACGTGGCCAGGCACAGGCTTGCGATCGCCCTGTGGCGTGCGGTCGATTTCACGGTGGTCTCCCAGGAAAAAGGGACTTGGGAACTTTCCCGTCCGAAGACGTGCAGGGATGGAAAGACCCGTATAAGTCTCAAGATCGGAAAAGCCGGTACTCGCGCTTCAACCATTTTCAACGGTAGAACCGGTATGACCCGAAGAACCGAACGTCTTCGGCAACCCAACCTGTCATCTAACCCTTGACAGGACTGGTACTTACAATCAAACGAGCGGCAAGAACAATACACATGTACACACTGGAATCCGGTTTTACCTGACATTGAACTTTGCCGCCCGGTGCCTGCCGCCCGGTGCCAACCATTGTTCTTGGCGTCGAGGCCAACCGCAGTTCAGTCATTGGTTCGCAACTGCCAAAGGGCAGGGCAAGGGGCAGGAATGAATCGTGCCAACCAGTGTTAGCAAACCAGTGCCAATCTCTGCATTCTAGTACATCTTCTGGCCAAATGGCGGCGGGCTACCTGTTCCGCTGTTTAGTGACTGCCGCCCGGTGCCTGCCGCCCGGTGCCGACTGCCGCCCGGTGCCAACCATTGTTTTTGGTCTGGTGCCAACCATTGTTTTTGGCGTCGAGACCAACTGCAGTTCAGTCATTGGTTGGCACCTGCCAAAGCAACGAAAAGGGCATGGGGGACTTATCACTAAAAAGACCTTCCATCAGAAGGTGCACATACCGAATCCTGTCGAGGTTTTTTTATGAGATCAATTCCTTCCCATCAGCATCCATAGTGAGTGCATCATCAATTCAATACACCCTGATACGAAGGCAACTCGATTGTATTGAATCCCAAACCCGTCCCGGATTAACTGTTTATTGGTCCACTTTACCTCCCAGAAACCTGACAGTTCTCAGATGTGCCGCAGTCATAAATGTGTACTCTTGAATATTTTTTGCAATCCATATATGACAATAAAATCAGGTGTACATACAGTTCCAGCACGAATTGCTTTGACCAGTTTGCCGGATGGAGTTTGGACATGCCACGCGTCCCCCGAAGTCAGGTTTTTGATGCCGCAGAAATCGGCGTCTATCACTGCATCAATCGATGTGTCCGTGGTGCGTACTTGTGCGGTCGCAACGCATCAACAGGTCGTAACTTTGAATACCGTCGTGTCTGGATCCAGGAGCGGATGGCATTTCTGGCATCGACAATGGGACTGGACCTGTTGGCTTTCTGCGTCATGGACAACCACTTTCACCTGATGGTCAGGAACCGCCCCGATCTGGTCGAGCAGTGGTCGGCGGAAGAGGTGGCCCGCCGGTGGTATCGACTCTGCCCGCCACGGAAGCCAGGCAGTCGGCAATTGGCTGATGAACCATCCCGGGCTGATATGGCGGCGATCGTCAAACGCCCACGTCGTCTTGCCGAGATTCGCCGACGGCTCTCAAGCGTCTCCTGGCTGATGCGGTTTCTGGCAGAGCCCATTGCCCGACGGGCCAACCGGGAAGACAAAGTGAAGGGGCGATTCTGGGAGGGTCGTTTCAAATTGCAGCGACTGCTCGATGAGTCGGCCATTGCAGCCTGCATGGCCTACATTGATCTCAATCCGATCCGAGCGGGCATCGTCCTGTCGCCGGAGGACAGTCGGTTTACTTCCTGCTTTGAGCGCCTGCAAGGTGCGATGCAAAACATGTTGCCTCTTCTGAATCAGCAGGATCCAACGTACCTGGAATCATTGGGAATCAAGTTTTTTTCAGAAGTTGTGCTGGTGGAGCCACGACAGTGCGATGATCCACCAGAGACCGTTTCGTCGCCTCAGAATCCATCTGCTGTTGTGCCTCGCGCTGATTCAGCCATCTGTTATGTCCGCCTCGAAGATCTGCTGGTCGAAGCGCAGCAGTCGGGGCGGGCGGCGTGGTTGTCACCACTGGAAATTACTGAGCAGACAGTGCAGACGGCGATCCCCAACAGTCGGGCATCCAATCTCGGATGCCTCAACATGAGTTTCACTCAGTACCTGCAATTGCTGGAATGGACCGGCCGTCAGTGGCGAAAGGACAAACGCGGAAAGATCCCAGACGATCTGGCTCCCTTGGCGAAGCGATTGGGAATGCCCGGAGAATCCTGGATGCCGATGGTTCAAGTTTTTGATGGACATTTCCGCCATGCTGCAGGGCGTCCCGAGTCTATGAAAAGGGAGGCCCTGCGCCGTCAAAAACGCTGGATCCAGGGGACGAAGGCCAGCCAGTCCGTGTTTGGTGGAGATTCTTTGCCACCAGACACACGACCGGCGATTGCCCCGCTCTCTCTCAATTGAAACCTGATCGCCACCGACTCTCGGGTGAGCTTGAGAAAATACAATGTGGGGACGATTGGTGGACGAAAGTCAGTGATTGCCTGAGTTCGAACCGCGCTGCGCACTTCGTGGTAGCTTGCCTCTTTCTCAGTCATCGGATCTCTCCTGTGAGTCAGTACGGCGGGTGACCTCCGATCAAGGCCCATTCCCCGCCGGGTGCTACTGACACCCAAAATCGACAACAGATCCGCTATTTTCCGCTCTGACACCGGTGCCCGAAACCGGTGCCAACTGCCCGAAACCGGTGCCAACCATTGTTTTCGTAACCGGTGCCAAACCGGTGCCAACCATTGTTTTCGTCACCGGCCCGATCAGCATTTCGCTCATTGGTTGGCACCGGCTTTATTCCATTGGTTGGCACCGGCTTTACACCGGCTTTACCGTATTGAGGGGCATCTTGCGGATCTCAGTCCGCATGACTGTTTTGCGAAGAAACCAGTGCCGACAAACCGGCGTCAACCATTGTTCTGTCCAGCGGCGATGGGTGTCGCCCGGATGGGAACGCGAAATTCGCCCAATGAATTCGCCCAATGAATTCGCCCAATGAATTCGCCCAATGAATTCGCCCAATGAATTCGCCCAATGAATTCGCCCAATGAATTCGCCCGGTGGACTGGTTCCGGCGCAGACGCCGGGGTCACGCGGTCTGGGTGGGTGTGCGGGGCCGCCGTGTCCGCCGCGACTGCGCGACGAGGCCCGCCAGGCCCACGGCGGCCAACGCCCAGGTGGAGGGCTCGGGGACGGCAAAGTCGGCCAGCGGGGCCGTCGTCCGATAGACCCGGTACTGGTCGGTCGCTGAGGTGGTGTCGAAGCCGGACAGATCCGCCCCCGGCAGCACCACGGGCAACTGATTGGCGACCACCCACTGCTCCGAGTACGAGACGTACTCCACACCACTTCCTGCTCCTCCCCAGTGCCGTTCTTTGCCGTCGAATCCAATCGCGGCGTCCGGGTCGAAGCTCACCAGATCGGTCGAGGCGAACCCGGTCTTGGGTGTGCCGGGTGCCTGCTTGCCATAGATGGTGACGAGGTCGACATCGTCGGGGGTGGTCCCGGCCCCACCCCCTCCCCCGCCGGGGAGAATAAACAGATCCACCTTCGTGTAGACGTCGATCGACCCATCCTTCTTGATGTGGATAAGATCGGTCCCGGTGTAAATGTGTCCCCCCACATCGGTCTTCCACCGGGTCTGGATCCACTTCGCCACCGGCCCCGGGGGCAGGTACGCCTCACCGTCATCAAACGGACCAATCGGTCCAGCCCAGGCCGAACCGCTCATGATCACAGCCACCAACAGACACAGCGTTCGAGACAGCCGACTCATGTGAAACTCCCGGAGGTCAAAAACGGTAACATCGGACGAGCAACCCGAACGGCCGCCCGCGGATCACGATGCCCGCTGACGGACGCAGGTTGTTGCGGAAGTCATTCCACGGTGGCAGCACAATACCACAACGGGCAAATGGTCGGTGGTTCCCGAGTTTGTCCCGCCCGGCCCGTGCAATCTCCGAATGACCGGCATGGTCCACGGGCGAGCCGCAGGAGAGACGCCAGACGCGTCTGCACCGGACTTACTCGGCATCGCGGGAGCGTGGAACTCGGTGTCTGCTGCGCTCACTGATGCGGAGCCCACCCCAATGGCACTCTGACATTTCTAATGGGGACTGACACACCGATTTGCCGTGGTTGCAAGCCGACATGCCCCTCGGTACACTTCCCCACTTCGAAACCGGTGCCCGGAAATGCATTCCAGCACCCCCCTGTTCGCATTCACAGTGGCCGCGATTCCCGGGAGGTCTCCCGCCGAATCCCGGCAGGAGTTCGTGGCGTGGCAATCGACAAGAGCCTGAAGAGGAAGGGACGACTCGTCCGTTCGCGCAATGTGTTGAAGCGTGAAGAGCGGGTCAACCAGATGAAATCCCAGGAAACCTGGAAGGATGGCCAGTCGGTGATTGGTCTCCCCAAGACCCGGGTCATGAAGATCTCGGCCAAGAAGAAGGTCAAGAAAAAGGAAGAGGGAGACGCTGCAGGAAAGGCGGCCAAGGGTGCGGGCAAGGCGGCCAAGAAGTAGTCGGCGACGCATTTCTGATCATCACATTCGGCCGGGTTCTCACCGGTCGCAGAGATCGAACTTCGCCATGTCATCCCATGAGATGGCGGGGTGCCCGATGAGATTCGGGCGGTCTGTCTATGAGATCTGGTCAGCCAACCTGAACAGTTTTTCAAACTGAACAGACTCGGGTTGGCCAATCGAGACCAGCGAGCCCTTTCCAGAAGTTCTGAATTCGTAAAAAGGTCAGCCGTTATCGTCGGCTGGCCTTTTTGCATTTGCGGACTGAGGAAATCAACTCTCGCAGAATTCCCATTCCGACAGAATCAACTTAAATCGACGCGACCGATTGTCGAAGACGTGCCTGCCACGGATCGGGGCTGGTGACGGAATCACTGTGAGACCGGCAGCACGGTGATTGGCGGAATTCAGCCTCTGACACCACTGCGCGGTCGTTTTTACCTGCCGTTGGCAGGGAAACCGTAGAGGTGCGAGTCGCTGCGGACCAGCAACGTTCCCAGGGCGACAGCGGGACTGGCCATCAACTGCCCCTCGAGGTGGTTGGTCCGGCGCAGATTCCATTCCGGCTTGGCCCCCACCCAGGAGGCATCCCCCGATCGGCTCAGGAAGAGAATGCGGTCCCCCACTGCCAATGGCGAAGCACTGTAATTCCCGGCCAGCCGTTCCCGATACCGCACTTCTCCCGTTCGCGCCTCGAGACACGACACAACCCCCTGATCCGAAACCATATAGAGGAAATCACCAACCACCACGGGGGAAGACATCGGGGGAACCTGCTTGTTCATTCTCCAGGCGATGTGGGTCTCGGTGACATCCCCCTCACCGTCGACACGAATCGCCACCAGTTCGTGATTCATGTACCCCGTACAGACAAACACCAGACCATGGGCGAACACGGGGCGGGGGGAATTGGAAAATCCATCCCCGTGGCGAACCTGCCAGAGAGTCTTGCCTGTAGCGGGATCGTAGGAGACGACCCATTGCGCTCCGGGAATGATCACCTGCCGCCGAGTCCCCTCTCCAATCACCAGTGGAGTGCTGAACGCCTTGTGGAAATCACCATTGTCTCCCGACATCCGCGGACGGGGGACCCGCCATAATTCCCGGCCGGTGGCCACATCCAGAGCGGCCACAAACTGACGGTCCACTCCATCACAGGGAATGATCAACCGGTCATCCACCACAACCGGTGTGCTGCCCGGACCAACGCTGTGCTCCAGGGGGAGCCGGGTTTTCCAAAGCACCTTTCCGGTGGCGAGGTCGACTGCAGCAGTCCCGAGGTTGCCAAAATGACACAGCAGGCGCCCCCCGGCGATCACCGGGGTGGGTGACGCGTAACTGTTCAGGGAGTGGATTGGCTCGGGCTCTTCGACTTCGAACAGCTCGATATCATGGATGATTTTCTGCTGGGCCAGATCGACGGCCACCACCCGCAGGCTGACAGCCGCGAGGACTTCCAGTTGGGCGGCCATCGGATTCTTCTTGAGAAGCTCCGCCCGGATTTCGGCCAGACGCGCAGGATCTGCCTCGATCGGAACAGCGGTCGTCAACCAGCAGATCCCCTGGGACACCACGGGCGAGGACCAACCCTTGCCGGGAATCTCAATCTTGAATCGGAGGTTGGTCTCCTCCCCGAACTCTTCGGGAATCTCGACCGCCGGGATCACCCCCTGCCCATTCGGCCCCCGAAACTGCGGCCAATCCTGGGCCCAGGCCGCATCCCAACGAGGGGACGCCACCAGGAGAAGCCATACGCCCACATGGCCCACAATCGAGATTACCGGGGAACGAGACATGAGAAGCGGTACCTGCTGGAGGTCCAATGGAAAAGCTGTTGCAGTTCAAATTCGATGCTAGGGTTCCGAGCGCGCCCCGGCAATCGATGGCAATTCAACGGGCCTGGTCCGTCTCCGACCGTTCCAGTGCCACCGCATTCAATCGACGGATGATCAGATAAAATGGCCAGAGGTAAATAATGTCGGCGAAAAAGAAGACCAGGAAAAATCGAGGGGGGAGCTTCCCCAGGAAGATGTACCCCAGTCCCAGGCAGGAACCGAGAAACTTGCTCCACCACCCCAGCGCCAGCATCTGCCGATTTCGCAGAGGATGACGGGCAACGAGGTAATAGGCCACTCCGAAGAGCGCCACCAGCAACCCCACCAACTGGATTGGGAACTGGATTTCGGGCTTGGGCATCCCGATGACCTTGTAGGTCTCGTGGTAGAGCACCAGCATGTGCAGGCCTGCACAGATGTTGAATCCAGCGGCAAACCGGAGCAACCCCTTCATCCAGGGGAGCAGTGGTTTGGCCAAGGGATGCCCCTCGGGAATGGACGGGAGGTCGGACATCGTGTTTGGCCAAGCCTGGGGAAGAAACGGGGTAGACCGGGAGGCTAATATGTCAAAAGTGTCGCCGAACGTCTGCCTCAACATAGTCGGAGCCTGCCACTGAGCGCGAGTGGAGTCGTAGCTTTGATGCCCGGATGAATCTGGTTGACAGATGCTGTGCCGGGGGGGCATCAGCCCCGGCAAGGTTTCCCTAAGCTCTCGCGTTCGCATGAGTTAAGGATGATTCCCACATCCGATAACCCACCGGGGGTGACTTGAATCCCCCGGAACCATGTGTCAATATCGGGCCCGCCTCGCGGGGTGCGACCTCACTGTCAACCGCGTGAGATGGCAGAGTGAGTCTGCGAGTTGAGACGTTCGATCGCGACGCGTGATTCGGTGCGGTTGACACGGTGTGGTTGAGAATGTGCGGTTGAGAATGTGCGGTTCGGAACAGCGCGGTGTCGCGGGGCGACGCTGGCAGTCCATTGGCTGATGACGAGACTTCTGGGATGAGCACGGTGCTGGCGGCCGCGTCGATCGCCGAGCTATTGGCGCAGTACATCGACTCCACCTGGGCCTACGCTTTGACGGCCCTGATTCATGCCGCGCTGGTGCTGGGGTTCTTCGGCGTGGCCCCGTTGGTTTACATCTGGCTGGAACGCAAGGTTGCCGGCCGCATCCAGGATCGTCTGGGCCCAACCCGGGTGGGTGGGAAGTTCGGCTGGCTGCAAACCCTGGCCGATGGCGTGAAACTGATCCAGAAAGAGGATCTGTGTCCCGAGGCGGCCGACCGGATGCTGTTCCGCGTTTCGCCCTACCTGGTTTTTGTCGCCTCTTTTGCAGCGTTTCTGGTTCTCCCCTGGGCAGATGGCTGGATCGCCCAGGACCTCGATATTGGAATCTTTTTCATCCTGGCGATCATGTCGCTGGAGGTGATGGGGGTGATCTTCGCCGGTTACTCGAGCGGCTCGAAGTGGTCGTTGTTCGGCGGGATGCGTGAGGCGGCCCAGGTTGTCAGTTATGAAATTCCGATGGCAATCTGTGCCCTGGTGCCAGTCACGGCACTGGGGACTCTCAGCATGTCGGAAATCAGCCGGATGCAGTCTGGCAGCATTTTCAACTGGATGGTGCTGCACGACCCGTTCTGCTTCGTCGCCTTTTTCGTCTACTTCACGGTGGCGACTGCCAGCGTGAAACGGGCTCCATTCGATCTGGCCGAGGCTGAGAGCGAACTGGTCGCCGGTTTCCATACTGAGTACAGCGGGATTCGCTGGTCGTATTTCTTCATGGCGGAATACGCCAGCATGTTCGCAGTCAGCGGCATTGCGACCGCCCTCTTTCTGGGGGGCTGGAACTCGGGGATCGGCCTAGAGAAGGCGGTACTCGATCCACTGCGTGCGCAGGGTGGGGCCGGGTTCCTGATTGCCAACATCATTGCCTCGTCGATTTTCATCACCAAGGGATGTCTGCTGGTGTTCGTGCAGATGTGGGTGCGGTGGACGCTTCCCCGGTTGCGTATCGATCAGGTGATGACGACTTGCCTCAAGTATCTGTTGCCGATCAGTTGCTTCCTCTTCCTGGGGATCACGCTGTGGCCACTGGCCATCCATCGGTTCACAGGGCGGACCACCCTGCTCGACTCGGTCAATGTGCTGGGTTCGGACCTGGGGGCCCCCAAGGCCAACCAGGCATTCCGCCCCGACCTCGTTCCGGTCCAGTCTGAGTCGACCATTCGGCCAGCAGCGACAGAACCTGCGGCCGCTGTGGAGCAGACAATTGATGACAAGCAGGCGGGACAGGCTCCCGAAGCGGTGAAAGAAACGCAGGTGCAGTCATGAAGTGGCTTTCCGCTCCGATTGATGCGGTGGCGTGGATGTTCCAGGGAGGCGCCGTCTACGTCTTCGCCCTGATGGCCGTGGCCTGTGCGGTGGCTGTCGTCGTCAGCCAGAATGTTGTGCGAATGGCCTTCTGGCTCATTCTCTCGTTGGCTGCAACGGCAGGTCTGTTCTTCTCATTGAACGCTGACTTTGTCGGGGCAGCCCAACTGCTGATTTATGTCGGTGGCACTCTTGTGCTGCTGATTTTCGGCGTGATGCTGACCGCCAGCGGTCCATTTCTGCAAATCCGGTCACGTCCCGGAGAACTCGTGCTGGGTGGTGTGGTCGGGTTGTTGCTGCTGGGAGTGCTGTTGTCGTCCGCGATTTCCGTGGACTGGGGGAACCGCGGTCCCCGATCGGCTGGGGAAACGGTTGGTGTCGGGTTCAACAATCCCGCCGACGGCAACACAACGCGGGAATTGGGAATGAAGTTCCTGGGGGCGAATCCCAAGGATCTTGGCTCCAGTCGCGGCACTTTGAGTCCCGGCTTTCTGCTTCCGTTTGAGATTGTCTCGGTGCACCTGCTGGTGGTGCTGATTGGAGCCGCCTATCTCGCCCGGACCAAGCGTCGGCGGGATGCTGCGACTTCTTCTGCGACGTGACCTTCCGCGACCCGAGTCGCATGCTGTTGCGAAGTGGCTGTGTCTTTTTTCTTTTCGCTGTGTTGCTGACCTGAGATGACCCAGACAGAACAAGCCGCCCTCCTCGCTCCTGCCGCCGACCTGAACATGTACCTGTTCGTCGCGGCAGTGCTGTTTGTCTGCGGTGTGGTCTGCATGGCCACCAAGCGCAACGCCATCGGGATCCTGATGGGAGTGGAGTTGGTGCTGAACGGAGCCAACCTCAATTTTGTGGCCTTCGCACGTCATACCCCCCTGGGGATGGATGGGCAGGTCTTCTCTCTGTTCGTGATCGTGCTGGCGGCGGCGGAAGCTGCGATTGCCCTCGCGATTGCCCTGAACTTCTACAACAACCACCTGACGATCGACGTCGACCGGGCTGATGAGCTCAAGGGCTGAGCCCCGGTCTTCCGCCCGTCCCGTTGCACTGACTGCCTGACCCAACACCAACCCGCTCTCCTCTGGCCAGTAAGGTCATTGTGACTGCGGTGCCGCCTTCCAACTTCTGCCATGCCTGGCCCATCTTCACTTGGAACAACGCTCAGCAGCCTGCTGATGATTGCGTGGCTGCTGCCCCTGTGCGGGTTCGCGATTGAAATCTTCGCCGGCTTCTGGGGAACCCGGAAGAGCAAGACGGCGGCGTACATCGCGGTCGGCTGCATTGCGACTGCGTTTGTCTGCAGCCTGTCCGCCCTGCTGATCTGGGGCTTCTCGACAGAATGGGCGGCGGTCAAGGCGGTGGCGGGACATCACGACACATCCCATGCTGCCACGGCCAGTGTTGCGTCGGATGCTGATCATGCTCATGGCGATCATGCCCATGATGGCGAGCACCACGACGACGAAGTACACCACAACGCTGCCCACAATGCCGCGCCTGCGGTGCCTGAGCCTGCCGGTGTGAGCCCGGCGGCCCGCGAGGCGATGGGCCCCTTTACCAACACGATCTACACACTCGCGAACTTTGGTTCGCTGCGGGTGGCCATTGATTACTACATCGACAGCCTGACGCTGGTGATGTTCACCATGGTCACCTTCATTGCCACCTGCATCCACCTGTTTGCGATGGGGTACATGAGCGATGAGCTGACCGACAATTACGAAGACCATCAGGTCCATACCAGCCATGGGCATTTTCATCGCCCGGGACGGTTCTATCGGTTCTTCGCCTTTCTGTCGCTGTTCTGCTTCTCCATGCTCGGGCTGGTGCTGGCAGGCAACGTCTTCATGGTGTTTGTCTTCTGGGAACTGGTGGGGGTTTGTTCGTACTTCCTGATCGGTTTTTATGTCGAGAGGAAGTCGGCTTCGACGGCGGCCAACAAGGCGTTCATCATGAACCGTGTCGGGGACTTCGGGTTCCTGATCGGGCTGATGATTCTCTGGACCAACTTCGGAACCTTCCAATTCCACAGTCGTTACGAGGGTGTGAACAACACCTCTCCGACTCCCGGGTTGTTCCAGATGCTGCGGGACGACCATGGTCACATGCATGTGACCGAATCGGGCGACAAGGTGCTGCTGAGTTCCGGACTTCCTGAAGAGGGAGCAGCGGACGGGCCGCACGAGGCACGGACCATTCCCTACTACCTGCTGGTGGCGGCGGGGCTCGGCATTTTCGCCGGCTGCATCGGGAAGAGCGCTCAGTTCCCGCTGCAGACATGGTTGCCCGACGCCATGGAGGGACCAACCCCGGTCTCGGCCCTGGTGCACTCTGCCACCATGGTGGCCGCCGGTGTCTACCTGGCGGGTCGGTTCTATCCGATGTTCACTCCGGAAGTACTTCTGACGATCGCCTACATCGGGTGCATCACCGCCTTCCTTGCCGCAACCATCGCCGTGGTTGTGACCGACATCAAGCGGGTCCTGGCGTATTCGACCATCAGCCAGCTGGGCTACATGATGCTGGGGTTGGGGGTTGGAGGTTGGGCGGCCGGTCTGTTCCACCTGGTGACGCACGCTTTCTTTAAGTCGCTGATGTTCCTGGCATCGGGCAGCGTGATCCACGGTTGCCATCACGAGCAGGAAATGCCCCGGATGGGGGGCCTGAGGAAAAAGATGCCGATCACCGCCTACACGATGCTTGTGGGGGTGATTGCGATTGCGGGTCTTGCCATTCCCGGGGTGATCGCCTTCTCAGGCTATCACTCGAAGGATGCGGTTGTCGCGACAGCCCTGACCTTCACCGAGTTGAATCCCTCCCATCTGCTCCTGTTCTACCTCCCGTTGCTGGGGGCTGGGATTACGGCCTTCTACATGTTCCGCCTCTGGTTTTACACCTTTGCTGGCGAACCGCGTGATCACCACGTGTACGAGCATGCCCACGAGTCTCCGTGGATCATGACCGTTCCGTTGCTGGTACTGTCTGTCCTGGCCGCTTTCTGTGCGGTCGGTGGAGAACATGGCCCGCTGTTTGGCCTGCTGTCGGCCAGTGAGCCCTCGACCCTGCCCCATGAACTTGTCGCCAGCGCTCCTTCGGGATTGACCATGCCCACGCATGACGCCATCCACGACCGGCACGCCCGGGCGGGACTCTATGCCCTGGTGATTGCGAGCCTTGGAACCTTCCTGGCGTACGTGTTTTACGGGGCCCGGTGGGTGAATCCGGCCGACGTGAAGCGACAGTTCACCGGACTGCACACCTTCCTTTCGGAGAAGTGGTGGTTCGACGAGTTGTATGACACCTTGTTTGTGAAGCCGGTTCACGTGGTGGCCCGGTTTGTCGCCGGGATCGACCGGGTCGTGCTGGATGGAATCCTGCATGGTCTGTCGCGGCTGGCACTTGTGGTGGCCCATTGGGATCGGGTGTTCGACGAGCAGATCGTTGATGGCCTGGTCAACTGGACGGCCAAGACGACGTACGCGGGAGGGATGGGTCTGAAGGGATTACAGACCGGCCAACTTCGGCAGTATGTGATGTTCATCGTGCTGGGTGTGGTGGGGATCTGGGTGCTGGCCCAGGTGTTTGGCTCCTGATCCACCGACTCACTCCCTGTCACCAACACGGTTTTTTCCGCGGCTCTTCGCTCAGGAACACGTTTTCAGACTCCCATGACCCCCGATCCTGTCTTCCTGCTGAGCGCGATCATCTTCTTGCCGGCGATCGGCGCTCTCATCCTGTCGCTCTTCAATCCGAAGTCTGACGACGGCATGCGGTCGTTCGCGAACATCGTCGCCGGCGCGACCTTCGTCCTCACGCTGCTCGCCTGGTTTGGGTTTGATCCCTCCAAGGCCGAGATGCAGATGTCGGTCTCGCTCCCCTGGATCAAATCCTGGAACGTCGACTACAAGCTGGGACTGGACGGCATCAGCATGCCGCTGGTGCTGCTGACCAGCCTGATCAGCTGGTTGTCCCTGGCCGCCTCCACGAGTATCCGCAAGCAGGTGAAGGGATACCTGATCCTGTTCCTGCTGCTGGAGACAGGGATGCTGGGGGTCTTCATGTCCCTCGACTTCTTCCTGTTCTACATCTTCTGGGAAGTGATGCTGCTGCCGATGTACTTCCTGATCGGGATCTGGGGGGGAGAACGCCGCGAATATGCCGCGATCAAGTTCTTCCTCTACACCCTGGTCGGCAGCGTGCTGATGCTGATCGCCATGCTGATGCTGTACTTCGACAGCGGCCGGTCGTTCGACATCCTGAAGCTCCAGGAAATTGGGCAGGGACGGATCGATGGCTTCAGCTTCACGCAGTTTGTCCAGATCACGGCCTTCATCCTGCTGTTCATCGGGTTTGCCATCAAGGTTCCGGTCTTCCCGTTCCACACGTGGTTGCCCGATGCCCACGTCCAGGCCCCGACGCCAATCTCGATGATCCTGGCGGGGGTGCTGCTGAAGATGGGTGGCTACGGGATCATGCGGATTGCCTTCCCGATCTGTCCCGTGGGGGCCTATTACGCCTCGCATGTGCTGGTGGTGCTGGCCGTGACCAGCATCATCTACGGGGCGTTCGCCGCGATGGCCCAGACCGACTTCAAGCGACTGGTCGCGTACAGTTCGGTCAGCCACATGGGCTATGTCCTGCTCGGGATTGCCGTATGGAAACTGAGCGACGGCGCCGCCGGAGAGGAATCGAAGAATTACTGGAACATGGGCATGCAGGCCGCCATGTTCCAGATGCTGGCCCACGGAATCTCCTCGCCGGGCATGTTCTTCATGGTGGGGGTCATCTACGACCGGGTTCACCACCGTGATCTCAACAAGTTTGGCGGGTTGATGGGTCTGATGCCGCTCTACGGTGGCTTGGCAGTCGGGCTGTTTTTCGCAGGTCTCGGTCTGCCCGGCATGTGTGGGTTCATCGGCGAAGTCTTCTCGGTTCTGAGCTCGTGGAACTTCAGCAAGGTCTACGCGATCATCGCCGCCTCGGGGGTGATCCTGACCGCGGGCTACATCCTGTGGGCGGTTCAGCGGGTGTTTCTGGGAGCGGAGTACAAGGGGCCGCACCCTGAAGCGATTACTCCCATCACCTGGAACGAAGCCCTGATCGCCTCAATCCTGCTGGGACTCTGCATCATCATGGGGATCTTCCCCAACCTCGTCTTCAACCAGATGCAGGCCTCGGTGAGCCTGCTGGTCGACAACATGTACTCGGCGAAGTCCCTGGGGACGGCCGCCCTGACCACCCTGCTCGGCCGCTGATCGGCCCCCGGAACTGCCCGGCAGCCTGCCCTTTTTTGCATCCCTTCGATCGGTTCCGCGCCGCGGCCCGAACAGACGGCAATGACCATCACCCAACTGCTGAACAATCTGACGGCCGACACGCTGGGTTCACTCCAGCCGTTCGCGCCGGAACTCTGCGTGGTCGGCACGATCCTGGCGCTGTTGTTCGTGCGGCTGTTCAACTGCGACCGACTTCTGCCCGGCTCGCTGGTTGCAATGGTGGGCACGGTGCTGGCACTGGGCTTTTCGGTCCTGCAGTTCCGAGAATTCGGCAATGGCACCCTGGAGCCGAAACTGCTCTTCACGGGTTTGATGATCTTTGACCCGTTCACGGTCTTCTTCCGCATCTTCCTGTTGTTGTTCCTGGCGTTCGTGGTCTACCTGACCATCGTGACTGGTATTCCCGACAACGAGGATGCGCCCGACTTTTACACGCTTCTGCTCGGTTCCACCCTCGGCATGCTGTTGATGGTCTCCGCCAATCACCTGCTGATGGTTTTCCTGGCGATCGAGATGACATCGGTCCCCAGCTATGCCATGGCGGGTTTCCTCAAGGGACGAAAGACAGCCAGCGAAGCAGCCCTGAAGTACGTCATTTACGGAGCCGGTGCGGCCGGGGTGATGCTCTATGGCATCAGCCTGCTGGCCGGACTGCTGGGGACGGCTTCACTGCCAGATCTGGCTCCCGCACTGGTGGAGATTTCCCGGGATGGCTTTTCACTGGCCAACCCCACGGCCCGAACTGTCGCCGTCGGCGTGCTGATGGTGCTGGTCGGCATTGGATTCAAACTGTCGCTCTTCCCGTTTCATTTCTGGGCGCCCGACGTGTTTGAAGGGGCCTCGGCTGAGGTGGGTGGTTTCCTCTCGGTCGCCAGCAAGGGGGCAGCATTTGCACTGTTGACCCGATTTGTCCTGGCGTTGGTCGGTGGACCGGCAGTGACGGCCGGAGGGGTGCATTCGCTTTCGATGCAGGTGGGAATTGCCCTCTCCCTGATCGCGGTGGTCACCACGACTTTCGGCAACCTTGCCGCGTATGGCCAGACCAACATCAAGCGGATGCTGGCCTACTCAACGATTGCCCACGCCGGTTACATGCTGATGGCCATCGGTGCGATGGCCATTCTGCTCAATGCCCCGCTGGGTGATCAGTTCACGGCCCTGGATCGCTCTGAAGCCGCAGCGAAGTGTATCCAGGGGCTCCTGTACTACCTCGTCGTCTATTTCTTCATGAACCTGGGAGTCTTCGCGATCGTGGCGTTTGTGCGCAATGCCAAGTTCAGCGAAAACCTTGGGGATTTTTCGGGACTGGTGCGGCAGTCACCCGTGCTGGCGATCTGCCTGCTGATCTGCATCTTCAGCCTGATTGGTCTCCCCCCGTTCGGCGGATTCTTTGGCAAGTTCATGGTGTTTTTCTCGGTGATGGCCTCGGCCAAGGTGCACTGGGTCATGTGGTTCGTTCTGGTGATGGGGCTCTTCAATACGGTCTTCAGCCTGTTCTACTACCTGCGGGTCCTGAAGCACGCCTTCATCGATGAGCCGGCAGCGGACAATCGCCCCGTCCAGGCGGAACTGACCTCCGACACAGGCTGTTATGCCCTGCTGGTGAGCCTGCCTGTCATCCTGCTGGGGATCGCGGTTGACCCCATCAGCCGGGTCGCTGAAGATGTGGCTCGCTGGCTGCTGCAGGCGTGATTGTGGCAGGGTGAGTTTCGTCTGCGTTCCTGTTTGTCTGTCCCGGCACCTGTTGCCCATCGTCGTGGTGAGTGAGGCCCCCAAGTGAGCAGTAATGCCGTCCTGAATACTGCCCTGATCGAGGTGTATCGCAGCCTGCTGCAATACGCGGGGGAGTCGTGGCCCTGGGCGGCTGCCGGTTCCGATGAGACCGAGACCGCCGTTCGTCAGATGGCTGCCGAAGAACGGGGAATCGTGTCCCGGATCTTTCATCATCTCGATTCGAGCGGCTTGCCCGTCGATCTCGGGACCTACCCCGACAATTCGGCCCTGCACTACGCATCGCTCCCCTTCTTTCTGCAGCGAATGGTGAGTGAGCATGCCGATCTCGACCAGTCCCTGCGTTATTACCGGCAGGCTGTGTCTCAAGATCAGGAAGCATCACGGTTGCTCGATGAGGCGATCGGCATGGTCGAACGCCATCTCGCCCGGATCCGGCAACTGGCGGCCCCCGCCGGTGCCGCAGCCTGACGACCGCAGGTCCTGCCATGCGGCTTGTTGATACGCACGTGCACCTCGACGAAGAGTCGTTCGACGCCGAGAGAACAGAAATTCTCCAGCGGGCTGCACAACAGGGGGTGGTCGCCATCGTGACAATTGGCACCCTGCTGTCCACGAGCCAGCGGGCCGTTGAACTCGCGGTTCGACACCGCGAGATCTTCGCCGCGGTGGGCGTCCATCCCAACTACGTGACCCAGGCTTCCGATGCAGACTGGATCGCCATCTCCCGACTCGCCCGCGAGCAACGGGTGGTCGGCATTGGCGAGACCGGGCTCGACCTCTACTGGAAGACCGTTCCCCTCGACCTGCAACGGGAATGGTTTCGACGGCACCTGGCCCTCTCACGGGAATTGGGGAAGCCTGTCTGCATCCACTGCCGGGAGGCCGAGGAACCAGTCCTCGAAGAACTGCGACGGGCGGCCGCCGAAGGTCCACTGCGGGGAGTCATGCACTCGTTTGCCGGTTCCCTGGAGACAGCCCGTGAGTGTGTCGGGATGGGACTCTCGATTTCCTTCTCCGGAATCCTCACCTACAAGAAGTCGGCCGCACTGCGTGAGTTGGCCCGGCAGATCCCACACGACCGGTTGCTGGTGGAGACCGACTCTCCCTACCTCTCTCCCCAGCCAGTGCGTGGCAAGCGAAATGAACCGGCTCACGTCCGGATGACGGCCGAAACGCTCGCCGAGGTACTCGGCCTCGATCTGGAACAGGTCGGAGAACTGACCACCATCAACGCCAACCGCCTCTTCGGTCTCTCACTGGCCTGACTTCCGGAGGCTGCTCGTGAATCCGCTGCATGTGTCCTGGTGGCAGCGGGCCTTTGCGATCCCCTCCCCCGCGCCTCTTGATCCCCAGTCCCACACGGGGAGGGCTTTGGACCGGCTCGCGAACCAGGCGGTAAAACGCGGTCTGGCGGTGCCCGCCGTGATACTGTTGGAGTCGGTTCGCCCCCTCCTGGGGGCGACCGCGCGACTCATCCCCTTTTTCGAACCGCTCTGGACTCCCTTGTCCGCCATTCCCCCGGGAGTGGAACCGTCACCGGCGACGGCCGATTGGAAAAGACTGCTGGAACATCCGGGGGCGATCGACTGGCTCCGGGAACGAATTGAGTGGTATGCGGCCCCGGGAAACCACCCGCACGAAGATGTTGCCCGGCACACTCCCCCGGCAGCGGCAGGACTTGGGGACCCTGTCCCCGCACAATGTGACAGCGATTCACCGGCCCGAATTGCCGAGGGAGACCAGACGTGATCGAGTGCATTGGCGAGGGGGTGGTGTATGTCAATCCACACCCGCATCTGCGCTCCCGGCACGCCTGGCACCCCTCGTTGGTGGCACTATCTGCGAACGAGTGGTTTGTCTCGTTCGATCTCGGCGAGGCGGTGGAATCTCTCGACTATGGAACCTGGTTCACGACCACATCCGACGCCGGTTCCCATTGGTCTGCACCACGGCGTTTGCTGGTCGACCCTTGGCTCGAATCGCGAGCGGGTCACTCGAACCCACCGATTCCCTGCACACATTCCATCCGGGTCAGCCGGATGGCCAATGGAGAATGGGTGGGGATCGGCGCTCGCTGGCAGCGTCCCGATCCCGGGGAGGGGCTGGTCAATCGGACCAACCTCGGTTACACGGCGATGGATGTGTTCCTGACAAGACGCGATTCTGCCCGGGACCGGTGGTGTGCACCGCAACCACTGGATTCACCGCTGCCAGGTCCTGCGTTTGAGCTCTGTCACCCGGTTTTGGAGTGTGCGGATGGCCGCTGGCTCTGGCCAACCTCGACCTGGCGTGGCTGGGATGGAGATTGCCCTCTTGGCATGCAGGCGGTGGCCTGGGTCTCAACCGACCGGGGGGGCACCTGGCCCGGCTGGATCCCCCTGGCCAATGCCTCCGCACAGCGAGTGATCCTGTGGGAGGTGGGTGTCACCCGCTTGCCGGGGGACGACCTGCTGGCGAGTGTCTGGCGGTTTCATGAACCGTCGGGACGCAGCCTTCCGTCGGCCTATTGCGTCGGGTCGGCTGCCGGACCATTTTCGCCACTGGGCGAAAACGGGTTGCAGGGTGAAACAGCCAAGGTGCTGGGACTGTGCGATGGACGCGTGGTGTGTGTTTACCGGCGTTGTGACCGTCCTGGAATGTGGGCCCAGTTGGCCGACCTGCCGCAGGGCTCATGGCGCAATCTCGCCGAGACCCCGATCTGGCAGGGAACCGGGAACACAATGCGTGGTCGCCAGCATGCCAGCGACGAGTTGAGTTCGCTAAGATGCGGCTACCCCAGCCTCGTGGAACTCGGCCCCGGCGAACTGCTGGTCGTCTTTTGGTGTCGTGAGGATTGCCTCCACGTGATCCGCTGGTCACGATTGCGTGTGACCGGGTGACACCGGCTGATCCCGCCAGCGGGACCAGTGACCTGGGTTTCCCGAACTGGCCTCCCCCTCCCATTCCACCTCACGTGTGATGTCCCGCCATGAGAAAGAGCCTGGTCAAAGCCAAACTGCGCCGTCGTGAACCGTGTCTGGGTGTGGCCCTGCACCTCACCGACCCCACCGTGTACGAGTTGGCCAGCCTTGTCGGCTTCGATTACATCTGGATGGATCTCGAGCATCATGCGACCAGCGCAGAGACCGCCTGGAGCCTGATGCGGGCGGCACGTGTGGGCCAGGCCGACATCATGGCACGCCCGGCCAAGGGGGAATTCATGCGGATGGGACGCCTGCTGGAAGCGGGAGCGCACGGCATCCTGTACCCGCGTTGCGACTCGGCCGATGAGGCGCGGGAGGTGGTCCGATGGAGCAAATTTGGCCCCCTCGGAACCCGGGGATTTGACGGTGGAAACCCCGACATGCCGTATTGCCGGGGGGACTTCGCCGACTATATCCGCGAGGCCAATGAGGAGACCTGGATTGTCATCCAGATTGAGGATCCGAAGGCCCTGGAGCATGTCGACGAGATCGCTGCCGTCGAAGGCGTGGACGTGATCATGCTTGGGCCGGCAGATTTCTCGATCCTGGCAGGCATTCCCGGTCAGTTCCAACACCCGCTGATTGACGAGGCCCTCAAGAAGATTGCCGCCGCGGCTGACCGTCATGGGAAAGCCTGGGGGACCACCGCCGGCACCCCCGCCCGAGTCAAAGAACTCATCGACCGGGGAGCCCTTTGGACAACCTGCGGGTGCGACCTGATCTGGTTGAAAAATGGCCTGGAACAGGCCCGTCGGGACATGGAGTCTCTGGGGGTCCGGTTCGCTCCGAGTCGGAACGCGTAAACAGGCTGGGTCGCAACCAGACGCCAACTGAACTTTTGTGTGGATCAAACGCTCACGAATTCCAGCAGGTTTCATTACTATAAAACAGGAGTTGGGTGAGTCGGGGATCGGGCGGATGGCAACGGTGCTGTCCCCCTGTCCGGTTTTGTCCGGAGTCAGGATTCTTTCGAGACGACTTGCTGTGGAAAGGTGCGTTCCGATGTTCACCCCTGCGACAGTGCGAATCGTGTCTCCCCTGGTACTGGCTTGCCTGCTGCTGGCCAGTGCGCCATTGATGGCCGGTGACATACGCTGGACCGGCAATGCGACGATCCGGTACGCGGGTGGAAATGATGTCCAGACAGCCCCCACGCTGGGGGATCCGGTACTGACCCTGGCGGCCCCGGGATCGGTCACGGTGGCGAGTGGTTTTGGCTGGAACTGGAATCTCGCCCTGGCGCAGAATCCCAAGCAGTACATCGAAGTGAAGGTGGGAGCCTTGCCCCAACTGAAGGCGGAAACCATCGCGATCAACTCGACTGCGTTGTATCAACAAACACAGCGTGTGGTTTTCGAAGCCGACTTCGTCGTTTCCGGTCTCGGTCCTCCGGGAGCCACGGTGACCGCCAAGCCCTCGACCTCCTTGACCACAAACGGTCGGTTGACCAACACCATCGGCGTCAACGACAGGGTCTACGCCAAGGCACTGGGCGAGTACACCGAATCCGCAGTCGCCGGGGTCGATCAGAACTCAACCCTGTTCACCGCCAGTCGCTTTGCCGAATACAGCCAGACCGACAACGGCCCCGTCACGAACATCGCGGCTGATCCCTGGGACGAGGAAGTCGGATGGAAGTCGGATGGAACCTACCGCCTGAAGGTGGAAATTGACCTCCGTGCCCTGGCCACTGGAAACCAGGCGGAAGAAATGGCCCGTGCAGCATGGACGGGTGGGTTCACCTACCGCCAGAGCTTCCTCACCTTCGTCGACGTGGTCCCCGAACCCTCGTCAATCGTCATCACTCTCACGGCCCTGACTTCCCTCGGAATTTGGCAACTTGTCCGCCGTCGCCGGGGTTGAAAAGCATCGCGAGACTCCGGAGACCATTCCGCAGTCCAAGCCGATCTGATACCTCTGCCTGGCAGAACTGATCCCCAGGCAGACCGTCTCAAACGGCGTTGTGCTGCTCGAGTTCTTCCCAGCGCGCATACGCCTGCTGCAACCGTTCTCCCAATTCCTGCAACCGTTCATTCGCCTGGGTCAGCGTCGCCGGATCCTGCTGATAGAACCCCGGCTGGCCCATTTTCTGGTGCCAGTCGGCCTGTTCGGCCTCCATCGACTCGATCTCGGCGGGGAGTTTTTCCAGCTCTTTCTGTTCCTTGAATGTCAAACGCCGTGGCTTGGCGGGAGGAGTTTCTCCCCCTTTCCCAGCCGCTCCCCCCGATTCTCCCGGGCGACGCACGCCCCGGTCTTCGGTCGGCGGCAAACTTCCAGCCCCGCTGTCTCGCGACTGCCGCAACCAGTCGTCGTAACCCCCGGCATATTCCCGCACCTGACCGGTTCCATCGAGAACCAGTGTGCTGGTCACGACATTGTTGAGGAATTCGCGGTCGTGGCTCACGACCAGCAGCGTGCCGACGTAATCAACGAGCATCTGCTCCAACAGCTCCAGCGTCTCGGCATCGAGATCGTTGGTCGGTTCGTCCAGCACCAGCACATTGGCCGGCCGGGTAAACAATCGGGCCAGGAGCAATCGGTTCCGCTCTCCCCCCGAGAGAAACCGCACGAGTGTCTGAGCCCGCTCCCTCGAGAAGAGAAAATCACCGAGATAGCCGACGATGTGACGGCTCTTGCCGTTCACCAGGACGGTGTCATTCCCCTCGGCCACATTGTCGGCTGCCGACTTTGATTCATCGAGTTGGGCTCGCAACTGGTCAAAGTAGGCGACCTGCAGGTTGGTCCCCAGCCGCACGGTGCCGGAATCCACCGGGAGTTCCCCGAGCAGGGCCCGGATCAGGGTCGTTTTTCCCGCTCCGTTGGGCCCCAGGATGCCGATCTTGTCGCCGCGTGAAATCGCGGCAGACACCCCATCGAGCACCTGTCGGTCGCCAAACGACACACAGACTTTTTCCAGGGCGGCCACCAGGGTTCCCGAACGCTGGGCATCCTGCACCTGCAGCGAGACATTGCCCAGTTTCTGTCGACGCTGTGCCCGTTCTCGACGCATCTGTTCGAGAGCCCGCACACGCCCTTCATTGCGCGTTCGCCGGGCCTTGATCCCCGTCCGGATCCAGACCTCTTCCTGGGCCAGTTTCTTGTCGAAGAGCTCAGCCTGTTTCGCCTCCGCCTCGAGGGCCTGTTCACGACGCACGAGGAAGGTCCGATAGTCACAGGTCCAGTCGAAGAGTCGCCCACGCTCCACCTCGATGATGCGTGTCGCCAACCGTTGCAGAAAGGCACGGTCGTGGGTCACGAACACCAGCGTGAGATTCTCGCGCAGCAGGAATTCCTCCAGCCAGGCGATGGCGCCGAGGTCGAGGTGGTTTGTCGGCTCATCCAGCAGGAGGACCGATGGCCCCCCCACCAGGGCCCGAGCGAGCAAGACCCGCCGCTTCCGCCCCGCAGAAAGCGTGTCGAAGAGTGCCTCGGCATCCAGCTCCATCCGTGACAGGATCTGCCGCACCTGCTCTTCCATTCGCCAACCGTCGTGGGCGGCGATTTCGGCCTGCAGACGCTCGAGCTCGGGATCCCGTTCTCCCGACGCGACCGAGTTCATCCGGGCGTGCACATCCGCCAGCAGCTCGCCTGCCGGCCCCAGTCCCGCCGCCACCTCGGCAAACACAGTCCGCCCCCGTCCCGGAGGGACCTCCTGCTCCAGTCGGGCGATGCGGGTCCCCGTTTCGATGGCGATCACCCCCTCATCCGGCGCAAGATCGCCCGCCAACAGCTTGAGGAGAGTCGACTTGCCGGCCCCGTTCCGGCCGAGGAGGCCAATCCGTTCACCCGGCTCGACCTGGAAGGAAATCCGCTCCAGCAGATTGTCCCCCCCAAACGTGAAACACAGCTCCCGCACATCAATCAACGACATCCGTTCCTCCTGGGCAAAGAGCCATGATAGAGATCCCGCACGCAGGCGACGAGGCACCCGATTCTCCGCGGGACCTTTCCGGGCTCGTGTTCGATGTGGACAGGGTCGAGATCGACCACGCACCTGCGACCGGATCTGCTCCTCCCCATTGCTCCTCCCCATTGCTCCGCCTGCACAGCGCCCGGATCTGTGCCACGTGGGACGGGTTGAAGCCCAACCGAATCGCCGTCACAATTCGGGAGTGGCGAATGTCGCGCCCAGGGACCTCGTGTTCCAGGGAACGACGCTCCGCCGCCAACCCGAATCTCTCCGGAAGGAGCCGGATGCATGGACATCGATCACTCGGTCTACTTCTACACCTACAGCACCATTGCCCAGACCCTGGCCGGATCGTTCGGATTCCTGGTGGCCGCCGTGGTGTTTCGGCTGCAGGCCATCAGCAGCCGGGTGGACCAGTTTGCCGAGCAGGTGCTGCAAACCAGTCCGGCGGAGGCCGCCCGGTTGCGGGACATTCGCGTTTCGGGTGACTGGAGTCGGCTGATCAGCCTGCAGGCTGGGGGCAATCAGTACAATCCCCGGTTGTCACAGGATGAAAACGAGCTGATGGACCTGCAGTTCCAGCAGCTTCGGCATGGAGTCCTGCTGCTGTCCCGCATCAAGACCGCCCTGTTCGCCTCGCTCTATTCCACTGGTCCGGTGATCCTGTTCGCCATCGCGGCGATGCCCATCACCCATTTCTATCTCGATCCCCATCATCCTCTGGCGGTCACGCTGTTGACCGCCTGCATCCTAGCCGCGGGCTACTGCCTGTGGAGCTACTTCCGATTGATGCTGCATGTCTTTGTGAATTGACGTCGCAGTACGACCGTCCACCGTTGCTTGGACCTGGGGAGCAGTGGGGCGGCGTCAGGAACCTGGTGCTGCGGGATGCTCATCCGGCCTGGATTCCATCGCCTCGACAATTTCGGTTCGTGAGGCCAGGTAGTATCCCGCCCCGAGGGCGGAAATCCCGATCGTCACAATCCGGAACGCCAGGGCCGCCAGGAAACCCGCTGCCCCGGCGGCCTCCTCCGCCACGCTTTCCGGTCGCACACGTTCGTAGAACCATTGCACGGCCCCTTCCAGCGCCCCCATCCCGGCAGGCACGGGGACAAACGCGCCGAACAGTTCGGCAGTGGGAAGAAAGAAAAAATGGGTCGCCAGATCGGGAGTCCACGCCTGGCGCATCCAGCAGGCACAGAGCCAGAACCCGGTAATCAGCATGGAATGGGCCACCAGGCTGAGCAGAACCGCCTTCCAGACAGCATCCGGTTGCGACTGATAAAGCCCCACGCCACGAATCAGCTCCCCCGCGAGGTGCCCCACTCGAGGCAACCGTTCCACCTGTTGCACCCATGCCAACTGGGTCAGCCGGGGCCAGAGCATCAATCCCAAAGACACCAGCCCGACCAGGCTCCCCCCCCACATCAACCAGCGCACCGGTTGCAGGTCGGGATGATCGAGCGCCCCCGAGGGGACCAATGTGGTCAGGGCCCCCACGATGAACAAACCCAGCATCCCCAGGATCCGATCCAGCACCACGGTCGCCACAGCCGACGTTCGACGCTGCGGCTGATCGCGGGCCATCAGAATCGCCTTCACAATATCCCCCCCCACAGCTCCCGGGGCGATTGAGTTCGAGACCAATCCGACGAAACCCAGGCGAACCGCCTGTTTCAGCGAAAAATCGAACTGCTGCGCCCGCACGAGAATCCACCACCGGAGAAATGTGAGCAGAGACGCTCCGAGGATCAGGATGATCGCCAGCCCCAGGTAACCCCACGACTTTGGGCCCTGCGCGATCTGGGTGATGGCATCCCGGTGCCCCTGGAACAGCCAGCCCATCACGCCGATGGCGACCACCCATTTGAACCAGCGCCACGAACGCTTCAGCCATTCCATCAGCGCGGTTCCTTGATCCCGGCCAGTTTCAGCACGGCCCGCCATTCATCCGGAGTGACTGGCTGAATCGACAGGCGGCTTCCCCGCTGCAGCAGCACCATCTGTTCGAGTCCTTTCTCCCCGGCCAGGGTCGCACGCTCCACCGGCCGGGCGAACCTTGTCTCCAGGGCAATGTCGACCATGTACCAGATCGGGTTTTCGGGCGTCGCCTTCGGATCGGGATGCGCACTCTTTGCATCCCAGGCCGTATGGTCGGGATACCCGGCACGCACCACCCGGGCGGTGCCGACAATCGCGAGCGGGTCGGCATTGCTGTGATAAAACAGCACCCCATCCCCCACCTGCACATCATCCCGCAGCGAATTCCGAGCCTGGTAATTTCTGACGCCATCCCAATACGTGGTCTGCTCCGAAGCCCGTGCCAGATCATCGATCGAATACACATCGGGTTCCGATTTGAACAGCCAGTATCGACGCGCAGACTTCGCCGGCATCTCCAGGGATCCCTCGACTCTCAGAAACCAGTCCCGCCCGGGCAGCATCTCCCGGCAGTCAGAACGCTCAGCGAGCGAATCATCGAGTCTCATTGGCCGCAGTGCAAGCGCCAATCCCCATGCTCCCCAATCGGAACCTCCGGGCCCCCTCTCCGACGGGAATTCAGGTCCCTCCACTTCGCATCGACACATCTGGATATTACTCTGTGAAGAGTTCGCATCCGCAGTGGGCCTTGCCCGATTTCCTCTCCCGGTTTTCAACAGGTGTCCCCATGTTTGTGGATCGTCGTGAGTTTCTTGCCACGGCTTTGGCCGCCTCGATTCCGACCTTTGGCCTGGAACTCGGCCGGTCCCATGCCGAAGAAATCCAGACTGGCAAGCTTTCGATCGCTCCCTTTCAGTTTGACGCGACCCCGCCGATCGGCCATTCCTGCTGCGGGGGATGGATTCCCAATATCTCGGTGGTCGATGACACCCTCGAAGCACTCGGATTTGTGATTCTCGGTGCCGGTCAGCCTCTTGTCGTGTGTGCCATCGACTGGACCGGATTGCTCAATTCCTCCCATCTGCAATTCCGCCAGGCACTGGCCGAGGGTGCGGGCACGACTGCCGACCGTGTGGCGGTCCACTGTGTTCACCAGCACAATGCCCCGATGGCCTGCAGCGATGCCGAGAAACTCGTCGCCGCCCAGGGGGACCTCCCCCACATCCTCGACCTCGAATTCTTCGCCCGCCTGCGGGAACGGGGACGGACCGCTGTGGCCGCCGCCATCACGAAAGCCCGTCCCCTCACCCACATCGCGACCGGTCAGGCCCGGGTCGACCGGGTCGCCAGCAACCGGCGGGTGTCCCGCGATGAACAGGGACGAATCAAGTCGATGCGCGGCAGTGCCTGCAAGGACCCGGCCCTCATCGCTCTTCCCGAAGGAACCATCGACCCGTTCCTGAAAACCATCGCCTGGTACAGCGGCGAGACCCGGGTGGTGGCCTGCCACTACTACGCGACCCACCCGATGAGTTACTACGGCGACGGCCGGGCCACCAGCGACTTCGCCGGCCTCGCCCGCAAGCAGCGCCAAGCCGAAGACCCAGGCTGCCTGCACGTCTACTTCACAGGTTGCGCGGGGAATGTCTCGGCGGGAAAGTACAACGATGGTTCGAAAGAAGCGCGACCCCTTCTGACCCAACGCGTGTACGAGGGGATCGTCGCCTCCGAGAAGGAACTGCAGCCCCGCCCCCTGACTCACGTCGCCTGGCGCACCCAGGAACTCCTCCCGGTCGCCCGCAAAACCTTTGATGCCAGCCAGATCGAACAGGCACTCGCCGACAAGTCGCAACCGGTGGTCAATCGCAATCGACCGGCATACACCCTCGCCTGGATCCGCCGCGTCGAGGCCCGCCTGCCGATTCTCGTGTCGTCCCTGCTGCTCAATGATCAGGCCGCCCTCCTGCACCTGCCGGCCGAGTGCTTCATCGAGTACCAACTTCGCGCCCAGAGCCTGGCCCCTCAGCGCTTCGTCGCCACGGCCGCCTACGGCGATGGCGGCCCCTGGTACATCCCCGTCAAGGAGGAGTACCCCAACGGCGGCTATGAAGTCGGCGTTGCATTCTGCGAACCCGGGGTCGACGACCAGTTGACCACGGCCATGCAGGGCTTGCTCGCATCCTCCTGAATCACCGGCACACGACGATGTTCCCCCGGCCGCCATCACCTGACAGTGTTGTTGCCTCGCCAGGCTCCCGGGGTTTCTTCCGGAGATCGCCGGACTTTCACCCACTGAACTCACTCCCCCTCTGGTCTTTTCCAACGGTGAATTGATGCGTCTCCAATTCCTGTCGTGGCTGACCTGCCTGTTCGGCATGGTCCTCTCGGTCCCATCTCTCCCGGCGGCCGACTGGAGCCACTCCCAGATCCCCCATCTCCCCCCCCACGAAGTCCCGGTCCGCCTCTTCAACGGCCACGACCTCTCGGGATGGTCGGGGCAGACAGCGAAATACTTTTCCGTCGAGCAGGGAGAAATCGTCGGGCGCAACTCGGCTGAGAATGCCCCGGCCGCCAGTACCTATCTTGTCACCAATCGCAAGTACCGCAACTTCCGGCTGCTGCTGGAGAGCCGTCTCGTCACCAGCGAAATGCACTCGGGCATCGCCCTCTGGGGCCGCAATGTCGAAAAGGGAGGTGACCCCTGGAGCTACACCGGCCACCTCGTGATGTACCCTTCAGGGTATGGGTACTACGACCTGTTCCGCCGCAACAGCATTTTCCAGGATACCCTCGGTGTGGCGAAGCGGGTCGGAAGGCAGCACGAGTGGAACCAGATGGAGATCCTCGCCGTTGGCCGCCGGATCCGCCATGTGATCAACGGCACCCTTGTGGCCGACTGGAGCGATCCCCAACCCGAACTGTGCGGGGAAGGACCCATCGGCCTGCAACTCCACTCGAACACTGTTCCCCAGGAAGTTCGCTGGCGGGGCTTGATTCTCACCGAGAATCCGCGCGACGAACTGATCACCGTCACCCACCGCGATGCCGGACTGGTCAAGCAGGGGACACCCGCCGAGTCGGGCCTCGACGCCACTGCCCTCGCAAAGATCAACGACCGCATGCAGCGGTACATCACCGAGAAACAGGTCGCCGGCGTCGTCACACTCGTCGGACGGCGCGGACGAATTGTCCACCACGCCGCCGTGGGCCAGGCCGACGTCGCCGCCAACCGCGCACTGGATCCCGACAGCATCTTCGCAATCGCCTCCATGACCAAGCCCATCACCGCCGCAGCAGTGCTGATGCTGCAGGATGAGGGGAAGCTCCACCTTGATGATCCCGTCTTGAAATACATTCCCGCCTTCGCCCAGACAACGCTGGCCGAAGGAAAGAAACCGAGCCGCGAAATCCGCATCCGCGACTGCCTGACCCACACCAATGGTCTGGTCAGCGATCAACGCAATGTCGGCACTCTGGCCAACACGGTGGAACTCCTGGCCAAATCGACTCTCGCCTTCGAACCGGGTACCCGCTGGCAATACGGACCAGGCCTGAGTGTCGCCGGCCGCGTGGTGGAAGCTGTCTCCGGCAAGTCGTTTGACACCTTCCTGGCCGAGCGCATCTTCCAGCCCCTCAAGATGACCGAGACCTCATTCCGCCCCACCCCCGAACAACTCGCCCGCGTGGCGAAGCTCTATCAACCCACCGCCGACAAGCGGGGGATTGAACCGGGCCATCACTGGCTGTTCGATGTGAATGCCGAGACCACCCCCAATCCCTCCGGCGGCCTCTTCTCCACCGCGCAGGACCTCGCCCGGTTCTACCAGCTGATGCTCAATCACGGTTCCCTGGACGGCGTCCGACTCCTCTCGCCGCAGTCGGTCCGCGAGATGACCCTCATCCAGACGGGTGACCTGGAAACCGGATTCACCCCCGGCAATGGCTGGGGTCTTGGATTCTGTGTCGTCCGTCACCCCCAGGGGGCCACCGCCGCAGTTTCCCCCGGAACCTTCGGGCATGGCGGAGCGTTTGGAACCCAGGGCTGGATCGATCCCCACCGCGACATGTTCTTCATCCTGCTGATCTCCCGCCAGAATTTCGGCAACGGTGACGGGGCCGACATCCGCGCCGAACTGCAACGGCTTGCGGTCGAGGCGATTCGCGACTGACGACAACAGCCTCTCGCCCGGAATTCCCTGACAGCCCGCTCCCCCACCCCCCCCTGCGCCCGTCACCTACAGGTCGTTCTCCATGACTCATTCCACGCGCCGCTCTTTTCTGCACTCCACGGCATCTGCCCTCGCGCTTGGCACACTGGGCCTGGCCATCCCCACGATTCAGGCCGCCGGCCCCGTGAAGCGGAATGGCAAGCCCC
>Ga0315904_10001808_pt1 | contig 33795 bp, 37 predicted proteins | sample LakEriMetagenome_6_FD_203529 | JGI IMG/M metagenome (GOLD analysis project Ga0315904, IMG submission 203529) | Freshwater fungal communities from buoy surface, Lake Erie, Ohio, United States - Buoy 12 MA120 | ecosystem: Environmental > Aquatic > Freshwater > Lake | place: USA: Lake Erie, Ohio...
ACCGGCTCGCTCGATGCGTGGAAAGAAGTCATCAACATGATGGTGCGCCGCAAGCTGTGGAAGCACCTGACGGCGTTCCTGGCTGGCATGTCGTCACCCCTGATGCGCTTCACGGGCCTGTTCGGCGTCACCATGCACTGTGCCTCGGCCGAGTCGGGTACTGGCAAGTCGCTGGCGCTGGACACAGCCGCCTCTATCTGGGGCCACCCGATCCACTACCGCACAGGCTCTGGCACATCAGCCGTGGCCATGCAGCAGCGCCTGGGACACCTGCGCAGCCTGCCGCTTGTCACCGACGAGATCACGACCAACAACCGCAACGACTTTGAGTGGTTCCCAGCCTTCCTCTTTAGTATGTCCGAGGGGCGCGGCAAAGAGAGGATGGAGTCGGGCACCAACCGCGAGCGGTTGAACCTGTCCACCTGGGCTGCGTTTGCGCTGATGTCATCGAACCGGCCAGCCGTGGACTACCTGACAAGCGTGCGGCAGCACTCATCTGAGGGCGAGTTGCGCCGCCTCATCGAGATTTCGATGGACGAGAAGCTGCACTGGGACGCCGCTGAGATCGAGATCATCAAGTCCTTGCAGCACAACTACGCCGTTGCTGGTGATGTGCTGAGCCGTTACTTCGTTAACAATCTGGACTACATCAGCAAGCTCGTGCCCAAGACCGTGGCGCAGATGTACAAGGAGTTTGACGCCCCCAACGATGAGCGGTTCTGGATGGCCGGTGCCGGGGTCATCGTCGCTGCTGGCATTCTGTGCAACAGCCAGCACACAGGGCTTGCCGACATCCCGCTGCAAGAGATCATCAAGGTGCTCAATGACACGTTCGTCAGCCAGCGCCAGAGCATCTTGAGCGGCAAGCGCACCGCCGAGGATGTGCTCAACGCCTACATTCAGGAGTACCAAGGCAAGTTTGTGGTGGTCAAGTTTGGCGAGAAGACCGGCGTCCTGGCGGCGTTCAGCGACGGCTCCATCGTTGGCAAGAACACCACACGCGCTGAGATCATGGGCCGCGTCGAGCACGGCGTCGGTGGTGGCGGCGTGGACTTCTACATCGAGGAGCGGCTGCTGCGGGCGTACTGCTCGGCCATGAGCTTTAGCTACAACACCTTCCGCGAGCAGATATCCAAACAGTTCATCACCAGCTTCATGCAGCGCAAGGACATGATGGCCAAGACGGACGGGCCGCCCATGCGGGTCAACGCCGTCAAGATCACACGACGCGCCGACGACATAGACGATGTCATCCTACAGCCGCTTGTTCCCGTGGCGATCCGTTGACCGTAAGCACGGGTTCTTTGTGCCCTGCCTGAACACAGAAGAAGTGCGGCAAGCAGGGCTCAAGGAAGCCCTGCGCTGCCGTGTCTTCGACGCCCAAGCCAGTACCCGCATCAAGGACGGCAGGCTTGGGGTGTGGTTCTACCGAGCTGCCTCAAAGGGAGAACGATAGCTGCACAGTCTTGTCGGCTACGTCCCTGATCTCTTTGGCCACCGCGATCTTGAGCTTGCGGATTTGATCGAGCTGCTTGCGCTTTTCTTCTGGTGACAGGTCCGACGCCTGGATGGCCCGCTCAGCCGCAACCAACTGGTTCATGTTGGACTTGAACTCCTTGGCCAGCTCTGCTTGTAGGAACTCGTTACCCCGGCGCTGCAGCAGCGCCTTGGCCTCGGCCATGCGGCCTTCTTCCACAAGCTTCTCGTAGGTACGCTCGACCTTCTGCGCGTCGTTCATGCGCTCGTACATGCTGTTGGTGATGCCACCTGCGTCGTTGGGCTGGAACGCCCCGCCCACAATCGGGTACTCCGACAACCGTTTGACGGCTTTCTCCGGGGATTCGCCGGGAGGCACGCCCACACTGAGCGCATGCAGGAACGCCAGCCCCATCGTGCCTGTGTAGCCGCGCACCAAGTTCTCAAAGATGATGGGTGATGTGCCCGTCATTTGGCCAATGAGCTTGGACATCTCGGCGGTGTTGTTGCGGAACTGCTCCTCGGGCAGCAACTCCTTCTCCCGCGCAGACAGGATATCGCGCCCTGTGTAGAACGACTTGCCAAGCCCCGCCTCGATGGCGGGCTTCATGGCCTGCGGGATGCCGTAGCTGGAGCCGCCAGGGATCGTCTGCAGAACGATCTGCTTGAACGCCTTGACCGCCTGCTCGCCGCCATGATCGTCAAGCATGGAGTTGACCAACGCCTCGGGCAGCGCCTTGAAGATGTAGCCAATCTCAAACGGGATGGGCACACGGATCGGCTCATCAATGCCAGGGATGCGCACAAACCACTTGCCGTACTTCTGGTCAGCCTCAGCGTTCTTGTACGCCTCGTCGTCCTGCATCATGATCGCGTAGACGATGGATGCCGCCGCCATCATGCCGCCTCGCTGCAACAGCTTCTGGCGAATCTTGAGCTTGTCGTTAAAAATCATCTGCCCCGTCATCGCCTTGTACAGCACGTTCAAGCCCTGAATCTGGGCGTTGAAGAACGGGATCAGCGCGTTGGCAATGTGGATGCTGGGGCTGGCACCGCGCTTGTTGAAGTTCATGGACTCCAGCGCCAGGAGCGTGGCCTCCATCTCCGACATGCCCTGCTCGATGTAGCTGTTGTACTGGGCCCGGCGAGTCAGGGAGTCCGCCGACATTGCCACTGCCTCGGCTTTGGCCAGCAGGTTCATCCAGCCGGGCTTGCCGTCCGCAATACCACGCAGGATCATGGCCATGTCGTCTGCGCCGCCAGTAAACTGCTGGCCCCCGGTGATGCCCCGGCGCTCCAGGGTTTCTGCAGCCGGTTTGCCAATCTGCCTGAGCGCACCCAACACAGGCGTGAAGTTGGCACCAGCGGCTATGGGCGCGGCCAAGGAGTCGCGGAACAACTGGTTGGCCATGTACATCGGGGACAGTGTCACACCCTTGCGCAGAAGCTGCGCTGGGATCGCCAGGGCCCGGAAGATGAACGGCATCTGTGTCGGGATGCCCTCCATGCCCTTTACCAGAATATCGGCTGGAACGCCAGTATCAAATTCCTTATTGCCGATTTTGACCTTCTCCGTGGCCAGCACGGCGTAGCGGTCCTCACCGTCCACCTTGAACTGAACAACGTCCGGGCCCTCTGCTTTGCGCACCAGCTTGGCGGCGCTCAGGTCCAGCAGCTCAAAGACCGCGTTCTTGGTGGCAAGGTTGCGCATGCCCATGTCGATGAGCATGTTGGTGTTTTGCACCGAGCTGGTCATGAAGTCCAAGATCGGCTGATCGCCACCAACAAGCTCTTGTAGGTAGGGCTGGGACTTGATGGAGCCGATCCTGATCGGCGCTTCGTTGCCAATCAAAAGCTCGGCCATGCCGTTGCGCTCTCGGTAGAACGGGATGTAGTCGTTCTCAGCCAGCAGACGCGTAGCAGTCCGTTTAGACAGCGCCCCGGTCTCCACAACGAAATTGATCAGATTGCGGTTGTACTCGTTGTACTCGCCGCGTGCCTTGTCGAATATAGCTTTGAGCTCGGGGTTGCCGTTGACCACGCTGAGCGCACTGTCCAGATCAGCGCGGGTGACACCCTCGCCAAAGTTGAGTGACTCAAACCCTTTGTTGTCGGCACGAATCCCGGCCATGTATGCAGTGAACAGGCGGTTGACAGCTTCGCCGTTGCCAACCATTGGGTTGGCGTCTTTGAGCGTCTCCACCACACCCTTGATGCTCGGCCCTTCCTGGGCCTCGATCACACGCTCGACCTTGCCGTCCTTGCGCGTCTTCTCCGCAATGACAGGCGCTCCGGTGCCCACGGCTTGCGACACCATGTTCATACGCTGGTCGTACATGCGCAGGTAGTAGATCATCTGCGAGCCTTGCAGCTCTGGCATGTACTTGCGCAGCCGCTCATACCCAGCGAAACGATCCACCAGTTGAGTCTCAAGGCCGAGGAATCCACCAGAGGCTGCACGCACACGCTCATTGACGCCGCGCTGCTTGGTTACAAACGGGTCAAGTTTCTTGCCTGCAGCTTCCATTTCCGGGGAGACGTATGTGGGCTCTATACTGAGCAACGGCCCACGCGTGCTCGTCGGAATTGGTGTTGAGCTGCCGTAGACTTGATCGACCGTTGTTTGCAGAACTTCTTCCGACAATGCCACAGCGTCAGCAAAAGCCGACTGCGCAGCTTGGGACGGCATATCAAAGAACTTTGACAAAAGCTCAATGAACCTTGTAAAGACGTTCTTGCGCGGCGCGTTTGACGGCACTTGGGTGAGCAGCTTTTGAAAACCACGATCTGAATACAGCTCAGCCAAAAACTCGTCGTTGTCTGTGAGTCCGTAAATTTCTTCAGGCTTTTGTGCCTGCAGCTCCATCCGTTTCTGCCGGAAGTACACACGCCCCTCCGGTGTTTTGAGCCAGTCTTTCACGCGGTTACGAAGTTCTGTGACGCGCTGGTCAAGCTCCTTGTTTACGTCCAACCCATAAAAAGTGGCTGCGTGCATCAACTCGTGCAGCAGCGTTTTGTTCGTGCTTGTGCGTCCGTGAGATACGACGACCGTATTGTCTGTGTGGCTAAACACCCCGCGTGCTGCACGTTGACCCGCAGTGAGCGTTCCGTTAAGCGCATACACCCGTCCTTGCCCACCTCTTGCCGCAGGAGCTTTATCAAAGACCTCAGCAAGTCGTTCAAATAGCGCCCGAACCATCGGGGATGTGGTTCTACGTGCGCCGTACCTTGCCGCCTCGGCAAACGTCATGCCGTTGTACTCAGCGTCGTCAGCAACGCCTTGAGCTTTGTAGCGCGTAGCTAACGCTTCTGCGGTCTGCTCTGGTGTGTCATTTAAGAAGCGACTGCTTATAGGCCGTGTCGTAGTGCGCTTTGCAACCGGCGCAGTAGTGCGAGGTGCTTGTGGTGCTTCAACTTTTGACATGTCGAGCGCGTTCAGCTCACGCAAATACTCACGAAACTTTTCAGGCTGCGAGCTGGACGCGGCCATCCGTGCGTACTTTTCGCGCAGTGCGGCTGCTACCGTTGCAAGATTTCTTGGCCCCGGCACTTTTCCGTACGCCTCAAAATCTTGACTGAGCTGCTTAAGCACCTGCGCTTTAGTGGCGTCTTTTGGCGGCAGGTCTTGCCACATGACGCCGTCATAAGCAAGTTGGTAGTTGGCTCTTGCAAGAGATAGTAGTCCCGGCTCTTCGTCCCCCAGCCGAGCAGCAGTTCTGCCCTCAAAGAGACCGCCAAGATCATCTGACGACACAAACGCATCAGGGTCCAACAATCCCCGCGCTCTTCCTGGCGCTCTGCCTTCCCGCTCAGAAGCCAACGCCTCTGATGCCGCTTCAAGCGTCTTGCGATAGCCTGTGCGGAAACCTTTTGCTGCCGCTTGTTTGGCAGTAGTGGGCACAGTGGCTGGCTTAGGCTCTCGCGCAGGGCGGCCTTCTTTAAGCGCCTCAATCCGTGCTTCCTCAATCTGCAATTTCTGCAGCGCATCAAGCTTGAGCGTGTACTGCGCTTTGAGGTTGCGCGAAACGCCTTCTTGCGACAGCAAAGTTACAAGCTGCTCCGTATCCATTGGGCCGTCGTAGCGAGCCGCGTCCAGCGTCAACTCAACCACCCGGTTCTCCGCCTCATCAATCTGCGCTTGTTTAATGGCGTCGCGCTGCGCTTTTTCTTGCTCCCGCTGGTACTCACGCGACAGCTCGTCCAGCTCTTTCTCCCTGGCAACTTGTTCTACGGTCTTGATGGGCTCCACACGCCCTTCAACACGTTTGATGCCACCCAGCTCTCTGAGCTTGTTCATGCGCTCGTACAGCGGGGTCTCTTGCTTCTTCATGGACGCAAGCTGGTTATCAAACGCGGCTTTCATGGCCTCCGCGTTTGCCACTTGTGCGTTGGCTGTTTTGATTTCAGCTTCGGCTTGCGACGCGGCAAACGGGTATGCGCCGGGTTTGTCCAGTACGTTATCGCCTTTGAGCGCCGCCAACCGCTTTTCTGCATCCACCGCAAGTTTGCGGTGGTACTGCACGTTCTTGCTCAACATGGCCTGCGCCGCAAGCTGTGCGCCACTCAGTGACTCCAGGCGTGCTTCGTACAAGTCCGCCAGTTGGGCTGCTTCCTGCTTGATACGCTGCTCAAGGTCTTGGATGACGCCTTGCTTTTCTTCGTATCTAAACAGCTCGTATGTAGCAAGCTGCGTGCGATCTTGCAACCTACCGGGCACCGCCAAAATTTCGTCAAATTTTTTCTTGTATCGCTCCAAATCTTTCTTGGCCGTAGCAAGGTCTTTTTCTGCCTTGGTCAGCGCCTGTTCAGTGCGAGCAATCTCAGGGTCCAAGACCTCTTCCAGCACAGCCTCAATCTCAACGCGGGCGGCGTCCATCGCATGCTTGACGGTGGCTGCAAACTTGTCTCGCCGTTGTCGCGCTTTGTCACTGGCAGCCGCCAGCTGTTTTTGTGCAGGCGTTAGGATCGGACTGCCCTTCATTGCTTGCTGCAACGCATCAATAGTGCGCTTGTACGGGGACAGGCGTTCTTGCAACGCTTTGGCCGCTTCGCGTGTCTGCTTGTTGGAGTCGAGCATAAACTTGGTCAGGCTGTTCTCGACGGCGTCCAAAGTGCCTTGCTCCGCCAGCAGCGACATCGCTTGTTTAAGTTTGGCGTCGTACTCCGGGCGTGCCTTTTCTCGGAATTTGCTCAGCAGCGCATCTGCCCGCACTTGTTCTTGCGGGGTGAGTTTTTGTTTTTGTATGTACTTGTTGACGAGCGTGCGGTCTTCCGGGGTATCGGCAATGTCCGGAAACTCTACAAACGAACGCGCAATCTCCGCGTCGGTCCACTTGGTTTGGTCTTTCCAAAAGAACTCTGTACGGTTTTCAAGCTTGTCAATTTCACCGCTCAGACGTTCAACGGCAGCAATACGCGCTTTGTCGATCCGCCTGCGCCTTTCCTGTTTGCTCTTAAGCCGCGCTGCGGTAGCCCGAGCTTTGGTCAAAGCCGCCCACACAGGTTTGATGCGCGGCGAGTTGGCAAAATTCTTCGGGCTCATGCGGATGTAGCCAAGGTCATCCGCAATCTGGCGCTTCTTGATATCCTTAATAGGTTCGCTGCGGCCCTTACCTTCATACGCAGGCTCAGTTTCAGGGCCTTCAAACGCCAGATCAAGCGACTTCTGGCCAGCAATACGCTGCTCTTCCGCAGTGGGCTGGCTTGCGCGTAGCGCGTCTTCCAGCGCCTGCACATCAATTTGTTTAACCTGCAGCTTGTTGTTGATGGCATCTACCAACGCCTCGGTCTTGTCCAAGATGTCGCGTGTGGCTTTGCCGGAGTCAAGGACATCCGCAGCCTTGTTCAATGCGTTGCGAGCGGCTGGGCGCATAGGGCCCATCTTTGCCATCTTGTTTCGCACAAACTCCGTACGACGGCGCAGTTCTCCACCCAACGTCTCGGCGGTTTCTCCGCGAGCCTCAGCAACTTTGGCTGCTTCGGTCTCTGGGTACTGCCGTTTGAGGAACTCGCCTTCGACACGAGTACCTTTGGGCTCCGGCACAGCAAACAGAGCACGGCGCACAGCATCGAGTCGCGCTTTAAAGTGACTAATTTCTGCGGGGCTGATGCCTTGTTGACCGGGCGCTACAAGACGGCGCTCAGTGACAGCGGGCTTGACAATCTTGGTGCCGCGCATCTGCGCAGGCTGCACAACAACTTCTTCATACTCCGGGCGTTTGGGCTTCGTCTTTGTCCGCTCTGCCCAGGTGTTGATAGTGTCAAACAACTTTGTGGCAGCTTTAACGGCCTCATCCTGAGTCAGTGCGGCTTTGCCTTCAGCGCGGCGGTGCAGCGCCGCTTCTTGCAACGATGCTGAAATAAACTGCGCCCGTGCTTCAGCGACGCGGCGTTCAATGCCTTCAATAGTGTTGGATGCAAGCTTGGCATCGCGCCCTTGCAAGGTCAAGCCTGTGCGCAGGTTGTCCGTTAGATCCGCAATTTTTGCGGCGGCGTCGTTTTGCTGATTGCGCAAACGAACAAACTCTTTGGTGTACTCATCCCCAAACTGACCGAGACGGTTTAGCTCGGCAGCACTACTGGCAATTTTTTGCTCTGCTTCAGCCCGCGCCTGTGGGTTTTTTGTAAGTTTTGCCGCGCCTACGTCTGCAGCGTCGGCTTGCTGCATCAACCCCTCAACACGCTGGCGCAGTTTGGCTGCGTCCGAAACGGGCATTACCTCTGGTTTAACAGCCACAACAGGCTGCCGGTTAAACGCCTTCTCAAAAATCGGGTCAAGGTACTCAAACGTGGGCTCAACGTACCCCTGACCTTCTTGGACTTTCTGTTGGTAGAACTCACCAAGCTCTTGAGCAGCGGTGTCGGGCGTTTCTGCTGTGGGGGCTTGCGCTCGGATGTCCGCCGCACGCTGCGTCATTTCGTCACGCATGGCCGCCGAACGCTGCTTCTCAACTTCTTTTAACCGTAAGTTGATGCCGCCAAGAAGGGCGCGGTTATCGGCGGGTTTGAGGAAATCAAGCTGCACTTGCTCGGCCACTGCTTGCCGCGCCATCTCCGGGTTCTGCATGGCAAAGTCAGCCAACTCTCCCAGACCGACCGCACCCATGCTTCGCGCACCCTGCATTTGCTGGGTAAGATACTGCGCTGCGGGTGTAAGTGTTTCCTGCTCTTGTCCGCCAACAGGCACTTCTCTGATTTGCCCAAACTCATCAATGATGGTTTTGGTAGGCGCTGCCGCAACAGGCTGCACCTGCATCCCGGCCTGCTCCAGAAAGAAATCTTCTGGGGACATGGCGTCAAGCCGCGCCTTTGCTGCCTGCTGTGCCACCACGCCCTTGAGCGTGTTGTACTCTTTGGCGTCGTCTTTGAGTGCGTCGCGCATCTTATTGAGCGCTTTTTTCTGCTCCTCGTACGCTTGCCGGACATCGGGGGTGGCATCATTGCCGGGATTTTTCAATGCCGCACGGGCTTGAACAAAGGCATCTCTGCGGGTCTCATAGTCCGCAACAAACTGCTGTGCGTAGGCGGGGTCGGCTTTGCGTGCTTCTTCAGCAGCGCGGGCGGCTTCTGCCTCCGCACGGGCCTGGGCAATCTCGTCGGTTGTGCCTGCTTTTGAGGCGCGTCGTCCCAGCGCCAAGTCCAACAACCCCTGCGCCATAGCGCCCACAGCACCACCGTACGCAGCAGACTCGCCCACCTGCTCGATGATGGCCTGTTCAGGTTTGTAGATGCCCTTGGCGATCAGGTTCTGGGCAATCTGTGCTGCGGCTTCCTGCGCCGCCTCCTCCCCGCCTGCTGCCGCAATGCGTTTGATCTGGGCAGCAGCCCCCGCTTTGATGGGATCGCTCAAACGTCCCAGGATGCGCAGGGGCGCAAACATCTCGGAGACGCCCACCACAGCGCCCAGCGCAGTGGCTGTGCCACGCTGATCAGCAGTGGCGCTGTCTTCTTCAGCCCTTGTCCGGGCTTCACCCGCTCCAGCACCCGTACCGAGCGCGGCCATGCCTGCGCGACCTGCCAGACCCAACGGGCCCAGAGCAAGGAAAGGCCCAATCGAGCCTGCGGCTTCACCGAATTTGCGGGGGATCGTCTCTTCGTAACCGGGGGCAGCAGCAAACGGTGCTTTGGCAGCACCGGCAATCTCCGCAATCCGCTTGCGGGCGCTCTCTTCCATGTCCTGGGGCAACAGCGAAGATGCGCCAACTGCCGCGCTTTCTACCAGCCCTACAGCGCCGGGAGCCAACCCCTTGAAGAACTCACGGACATTGCCGCCAAACGTGGTCTCAGGCTTGGCCGCCGGTTTGGCACCGAAAGCTTCTGGATACATCCGCTGGGCCCGAAGCCAAGCGTCTTGCGGCGACTCCCCCGCCCTGATAGTTACAGAAGTCCCGTCGGGTAGAGGCAGATATTGCGCCATGATGCATCCAAATTGTGCGGCTACGAGATTTCCGCCTGTGCAGGCCGATCTGCACAGGCGTTGGGAAAATTCTACGCGTTATGGGCGCGCACCGCCAGCCCCCGGCGCACTCTGCGCAGCAGGCACAGTAAGCAGTTGGAGTTGTGCGCGGATTATTTGCGCCAACGCGGGGTCTGTTTGTTCCAAAATCTTTAGCTTCGTCGGATTCTTTGCATACTCAGAAACTATAGACGCCATTGTGCGCCCTTCCGCAGTTTCTCCGCGTTGCGCTGCCGCAATTCGCGCTGCACGTAGCGTAGCGTCTGTTGTCATCCCTGTGCGTTTGGTGGCCTCAGTTTGTTCAAACTGCGAAATGTCTCTGCGGTTTTGCGCTTCATACTGCGCAATGTCTTTGCGGTTTTGAACTTCAAGCTGCGCAACACCCACTTTAATCTGGTTGTCCACCATCTTCATGGCAACCTCGCGGTTCACGCCGTACATCTGCATGTTGGATTTGATCATGTCCTCGCGGGCGCTGATACCGGCATTTTTTACGTCGCTGCGGACTTTGAGCAACTCGCGGGCAGACAGCTCGCCGCGCTGCGCCTCGGCTTCCTCCAAACGATCCCGTGCGTCGGAGAGCTTTTCTTGTGCACTGCGCAGCCGCTCCAGCCCCGATGCGTACTGTTTGGTTCCAACCTTGATACTCTCACCAAGTGCGACACCAAGCCCACCGGGCGTGGACATCATGGTGGCCCCAGCTTGCAAAAGTGCCAACCCGATGCCTTGATCTTCCATCTTACCGAGCTCGGCTTCCCGAGTGTCAAGACGCTCTCTGCGGCCTTTGAAGATGTCATCAAATCGTTTCTGAATGGCTTCGACCCCTGCGGCTTCTTCTTCCTTGGCTTTAACACGTTCCCTGCCAAGCGCCTCAACGTCCTTGGCAAACGGGTTGGGCTGCGCTGCTGCGGTTTCTAGCGCCTTTTTGGTCATTTCGCTAACGTCAAGACTTGGAAGCCCGGCAGTAGGTGCAACGGGTGCAGCCGCAGCAAGAGTGGCAGGAGCGGCAGGAACGACCGCCGCTGCGGCGGCGGCGGGAGGTGTACCAGCGCCCAGGTTCCGACGCCCAGCCGTGTTTTGACGCGGTCCGCCAGCACCCGCATTGGGAGCGGCGGCGGCAGGCGCACCAGAGGCCGTGGCGGGAGCAGCACCGGCAGGAGCAGCCGTGGGGGGAGCAGTGGCAGCAGCTTCCCTTCCTGCGGGCGAAGATGCACCGCCAGCCATTGCTAAGTTTACGTCTGCCGTACCAAACTTGCGCAACCGATCTTCCCTCGACATGGCGGAAATAGCTCTCCGACGGCGGTCTTCATCAAACGTAAGCTGTGCAGCCGTGCCCTCTCCAAGGTCAAACTCACCCCGTGGGTCTGCTGTGTACCCCTGATCTCGCATCTCTTGCATTTGATCTACCAGTGCAGCCGCCCCAAGTAGAGGAAGCCCCGCAATATCAAAAGCTATCCCTCCACTCAATACTCTTGGAAGAGGTTTACCCCCTAAAAATCTCCGGTACCAACCTTCTGGATTTGATGCAGCAGGCGCTGCCCCAGCAGGAGCCGCCGCAGCAGGAGCTGCCCCAGGCGCTGCCCCGGCGGGTGGTACAAACGGTCCTTGCACTGCTGTACGAAACGCTGCTTCAATTGCCGCCTTCTGTGCTGGCGTTCCGTTTGCATACGCCGAAACTTGGCCAGTATTTTTCAAAAAAGTAGAAAACGCCGAGCGCAACTGGCCACCACTTTGATACCGCTCAACCGGGCCGCCCTCGTCAAACGCGACGATGCCGCCGTCGGCAAACTCCATGTCACCTGCGGGGAGTTGTGCGATGCCGATGTCCTCGGGCATGGGGGCGGCCATGCTTTGTATCGCTTGGTCAACAACCTTGGGTTGCTCAGGGGCGTTGGTCTGAGCGCCTTCTCGCATCTGCTTACGGCGGTTGGACTCCGACAAGGCCAACGACAAGATGTACGGGTCGTTCTTGTGCATCTGCGCATACTGCTGCAGCGCCTGATCGGGCAGCCGTGCAAGCTGCGAAGTGATCTGTTGGACGTTAATCATCTCAAGCTCCCAACTTCATCAGAGCCAGATCGGCCAGACCGGCGGGCATGTCTTCGATCTCACCGCCTTCGGCAAATCTGCGACCGCCTAGCAGGTATGCGCCGCCTAGTGCAGTGCCAGCGCCCAATAGCTGGGACCCCAGACTTGGCGGTGCTTGATACATGGACTGCACAGTGCCCATCGGCGTGCCGCGCAAGATGTTGGACATGAACTCCAACTGCTGGTACGGGTACTTCTGCTGTTCGAGGAAGTCTTGGTAGCCTTGGCCAAGGCGCTGCTGCTCTAGGCCCTGCCGCATACCGCCATACTGCATCTGGAGACCCTGAGCCATACGGGCCTGTTCCGTGCCCTGCTCAAATGCTCGCTGCGACCCCATAGCTTGGATGTCGCCCATCTGGCGCATGAGGTTGCGGTTGTCTTCTGCCCGCTGGATACCCTCACGATACCCGCCAAACGCTCCCGCACCCGTGGCCCTTGCCTGCTGCTGCGCACCAAGAATACCGGCGCTGCGCATGGCTTCACGCTTTTGAACGTCCACCACGTTCTGCATGTAGGGCGACATGTAGCCCTGAACCTGTTTGCCAAACTCCTCTGGGCTTGCGGCAGTGCGCATGGCCTGCTCTTGCATGGGATCAAACCCGGCAATACGTTCACCCTTGTACTGCTGGTACGGGTTTTGGTTGATGTCTGTCAGGGCCTGCGCTTTGCCAAGCGTTTCTTTGGCATATGGCTTGGCCCACTCTGGCAAATCAGAAATTTGTGTTTGAGAAGCTGGAGCGCCACCACCACCGCCACTGCTGCCGCCGCCGTAAATAATGCGGCCACCTTCTTTGCGGGTAACGCATTCGCCAAGGGGCTCACCAAAGGCTTCAAGTTGTCTGCGAGAGTAGTTCATATCTTTACCCCAACAATCCGATACTTTTCTTCAAGGCCGTAACGATGCCACAGTCTGGCCGCTGATTCCCGTGCTGCACCTTCAATACAGGTTGCACCCAGCAGACGCAGCAAACTTTTTAGTTGCTCAAATGTTTCGTCGCTGGTAATCAACTTGCCGCCCATCAGAGTAATAAACGCCACCCTGTCATGCGGCCTGCTTGAGAAAGACACCGCCGCCGCACCCTGCACGCCCTCATCGTTTACTGCAACGATCAATATCCACTGACCCGTTACCAGCAAAACTTTGACCGACTCCAACGTGTAATCGTCTTTGGCATGCTCAAGCGCCGAAGCCATGTACCCCTCTACAAGAGGCCACACTTGATGAATATGCCCGACATCGACGCGCTGGATGTTCATGCTGGCAGGTACTTCTCAGAGCGAGTGTTCTGGGCCACTTTGCCTTTGCCGGTGGTTTTTCCTCGAGCCCGTTGCACACGGTCCATCATGGCGTAGAGCTTACGCGCACCAGCCTCGGTCGAGCCGTTACCCAGTTCAGAGACGATGCGGGCCGGGATCACAAACTCACCGTCTGCAAGACGAGCAGGGCGCTTGCGCCCAATCACTGCCGGGATAGAGTCAGACACACCGTCACCGGGGCCGCGCAGCAGCCTGCCGCCGTCAGAGTAGTCGCCAAGGTGGGAGTACCCGCCACCAGCCAGGGCTGCAAGACCGCCGACTCGTTTACGCAGCAACCCGCCATCAGCTTCGCCTGGGCCAGCATCGCTTGCGCCAACTCCCACGCCAGCATCGGCCGCCCCGACCCCAACGCCAGCATCGGCCGCTCCAACTCCAACGCCAGCATCACCGAGGCCCAGCCCCATCGCACCGATTGCTCCAGTGTCTGCCCCAGCGGCACCCATGTCAAAACCGCCCAAAGAAGTAGAGTCGGCGTTTCCAAAAGCGTTAGCGATACCTGCTTCATTTGCCGCGCTTAAAACGGCGGCGCTAAGTCCTGGCCCTGCTGCATCAACCAAATCACCACCCGCGCCGCCAGAATCCATTGTGCGGTCAGAGCCCATCCCAGTAGCTGTTGTTGGTTTTGGAGGCTCAACCTTTTTATATGACTGCGTCAGCGGGTCATAGGTGTATTTGTTGTCATCGGTACTGCCGCCCGTACCGCGATCAAGAAGACCACCCCCGGCGGCCAGACGGGTGTATTGAGGCCGGAAATATGCATACTCCCCGCGATAGTCCGCCGGATATCCCGCCATAGGATTTTCAACACGACCAGGGTTGTAAGCAAAGCGCATCTGCTCCCGATCCACCGGGGCCGGTGCGCTGTCCTCTTCCTCACCAAGCAGCAAAGGCAGCCCTGCCGCAGCGCCATACTTAAACAACCCCTTGCCGCCGCCAACCCCGGCCTCGGACATGAACGCTTCGCGCCCACCGGCTTCGGTAAGATTTGTCAGTCCGCGTCCCATCCGAGACAGGTTTTGGCCAAAGGCCGAGGGCGGCGTCGTTGTTGGCGCAGCGACTGGCGTAGAAAAAGGCATGCGGGGGGTGCCCATCGCTTCCACATGGGAGCCTATATCGAGTGCGGGGGATTGACTGAAAAACTCAGGCATTGGCGTAACCGCGCTGCCAGCGCCCGTAACTCCTGGCATAACGCCCGTTCCGGCGGCTTGCGCTGCACCAGCACCAGCGGCTCCAGCCCCACCAGCGGCCCCAGCACCAGCAGCCCCAGCACCGCCAGCAGCCATCAAACCGCCTGCAAGACCGGCACCACCATACGCACCAAGACCGGCCATCAAGCCCTTACCCAGATCGCCTGTACGAGCCGTTTGTAGTGCCCCGACCCCAAGGCCGATGGTTGCGGGCATGCCCAACCCAAAGAGCCCGGTCATCGCGGGGGCAGCCGCACCGCCCGTAAGGGCCATCGCCCCAACCCCCAGGATCATTGGCAGCATGTTGTCCAAGAACCCAGCCTCAGGCAAGCCGGTCTCAGGGTTAATACTTAGAGACCCGCCGTGGGCCATCGCCAGCGCCTGAAGCCCTGCGACTTCGCGTGGGCTCATGTGGACAAGCTGTTTGTCGGGTCCGCGCCCCTGCGCGGCTAAGTGCTGGGCGGCATGCTGTAGGCTCATTGTTGCCTCACGGAAAAGGGGTTGATCAAGTCTATCATGGAGGGTTTATTTGTTCAATTACCGGCTGATCTCTTCCCAGTCCATAGAACCAAACACTTGGTCCCCGTTGGATGCAGAGGTGCAGGCCAGCGTCAACTCATAAGCGGTCGGGGTAAAGGGGTCACGCTCAAGTTGAGAAGCAAACAGCGCCTCTTTCAAAATGTCCACGCTGTTGGACCCTTGGTTTGAGCCTTGGAAAAAGCCCGTTGCCAAGATGCGTCCGGTGCCGACAGTAAACGCTGTGCCGGTGATGTTGTACTCAACCCCTGAGTTCGTTCCGGCACTGACCCAGGTGCCCCCGGTCGTGGTGCCAGACGCTACAACTTCCCATTTGTAATTGGCGTTGTTGGTGATACCCAAGATCGACACCGCCGTCAAAATGGCGATGGCATCCAGGCGAGTTGTCTTCAATCGAAGAGAGACGACAGGGTAAAACGTACCGGCAGTGGTCAGCGTTCTTGGGCTTGTGATTAAGTTCCCGGCTGATAGCTGTGCGCCGCGCAGTTCATATCCACCCTCAGAGATTACCGTCGAGCACACCTGTTTAAGCGTACTGGCCCCGGTCGTTGCAGCCACGTTGGTCATCTCGTACCGCAGTGGGAGTGATGCGGTGGTGATGTAGGTGGTGTTGACCAGATTGGCGTGGTCAAAGTTGTGGCACGGGACAAATACACCGTTGATGATGAAGCCGGTACGAACAGTACCAAGGCCCAGCCACTCAACGTCGAGGTACAGAATCTGCGCCTTGGAGGAGTCCAGCGTCAAACCAGACGGCCCCGTACCATCCATCGGGTCCTGGTTCCAATCGGCCTGCGCCACGCGGGTGTTGACCACCGCTCCCGTCACGCTGCTGCGCTCGACCATGTAGTTGACCGAGCCTTCACGCTCGAAGTAAATGCCGTTGGCAGCACCGTAGTAGCCAGCCCGCTGGCGAAGCCCGGTTTTGGCTTCCCCAAACACAAACGTGTTCATCACCAACAGGCTCTTACCCGGCTGGTAGGAAAAGACTTTGATGGTCTCGCGGATGATCTGATCCCCGCTGGCCGAGCCAACCGTCATGTTGATCAAACCCTCGTCCGCACTGAACGTGGCCGCTGCGGTGCCGGTGATGCTGTTGACCCACAGATTGTTGTCGGCGTAGCGGTGGGATGAGTCAAACAAGGTCAGGGGGTTGCTGACCCGCAGCCGCCCAAAGGCGTCAAGGTTGGTGCCACTAATTGATACCGGGACTGTTTCCATAGAAGCCACCAATTGACCCAAAATGCCATCGAGTCGGTTGAAGTACAGGCGAAGAACATCCGCGAATTGATCGTGATACCGCTTCTCGTAGTCGTTTGGCGCGTCTGGCAGCCTGGGTGCGGCAACCCGATTTAATTCGTAGGTGGAGGTAACGATGAACGTCATTACGTGTTGCCCCTGCGGCCATCGGGTTTGATGTCAATACGCGGAGCGCCAAGCTGCCACTGCACCCCAAGATTGGCAGACTCGACCTTGAACTCCATCTGCCGACCACGAACCCGGATCAGCACCTGCCCGGTAAATTGCTCGACCGGAACCGATGCGCTGCGCACCACGGGGGCGTTGTTTGTGCCGCCGACAGATTCAGGGTTGTTAAAGCCCGAGCCAGAGTTTTGCAGCGGCTTGAGCGTCATGGTCACCTGCGGATTTGCAGCAGACGAACCCCTGAACGTGATGTCAGGCAGCAGCCTCCAGATGAACCCGAAAGCATGGCCATCACCAATATCAAACTGCGACGAGGTGATGTAGGCGTTGATAGGGGCCGGGGTGCCAGAGACGTTGTCGTCAACACCAAACTCATGGAAGACCAAGTTGTTGGAGTACGTGGCAGCAATCGGGTAGTTGTTCAGGCTGGAGTCATTCCATGCCGTGCGGCCCATCGAGCCATAGAACCACACATCCTCTTGGTAGTTGTAGATGACGTACTTGTCCACCACCGTTGAGTTGGCAGAGCAGTAAAACCACCAGATTTCGTTGAAGCCCTCGTTCGTGCCGCAGCAGATTTGATCCGTCTGGTCGAGGTTGATGTCCTGATAGATGTACTGCCGCAGGTCACAGCGCAAAGTCAACACCCGGCCATCGTAGCGGTAGAACTTGTCAATACCCATCCAGTAGATGACACCCGAGGCAATGACCGCCGCGTTGGGTCCGATGATGGATATGTTGTCACCAAGAAGCTGGAAGCCCCAAACGTATGGCGGCCCAAGGTACTGCATGGAGTACAGCGCCGTGTCGCTGAACACAACGATCTCTTGCCGGGACTGAACCGCCGCAACGATTCTTGAGCCGTGAGACAGGCGCTGCCCGCCTGCTTGGTTGGTTGCCTCTGGCGTCCAGTTCACCACCGACTCTTGGTCCGTCCAGCGAACCAGCATGGGGTCAATTTCACTCTCCCCAATCGGGTTGCAACCAAATGCAATTGTGAACCGGCTGATGTCAGACACCATCGCCAAGTTAACAGCCGTCGGAACATCCGATGCGTACGCCAACGACGATACCGGGATGCCGTTTGAGATCGTGTAAACAGTGCCCGTTGCCGCAGCCGTGCAAACAATTGGGTCACCCTGCGGGGTTGTTGAGATGTAAAAGTTGCTGCCCCCTGCGCTGTATACGTAGTAGACGGTACCTATGGTCATGCCAGTCGGGACGGTGCCCGTGCTGGTGAACCGAATCGCGGTGTCATCTGAAAGCGTTACGCCAACATTAAACTGGGTTGGCCCGAACAGGGTGATGGTTCCCGATCCTGCCGTGGTCAGGTCAATGGCCGTCCCGCCAACAGTTGCAGAGACTTGCAGCGTTCCTGCGCCTGCGCCATCTTTGTTAATGACGTAGTACACCGTGCCTGCCACCAGAGGAGACGGCAGAGAAGTCGTTGAAGTGAACTTGACCGGGTCACCGTTGGACAGGGTTGTGGTCGAAGCAGACAGGTACTCGGTTGAGGTGTTTACAGACGTTACAACACGCGAGTTCAAGGTCGGCGTGACCTCAAGCGGGAGCGCGTTTAACTGCGCGTCCCAGTAGTACAGGGGGCTGCCCTCGTACCCAAAGATCAGATTCTGGCCAAAGTTTGCCTGATACCACAGGCGCAGATTCAGGAAGCTGGGTTCACCAATACCCCAAGGACCGCTGCCCCACGGGCCAGCACCCCAGCCAGCCAGCGGTTGCGCCAGTTCAAACCCAACGGGAATCTGGTACTGCGCGTTGACTGTGGTGCCGCCACCGCCCACATCGTATGAAGTGGCGTTGACCGATGCGGTGATGGTGTAAGTGTTTATATCAACAATTGTGACTTGGAACGACTGATTGAGGACATCAGCCGTGATGCCGTTGTTGACGTACAGCGAAAACGTGCCCGATCCAGCCGTGGTCGTAGAGATTGGAGCACCGTCAATCACGTTGGCAAACTGAATCGTCGTGCCAGAAACAAGCTGTGCAAAGTACTGCACACCCTCAATCAGTCCAGCCGGAAGAGCGCCGCCAGCAGACACAGACAAAACCACGGGGGTGTTGTCGGCCAGGGCAGAAGACACAACAAAGTCGGTTGCACTTGAACGGGTGAAGGTCTGGGTGCTCAGGGCAACCGCACCAATAAAACTGGCGTAATCGCCATCTGCCAGCCCATGCGCGGTGTCGGCCACAGTAATAACCGCTGATCCAGGCGTTGCAGTGAAAGGGTTTGAGAGAGTGGCAAACTCACGGATGGGCGTAATGTCGTTGTATGAGCCACCCTCTTCAATGTAGAACTTCAGGTTGGTGCCAACGCCGTTTAGCACGATCCCGTTGAGCGTGGCCCAAGTCCACAGTGACCGGCAGACGCCCTCATACGTGTTGGGCGAAATCTGTGACCAGCCGCCAATCTTCTCGGGCGTGCCTTGACGGAAGCGAACCTTGTCGCAGTCGTACCAGCCCCCCTCGGTGGTGTACCGCGTGTTTTCCCGGTTGACCCCCGGTTTAAACAAAATTTTTTGGAGTGGCATGGTCGTCCTACGACAAGAAGAGGGCGCGTTCGTCTCTGCGGCGCTTATCCAGCCCTGCCAGCACTTTACCCCCACCCTTGTTCCAAAGCAAGAAAGCGTCTGCTGCGCCTTCCCAATCGCCCCGGTTTGCTTTGATGCGGATGCTGCTGCGCTGGAGGTTGCCTAACCCGAAATTAAAGGAAATACTGACCAGAGCGTCAAAGCGGCCTTGACTGCCAACACTGCCGGGCACAAGTCGAAGAACACCACGTTCAAAACTTGCGACATCCGAGTCGAAGAGATCATTAATTTCCTGCTTGGACCAGACACGGTTGTCCTCCGGTTTCAATGGGTACTCCCTGCGGATCATGGGAATGTCGGCCTGGGTCTTGCCTTCTGGCCGCATCATCGGCAGGCGAATCTGTTCTTGATACAGCACATGGCCATATCCAATTGTCCAGATGTGCGCCGGACATAGATACGGGCGGTTTCTGAAACCCTCGTACTTATGCATCAAGTCAGCGCCAACCTTACTTAGTTTCACTTCCGGCCCCAGGTGCGCGTCCCAAACCAAAATCCAATAATCCCGCCCAACATGGCCATTTCGTCGGGACTAAAAATAATATCCGAGTACCGCAGCACATCGTCCATACTCTTAATCATTCCAGGGTTTGTATACAGGTAGTAGCACAGGAACAAGTTGATCAGCACCAACTCCAGCACGAAGATGTACGTCACCGTCGGACGCACGGTGCCGACGTAGTTGGCGACCCACTGGCTGGCCCTGTCCAGCACCTTTTCATCGTGTTTAAGCGCGGCTTCCGTCATCTGCGCCTCGGTCTGCATCATCACTTGGTCGGTGCGGATTTCTTCAATCTTCTGCTGGGCGGCATACCCCTGGGCAGCCAGAGCCAACTCACGCTCATTTTGCATCCGGGCCAAAGCCAACTCATGCTTTTGGTCGGCCTTGTTCTGGAAGTAGTCCAGCAGTTTTGGCAAGCCGGAAATCAGCAAGCCGCCGAGGGTAGAGATAAGGGACAACATACTATTTTCCTTGTGCCGTGGCTTCCACGATGAACCAAACAGTTGCGCCGATAACGACAAACACCACCAACGCGCCGATCAAAATAATGAACAACTCATCCAACTCTTGCTGCCGTTTCTTTGCGGCTTCTTTTTTACGCCTTGCCGCATGGGCTGCGTCTGCTTCCATCCGCTGCGCCCGAGCCGCAATCCGCATCCAGACATCCATCTTGTTTGCCTGGAAAAACAGCATCTTGATCTGTTCCTCAAACTGCTTGGCCTGCTCAATGGCCATTTCCAACTCAAGCGCCTTACCTAACGCGGACCCCTTAAACCCACCCTCTTGCGACTTTTGGACAACCTCGATGGCGTCGGCTTTGGCATCAAAATATTTCCCCAGCACCGGCCCGAGCGAAGTGACATCATCAACCGTCGCGGCGACCTTTTTAACAAGCTCAACCGCTGACGATATCGCAGCAAGGGCGCTTATCGGGTCGATCATTTATATTTTGTTTGCTGCAAACACGTTGATGAACACCGTGCCGTCTTCCAAGGCTTCGATCTCGTGCCATTGGCTGGCAATCAAATTGACAGGCTTTGTGGCTTTTGTCATCACCAACTCTTTGCCCTCTTTGCGCACAACACATGACCCGGCAGCGCACAGCGTGGCGTGAGCGTACATATGCTCATGGCGCGGCAACCCCTCACCCTTGTTGGCGTGATACACATAGAGCGCCGCACCGTCATAAGTGAAGGAGTGGGCCGGGGTGAGGGCGACTACCATGAAGCGTTTTACTTGGTTGGCATCAGCGCCTTGAGTTCGTCTGGCGTCTGCGCTGCGTCCATCTGGGTCTGGAGGGCGGCGTATTTGTCACGGATTGCCTGACGAGCGGCCTCGGCTGCGGCTGCATCCACACCCGGAATCTGTTTCATGATGATTGCGTCATGCGGCTCAAACTCTTTGGCACGGGCAGCGCGACGGGCATCATGGGCGATAGCCTTCGCCTTTGTCATGTTGATCTGGATCATGCATACTCCCATGCGTTGCGGAAGGCGCGGTCAGATGGGATGTCAGCGACATCCACAATCTTGTAGGGCTTGCCCTGCGGCACATCTTTGGCCGCGATCTCTTCAATCGTCAGGCCGCACTCGGCAGCAGGCACGATGACGGACACGCCGCCATCGTCGTTGGGGTAAATGATGCGAGAGTTCATGATATCTCCTGACTAACGGAAAACGGAAAAACAGACAATTGTTGGGTCGTATTCACCTGTTGCCCGTTGGTCTGTAACCATACGAAAATTTGTTGTTGATAGGGTCGTACCAAAAGCAATAACCGCTACGCCGCCGTCATTATTCGACGCTTGTGCGGACAGGGTTTGCGATATTGCATAATTCGCATCCGGCATCGCCGTCGTGAAGTTGATCGTGTAGTCACCCGTGCCGTTATCCGTGATGCTCGTCACGTTGCCCGAGGCGCGGATCGCAACAGTGCCGGTGCCGTTGAAGTTCACCCATGCGCGGCAACCATAGGCAGTAGCAACAGAGCCGTAGCCTGAATTCATCAGGAAGTTGCCAGAGGCGTCAAACTCACCACACTGCACACCGCCCTCGGCAAAGCCAATCCTGTCATTGCCTGGGAAATAAATGCCGGTGTTGGCGTCAGTCCCCCTGATGGCAGGAGTAGCAGCAGAACCGTCGATGTCAGACAGGCCGTCGGTGCCAGACAAAATTAGTGTCATGTGTTACTCCTCACTCATAAAGAATGTTGATTGATCCGGCGTCGAAGGTGTCAGTGCCATTAAAACTTGTAATACGCACTCTATCAAGCGCCCCGGAAAGAGATAAATTGCCCGCGCCGGTAACACTCCAGCCAGAACGATTAAACAAATGGTCAGAAATCCAAACATTTCCAGAAATATTTGTTATAACCATTCTGCCAATTGTGTTTTCTGATGCAGTCCCAGATTGAATACCAAAGCCGTTTGTGGTTGAAAAAGAAGTAACTGTATTTGTTGATGTTGCAGAAACAGTTACAGATGTATAGCCGGAAGTCACAATTGAGCCGGCACCAATTTGAACTAACATGCCAGAACTGCCGTTCATACTCACCCCGTTGAACATCACCGTGATGCGGCGCACCCAAGACGGGATGCCGGTGAAATCAATGCTGGTGCCGGAGGTGGAGTTCTGAGCGGTGCCGGGGACAATCTGGCTGTTTGTCGCGCCAGCAAACGGGTACCACGTTGTGTCGGTCAAGCGATAAATGAACGACTCGGGCTGGTTGGCCCGCATGGTTATCGTGCCCCCAACCAAGGACTGGCCGGTGTTGCCCTGCACAGTCAGAGCGGTGATCTGCTGCGTGGACTCGATGGTGATGATCATGCCGTCTGCCGGAGAGGCAGGCATTGTGATCGTGCCGGTGGCCAGCGTACCCGCTGGGTTGGCGATCAGGGTTGTGGTACCCGCTGCAAAAGTGTACGAAAAGCCCGTCGTCAGGACTTGGAAGTCATACGACTGTAAGACGCCGTTGGTGCCGCTGATTGCTGTTGGCATGGTTGTTCCTTAAAGGTCTTGGGTGCCTTGAGACACAGGCTGGTCAGGTGGGACAACAGGCTCAGGGGTTGGTTTCACCTTAATGGTACTGTCGGCATTGTCGTAATACCACTGATCAGCCTCTACCGCATCATCACAGTCCACCCAAAAAAGAGTCTTGTAGACCGGAAATTCTTGGGCGGCAGTTTCAACAATACGCCAGCCAATAACTTCTTGCGTGTTTGGGTTGAGCACATTTTCTGTTGAAGAAACCAATGCTTTTTTCATCTCAATACTCCACCAAAACAAATCCCGGAGCGCCAGCGCCGCCTGTTTGGGAGCCTGCGCCGCTAACTCTATTACCACCGCTGCCACCCGCGCCGTATCCAGAGCCCGCTACACCGTTACTGTTGGCATTGTTGTCTGCACGATTACCGCCACGACCAAATTCTGATACCCCGAAAGTGTCTGTTATAAGGACATTAGCACAGCCAGAAATATAGAAAAATTGCTGCGCCGCAGCATAATTTGTTGCACCACCGGAGCCCGAGGAAACGCCCGAGTTAGCACTAATTCCAGCCGAGCCAGCCCCGCCTGGAATGTTAAAGTTGCCGCCCGTTGCAGTCCCGGCAGCCCCCCCTCCTCCGAAAACGTTACCGCCGACCCCGCCTGCGCCGCCTGTTGCGGAACAAAATGCGCCAAACGATGACGTTCCACCAGTCCCACCAGTAGCGCCAGCCGAAACCGTACCACCGGCTCCAACAGTCACAGTTACGGTGCCTCCCGGAGTAAGCCCCGTAACCCATTCAATTGCAGTGCCACCGCCACCGCCACCACCGCCAGCGCGGCCTAGTGCGCTTGGGCCGCCCCCGCCACCACCACCGGCAACCACTGTGACCTTAACTGCGGTAACGCCTGCCGGGACTGTAAAGGTGGAAGTGCCTGTGGTTGTAAACAGTTCTGCCCGCGCCCCGCCAGTAATATCGCTTGTCAGAGCGACAGTGCCAGTTGAATCAGGCAGCGTGAGGGTTTGGTTGTTGTTGGAGTTTGGCGATGCAACCGTAAATATTCCGGTGCCGCCGACATTCCCAGAAAGACGTACTGAACTCATGTTCGCTCCTTAAACCACTACCCAGCTTGAGCCGGTGGTTACAGTTACCGATATACCGCTGTCAATTGTGACGGGGCCAAATGTACCGGCGTTGGTTGCTGCCGGGATGGTGTAGTTTGAGGTCACGTTCTGACCGTTTTCAAAGAATATCTGATCCGTGCCACCACCCGTTGCGCCGCCAGAGCCGCCAGCAACTTTGACAAAATCCCCAACCCCTGAGTCCCATGCCATCAGGGCTGCCTGCCCAGCAGAGACAAATGCGCCCGCCGTGGGGCTGCTCGGGCCGCCGCGCAAATACACCAGGGAATCTGAGTTGTTGATCACCACATACATTTTGCTCTGCTTGGGAGCGTTGATGTAGCGCGTAGCACCCGGTGTCCCGGTGGCAATCAGGATGGCGTTTCTGGCCTCGTTTGGAGCGCCCCCTGCGGTGGTGGTCAGGGTCCAGTCGCCAGCCGTCACACTGGCGGTTGAAAATTGAGCAATCGCATCCTCAACCAGTTGTGTAAGCTGGCTGTTTACGGCGGTTCCCCATGTATTTACAAGGCTGCCCGTTACGGGCTGGATCAGCCCGAGTAGCGAAGTGTATGCGGATGGCATTTAAGGCTCCTTTGTGTCGATATTGCGCCAGCCAGCGTCAGCCGAGGTTGAAACATTTTGCCACGAGGAAGGTCCCGTGTCATCAATGACTACCCACCCAGCGCTTTGGGTATCGACGATCAATTCCCATTTCAAACGAACCATGATCTGGTCCGCCGCGTTTACGTTCTCTTGGATCAGGGAAACAAACGCCACAATGACCGCAAGTACTTCTTCTGCTGTGGCTGACTCATCAACACTTACAGCAAACCCGGCATTAGCAACTACCGTTTCCGCGCCAACAGCCGACTCCGAGACCGAGGCACCAAAAGTCAGACTTGTTGCCACTGCGTCATCTGCCTGAGCACTTTCGAGCACCGCACCAAAAAAGGTGAAGCTGGATGCCGTTTCGTCCAACCCAGCCGCAGACTCAGCGATTTGAGTGGAATACACCGGCACAGAGGACACAGTCTCCGACCCCGTCGCGTTCTCAGAAATCTGGGTGGAGTACGTCGGAACGCTGCTGATGGTGTCGGTTCCAGTCACAGTTTCCGTGACGCTTGCTGGGAACGTGGCCGCACTTGCCACTGTGTCCGTACCAGACGCACCCTCATCCACTACCCCGAACAGGGCATGTTGGGTGAACGCGAAGTCCGCACCTTGAGCGGTCTCGTCAATTGACGAGGTCAAAACTGCACCCGCAACTACAGCGTCAGTGCCTGTCGCGCTCTCAGAAATGCTGGTCGAGTAGATGGGAACAGACGAAACGATGTCTGTGCCGGTTGCGGTCTCATCAAGAGAAACAAGAAAAGTTGCTGCCGCAGAGACCGTATCCGTGCCTACCGCAGACTCAGAAACCGCTGCAAGAAACGAGGCGCTGGCAGCTTGAGAATCTGACCCAGTCGCGGTCTCAGAGACAGACGACAAAAATGTAACGCCGCCAACTACGGTGTCATTACCAGTCGCGGACTCGGAAACGGAAGCAGGTAAAGTTAAAGCCGCTGAGACGGCGTCAGTCCCGGTAGCGGACTCAATGACTACAGCGGCAAATACGTTCCCCGCCAGCGCGGAAATCGCTGTTGTTGAGAACGCATGGAAGCCAAACATCAGACAACCGTCCAGTTTGAACCGGAAGGCACCGTCACCGTCACACCACTTGCAATCGTGACCGGCCCGCCGCTGATGGCATTGTGTCCATCATTGACCGTTGAGGACTGCGTTATGACGGCTTCGTTCTCGATATACCCCATGCCGCCGATGACGGCCCTTCCTGCGGGGTAGTCACAAAACACATCCTTGGTACCAGATGAGAAGTTGACCTTCGCCCCAGAGGCGCTGGAGGCAAGCACCGTGTCCCGAGACAACGTTGTGCCCGAGGCTGTGTATGTGCCTATCCCCACCTCCCACTCAGAGGTGCCCTGGCCCGCGATGGTGTAGTACGTGGTGTTGGCGTTGCCGATGGCAGCAAAGGTCTGAAAACCCGTAACTGCCCCCGCCAGTGTCACCGATACGGTGCCGGTCGTTGTTGTAGTCTCACGGACTCGATCCGCAAGGACGAAGGGCATGTCAAGCCCCCGTCAGTTGGTCTTCATCAAACCAGCGTTGCTGAGTCACACCGTTTGTGTCCGTCCACTCGACGAGATACTGGATCACGCCGCTGTCGTCCATTCGCAGTGCCAACACTGGGCCTTGCGGCATGACGTTGGTGAGCTTTACAACATCACCCTTTTTGAATGCGGTGGCCATGTGCTCTCCTTATGCGGCATCGAGACTGAAAGTGTAAGTGACGGTCAGCGTATCGCCGTTGACCACCGAGCGATCCCCAGGCGACTGGAAATCAGAGGCCGAGAACAAAATGCCAGTGGTGCCGCCCTTGGTATTGTTGCTAGTCAGAAACGCGCCGCCAACGGTTGTGGTGCCGTTGATGCTGAAAGTGGCGGGAGAAGCCGAGTTGGTGATTACCGACGGGTCCGCCGTGGTGGCGGTGCCAAACGTCACAGCCGGACGAGTGGCTTGGCTGTAGGCTGTCACTTCAGTCCAACCAATATGGGACGCCATCGTGTCACCGGCAGCAGGGCTGTTGGTAGCGCCAGAGCCGTACAGGCCAATGTACCAAACGGCTGTGTAACCAGAGCCAGAAAAGTACTTGGTGTTCATGTCTTGCAGGCCCTCGTTGACCACAAGGTTGTGGTTTTCCTCGGCCCACTTCAAATTCCCATCCTTGTCAAAGCACTGAACGGTGAACACGCCACCGGCTTTAAGTTTTTCGTTGAACATGGTTGCTCCTTAAATGAGGCGGATTAAAGCAGATGTGCTGGTGTTGGCGGGCATCTGCACGGTGAAAGTGGTGGTCGATGTTTTGTCAGACCCAAAGTCCAGCACGCACACAGCGCCGTTGGCCCCCGGCGTGTAGATCAAGGCACCACGGGCCGTGATTGCTCCCGTCCACGCTGGAGACGAAAAGTTGATGTACGTAGTACTGCCGCTTGCGGTGTCTTGGCTTGAGACTGTGGCCGTGACAATCTCTCCACCAGCAACGTAATTGCCACCAGAGGCTTCACCAGTCGAGGTGTACTCGGTGGTGGTCTGGTCCAGCGTGGCTGAGTTGGTGTACAGCGCCAGATAGAACGTGTCCGAGGCGAAGTTGATCGTGCCGTTGGCCAGACCCGACCGCAGCGTGTTGCAGGAGTAGTTACCGGTAAAGGCCACTCAGATCACCTCAAAACTGTTTGCTTTGCGCACATTGTCTATCCAAGGTATCACTTGAATATTGTTTGGCACGTGCAAGCCAGAGACCATCTCACCTTGTAGCGGGATGATGTGGTCTACATGCCACGGAAACCCAAACATTTTGGTGCGCAACACGGCCAAATTGTACGCCTCTTTCAGCAACCATTTGTCGTCTTCCGTAAGCCAAGCGGGTGTACGGCGAATTTTTGCCAGCCTACGCGCAACGGTATCCGAATTGACCCTACCCCTGTTTTTTTCTTTAGTCTTTTTTGCGTATTGTTTTACTTTTTCAGGATTCTTTTTGCTCCAAGCAGCGATGCCAGCAAGAAACTTTTCTCGGTTGTTTTTTCTGTACTCCGCGTCGGATGCACGTTTTTTTGCAATTAACTCTGGCTTCTGGCGCGCCTTTTCTGCGTCTTTACGCGCCTGAGCCTTGGTGCGCTCTGGATTTGAACGTCGGCTACGGCGCAGTATTTCTTTGGCACACTCCGCGCAAGCACCAGACACCCTGCGAAGACCTTCAAGCTGCGGATGTTTTTTACAAACACTGCCGTAGCACGTTGGCAAGTCCAGGGCTTTGGCTTCCTGTCGTGTGTGCCTGGGCATCATGCTACACCGTTGTTTTGGGGGAGCGGCGACAACCTGTACTGGCCGGACCTATAACTGTCCGATCTCTCAAGTCCATCACCCAGACGTTTAGCCAGAGCCAGGGCTTCTTTGTACTTACCGTCGTACAAGGCCATCATGTCGGCCTCACCCTTCATGTAGGTGTAAGCCTCAACCAGAGTGCCGTAGAGCAACACGCTGTCAAAGTTGTCGCCCAGCCAAGAAGTGCCCTCAGCGTTGAGCACGGACAGCACCGGGGCAGAGAAGCCCGATCCCGTACCACCAATAGAAGATGCCGCCGCAGACATGGTGTTGCCAACCACATACTTGCTGCCGTACTCAGAAATGGTGACCGAGAACACAGAACCCCCAGCGACCACAATCGTGGCCTTTGCGCCCTCACCTGTACCGCCCGTCAGCGGCACATCGTAGTACGTACCATTGACGTATCCAGTTCCACCCGTGATGGTGCCAATACCATTAAGCTGGCCACGGATGATGGACACCGGGTAGTAGTAATAGTGCAACTCAACCGAGTACGCGCTGTCGGGTGTCGGCCCAAGGATAAAGCTCAACTCGTTGGTAATCTGTGGGTTTGCCCCAGATGTCGTGGTCGGACCAAACAGCGCGTAATATTTGGGGATGGCAGTGTCGTTGGGGCTTGGGTACGCCTGACGGATGAAGTTCACATCTTTGTTCAACAAGTACTCGTACGACCCGGTGGCATCAATGACAGCCATTGAATAGGCCGCAAGAAAGTCGGTCGGGCACGACAGGTACTTGTTGTTGATCGAAGTGAAGCCTGTCACGTTCTTCCGCAACGACGGAAACTGGACCGTGTTGTAGATGCGCTGCTCGGCCTGACGGATGAACGTGTTCATGTCCACGTTCGGGACATTGTTCTCCGTGTAGTTCGTTACAGCAGTGACAAGTTCGTCGTACGTCATATTAAGCCATTGGACCCCGAGACACTTTACCTTTGGTTGCCGCGCCGCCGCCACGCATCATCGTGCCGCTGGTTTTGGTCGGCTCATAGTCTTGGCTGCGGGTGTTAGCCACAGACACATTGGCCTTGCGCATGGTCTCTTTGGCGGGCTCTTCACCCACCACGACAGATGGATAGACCTTGGGCTGGATGTATTTTCCAATCGGGTCTTTTGTCTCCGCCGGAAAATACTTGAAGTCGTCGGTGTTCATATCAGCCTCCCTTGCGGCCAGGGCTACGCTGGTTCATGACCTTGGCCATGTTGCGCCCGTACTTGAGCATGTCGGCGTTGGTCTTACCACCAGCCTTCAGCTTGGTCAGGGGTTTGCCGGGGTGCATGGCTTTCTCGTGTTTATGCACAGCCTTCTTTGCGTCCATCATGATCGACTCCTTATGTCGTTGCAACCGTAATTGTGCCCAAATTCACCGCCAGAACCAAATTATTTGGCGTTTCAGCGGCGGTAAAAAACGAAGAACCTCCAACGGGATTCCAGCCCCACTGGAATATACGACTACCAGCTTCTACCGATCCAGTACCCAACGGCCCAGAACCCGTTTCAATCTGCAACCCACTGGTGCCTGAAAGCCTGTAGCTGCGGTCAGGGCGAGGGTTCCGCAAACCCTGTGGGTCATCCACCGGGTACATACCCAACTGCAACTGTGGCTGGTCTGGGTCCCAGCATTCCGGGCACACCAACAACTCATAGTTCTTGGTCTTGATGACCTCGCGCTTGAGCATTTTGAGCTTGAAGCGCTGATCACAGCGATCACACTGGGCAATCGCATACTTACCACTGGCAAACCTATTGCCCATTAGTAAGTGCTCCCGATGAACTGCTGGCGCGGCACAAACCGGATTGCCGCCTTCTCACGATCCTCATCAGCGGCCAACTGCCACGCCTCGTCGTATTGAGCTTTCAGGATGGCCAGACGCTCCATCCCCCCGGGAATCTTCCCGGCGATGTAATAGGACAGACCCGCCGCCATGCAGGGGATGAACCTGAACGGCACATCCATGATGTTCACACCGCCACCGGCATCCTGCGTACGGCGCAGCCGCCAGTACACAAACTGGTACTGCTGAGCGTTGTCCGGTGTCGGCCAGACCGTGATAGCCGGAAGCTGCTGCCAGTAGACCGTTGACCCGTTGTTGTGAGATGCCGCCGTGGTATCGGCCTGACCCCTAAAGCAGTTGTATAGGGTATTCCCTGAGATGTACCCATAGTTGATGATCTCAGAGTCAATCTTAATGAACCCGGTGGCAGGCAGGCCAACCACAGAGTTGAGGGTGATCTCAGTGACGGTGGCGTTGATTCCACCCACTTGGCTGATGGACAAGCCGGTTGGGCTCTGCTGGCCGTTGTACCGCTGAACCCAGACTTGGATTGGGCGGGCCTGCTGGAGCTTGTTGGGCAGAGTGGCATAGGTTGAGACGCTGATCCGAGTGATGGTCAGGTCTGCCTGAGTCGCAGCCACGTTGGCCCCGGTGCGGATCACATGCTCCAGAAGATCAATTGTGTCGGTTGGCAGGGCGTAGGTGTTCTGACCCTGCACAAGGTCAATCGTGCCCTGCTCAATGGTCCAGAGGTTGATGCCCCGATTGGCCCAGTCGGCAAACATGATGTTGAGCGAACGACGGGCGGTCTTGAGATCGTAGCCCGTGCGCAACTCTGAACCGGCACGCTCAAACGCTTCCTCGACCAGTTCAGTCAGGTCGAGGTTAAAACTGCTTGCGCCTGATGTGGTGGCCATTACCTATACCTCGCCGTCTTCGCCGCCACCTTGGGTGGTTGCTTTACAAATTGTTTTCCAACCTTTTTGCCTGCCCGCTTGGCACGAGTTGTGGCAGCATACTCAGCGGGAGTCAACGCCTTGATGGCTTTCTCAGGCAGATATCGCTCACCCGTCTTGGAAGACGGTTTGCCGGACTTGGTGCGCCACTTTTGGTCACCCCAGTCCTTGAGCGATTGCTGCGGGTCTTTAATCGCCATCGCCGTAACTCCCAAATGCCTCAAGATATTCTACGGCGTTGCGTAAGATTGCCGGGCTGTCTTTAAACATGCCCAACGCACGGTTGCACTGCTTGCACAAAACGCCACGAAACTCACCTGTATCGTGGTTGTGGTCAATTGCGCTATCTATCAAAGTGACCTGCGTTTTACAAATTGCACAGCAGCCTTCTTGCCGCTCGTACCGATCCACAAGTTGTTCAGGAGTGATGCCGCGTCTTGAGCATCGCTTTGCCAATGTCCAAGGGTCTTTCTCACGATACTCAGCCACTCTGTGCTGGTTGTTTTCTGTCCAGTCTTTGTGCCGCCTATAAAGACATGCGTTGCAGTGACTCTTGTACAGGTGCGACATTTGACCGCCGCGACTGCGGAAGGCAGTCAGCGGTTTTGTCTCTCCGCAATCTGTGCAAGTTTTTACTGCTTCAGTCACGGTACCCGCCACCCTTAGCTTTATATTGTTTGGCTAACAACTGGCTTTTACGGGCCGACCATTGGCCTGCGCCTGTACCCTGCACTGCCCGGGACTTGATTGACTCAAACAGCGACTTGCGCATGCCCGGCTTGGTATAGACGCCAGCCTGATTGACCTTGGATTTGGTCTTGCCACCAGCCGCGTACTGATCAAAGTCAGTATCGTCCCTACGGGCCTTGCGTTTTGGCCCGGGCATTTTGCTGGGGTTAATGGCCCCCATGCCACGGCTGGCCATCATGGCTACACCATCTTGCCACGGGTGTGGCCCTTAGTAATGCAGCCATCGGCGCGAGTGACGCCACCATTGGCCCGCCTCTGCGTGGAAGGGGGAGGAGGGGGAGGAGGCGTGGTGCTGGTAAGAGAGCCCATATAAGCGCTCTCCAGCTTGGGGGCCATCTGTTTATCCTTCTCCTCCTGAATCATCTGCTGTTCAGCGGGGGTCAGGGTCTGTTTGGGCTTTTTGGATTTATCCGACATGGTGTCACCTTAGTACATCTTGCACTTGGTTTTGCCTTTGGAGGCGATGCCATCGGCGCGTTTGGAAGCGGAAGACACTCCACCAGAAGCCATTTTCTTTGGCTTGGCTTTGACTGCGCCGCCTTTTTTGAACCCCCGGGCCAAACGCTCCATTGGGTCAAGACTCAACGCCGCATCAATACGGCGCTGTTCCGCCGCTGCGCGGTTCTGCGCTGCCGCTGCCGCCTCTTGTTCCTGCCGCCTACGGACAGCAGCCAAGACAGCCTTATCCTTCTCGCGCATCTGTTGCACGATGTTACGGGCACTGCCTGGAGGGGCCGGGGGTGTAGCGGCTGCTGCGGCTTCTGCCGCCTGTCGTTGACGGTATGCCTGAAACGCCGCAGGCCCAGCGTAAATGCTGGGAGCGCCAGCGGCCCGAGCCGTAGGCGCGCCAAGAGTCGTTTGTGTAAGTTGCCGCCTAAGGGGCATTTCAGCGTTGGCTGCGTTACGGATGGCCGAAGCCTCACTTGCGCCGACCGCTGCGGACGACAGATTGGCCAGCCGAGGGTCATACCCACGAGGCATATCCACCTGCGCCATATCGTTGTAGCCACCAAGGTCCAAATAGCCAGAACCAGAGCCAGTACTACGAGCGGCGGCGGGGGCAGCGGCGGTAATGCTGCGAGCGACAGAGGCGGCGGGAGCGGCAGGGGCAGGGGCAGCGGCGGCAACAGGGGCGACAGCGGCAGGGGGACGATACGTAGAACCACCGGGTTCCCGATCATCATCAAAAGTCAACCTTGCGGCAGCATCCGCATACAAATCCGCTGGACTCATATCTCCGCGAACGGACGGCGGGCGGTCAGTCCCGAGATAGTCCACAGGAACTTGACTTGCCGGGACCTCATAGGACTTGCGCTCACGCCCCGGGCCAAAGAAGGTATAGCCCAACGCGCCCAGCGCAGCAAGGCCAGCTAAATCACGTGAACGTGAGGAACGAGAACGTCGAGCCATGTCGGCCTCCTATCAGCAGGCGTAGCCGCCCTTTTTCATACCCAGCGGCTTGGATGCACCCATCTTGACCTGCATGCCTTTGGTCTTGCCCTTCGTTGCAACGCCATCTTTGCTGGGAGCGGCGGTGCGGACGGTGCCCATTTTGGCGGTAGTGATGCCACCGTTGGCCATCTTCTTCATACCGGCCTCTTTCATCTCATGCTTGATCATGGACTTAGGTGCGCCCTTCTTCTTCATGAAGGACACTTCCTTTTTCATCATCTCTTTCGATTCTTTCATGTCACCACCTCTTGCAAAAAATTCCTGCTTGCCTTGATTGGTTTTGGGCTTGTTAATGGCCTGCACATTTGCACGGCTCCCAGACCCAAACCGCTTACCCTTGTCTGCCTGCATGAACTCTTTGCCGACAGACTGTGGGATTCCTACGCGCTTGGCAGCGGCGGGGCTGTTGGCCACCATCGCCATCAAGTTGTGCTGTTTCTTGCTAACCGAGGGCACTGCGCTGCTCCTTCATGAAGTCGTCAATCTTCTTCTCAAGCCGATCCAGCCGATCCAAGACGCGATTGATGTCCGTATGCACCTCTGCTTTGGTGACATACTCTTTCGCAATCTCTTCCCGAGTGCGGTTGAGAAGAATCTGGATGCGCTTCATCTCGTCCGTGGACATCTTCACCCAGAACAGAATCAGGGCGGAGACAAGGGAGAGCGCAGCGTTCCACAGCGTTACGTCCATGTCAGCAGTTCCACGCCCTCAGGCTTTTGTTGATACGGCTGTTTGGGTCCTTCTTGGCCTTCTCGCCGGTCAACTTCTTCTTCATGCCTTCCATACGGGCGCAAAAAGAGTCTCGGCGTGAGCCGCCCTCGGGCTGCGGAGGCTTGAGCCCCGGCTTGCCCGGATTGGCTTTGTTGTAGGAGGCTCGCCCCTTGGCGTTGAGTCCGCCCTTGGGGTTCTTGCCTTCCTTGCGCTGCCATGCTGCGGTCTTAGCCATAGAAGATCGTGACTGCGGCAGCATCACCTGTGTCGCAGAACACCCCGTTATCAGCCCGAATGCCTTCGCCGGGGATCACAACAGTGTGTGCTCCAGCCGCTGTAACACCCAGACGCAACAATACATTGCCAGACGCAGCCGAGGCGTTGTCATAGAAAACAACTGGGTTGTTTCCGCCAGCGGTCACCGAGATGTACGCACCTTTGATGCGCACTGAGTACGGAACCATCGCCGCGTCAGACGCCGTGTAGGCGGCTTTTACGTCATATT
>Ga0315904_10001809_pt1 | contig 33788 bp, 52 predicted proteins | sample LakEriMetagenome_6_FD_203529 | JGI IMG/M metagenome (GOLD analysis project Ga0315904, IMG submission 203529) | Freshwater fungal communities from buoy surface, Lake Erie, Ohio, United States - Buoy 12 MA120 | ecosystem: Environmental > Aquatic > Freshwater > Lake | place: USA: Lake Erie, Ohio...
CCTCTGCTCGTGTTTGTGTCGGGTCTTGACCTTTTTTAGGTGAGCCACAATGGGATCGACTGGACCTCTACCCAACCCAAAGAGCGCCCGAAGCGCAGCCGGCCGAAACACCCTGACCGCCCCGCGCCGCGGGTCAGACGATCCGGTTCGCATGCCGCACGGCCTCGCGAAGAACAAGCCGGCCGCCGCCCTCTGGAAACGGCTGGCCCCGACGCTCATCGAGGACGGCCGGCTCACTGCCGACCAGGCCGAGACGTTCGCCCTCATGTGTCGCCTCCACGCGGAGATCGAGCGGCTCGACCTACGCATCGCGAAGGACGGGGACACGATCGTCAACACGAAGGGCGACATCGTGAAGCATCCGGCCCACACCATGCTCAGGGCGGCCCGGACGGAGTTCGTCGCGCTGGCTCGCGACTTCGGCCTTACGGCCGCGGCCGTGGCTCGCCTGCCAATCGAGGACGATGATGAGGAGAAGGAAGACCCGCTCGCGAAGTATTCCTGAGCCGTGCAGCCCGCCGCCAGAGTCCCTGTTCGTCGATCCGACGACGCGGCCGGAGTACGTCCCCGGGTTTGTCTGGAAACCAGAAGAGGCCGACAAGCCGCGGCAGTTCATCGAGGATTGCTGCCGCCACCGGGCGGAGGGTGGCGAGATCGTGCGGGTGTCTCCGATCCCGTGGTTCCGGGATCGCGTGCTCTACCCTCTGTTCGGCTGGCGTCGACCGAATGGCCGGCTCCGGTTCCGCCGGTTCTCCGTCTTCGTTCCGAAGAAGAATCGGAAGACGACCAGCTGTTCGCAGATCGTCCAGTTCGCCAACGTCGTCGCCGGCATGGACGTGTTCCTTGCGGCGAACGTCAAGGACCAGGCCCGCACCATGTGGCGGATGGTACGCGATTCAATTCAGGCGTCGCCGATCCTGGAAACCGTGTTCGACGTTGTCGATCACAAGTACCTCATCCGCAACAAACGGAACGGCAAGGAAATCCGCTGCCTGTCTGCCGACGCGAAAGTGTCGGAAGGCATCAATGGGCTCGTGCTGCTCGACGAAATCCACAGCTTCAAAAAGCCGGACCTCGTCGACACCATCATGTACGCGACCCGCGGCATCCCCAATGCAATCATCGGCTCGATCTCCACGGCCGGCGACAACAGGAACGGCATCGGCTGGGAGTGGTGGGAGGCGACGGAGTTGGCGATCAAAGACCCGTCGGTAAACACGGGCCTGCTCGGGGTGATCTTCGGGGCCGACCCGAAGGCCGACGACCCGCACGACCCGGCCACGTGGGCGAAGGCCAACCCGGCCATGGGCACGGCCTTCACCGAAGACGAGTTCCGCTCCGACTACGAAGACGCGCTCACCCACCCCCGGAAGTTCTCAAAGTGGCTGCGGTATTCCTTGAACGTGTGGACGGCTCCCGACAACCGGGCCTTCCCAGGCGAGCATTTCGCCAACTGCCGAAAGGAGCGGCCTGACCTGACGGGTCTTGTGTGTGTCTGCGGGATCGACGTTGCCAGCAATCTCGACATGACGGCCGCGTGTTTTCTCTTCAAGCTCGCCGACGGCTCATATTACGCCGTCATGAAATACTGGGTGCCTGAGGAAACCGTCCGCGAACGCGAGACGAAGGACAACATTCCGTATTCGACGTGGGCCCGCGAGGGCTGGCTGACTGTCACGCCGGGGGCTCGGCTCAATCACAAGGTCGTCGCCAAGGACATCGCGGACTTCGACCGGCAAAACCGAATCGCCCTCGTCGGTGCGGACCCGTGGCAGATCGGCCCGATCGCGTCGATGCTCGAGGAGGAGTCGATCGACCTGAAGGCGGTGCGGCCGAGCACGACCGTCATGAACGCACCGGCGAAGATGCTGGAGGGCTGTGTGGTCGAGGGGCAGTTCGGCTACGAATCCCCGATCCTGCTGTTCAACGCAAACAATCTCGTGTGGGTCGAGGACTCGACCGGGATGATCAAGCCCGACAAGGACAAGAGCCCGGAGAAGATCGACGGGATCGTGGCGGCAGTCAACGCGTTCGCCGCCGCCATGGAGAAAGACGCGGAGCTGTCGGAGCGGCCAGACTCCGGCCCTTTCCTGCAGCGCCTGTGGTGATCGGCCTATAGGTCAAGTCGGCGGCTGTTTGGAAGGATGGCGCGCATGCCACGCGCCAGCAAAGCGGCCCCCCGGCGGGCGAAGAGTTCCGAACGCCCGGCCTCGCGGAGGCCGTCGCGCGGCGGCGTGCGCTCTGCGATTGCCACGAGCACGCTGCTCGATCCGCTGGCGTGGGGCACCTACGCCGGCCGTCGCGTCCATCCGGACGTGGCAATCCGGGTGTCGAGCGTGTTCGCGGTCTGCCGCTTCATCGCGCAGGCCGTCGGGTGCATGTCTCCGCGGCTGAAAGTGCGGCTCGGAGGGAAGACGCTCGACGCTGTCCAGGGGTTCGGGGATCCCGAGGCGAGCCCCAACCGGCAATGCGTCGCGGCCCTGCGCGTCCGGCCGAACCCGTGGCAAAGCCCGTTCGATTTCTGGACGCTCCAGGGCTACTGGACTGCCCTCCACGGGGGCGGTTTCGCGCGGGTCGTGTCCGGAATCCGCGGCTCGATGACCCACCTTATCCCGCTGCACCCGCGCCGCATGCGCACCACGCAGCTCGATGACTACACGCTGGGGTACGAATGGTTCGACGAGAAGGGGCGCTGGAGCCGGCTGGAGCAGAGTGAAGTTCTCCACTTCCGCTGGCTCGGGGACAACGGAATCACCGGCACCCCCGCCACCGACACGCTGTCGACGGCAATCAGTCTGGCCCGCGAACTGGACACGGCCGCAATGGCCCACTGGAAGAACGGGGCCCGCCCCGACTTCGTGATCGAGACAGCGAAGCGGCTCGATGACCCCGCGGCTGCCCGCTACAGGAGCGAGTTCCGCGACCTCTACGGCGGCGAAAACCGCGGTGCCCCGGCTGTGATGCGGGAGGGCGACAAGCTGATCCCGATGCCGTCGAGCACGATGGAGCAGTCGCAGTTCCAGCAGCTCCGCGAATCCATCCTCCCCGAAGTGTGCAGCCATTGGGGCGTGCCGGCGTCGCTCGTGGGCGACGCGAAGGCCCAGCGCTACGGCAGCCCGGAGGCCGACAACCTTGCCGCGCAGGTGTGGTGCCTGCTGCCGTGGCAGAAGCGGTTCGAGGGTGCGGTCAACCTCTGGCTGAACGACACCTATGGCGAGAACACGTTCTTCCAGCTCGACAACCGGGCGTTGCTCCGTGGCGATTCGGTGGCCAGGGCGAACCTGTATCGGGCCTTGTTCGCCATGTCGGCCATCACGCCGAACGAGATCCGCGACCTCGAGGACTTCCCGCTGCTCGAAGAGCCGGAGGCCGACAAGACGTTCCTGCAGCTCGGCTTCTCAACGCTCCAGATGGCGGCGAATCAGGCGCAGAAGGCCCCCGCCGGGGCCGTCGCCGATCCGGTGCCGGGCGGCGCGGACAACGTCCAGGGCGAGAGCGTGCCCGCGGCCGGCGGCTTCACGCTCGGCCAGCGCGTGTACTGGTCCGATGCTGACGGCGTGATCGAGCACTTGATGACGTCCGGGACGCTCGGCGTCGAGGGCTCGCCGTTCGCGATCGAGGCCACGCCAGAGCAGCCGGCCGCGCTCATCCGCGTCTACCTGAACGACGAGCCGACCGAGTTCACCGTTGGCAAGCTCACGGCGGAGCTGTCGGCCACACCGCTCTCCACGGATTCCACAGGGGGGACCACATGACGACTGCAATCGAGCGCCGGTACCTGCTGACGGCCGACTACCCGGACGCGATCACCGTCCAGACGCGTGACGGCGAGCCGCCCGTGATCACCGGGATCTCGCCGCCGTGGGATTCTTTCTCCGTCGATCTCGGCGGCTTCCGCGAGAAGTTCGCCCCGACCGCATTCGACGGCCTCGTGGACCGCAAGGCGAACGATCCGCGCGGCAAGATCGACGTGCCGTTCCTGACTGACCACCTGTCGCACCTGATTACGGGCCGCACCACGAACGGCCGGCTCGAAATCCGCAAGGCATTAAAGGGCCTCGAATACGTTCACCGCCCGATTCCGACGACCCACGGCCGCGATCTCGCGATGCTCGTGGAGGATCGCACGATCACCGGCGCGAGCTTCGCGTTCACCGCCGCGTCCGACGGGGAGACGTGGACGGAGGACGAAAAGGGCAACGTGATCCGGACGGTGTTTCGGGCCAGCGGCCTCTACGACATCTCGGCCGTCACCTACCCGGCCTATCCGCAGAGCACGGCCGGCATCCGTTCACTGCCGCTCTGGAAGCAGGCCCGGAGCGTGATGGCCCACCGGGCCGAGTCTCGGGGCCTCACGATCTCTCTCGACTTCGACGGCACCTTCACCGCGGCCCCCGGCCTGTGGCGGTCTTTCGTCACCGACGCGCAGGCCCGCGGCAACCGCGTCGTGTGCATCACGCGACGCGAGGACACAGAGGAGAACCGGAGCGCCCTTCGGGATGCGTTCGGCGATCTCCACGACGAGCTGGCCGGCGTGCTGCTCTGTGGGCGGGACCAGCAAAAGCGGTCGGCCGCAGCAGCCGCCGGCCTCACCATCGACGTGTGGATCGACGACTACCCGGAGGGCATCCCGGAGGCCGGCAAGTCGGCCGCGGGTGCGCCGCGTAGCGTGAAGGTCTCGACGCTTTCCGGGGCGAGGGCTGCCGCAGCGGCGGCCGCCGCCCGCATGAGAACGGTAATTGCCTCGACGGGGGTGGCGAAATGATCTCGTCTGCGCCGGTGGCCGTGGCCACCAACCTCGACGCGAACTTGATGGACAAGATTCGCGCGTTCATTTCCACGGCCAAGTCGGCGGCCGCCGACGGCCTGACGTGGGCCGAGTTCGGCGACCTCATGCTGGCTCTGCTGCGGCTTGTGATCCCTGCCATCGACGCGGCCAAGTTCCTGACAGGAGCGGAGAAGAAGACGTTCGCTCTGGAGGCCGTCGGCATGCTGTTCGACGCCGTGGCCGACCGGGCAATTCCTGTGGCAGTCTGGCCGCTCTGGCTCATCGTCCGACCCGCCGTTCGGTCGCTCGTGATCGCCATGGCGAGCGGTGCCGTGGAGCAGCTGCTGCCGCTCGTGAGGGCCTGAGGATGCTCGACAACGTCCGGCTGATCGTGGAGTGGGCTCCCCTGCTCGGCTACGGCCGGCGGCTGTCGGCAGCCACCGACGACCGGCAGCGGGCCGAGGTGATCGCCGACGCCATGGAGTGGCTCGCGAGCAAGACGGGCAACCGCCTCGACGACGAACTGGCCCGCCACCTGGCGGCCGTGCTGAAGACCCCGGAGGGCGCGGCCCTGGCCGGGTGGATCGCCGATAAGGCCGCGGAAATGGAGAAGACATGAGCTACGTGACCGTTGCCCAGATCGTGATCGCCGTCGGCCTCGTCGGCTACGGCGTGGTGGTGGGTTTGCAACAGATCCGGTCGCGGCTTGGCAGGCGGCGGGAGCGGACACCCGTGGACGACCTCCGCCTGGTGATCGACCTTGCGGCCCGGCTCCGTGACCAGGGCAAGACGCAGGCCGTGGCCGTGTGCCAGCAGCTCCTCGACGAGCTGCTGAAGCCGGAGGCACCAAAGTCGTGAGGCCGTTTGCCTTCATCGTCGCGGGCCTGCTCCTGCTCACGCTGCCGCGTGTGGACGGCTGCCGCGCCACGACGGAGCAGACGGCCGGGCCGGCGACCGCAGCGGTGTACGTCTACGAGAAGGACGATCACGCGATCCCGGCCCACGTGACGGTGGCAATCAACAGGCTGAACCGTGAACGGAAGATCGTGGCCACGCTCCTCGAGGACGACACGACCAACGGCGATGGCGAGATTCCGACCCAGTATCGGCTCGCCCTGGAGGCGGCCCGCAAGGCCGGGCTGCCTGCGGTCGTGGCCCTGGCTGGCGTGCAGGTGATCCGCGTGACGCCGGCCCCGGCGAGTGAAGCCGCGGTGATGGAGGCCGTGCCGTGATTGACCCCTCCCTGATCGACGTCTTTCCGCACGAGCACGACGGCTACCCGGCCGAGCTGGCCGCGGAGGACACGACCGACGCTCTCCGCGACGCCTGCGGCGACGCCTCGCGCGAGTTCCCAGAATCGCTCTGGATCGAGCCGCGCGACTGGGTCGCGAAGGCCCGAGAGAACGACGCGGCCGGAGCGTGGGGCATCAACTTCATCGACCGCTTCACGAACCAGAATCCGACCCACGAATGCACGTGCCACAGTCTCCGAGCGAACGCGGAGGCGGCCCGCAACCGGGCCCGCGGCGTGAACTACGGCGGGCCGAAAAAGGACTTCCGCTACCAGGAGTCGAAGGACTTCGGATCCGTCTGGCTCTCGCCGCTCTCCGTCTACGCGGAGGCCAACCCGCGGAAGTGGGGCGGGGCCAACGTCCGGGCCGTGCTCGAAATCGCCGTCCGCCGCGGCATGCTCCCCGAGACGGTGCAGCCGCGCGACTACCAGTTCAAGCATGCGATCGTGGGCACGTCCGGCAAGGGCGGCTTGAACCAGGCCGGCGGCCCGTGGGTGTCGGTATCGCGGTTCCCGGAGGGCTGGGAGGAGACTGCCCGGCAGTTCCGCCCGCTTGAGGTGATTTTCCCGGCGAGCTATGAGCAGGCCGTGTGCCTCTTGCTACACGGCCTGGTCGTGAGCGTGGGCCGCAACGGCCACGCGGTGCCGTGGTCCCGGTGGATCCCCGACCAGCGGCTCATGGCCTACCCGGACTCATACGACATCGTCCGCTACGACTCGGAGCGGACGGCCCGATCCGCATGGAAGGGGTCGTTCGCGATCGCGTCCATGACACTCCCCGACGACTGGAGCAAGCCAGCATGATCGCGATCAAAGCCGACACCCGATCCGTCGTTCGTGCGCTGCGGCGAGCCACTGCACTCATCGCCGTCTGGGCCGCCACGGTCGCCGCGGCCGCACCGTGCGAAAACTGCCACGGCGATCGCGTTGTCGGACCAGGGCCGGTGCGGTTCGTGTGCCCGCTCTGCGAAGGGGCTGGCTTGATCGCCGCTCCGCCTGCGCCCCCGGCTCCGCCGCCCGCTGCCGTTGCCGGCGGCCCCCGGCCGGCCGTCCCTCGCATCGTCTGCGGATCAGGCCCTTCCACCGACTGCGGCTCCGGCGTGCTCGTCGATGTCCGCGACCGCCACGCGCTTGTGCTGACCGCCTGGCACGTGGTCCGCGGCAACCGCGATTCGATCACGATCCGCTGGCCGGACGGCAGCTCAGCACCGGCTCGCGTGGTGGCCAGCGACGACGCCTTCGACCTGGCGGCCCTTGTGACGGCCGCCCCCGACGCCGCCCCGGTGCGGCTTGCGGCCCGCCCCCCTGCCCCGGGCGACCGGCTCACGATCGCCGGCTACGGCCCGCCGCCCTTCGCCTACCGCGAACAGGCAGGCCCCATGACCCAGCTCCTCGGCCCGACCGGACGGCACCCGATGCACATGGTCGAGCTGCGGGCCGGCGCGAGGAAGGGCGATTCCGGCGGGCCAGTGTTCAACACCGACGGCGAGCTGGCGGCTGTGCTGTTTGGCAGCAATGGCGAGATCACCATCGGCAGCCACGCCACCGAAATCCGGTCCCTGCTCTCCCGTGCGAAGTGGCCGGCTGACTGCCCGGACGGAAGGTGTGCGAAACGATGACCTCCACCGATATCGACGAGCACGTCTGGCAGTCGCTTGCGGCCTACCCTGTCCGCCGCGCCATGCTTGGCCGGGAGCGGTGCGACGCGATTGTGGCGACGACACTGGTCGAATCACCGAAGGGTAGCGAATCCCTGTTCGCCGGCCACGACAGCCACGCCATGCGGGAACGTTGGGAGCAGCGCGTTCGGCTGGTCTACCGCGACCGCTGCGGCTCTCCGCTGCTGTCGATGCTGCTCATGTGGGCAATCGGGAAGATTGTGGAGATTCTCGTTCAACGGTGGTTGGAGCATCGCAAATGAGCAGCGAACTGATCGAGATTGGTATCCGTGCGGCTCGCGAGTTCGGCTTCCCGTGCCTCGTGCTGGCCGTGCTGCTCTGGCTTCTCCGCGAGGCCGCCCATGCTCTTCACCGCACGGTACTCGTGCCGGTGGTGGACGCCCACTCATCGTTTCTTAGGCAGACGACCGCCACGCTTGAAGGGCTCGGCCGCACCCAGGAGCAACAGGCCGATACGCTCCAAGAACTGGCGGCAGGACAGCGCGAGATCCACGCGCTCGTGGCGGGGCGCAAAGGCTAGACGGCAGCCGAAAAGAATTTTGGTGGCCCGCCTATAGGTCAAGTCGGTGGCCTCTTCATAGGTTGCGGCAAGCGAGTTCGACATCGACCGCGCACCAACTCCAAACGAGGACATCATGCCCAGCCCGAAGACCCGCCTTCTTCAAGATGAGAGCGTCGCGGTGGAGAACGAGATCAACGCTCTCCGTCAGCTCGAGCCCAAGGACGACGCCGACCGCGAGAGCATCGAGGGCCGGCTGAAGGCCGCCACCGAGCGCGCCACGAAGATCGCCGCGGAAGCCAGGCGAGAGGACGAGATCGACGCTGCCATCGCATCCATGAAGAGCGTCCGCAGCGCCGACAAGTCCCGGGAAGACGTCGAGCGGCAGTTCGAGGGCGAGAAGGAAGACCGCTTCGCGGCTCCGGACATCCGGGCCGGCGTGAAGGCCTTCCGCTCCGCGAAGATCGCGGAGGCCGCTGGCCGCCTGCTCTGCTCGATCGCCGCCGGCGAAAAGCGGGCGATGGGCGAGACGGTGTCCGGCTACGGTGCCGACTTCGTCATGGGCGAGCTGTACAACGCCATCGTGAACCGGCTCTCCTACCAGTCGGTCGGCGTGCAGCTGGCCAGCATCTTCCGGCCGGCCGGCCAGAAGATCACTCTGCCGAAGAGCGGCGACGTGACGTTCGGCTTCGCCGGCGAAGGCGTCGGGTTCACCGACCAGGACATTTCGTCCAGCGGTGCCGACCTGACCCTCTACGAGGGCGGTGCCTCGATCCCCGTGTCGCGTTCGCTCGTCGAGGATTCGCCGATCGACGTGGCCGGCCTGATCGTCGATCGGTGCTCCTACGGGCTCGCCCGCTGGATCGACACGGTCTGGCTCGGCGGCAACGCCAGCAACCCGACCATCGGCGGCCTCGCCGGTGCGGTGGCGGCTGGCAACACCGTCACCGTGGCGGCCAACGCCTCGACGACCGCGAACAACCTCGCCGACGTCGTCGGCAAGGTTGACGAGTCGATCATGGGCACGGGCGCGTGGGTGTGCTCCAAGGCCGGCTACGTGGATCTCATGAAGATCTGGTCGGCTCAGCAGACCACCCAAGTGGTCGGCGGCGGCCGCGTGGTCCCGACGATCTACGGCGCTCCGGTCTACATCGTGAAGGGCCTGCCGGCCAACACGCTGGCCCTCTTCGGTGACTTCTCGATGGCCACGGCAGTGGGCATCAAGGACACCGGCCTGGAGATCACCGTGGCCCGCGAGCTGCTCGTGCGGAGCCGCCAGCTGCTCTACGTCGCGAGCACCCGGCTCGGCGTGAGCAATCACGGCCCCGAGTTCGTCGGTCGTCTGGCCAAGGCCGCGACCTGATCAAGTTGATTGACTGATCACCGCTTCCGGTGGGGGCTGGCACGCCCAAGGCCAGCCCCCGCCGGGCCGCACGGAGGCCCGTAGTGGAATCCCTTGTACCCGTACGGCTGTTGACCGCTTTCCGTGGCAACGCTCCAGGCGCGGTCATCAACGCCACGCCCGAGCTGGCGCGGTTCCTGACGTCCACCGGCCGGGCTGAGTCTTTCCCGTCGGCAGCTGGCTCCAGGGCTGCCGAGCCGCTTGTCGAGCGTGCCGTGGCCAGGCCGGGAGGTGCGGCGTGATTCTGGCCCCGCCCGACAACGTCGAGGTGCTGATCCCTCCGGTCGTCGAGCCCGTGTCGCTCGCCGACGCGAAGGCCCAAATCGGCCTGCTGCCTGAGCAGGATGAGCACAATTTCTTCATCGCCCAAAAGGTTTCGACCGCCCGTCGGCTCATCGAAAAGCTGCTCGGGATCACGATGGTGGCCACGAAGCTCCGCGGCGTGTGGCGGCAATGCCCGCGGGTCGTCGCCCTGCCAGCGCCGCCCCTGCTCGTCGATGTCGATCACCCCGTCAGCGTCACAGTCGACGGCCAGCCGGTGCCGCCGGCCGACTACGAAGTGGACGCCGACGTGCGGCCGGGCGAGATCGCCCTCGAGGTCGGTGTTTCCGGGAAGCTCGTCGTCGAGTGGTGGGCCGGGAAGCTCCCGGGGTTCATCCTCTGCCCGATGCTGCACTCGGCCATCCTCATGTACGTCGATCACGCGTTCCGCAATCGCGGCGTGCTCGCCGATGACCAGACGGTCGTGCTGCCGATGGGCTTCGACGATCTGCTCGCCGCCTCCTCCTGGTCGGGGAGGTACTGACGCATGATCGCGACCGGCCGGCTGACGCACCGCTTCGAGCTGCAGCGCCCCGTCCAGACGCGGAACGCGTCGGGCGAGAACATCACGACGTGGGCCAAGGCTGGCGTGTTCATGGGCTCCTATGACCAGGAGAGCTACAGCCAGGCCCAGCGTCGCGGACAGGTCGGCGGCAACCGCCAGGCCACCGTCGTGTGCCGGGAGTTCGCCGGGGTCGATGCGTCGATGCAGCTGGTCTGCCTCTCGCGCGGCGGCTCCGTCATGAAGATCTCCAGCGTGGTCGAGTCGGACGGCGATCTCGTCTTCACCGTCGAGGAGGCCGTCGCATGATCTCGCTCAACTGGGACGGCATGCAGGGCGAAATCGGGGCACTCATGGCCCGGTTCAACGAACTGCCCAGGCACATCGCGAAGAAGCATCTCATCGCGGCACTGAAGCGCGTGATGAAGGACGGCGTCCCGATCCTGAAGGCGGTCACGCCGAAGGGCGGCACGAGGACGGTGCGGGCCGCGCTCAAGCGCGGGGCTGGCGGCCGGTTCGTCGCCGGAAGCGGGAAGAAGTCCCGGGTCCGCGGCGGTGCGATGCGTCGGGCCGTCACCGCCAAAGCGAAGTTCATCGGCCGGAACCGCGACGGGGTGGTCTACGGCGTCGTCGGCTACAAGGCCGGGATCGAGAGCCGAAAGGCGATCTGGCTGGAGTTCGGCACGAGCCGCGGCGTCAAGCCGCGGAACCTGATCGATCAGTTCCGGGCCCGCTACGGCGGCCCTGCCGCCTCTCGCCTGGCTGACGAAATGTCTCGTGCCCTGGAGAAGGCCGCGAACGAGCTGGCCTCTGGCATGAATCCCACTCGCAGCTTCGGGGGGGCGTGATCATGGCCAACGCCCCCCACAACTGGCTCAAAGCGGCGATCGAGGCAGCCTCCGGAGTCACCGCCTGGCCCGTCGAAATGACCGGCGGCGGCGATCCGCCCTACGCGATCTACACGCGCGAGGCCACCGCCCGCGAGCAGCTGCTCGACGACACGTTCGACGCGACGCCCGAGCCGGACACGCTGAACCCGGTGGCCCGCTTCACGGTCGTGATCTACGCCGATTCCTACGCCGAAGCGTGGCAGCTCGCCCGGGCTGTCTCGGGTGCGATCCACAAGTTTGCCGGCACCGCCCACGGCGAAACCATCGACCACTGCCTCGTGCTTGACGAGCGGGACGGCGACGCCGGCTACCTCGAGGGGCGCGAGCAGCCTACCTACACGGTCGAGCAGTCCGTCGAAATCCGTTTTTCAGAGGAGTGACCAATGCCACTTTCAGCCAAGCCAACCAGCGGGCCGACGCTTCCGGCCGGAGTCAAGCGCGTGAACATCGCTGGCATCGACACCAGCTCGGGAGCGCAAAAAGAAGACGTGACGGACCTCGACAGCACGAAGGTCGAGTATGCGGATTCGCCGCTGAAGGAAGGCTCCGCGGGCAAGGTGTCGCAAACGTGCAGTGCGTCTGGGCAGGCCAAGGGAACGCTGCCTGCCTGCACGCCCGTGCCGCAAAACGGAGCCGCCGAAACCGGATGGATCTGCACGAGCGCCGAAGAGGTTTATGAGGCCGGCAAGTACGCGCAATGGTCGGCCAGCTGGGAATACATCGCTCCTTCCACTCCGTGAGGTAACACATGACCACGCCATCCAGCCCATCGTTGCTCAGCTCACAAGGGCAGGGCTTCGGCATCTCGAACGCCTACAAGATCTCGATCAAGTCGTCGCGCCCGAGTCCGTCGTCGTCGCAGCTCGATGCGTCGACGCTGGCGATCGCGCACGGCGGCGACCGCGTCTACGAAAACGGCCTGTTCGACCCAGGACCGAATGGTGGAACTGACGGCATCACTGTCACGGCCAGCGTCAGCACGTGGGGCGATCCTCCCGCGAAGGGCGACACCAAGACGTTCAAGGGAAAGCTCTGCAAATGCACAAAGTCTGAGATCGTCAACGACTCTGGAAAGCTTCGCGAGGGAATGGCCGAGTACACGTCGGACTTCTGACAGACGAGTCTTCCCATGCCAACCAACAACCCACCACCGTCATCGCAGGGGTCATACGTGACCTTTGCTGGAACGCCGATCGGCAGGTTGACGAACTGGCGTGTAACCCCTGGCACAGCACAGTTCACGAACGTCACGAACGTCGGATCTCTGGTAATCGGAACCGGCGTGAACGCTCGTGTCGTCAACCAGTACGAGTGCCTCGGCATCGAGCCGGGTGGTGCTGACGTGAGGCTGAGAGACTGCCCGCCGTTCCTCGTCGATGCATCTGGCATGCGCGGCGTTTTGGTTGTGGGGTTTGCAACTGGCTCGTTCACCTTCGACGCCTTCCTCGAAACATTCGACGTCGCCGGAAACGTAGGCGAGTTCCTCGTCGGAACAGCCCGCTTTCGGTTCTCTGGAGTAATGCCGCCGGCATGAGCACGAACGACAAAGAAGACGACCTCCTGTCGTGGGAGCCCGAGACGATCGAGGCGACCATCCCGGGCACGAAAAAGACCGTTCACCTGCGCTACCCGGTGTTCGACGACTGGCACGCTGTCGCGACCGAGCACGCGGCCAATGTCGGCAAGCCGGCCCCGGCGTCACTTGTCGCCAAGACGATTCGGGCCTGCGTCGTGAAGAAGAACGGCGAGCCCATGTTCACCGAAGAGAACATCGGCCATGTATTGCGCGGCAATCCGAACGATGTCATGTGGCTCTACAACCACATCCTTGCCACGGTCATGAAGAACGACAACGAACAAATCAGCGAGGTGGAAAAAAACTCCGAAGCCGGGCAGGACTGACGGAACGGTTCCTGTACCGGCTTGCGGCTCACCACAAGATCATCAACGTCGAGCGTCTGAAGAAGCGGATCCCGATCTCCGCCCTCCGAAGGTGGATCGCCGCTTACCGCGTCGAGCCGTTCGGAGACGAATGGGGACGCGCGGCGCTGCAGACGATGCTGATCCTGAAAGCGCTTGGAGCGAATGTCGACCCGCAGTTCCGCGAAATGTTCCTGCCCAGCTACGACCCCGACAGGGAAATGACAGAGGACGAGATTCAGGCGGAAATGATGAAGGCGGCCGGAGGCCGCTACGTGCCCAAGGAAGAAACGCTGGAATAGCATGGCGACCATCGGCAAAGTCAGCGCGGTATTCACGGCCTCCACGGCGGGCTTGACCACTGGCGTCAACTCAGCGAGTGCGGCATTCAAGTCGCTCCAGAGCGACATTTCTGGCCTCCGCGGCGGGATGTCGGCCCTGGTGGCGATCAACGCGGCCCAGTTCTTCGGGCAGATCGTCAACTCGGCCAGTGCGGCCATCGGCAGCATGGTCCGCATGGGCCAAGCTCAGGCAGAGGTGATCGACCAGACGAGCAAGCTGGCATCCAGGCTCGGCATGACCTACGGTGAGCTGTCCGGCATCGCCCTGGCCGGCGATCTCGCCGGCGTCGGGCTGGAGGCAATTGGGGCGGCTGCCACGAAGGCGGACGTTGCGTTCGTCAAGGCTACGAACGGCTCGAAGGCGGCCACCGCCGCTTTCGCCGGGCTCGGCCTGACGGTGCAGCAGCTCTCCGGCCTGAACGCCGCAGACCGATTCGAAGCGATAGCGTCCGCTATCGCTGCCATCCCGAGCGAGGCTGATCGGGCGGCAGCCGCGGTCCAGATCTTCGGTCGGGCCGGTGCCGGCCTGCTCCCGCTCTTTTCCGGCGGTGCCGACGCTATCGCGGCGGCCCGAGAGGAGGCCGATCGGTTCGGGCTGTCTCTCACTACGGCACAGGGGCAGGCCGTCGAGGCGATGAACGACGCCATCACAAGGTCTTTCCAGGCCGTGCGCGGCGTTGGTGTTCAGGTAGTTGCTCAGATTTCGCCGTACGTCCAGGCCGTGGCCGACTCATTCACCGAGCAGCTGAAAAGCACTGGTGGAGACAACATCGGGAAGGCTATTGCCAGTGCGCTCATTGACGGTGCGCGGTATCTCGCGGAGGTGGCCGATTTCGTAGTCAAGTCGTTCAGGGAGATGTTCTTTTCGGCGGCAGACATCCTTGGCGTCTCTGTCTCTGAGGAAGCGAAAAAGCTCAAGGAAATGCAGGCGGCTTTGGCTGCCGGCACTGCACCGCAGTCAATCATTCCTGGTTCAGGCGGGTTCGTCACTCAGCTCGACCCAGCATTCTCAGAGGAAATGAAGCGGCTCACGGACGTCGTGGCCGCCCAGCGGCAAACCGACACGACGTTTTTCACCGATCTCGTGAAAAGCGCAGACGAGGCATTCAAGCGGATCAACGCCGTTGCGGATGGAGGCGCGAAGCCGCCGGAGCCGCTGAGGCTTCCGCCGATCGTGATTGACCCTGAGCCGATCAATCAGGCCATCAAGGGCATCGACTCGCGCTCGGCCGAAGGCGTGGCGGAAATGTTCCGCCTCATGCGCGGCCAGGGCGCGGACGTTCAGCAACAGCAGCTCACCGTCCTCGAAAAGATCGCGGAAAACACCGCGGGCGGCGACGACACCTACGCCTTCGCACTGGACTAACACATGGCGATTCTCGGCTGGCGACGCATCCTTGAAGGCACCGGCTTTTCCGGGAAGGTCGGTGAGCCTCTGCGATACGACGAGGCATGGCTGATCCGAAACAGCTCGATGCTCGACACGAAACAGAGCATCGTGAAGGCCGTACCGTGCGGGTGGTATGCGGCCCACTGGGAAAACGCGGCCTGCAAGGCGATGGAATTCAAGCTCTCTCCGGTCGTCAAGGAGGGGCTTGCGTGGCGGCTCGACGTTGCGTTCTACCCGCCGCCACCCAACAGGCAGATCAACGAAAGCACCGGCATCCCGAAAGACTTTTGGGAACGGTCTGGCGGCCAATCTGCGGTCCCGGTGTTCCAGGACTACTTCGGCCAGATGATCGTCAACGCCGCGGGCGATCCGGTGGAGGGGCTCCAGAAAGAGCGCGAGGAAAAGGACTGGACGCACACAAAGTATTACACGACCGACTCCTGGAAGGCTGACGCCGAGCTGTACGCCGGCAGCCTCAACAGCGATACGTGGGACGGAGGCGCGCCGGAGACGTGGAAGTGTGGCCTACGATCGGCCAAGCGGCGCGAGATACAAAACGTGTCCCGCGGGCGGACTGCCAGCAACGCCACGGAGGGGCAAGGCTCATCAAGCGGCGGATCGGAAGACAATCTCGTCATCGTCGAGACGGTGTGGGACTTCCGGTATGAACCGAATAAATGGCGAAGTATGCCGTGGGATGTCGGCTTTCATGAACTCGTCGGCGGGCAGCGAAAGGTGATCCTCGGCGGCGACGGGAAGCCCGTGAGGCAGCCGGTGGCCCTGAACGCAAACGGCACAAAGAAATCCGATGGCGCGGCACCGTCAGTCATCAACAACGGGGCCGGAGCTGAGCTGTACCCAAAGACGACGTTCTCCGCGAAGTTTGGCCAGCCCTTCATTATCCCAACGGCGTGACGCATGGCAGGCGAGCGGAAAGTCGCGTTCACCGAGGACGCCGCCCGCCGGGTGGGTGCGGCCACGCTCGCGTATGAGCGCGGCAATCGCGACATGCCGCCGATCCGGTTCCGGACTGGCGGAGACGAGCCAGACATGCCAGAGCCGCCGCGGCTCGGCAGGATCGCGGCCACCTGGACGAAGAACACCACGGCCACAGTCACCCAGATCAAGGCCGACGGGACTTCCCTATCGCCGACTGTGACTTTTCAGGCCACGAACTACTTCGCCACTGTCACAGTCGCGAGCGGCACGAAAAAGGTGCTGTGTGAGTTTGTTGGCGATCGGTGGCTCCTGACTGCTGCGGAGTGCTGACGTGCTCGAGTTGCTCGCCGCCATCCAATCGGTGGACCCGCCGTCGTTCGTCCTGTGGGGGATGTTTGCGTTTGCGGCAGGCATGTACCCGGTCGGTTTCATGCTGGGGGGAAGTTGCTCGGCATGCTGCGGCCAGACTCCGCCATGCACTACCTGCACCGAAGGCGAGCTGCCAGATACGGTGACGGTGACGTTCAACGGCTTCACCGACCAGACGCCGGGTCCAGACTTGATCTCTCTCGGCTTCTCTGCATGCTTCGGCGGCGGTGCGTCTGCCCGCGTGACCGCCCCTGGCGGCGATCCTGACACCGACAAAGGTCCGATCTCTGCCGTCTCGCTCACGAATGGCGGCAGCGGCTACGCGAAGCTGGGCCGGGTCGAGCCGACGCTGACGGTGTCGGGCGGCAGCGGCACTGGAGCGACGTTCACGCCGACGATCGAAAGCGAGGATGACGCCTGCGGCGTGCCGTTTTGGGCGCTTAAGTCGGTCGCCTTCAAGGGCGGCATTGGTTACGTCGATGGCGAGCCGCTGACGATCACGGCGGCCGAGGGCGACACGGAGGCCCAGGCGGCCGTGGCGGTTGTTCGCACGGCAAGGACGCAGCCGACGCTAACGGCCAGCGTTGCCGGCGGCAGCGGTGCCGCGCTGTCAGCCTCAACGTCCGCCAACTACGGCACGCCGGCAACGTGGGGCGTGAGTGGCGTGTCGGTCACAAATGGCGGAACCGGCTACATGGACGGGGCCGCGGTGACATTCTCCGGTGGCAGCGACCTGGTGGTCGTCGAATCGGCTCAGGCTGTCGTGAGGACAGGACGCGAGGAGCCGATCGTCGGCGTCGGCATCACGGGCACGGGCTCCGGGGCTGACTTCTCGACCACGATCACCGAAACGCTCGACTACCCGGCGCGACCAGCCTGGACGGTGTCGGGCGTTACGATCACCGACGGCGGCTCTGGATACTCCGTGTATGACATGCTGACCGCATCCACGAACGGGCAGCAATCGCAGTATTCCTGGTTCTACGCATTCGTGTCCGAGGTGGACGAAAACGGTGCCATCACGGCCGTCGAGATTTACGACGGCGGCCTGTTCTACAAGAGCACCGGAGTGATTGACTCCGTCGAGATTTCATACGGCGGCTCCTACTACGACGGCGGTGCGATCACTGCCGTCGATGTTACAGCGCCCGGACAGTATTACCGCGAGGATGCCAGCCAGACGCCGTATGTGGCGACCGTGACCGTAACGGTGGCGTCTCAAACGGCACCAAGCGGCGGCACAGGGGCGACGTTCACCGCGACCGTTGAAGATGATCCCGAGAGTCCCAACTTTGGGAAGATTACAGCCCTTGCTGTTGCCAATGGCGGAACAGGCTATCTGGCGTGGAAGTGGGTCGCGAACGCCTGCTGCGGCTGGCAGCTCAACGGGATGCCGATCGTGCTCAAGCGCAACAGGCTTTCGTTTCTTGGGCCGTGCGTTTACTCGCACGCGATATGCGGAGGGTGGACATCGCAGTCATACAGCGGGCCTCCTTATGTCAGATACTCAAATGGCTACATGCGTATTGCTGTCTTATACAACGGACCGACATCTCCTCCTGTCGTGTACATCGCTAGGGAGGGTCGGCCTCCTGGCACGGGAAGCAGCGACGACATTGGCCCCGCATGTGGCGTGACAATGACGGCGGCGGAGCCTATTGCAAACTGCGACGAGTTTTCTTTCACAGCATCGAATGTTCATGGCGTTACCGCGTCGGTCGAGCCTGGCGGCAGCTATGACGAGCACTTCAAGGGGAAGCACGGAAGCCATACAGCGGAAATCCCGTGGGCCTCATGCACGCAGTGCTGCCAAGGTGCGGACGACATTCCGCAGGAGGTGGAGGTCTACATCGAGCAGGATCGGTACGGAGACACGAGCCGATCTGGAACGTATGTGCTGCCAGCCTTCGGGTGGTACGGATTTGGTGGAGCGAACTGGGGTTTCTCGATCTGCCTCGATGGCTGGTGCGGGACTAGGTTCAATGTTGGCCTCTCGATAGCGCCAGGCAGGTGTGGCAACCCTGACGTAGGCAACTGCGACAACTGCGTTAAGAAATGCGAAGTAGTTGCCAGGTGCAGTATCTCCAGCCACCCGCTGACGTGGTCCGACCCAGAGGACGACGACCTCCGCAACTGCCCGAACTACGACCAGTCGATCACAGATGAGCAAAGGGCTACCGCGCTCTGCGCCGCATATTGCATGGACGTTCCGCTATGTGCGCCGCCGCAAGGGATGGAGTTCTCATTCTTCGACCCCAACGGCTCCGAAAATTTTTCGGCGGCCGGTTGCCCTAACTGTTGCGAAGAAAACGACGACCCGACATGGCAGGCCGGCGATCCGCTTGGTGGCCCTTACACGGGGCCGCCAAGGCCAAACCACTTGAACACGTTCAAGATGACGGTGCAGTAGTGCAGACGCTTTGCGACTTCAACAATCCGGCACAGACATGCCCGACGTGCGGCTACTACGCCAAGCGGCTCCCGACCTACCGTGAGTGCCGACCCGTGCCCGAGAAGGTCTGGCGACCCATCCCCATCGGCGACCTCGTCGAGAAAGGGCTGACCGCCCTGGGCATCACGAAGGAGCGGGTCGAGCGGTGGACCCGCACCGAAGGCAAGCCGGGATGCTGCGGGTGCGAGGGGCGGAAGCGGTGGCTGAACGAAGTCGGGAACCGCGTGCAGATCAAGGCACGGAACGCTTTGATCGCCGCGAAGAAGTTCTACGTCGGCGACTGAACGAAACACCAAAGAGGAGGCAAGGATGCCAGTCAAAGGACAAACAGGCGGCGACGAGATCACCGAAATGGCCCGCCGTCTCGTGGCGGCCCACCCCGACGCCCCTGCGAAAACGCTCGGCCGTCGCCTCCAGGAGGAGGCCAACGGGGCCATCACGCTCCAGCAAGCCTACTCGCGAATCAGGCGGCAGCTCGGGATCAACGGAGAGTTCCACCGCCGCACCATGCACAAAGTAACGCCGCGGGCCAAGCGATCCGCCGGGGCCGCCCCGCCAATGCCGCCGTCGAAGGCCGACGCGTGGGCACCTTACTATCTCGGCGTCACCGGCCAGGTCGGCGTGCTCAGCGACATCCACGTGCCCTACCACGACGAAGTAGCCCTCCGGGCCGCCGTCGACCAGCTGCGGGGCGACAAGATCGACGCCCTGGTGCTGAACGGCGACACGTGCGACTTCTACGCGATCAGCCGGTACACAAAGAACCCCAAGAAGCGGAAGTTCTCCGCGGAGGTGGATGCCGCCCGCGACATGCTCGCGTGGATCCGCGGGCAGTTCCCGTCGATCCCGATCGTCTTCAAGGCTGGCAACCACGAGGAGCGATGGAACCACTGGCTGTGGCAGCACGCCCCGGAGATCAGCGACGACAAGCGGACGGGCCTCGACGAGTGGCTCGACATGGCGAACCACGGCATCGCCTACGTTGACGACCAGCGACCGATCATGGCGGGCCAGCTGCCGATCCTCCACGGGCACGAGAAGGGCAAGGGGTTCGCGGCCCCGGTCAACCAGGCCCGCGGGGCGTTCCTCCGGCTCCAGCACACCGTGCTCGAAGGCCACGGGCACCGCACGAGCGCCCATTGCGAGCCGGATATGTTCGGCCGGGAGGTGTTTTGCTGGAGCACGGGCTGCCTGTGCGATCTCCGGCCCGAGTACGCCCGCATCAACAAGTTCAATCACGGCTTCGCGTCGGTCAAGGTCCAGGCCGACGGCCAGTTTGACGTTTCCAATTTCCGAATCGCGAACGGAAAGGTGCGGACGTCGTGAGCCACTGGCTGACGGACGACGAGCTGCGGGACGCCGAGCGTAGGGCGCGGCGATTCAGCGGTGCCTACCACGGCACAAGCGGCACGCTTGCGGGCTACGTGATTCATCTCATCGGCATGGTCAGACACTACCAGGAGGCAGACAACGTGAAGGAGCAGGAAGGGTCGACAGTGCGGTTCGCTACGGGGGCCGTGCGGTCGAGCGACGCGGAGGCCACGCGGTACGACTTGATCTCGCCGATCGGCCTGGAGGCCGTGGCTCGCACGTGCGCGGAGGGGGCGGCGAAGTACGGGGATTTCAACTGGGAAAAGGGCATGCCGGTGGCGGACCTCCTGAACCACGCCCTCCGCCATGTGTACCTCTACCTGTCCGGCGACCGATCGGAGGATCATTTGCCTCATGCAGCATGGGGCTTGCTGGCTGCGATACACTCAGAGTCACTGTGGCCCGAGTTGAACGCAGGGACGCTCCGCGGGCCGGGGTGCCGGGCTCCGGGAGAGGTGAAGTGATGGGCTACCTGAAACGACAGGGCATTGAGGCGATGGAACCAAAGCCGCACGAATTGGATCGACGGTGGATTCCAGTCGAAGAGGCGTTGCCCGAAGAGGGCGAGCGTGTGCTATGCAGCGACGACTTCGACGGGTGGATTGACGTGCTACAGTACGAGCGTCTTTGCGGATGGGTAGATCGTCATGGAAACGAGCCGTACGCGAAGCCGACCCACTGGATGCCGATGCCAGTTAAGCCGCCGGAGGTGAAGTGATGCGATTCACCGGCCGCATTTACGTAGACGGAGAAGAGCGTGTCCGCACGTTTTTCGCGTGGTTTCCGGTCAGCGTCTACAAGTACCCGACCTGGGAGGTGCGGTGGCTGGCCAGAGTCACAGTTCGACAGCGGTTTTGCTGCATCATGTGTACCCACGCATGGTGGGACAACGTGGCGTTTGAGTGACGCCGGAGGTGAAGTGATGAATCAGGACGACCTACTGCTGCTGTCGTCAATGTTTTGCATGGCCGTCGGAGTCTGGCTTGCGATCACATCTGGGCAACGGCATCGCGACGACGGATAGCCGATTCGGCTGCATGCAGCTGGACGACTGATGGCGATTGACATACGTCAAGCCGCTGGCTTCTCGGGAGGCTTTTCGTCGGCCCGTGCGATCTGCGGCCGCAGCTCGCGGGGGGTTGGTATGCCAGTCCCGGTAATGGTCTGGTCATCGTAGCTGGCCCGGAAAACGGCCGGCGTGTTGCCAAGATGCCGGTGGCCAAGGCCAGGGGCCTGAAGCTCGACATCGCTGCCAGAGCCACGACGGATCCACTTCCATGTGCCCGGCCTGATTTTCGCCTTCGCCACAAGCCGCGTCATTTGGTCGCGGAAGGTTTCCGGGCTCGTCGGCCACGGGCACACAAGCTTCCGCGGGCAGGCTTCCAGGGAGGCCCGCAGGGCTGCCAGCGTGGACGGAGACAGGCGGAAGGCCGACACCTTCGCCGTCTTGCTCTGCGACAGCGTGCAAGCCCCGTCGTGGCCGATCTGGTCTACCCGCAGCGTGACGAGGTCTCCCCAGCGGATTCCGGAATCCCACGCAACACGGATCGCAAGATCCCACCAGACCGACCGCCGGAGTCCGCAGCGGTGCCAGCGTGGCAGCGTGGCGGCGGCGGCCAGGAGCCTCTCGACCTCATCCTTCGTCCATGCGACGACGACCAGCTCGGGCAGCCGAACCCGCCGCACGCGACGGGTTCGCGGCTCGTCGCAAAGCCCCTCGTCGGAGGCCGCGCGCCACAACGCGAGCAGCGATTGCTTCTTCGCCCGCACCGTGTGGGGGGCCACGGTGGCCGAATAGGCCTGGAGCCATTCGGATGCCAGCCGCTCGTCGAGTTCGTCGAGTCGAACGGGCTTTCCGGCCCAGCGGTCAATGAGGTTGACAGCGATTCGGTACTGCCGTACCGTCCCGCCCCGGATGTCTCGCTGGAGCTGGTAGTCCTCGAGGTATTCGCGCAGGGTTTCGGGTCGTGCTCGTCGAATCATGGTAGCGCTCCAACGTAGGGCGCTCCGTGCCCGCGAGCGTGCCGACTCCCGGCACGGTTGGTGGTCTCAATCAACAATCTTTCCGCACCACCCTTACAAGCGGCTTAACCCCTCACGTAAGGCATCGGTCTACGGAACCGAAGGTTGCTGGTTCGAGCCCAGCGGGGTGTATTCCGGGCTCCTGGTCAACAGTATTTCGACCAGGAGCCCGGGGCAAATTTGCACCCTGGAGGGCAATGAAATGGCCACCGTTTCGACCAGACACGCCCCAGGACGCCCAAGAGTCCGGCCGCCCTCTGCCCTGTTCGTGCGTATCGAGGGCATGGCAAAGCGTCGCGGCGTCAGGCTGGAAGAGCTGGCCAGCATGGCAGGCGTCGGCCGTGCGACGCTCTACCAGATCAGCGACCCGAAGGTTTCCACCGCCAAGGCCCTCGCCGACGCGCTCGGCGTCACGGTCGATCGGCTGATCGCGGAGCCGCGGAGCGGGCGCGGATCTGGAGCGTCCCGATGAAACCAGAAGGCCAAGAGAAGTGGGCCGACGCCCACGAGATGCGGAAGATGTCGGCCAAAGACTACAGCGACTACATCGAGGATCGCATTGACACCGCAAGCGGCGTCCTCGCGGCAGACGGCGGGCCGCCGCTCGCATGCACCGATGAACAGCTTGAGATTCTTGCGGAGTACGTGCGCGGATTCGTCGGACGACTGGTGCGCTAGTCAATCACACGAACCCACTTCGCCTGAAACTTGCGGCCATCTGGCGTGAGCCAGTAGGCACCGCCACCCCAGAAAGCATCGACTTCCGTGATCTTGTCGCCCTGCCACGGGTCGACGCAATGGATGCGGCAGAGCTTTCCGATTTTCCATCCTTTCTCGAGCCCGCGGGTCTGATGCGGGCAAACGGATACCTGTTCGTATAGCTCTTGGTAGAAGAGCGCTCGCGTCTCTGCCGCAAGGCATCGCGGACACTCCGGATTGCAGCCTTCCTGGCTCTCCGTCTTATTTTCTTCGCCCATCGCATCACCCTCCTGTGGTGTCGTGATTCCCTGAAACGACCGCGATTCTAGTGGTTTGTCCGTGCGCTGGAAAATGCTGTTGACAGCATTGTCCGTGCGCCATACAACCCCTCCCCGTGACGCTCACGTGAGCGATCACCGCTGCGGATTGCAGCGTCAAGGAATCGAACGAGCGACGGATCGCACGCCATGCCTCACGGCACAGCGAATCACGACACCGACGGCCTTTTCGTGGCCTACGGTGCAAACCTCACGGAGGGGACTGCCAGCCGGCCAAGGACGGCCGGCTGGCTTTTTTCATGCTGACTTTGCGGCGGAAATCCCAGGAATCGTTGGTCATCGCCCTGCCCGACGGCACCGAAATCACGGTGGCCGTCGTGGAGATCCGCGGCGACACGGTTCGGATCGGGATCGAGGCCCCGCGGCATGTCGTGATTCACAGGTCGGAGGTCTGGCGGTGGGTGCGCGACGAGTGGCTCGCACAACTGGAGGAGACGAAGGATGCACGCTGAAAACCTGTCGGAACGGATGCCCGGCGACGCGGAGGCCGCTGCGGCCATCGCTGCGATGCAGGACACCTACGGCGGCCGTCACACGGAACACGCAGTCGGCGATTGGATCACGTGGCACGGCATCTACGGCATGCCGCGCAGCGGCGGGATCATCGAGTGCCGAGACGATGGGTACGTCGTCGTCGGCAAGGAAAACCTCCGCTACTTCGTCACCCCTGACCAGATCGCGAGGGTCTGACGATGGAAACCAATCGCGAAGCATGGTTGGCGGAGCGGCGGACGGGGATCGGCGGCAGCGACGTTGCCGCGATCCTCGGGCTGTCGAAGTGGAAGACGCCGCTCGACGTGTACATGGAGAAGACCGGGCAGGCCCCTCCGCAGCCCGAGAGTGAGCCGATGCGTTGGGGCACGCTCCTGGAGCCGGTCATCCTTCGGGAGTTTTCCGAGCGGCACGGGATCCGGGTCGTGCGAGAGGATGGCATCAAGCGGCACCCGCGCCACGGCTTCATGCTCGCCAGCCTGGACGGCTGGGCACCGGAGCTGCCGGCCGTGGTCGAGTGCAAGACGGCACGCTCGGCCGACGGCTGGGGTGAGCCTGGGACGGGCGAAATCCCGGCCTACTACCAAACGCAGGTGGCCCACTACATGGCCGTCACCGGGGCAGCAATTGCCTACGTACCGGTGCTGATCGGGGCGAGCGACTTCCGCGTCTACCAGGTCGACCGCGACGACGAGTTCATCGGCGACATCATCGAGGTCGAAGCGGCTTTTTGGCATGACCACGTGATGGCCGGCATCCCGCCAGAGCCAATCAACGCGGCCGACGCGGCCCGGCTCTGGGCCCGCGACAACGGCGAGACGGTCGAGGTGGCCGGCGAGCTGGCCGACGACGTCGAGGAGCTGCGGGCGCTCCGGGAGCAGGCGAAAGACCTCGAGGAGCGGATCGGCTCGATCGAGGACCGCCTGAAGTTGGCGTTCATGGATGCCTCGTCGATTGCGCATGGCGGCAAGGTGCTCGCCACGTTCAAGGCACAGACGCGCAAGAGCATCGACTTGAAGGCCCTGACGGCCGCGAATCCTACGCTCGCCGAGCAGTTTGCACGGGAGAGCACGTTCCGAGTCCTGCGATTGAAGTAACCAGAAGGAGAAGAAGACCCATGACCACAGAGATTGCACCGTCCGCGCCGAGCTTGCTGGCGAAGATCGCCAGCCGCTACAGCGTCGAGCCGGCGAAGATGCTGAGCACGCTCAAAGCAACGGCGTTCAGGCAAAAAGAAGGGCCAGAGGTCAGCAACGAGCAGATGATGGCCCTCCTGGTCGTGGCTGACCAGTACGGCCTGAACCCCTGGACGAAGGAAATCTACGCCTTCCCAGACAAGCACAACGGCATCGTGCCGGTGGTCGGCGTGGACGGTTGGTCGCGGATCATCAACAGTCACGAGCAGTTCGACGGCCTCGACTTCGTCGAGGCCGAGACTGTCGGCGGTGCCGTGCCTGCCTGGGTCGAGTGCGTCATCTACCGGAAGGACCGCTCGCACGCGATCCGAGTGAAGGAGTATTTCGCGGAGTGCAAGCGGAACACCGGGCCGTGGGGTTCTCACCCGCGGCGGATGCTGCGGCACAAGGCCATGATCCAGTGCGCCCGGCTCGCGTTCGGCTTCGTGGGCATCTTCGACGACGACGAGGCGGCGCGGATCGTCGACGCCACGGCCGTCGAGGAGGTCAAGCCGGCGGCGGCTGCGGCAAAGACGGCCGCGGCCACGGCTGCAGCCAAGGCGACGAAGCGGCTGGCGGCCCCGAAGCCTGCGAAGAGCCCGAAGGTGGAGGCCCTTGACGGAATCGCGGCCGCGGTCGCCGCTGCCGGCACGCTCGACGAGCTGGAGGAGATCCGGAAGCGGGCCTACGGCCACCACGACGACGGCCTCTTCGGCGACGCCGACCTGGACGCCGCGAAGGACTACATCATGAAGCGCGTCGAAGCCATGACCACGGCCGATGGCGAGATCATCGAGGCCGCCCCCGCGGCGGCTGGAAACGGGGGTGACGCATGAGCAAGTCGAAGAAGAAGCCAGAGCGGGCAGACGAGATCGAGCAGGCGACGCCTGCCCTGTCGGAGCGGGAGTCGAGGCACTACCAGGAGATCCGCGACCTGGAGGCCACGTGTGACCGCCTGGAGGGCGAGTATGAAACGGCCAAGGTGGCGTGCTCGGCAGCCAAGAGTATGTGGCAGGAGGCCGTTTCGCGGCTCCGAGAGTCGATCCGCCGCGGGCCGGATCCGCAGCTGAGCCTGCCGCTGGCGGATGACTACTGGGAAACGGACGTCCGCGAGGTGATCACGCTATCGGATCGGCAAGCCGAGGCGCTGGCCGACTGCGGGATCCACACCGTTGAGCACTTTGAGGCCGTGCGGGCTGGAATCAATGCCCAGTACCGAAGCCTCACGGCCATCCCGGGGATCGGGCAGGCGACGGCCGACAAGTGGGAAAACGAGATCCTCGACTGGCTCGCCGACCAGCGGATGCGGGCCGCCGACAACCAGGCTGACGACCTGGAGGAGGACTCCGATGCCGTGGCATGACGAAACGCCTTGGGCTCGCCGAAAGTCAGACGCACAGGCGAAGGAGTACGAACGCCTCGACAGGCATATCCGGACCGCGGCGACGGTTCGCGAGCTCGTGCATTGGGATCTCGTCAGAGTGAAGGCAAAGCTCTCCAAAGAGCACGACATAGCCCTCCGGCAGGAGGCGGCCAAACGGCTGCGGCAACTGACGGAGGCAGTGGCATGAGCGACTACTACCCCCAGACGATCGACTACGGCCCGCTGTTCAGGAAGGCCGACCCGCCGACCTCGAAGGCGGCCGCCGTGGCCGTCGCCGACTTCGTCGGCACGCACGAAGCCCAGATCCTCGAAGCCCTGGAGCTGGGGCCGGCTCACCGCGACCTGATCGCGTCCAGGGCCGGGATGACGCGAGACGAGGTCTGGCGGCGGCTGGCCGCGATGGAGCGGCGGCGGCTGGTCCGGAAGACAGGGCAACAGGCCCGCGGCGACAGCGGGCACGGGCAGGCGGTTTACGAAAGGGAGGCCACGGATGGCCGGTGACTGGGTCAAAATGCGTTGCTCGCTCTCGACGGACCCAAAGGTGGCGTCGATCGCGAGGGTCGTCGGTGCGGCCGGCGGCGAAGAGCTGGCGAGCCTGTCGCGATCGTCCTTACGGCTGCTCGTCATTGGAGGCCTTCATGCCGTCTGGGCGGCCGCAAACGAGCACGCGTCCGCGGGGCTCATGAAGGGAATGCTCCCCGAGGACCTGGACGACATCGCCGGGCTGGCCGGGCTTGGGGCCGCGATGGTCGAGGTCGGCTGGGCTGTCGAGACGAGCCGCGGGATCATGTTGCCCAACTTCACAGAATGGAACAGGCCAGCCGACGATCGCACGAACGCTGAGCGGCAAAAGCGTCACCGCGAGCGCGTGAAAACCGCAGAAATCCCCGAAGGAAACGGCACCGCAACGGGCCGTAACGGCACCGTAACGCGTTACGTAACGGACAGTAACGGCGTTATCGTAACGACAGAGAAGAGAAGAGAAGAGAAGAGAGATACACACACACACACCTCGGGCGAGCGGCGTGGCGAAACGGGCGAGCCGCCGGCAGAGCCCGGCTGGGCCCTCGACGAGTGGACCCGCTTCGCGGCCTCCTGGAACGCCACGGAGCGGGCTGAGCCCTGGAGGCACCTGACGCCTCCCGACGGCTGGGCTGACCTCGCAGCGGCCCCCGGCTGGCTCCAGCGGGCCCGGGAGGCCCTCGACATCCTGCCGAGCCGGAGATTCTTCGATCGGCCGCTGCCGGTCACGAGATTCTTCGAGTACATCGACCGTATCCGGGCCGGCGAGTTCGCCGACCCGAAGGAACCGCGGAGCGGCCGCGCCGTTGCGGTCGCTGGCAAGGCACCACGGAGGGGGAACCTGTGAGCGACCGAACTTGGGACGACAATCGCGAGACGATCAACGACCTCTGGCCGCTCCTGGAGCTGCGGCCAGCGGAGAAGGAGCTGTGGCACGACGACCTTTCGGCCCTCGACCAGGACGTGCTCTACGAAGCCCTTCGTGAGGTGAAGCGGTCGAAGGAATCGCCGTGGCCGCAGCTCGCATGGATCCACGAGGCGTACCGGCAGCTGCGGTCGGCGCAGCGTTCGGCGGAGCGGATCGCTGAGCGGATGCAGCCGGCGTTCTCGGGTGAGCGGCTCGTCATTGACGTCGAGGAGAGCGGAAGGCTGAACGCGTACTTCCGCGGCGCTTTCGAAACCGTTCAGACGCTTGAAGAACTTGACGCTCTGGCGTTCGAACTGAACGCTTCGGTTGACAAGCTGGAGGCACGGACGGCGATTCGCCTGTTCAGGGAAGCTAGCGGCGCGAGGGAGAGAATCAGCGACAAGCGTCGCCAAGAGATCCTCAAAGACTTTTCCAAGCTTGGGGGAGCAAAGTGACGCGCCCCGTCTGCGGAATCGACCCGGGCCCGCGCGAGTTCGCCTACGTCGTGTGGGATGGCGAGCGCGTCCGCGCATGCGGAGACGCAAGCAACCTGACGCCCGGGCATCTGCTCCTTCACTCGACAGGCGCTTCCGTCGCGATCGAGTGGATCGAGAGCTTCGGCATGGCAGTCGGGCGTGAGGTGTTCGAGACGGTGTTCTCCATCGGCCGGATGGCAATGCTGACGGACGTGCGGCTCGTGCCCCGTCGCGACGTGAAGCTGCACATCTGCGGATCACCGCGGGCGAAGGACGGCAACATCCGCCAGGCCCTCATCGACCGCTTCGGCCCAGTGGGCACGAAGAAGGCCCCGGGCCCGCTGTGGGGCATTTCCAAACATCGGTGGGCGGCGTTGGCCGTGGCGGTCACGGCCTTCGACCTCGAGCAGACGGACCACGAAGCGACTTTCCATCGCGAGTGTGGATGATTTCGCAACCCAGAATGCGGGCAGGGAGGCCAGCATGAAGCAGCGCGACGTTTCACGGAGCTGGAGCAGGAACCGGCGGCACCTCGTCCGCGACAGGTTCGGGCGGCTGGCGGGGTCGACACGGATCGTCTTGACGGCGATTCAGGTTCGGGCGGTCGAAAGAGCGTGGAGGCGTGGAGACAGCGTCGAGTCCATCGCCGACATGGTGCGCGTGTCGAAAAACACGCTGTACGCAATCGTCACTCGGCAGCTCGGGCATCTGCGGATGCGCGGCCGCGGAAACTTCCTGCGGAAGACTCCATGCACGCCGACCGAGCGGGAGATCGTGGAAATGACCTCCCGTATTCGCGAGAGCCCGCCCGGGATCGCGGCCGGCGAATAGGTCAGATCGGTGCCCTGTGGCTACCCTCCGGCCATGGCTACCGCTCCGCAACTGCCGGGCCCGTTGCACGTCGCGTTCGTGCGCGGCGACGATTACTCCACCCTGCTCGACCTGTCGATCTCGATCGTCGGGTACACGTGGTCCGCTCAGATCTACTCGCTGACGAACGGCCAGACGATCGCCACGCCCGCGATCACCGTCGTCGATGCGGCAGCTGGCAAGTTCAACCTGTCGCTGTCCGACGCGCAGGCCGGCGAGCTGCCGCCCGGGACGCTCGGGCTGCGGATCAACTGGACGGCCCCCGGCGACGCGAAGCGGCGCGCCTTCGAAGGCGTCTGCGAGGTCGTGCGATGAGCATCAACGTCACGGCGAGCGATGCCCCGATCACGGTGTCGGCCTCCGGGGTCAAGATCGAGGCCAACGTCAGCGGCGGCATCGGGCCGCAAGGGCCGGCGGGGCCGGCGGGCCCGAGCGGCGCGTCTGATTTGACGATCACAGGCGGCACTGTGTCGCCCCTCATTCTCCAGCTCACGCAACAGGTCGCGACATGACTACGTTCAACACCCGCGTCACCTTCGACCACGTCCGCAACACGGCGGCCGGATTCACGGCGGCCAACCCGGTACTCGGCTACGGCGTTACCGGCCTCGAGACGGACAGCGGCAAGATCAAGATCGGCGACGGCGTCACGGCGTGGGCCACCCTGCCCTACTCCGGCGGCGGCCCGGTCGAGTGGTCGAACGTGCAGGGTAAGCCGAGCACGTTTGCCCCGTCGGCTCACCAGCATCCGATCTCGGACGTGAACGGCCTTCAGGCCGCACTTGATTCCAAGGCCACGCCGGCCAATGTGACGGCTGCCGGGGCAGCCGCAGCCGCCGACGCCACCACCAAGGCCAATTCCGCCCAGGCAGCGGCCGTGCAACGGGCGAACCACACCGGCACCCAGGCCATCGCGACCGTTGACGGGCTCCAGACGGCTCTCGACGGAAAGGTTGCCACCTCCGACTCCAGGCTGACCGACGCACGCGAGTGGTCTGCGGCCACCGTCACGCAGGCTGAAGCGGAGGCGGGCACATCGACCGACCGGCGAGCATTCACGCCCGTGCGTGTCTTCCAGGCGATCGCGGCATGGTGGGCTGGCTCGGCCGCGAAGACGAAGCTCGACGGCATTGCCTCAGGGGCGACCGTCAACGCCACTGACGCCCAGCTACGCGACCGCGCGACGCATACGGGCACGCAGGCGGCCTCCACCATCACCGGCCTATCGACCGTTGCCACGACCGGTGCCTACGCAGACCTGTCCGGGAAGCCGACGCTGTTCGACGGTTCGTACACGTCGCTCATCAACGTTCCGAGCACGTTCACGCCGGCGGCCCACAACCAGGCCTGGTCGACGATCACGAGCACGCCGACGACGCTGGCAGGCTACGGGATCACTGACGGAGTGGTTTCGAGCGACTCGCGTCTTTCTGATGCCCGCACGCCAACCGACGGCAGCGTGACGGACGCGAAGATCGCGACCGCTGGCCTGTCGGCCTCGAGCATCAACTGGACCGGCGTCACGGCCTGGGCCGCAAACACGAGCTACGCGAAGGGTGCCCTGGTGCATTACCTGGGCATCACCTACCGGCGAAGCGCGGCCGGCACGACCGGGGCGACGTTCAATGCCGCTAACTGGCAGCAGATGACCGCCCCCGTGAACGTGACGACGACGCCAAGCCAGATCACCGGCAACGCGAACGACTACGCCCTGGCGATCGCCGCGAACGACATCTTCCGAATCTCGTCGGACGCCGCCCGCAACATCACCGGCATTACGGCTGGCCTGTTCGACGGCCACGCGATCTTACTGCGGAACGTGGGCAGCTTCGCGATCACGCTCAAGCACCAGGACACCGGAAGCGCCGCCGCGAATCGGATGATCTCGCCATGGGCCGGCGACGTGGTGATCTCGGCCAATAGCTCCATGCTCTTGCTTTACGACTCGACGCTCTCGCGTTGGGTCGTAACCTGAGTCGCCTTACATCCCTTACAGTAACGCCGCGCCATGCCACTTAGCCACCGACTCCTGCGCCCGATTGCGTCCCGCAGCCTCGTTGACGCGGACGCTACGGCCTACCTGTCGGCGGTGCAGACGGCAGACGGGCAGGCGTTGGAGCCAGCGGTGCGGGACGCTATCACCGCGTTCGTCATTGGGTGCAAGCTGGACGGCATCTGGAACGCCATAAGGCTAAGCTGCATCCTCATAGGTGCGCGAACCTTGGCTGGCGCGCTCACGCCATTGCGCGGCGGAGCTGTGACAAACAACAATTTTGTCAGTGGGGATTACAACCGTAAAACGGGCCTAGTCGGCAACGGAACAAACAAATCCCTTTCACAGGCTATTCCTACTGGCAGTTACTTGAACGACCACAGTTTTTCTGTGTTTCACTCATCTCTCGCAGGGTCAGCCGCTGCATGGGCGTGCGGTGACTCAAGCGTGTGGTATGGATTTTTTGCAAGCACACCCGGCCAGCCTAATTTTCGCTCTTCAAACAATCAGTTGACGCATTCTCAAAACAGAGCGGCGGGCCTTATCGGCGCTTCGCGCAATGTGTCTACTGAGTTTATTTGCCGAAACAATCAGGCGAATGAAACCAAGGTGCAAAACTCCGCAGTTCCGCTGTCCTCTGGTAGTTGGATTGTTTGGGGGAGCGGCTCTCCTCCAACGTCCGACAGAAATGTGTTTTACCATTTTGGTCAGTCGATAAACCTGGCCCTTCTGGACTCTCGCGTCACCGCTCTTTCCAACGCCATCGGAGCCGCCATCCCATGACGCTGGGCGACCTCACGCTCCCGATCTCTTACGCCGACGCCCGCCAATACGCGCTGGTATTCACGCCCCAGCTTGCCGGTCGGCTCGCTCAACTGCACGCGGATCATGGGAGCCAGAACTGCGTCCCTGTGCCGCGAGTGCTGACCGATGGGCGGCTCATGCTCTCGGCCGACGTTCTCACCGAAGTCGGGCCGGGCGGCTTGCTGGAAGCCATGTGGGGGGCGGCCGATAAGGCGGTGCTGAACCAAGCCGTCGAAGTGCTGCCTTGGGCCGAAGCGGTGGCCCTACTGCCGCCCGATCCGCCTTTCCCGGCGTGACCGTACACCCACAGAGTACAGCCGCCATGCCGACACCAGCTGCCGTACTGATCGCCGCTGGCCGCTGCTGCGGGCGAGCGTGTGTCCTCTGCCCCTACGTGCCGCGGTGGCAGGCCGGGTCCACGAAGGTGGCGTGATGCCTGCCCGCATCGAACGGTGGAAGCCGCCGGTGTACATGAAGTCCAAGCGGACACGCGAGCAAGAGCACTACAAGTCCAATCGCTGGGGTTTGGTAAGGAAGCGAATTCTCGTGCGAGACGCCTACAGATGTGCGGCCTGCTCTCGGATTTGCTACGGCAAGGCCGCGCATGTCGATCACATTGTGCCATTGGAAGACGGCGGCACTGACGATGACGCGAATCTTCAGACGTTGTGCGCGTCGTGCCACGGGAAGAAGACGAGATGCGAGCAGGGAAGAAACGGAGTGCTGTGATGTGCCGCAAAGGGATGTGCGGGAACTGTGGGCAGGAGTTTGAGGTCGCCGGAAGACGGGGGTGCGTTCCGCGGATGTGCCGAGAATGCGATCCGCCGCCATGCAAGAAGACGCATGCAGAATGCCGACGGTGTGGGTGCGCGTTTGAACCGCAATACAAAGGAGGGCCGGCTCGCTGGTACTGTTACGAATGCGTGCCTGAAGGCAAAAAGGCGTCGTCGGTACTGCGTGAGCGTAAGACTCCAACGTGCCGCCACTGCGGCGTGGTAACTGGCCTGAGCCTGAAACGACGCTCGCCGATCTTCGTATGCCAGGACTGCAAGGCCGAGCACTCCAGAGCTAGGGCAAGGCGATACAAGTCGCTTGAACGTGGTTGCGTTCGATGTGGCGCGCGGTTTATCGGCGCACGTACACGGCGGCTGTGCGATCCGTGCCTGACGATGAAGAAGACGCCCGCGACGGTCGCGTGCATTGCGTGCGGTGTGGTGTTTAAGAAGAGCAAGGGAGGTGGCAACTCGAAAGGGAAGTTCTGCTCGAAACAGTGCATGGGAGTCCATCGACGCCGCACGAGTGGAGCGGACGCACGGCGCAAGAGGCGAGCCAAGTTCAACAAGATCGCACAGCATGAACGGCTCGCAATTCACAGACAGCGGCGTATGCGGAAGGAACTGGCAAAGATCGTGGCGTTCGTTGTGAAGCGGGCGTTGGCGGTGTGCCTGGTTTGCAATGGTTCGCTCCCTCTCATGCGTGGGTATGGGAAGCAGGGAGCAGCACATTCACTTTGCATATGCAGCAAGAAGTGCCTTACAAGGCGAATGAAGGCGTTGCGTCCACGTGGCAACAGAGGGCATCACCGAAGGGCCAGAAAGAATGGCTTGCCGGCACATAAGGGTAAATCAGTAGGACTTGTGGCCGTGGGAGAGCGAGACGGATGGCTGTGCCAACTGTGCGGTCAGGACATCGAATCAAGGAAAGGAAGTATCAGCGACCCGATGTCACCGTGCATTGACCACATCGTCCCGCTGAACTTTCCAGGCAATACGGCGCATGGTCATGTCGAAGGCAACGTGCAGATAGCGCACCGCAAGTGCAACGGCGCGAAAGGATGCTCAATCGCGTGCCTTTCGTTGCTTGATTGCATCGATCCTCGCAAACATTTGAGGCGAATGGGCATCGATCAATCCGTGGCAATCCACGTCGACCGGCTGGGGTCTGTCAAAAATGGCCCCTTCGCCCCAGAGTA